>Ga0306920_100010325_pt1 | contig 12525 bp, 8 predicted proteins | sample flu12Cox44000170_FD_204666 | JGI IMG/M metagenome (GOLD analysis project Ga0306920, IMG submission 204666) | Lab enrichment of tropical soil microbial communities from Luquillo Experimental Forest, Puerto Rico - flux4day.12C.oxic.44.000.170 (v2)... | ecosystem: Environmental > Terrestrial >...
CATGTGCTACCGACACGAACGCGTGGTCAGATTGACCCATACACGGCTTCCCCGTACCATTCCCGCCAGTGAACCCCCCCCGTCCGAGCCCATGGAGCAGACGGGAGGAGAGGCACGAGTTCATGCAGAGACTAATCTGTGCAGGCATGCTGATTTTGTGTGTTGGAGGACAGTCGTCAGCCCAGCAGAACAGCACTTTGTCGTCAGTAGTACGAGAATTCGTGAAGGTCGAATCATCCGTCGTCGCGCTGAATCATGTCAGGGTAATCGACGGGACGGGCAGTCCAGCACGTGAAGACCAGACCATTATCATCTCTGGCGGCAAGATTCGAGCACTCGGTGACTCAACTACAACCGCAATTCCTGCCGGGGCGAAAGTTTTGGAACTTGCCAGCTACACCGTCATGCCGGGATTAGTGGGAATGCACGATCACATGTTCTACCCGCAGCCCGTGAATCTTGCAGGACGCCCTATCAGAGGCGATCTTCAATTCGAGCAGCAGTCGAGCTTCACGTTTCCGAGGCTATATTTGGCGGCTGGCGTTACAACCCTGCGAACGACGGCGAGCATCGAGCCTTATTCGGATTTAAACCTAAAGACGTGGATTGACGCTGGCAAGATTCCGGGTCCCAAGATGCATGTGACGGGCCCTTACCTAGAAGGAGCGGGCAATTTTCGCCTTCCCGTGCGTGAGCTTACGGGGCCGGAGGACGCCCGCAAGACAGTGGAATTCTGGGCAGAACAAGGCGCGACTTCGTTTAAGGCTTTCATGCATCTGACACGAGCCGAATTGGCTGCTGTCATTGGGACTGCTCACATGCGAAAGCTCAAGGTCACCGGACACCTCTGCTCGATCACATATCGGGAAGCCGCGGAATTAGGCATCGACGATATTGAACACGGATTTATCCTCGCGCCGGAGTTCAATCCCGAAAAGAAGCCAGACACGTGCCCTATTACGACAGAACAGTCGCGAGCCGTCTTCTTGTCTCTCACTCCCGAAAGTCCGCAGATTATCGACCTGTTTGCCACGCTCATCCAGCGTCACGTCGCTGTGACATCGACACTGCCAGTAATTGAAGCCTATTCCTCAGATCGCCCGCCGCTGCAACAGCGCGTGCTCGACGTTATGTCGTCTCAGGCGCGATCGGGTTATCTGTCGCAGCGCGTTCTACAGCCTCCCACCCGTGCTCTAAAGAAGGAAATGGAGCTTGAGCGGGCTTTCGTAAAGGCGGGAGGGTTATTGCTGGCAGGCCCTGATCCAACTGGCATCGGAGGAGTGGTGGCAGGCTTCGGTGACCAACGTGAAATAGAACTGCTGGTAGAAGCTGGGTTCACACCCGTAGAGGCGATCCATATCGCCACTGCCAACGGTGCAGAATATCTCGGAGAATCCGAGCACATCGGCACACTCGCACTAGGCAAGCAAGCCGATTTGATGGTGATTCATGGCAATCCCTCGTCCGACATAATGGACATCGAGCGTGTGGAACTAGTTTTCAAGGACGGAATCGGATTCGACTCGACGAAGCTAATCGAATCAGTGCGGGGTATGGTGGGCTTGCGGTGACGTTTCTGTGTTTGTCCATTTGCCAAATGCTGGCTGCTTTTTGTGGCGAGTGCACCGGGTGCTGTTAAAACAAAGTATGATGCAATTGACCTTTCTTGGTCGCTCGACCTAACATTCCCGCCAGTGTCCACTCCGTCCCAACCTGTGGGGCAGACGGTTTCCCATTACCGCATCCTCCGCAAGATCGGCGGCGGCGGTATGGGCGTCGTGTATGAAGCGGAAGACCTGAAGCTGGGTCGTCACGTCGCTCTGAAATTCCTTCCCGAAGAACTCGCCAACGATCAGCAATCCCTCAGCCGATTCCAAAGGGAAGCGAAGGCTGCATCATCTCTGAACCATCCGAACATCTGCACCATCTACGAAATTGACGAGGCTGATGGGCGAACTTTCATCGCCATGGAACTGCTGGAGGGGCAGACCCTCCGGCACATGATCTCCGGCAAGCCGATGGAGATTGAAACAGTGCTCGACCTCGGAATCCAAATCGCCGATGCCTTGGACGCCGCCCATGCAAAGGGGATCGTCCACCGGGACATCAAGCCTGCGAATGTTTTCGTGACGACTCGCGGACAGGCAAAGATTCTCGACTTTGGACTGGCAAAGGTGGCTTCCAAAGGCGCTCGGTTGTCAGTTTCCGCCTCGACCATTGGTAGCAGTGAAGAACCCTTGACCAGTCCCGGCTCAACTCTCGGAACCGTCGCATACATGTCGCCGGAGCAGGTGAGAGGCAAAGAACTTGATTCCCGCACAGACCTGTTCTCTTTCGGCGCGGCGCTCTACGAGATGGTGACAGGGCTGCTGCCATTCCGAGGGGATACATCTGGGGTCATCTTCGAATCAATCCTCAATAGAACGCCAGCTTCCGCAGTTAATTTGAACCCTAACATCCCAGAAAAGCTGGACGAGATCATCGGCAAGTGTCTGGAGAAAGACCGCAGCCTCCGCTATCAACATGCAGCCGACATTCGCGCCGATCTGCAACGGCTAAAACGGGACACAGAATCAAGCAAGACGGTGGCGAGTGGTGCGGCATCCCGCTCGTCGCGCCGGACGATGTTGATCGCTGCTGTAGCGTTCGTAGTCGTCATGGCAGTCATTGCGTTGGCGGCGTTCTATTTAAGCAGCAGTGGTCGCACGAGCATCGACTCGGTCGCCGTGCTGCCGTTCGCCAACGGAACTGGCGACCCCAATATGGATTACTTGAGTGATGGAATTACTGAGGGCGTAATCGACAAATTATCGGGACTCCCAAACATCAAGGTCATCTCGCGAACTTCCGCCTTCCGTTACAAAAAACAAGAGATTGAACCTCAGAAGGTAGCGCGTGAACTTGGGGTAGAGGCGCTGGTGACAGGACGAGTTTTTCAGCATGGCGACGATCTATCAGTAAGCGCTGAACTCGTGAACGCACGAGAGGACAAACAGCTTTGGGGAGAGCAATACAATCGCAAAATCACAGATGCGCTCAGGGTAGAGGAAGAAATTGCAAACCACATCTCCGACAAGCTTGGGCGGCTCACAAGCCAACAGAAGGAACGAGTGGCAAAGCGATATACCGAGAGTGGCGAAGCATACCAAGCGTTCTTGAAGGGTAGATATCATTGGGGCAAGGATACTGAGGATGACCTCAAGCAAGCGATTCAGTACTTTGAACAGGCGATCCGCTTGGACTCCAACTACGCTCCCGCGTACGCAGGGTTGGCGGACGCGTACGCGGAACTCAGTAATCTTGATTTCCTCCCGCCCAACGAGGGTTTCCCTAAGGCGCGGGCTGCCGCACACAAGGCGCTCGATATTGATCCATCGTTGCCCGAGGCGCACACGGCACTAGCGGAAGTCAGTTGGTGGTATGACTGGGATTGGTCTGTGGCAGAGAAGGAATTTAGGCGGGCTATTGAGCTTAACCCAACCAGTGCCGTACCTCATTTTCATTATGCCAACATGCTGGGCACGATGGGTCGCTTCGATGAAGCAATCGCGGAGTGCAAACGGGCGCAAGAGCTTGATCCGCTCTCGCTCATTGTGAACTTGCATTTTGGCTACGCCTACACTCTTGCGCGTAGGTTTGATGAAGCAGAGCCTTGGTACAGGAAGGGGCTTGAGCTTGATTCCAACAGTAATATCGGTCACGCAGAATTGGCTTGGAACTATGTCTTTAAAGGACAGACAAAGGAAGCGATAGCGGAATACGAGAAGCTTGCTAAGGTCCCGACTCCTCGAACAGACCAGTTGCTTTCCGCTGGACTCGGATATGTATACGCTGTATCTGGCAGGCGTGATGAGGCGCTGAAGATCGTTTCTCAGTTCGAGAAATTGGCTAGTGAAAAGTATGTTGATGCGTACCAAATCGCGACAGTCTATGCGGGTCTCCGTGCCAATGACAAAGCATTTCACTGGTTAGGTATTGCAGTTGAGGCACGCTCTGGGAGTTTGGTATATCTAAAAACTGATCCTTTCCTTGACAATCTGCATTCTGACCCCCGCTTTTCGGAGATATTGCGCCGCGTGGGTTTTCCTGAGTAAGACTTAAGGATGGAAGGACGTACATGGCGTGGTGCAGCCCCGCGGCTCATGTTGCTTCGGTCACCGCGGCTGCTATCCGTTCGAGGAAAGAACACGTCTTCGTGGCGAGCGCTTAAATGCGCACAGGGGTGTCTACGCCAATGCCGGACATTTCTAGCAAGAGAATCGAGGCGATTTGCAACGGCAGGCGACGTTTTATCGCCGGGATCGCGGCGGCGGGTGTCGGCAGCCTTGCGTCACCTTTTGCGTTCGATCTCCCTTCGGCGCAGACACAAGCAGCCCCGAACAGGCGTCTGATCGACGTGCATCATCACTTCGTTCCCCCTTTTTACGTCGCTGAAAACAAACATCGGATACTTGCCTCCGGCGGCGGTCAGAATCCCGCATGGTGGAAGTGGTCTCCCGACACCGCGATAGCTGCAATGGACAAAAACGGTGTGTCGACCGCTGTCCTCTCCCTCACTTTCCCCGGCGTTTGGTTCGGGAATCCACACGAAGCGGCGGAGATGGCTCGCCGCGTGAATGAGTATGCTGCCGAACTTGCCCAGAATCATCCCGGACGCTTCGGTGTCTTCGCGACAATACCGCTCCCCGACCCAGAAACTAGCCTACGTGAAATCGAATACGCCTTCACTGTACTCAAGGCTGACGGGATTGGCGTGCTGACCAGCTACGACGACAAGTGGTTGGGAAATTCTGCTTACAAGCCTGTCTTCGAAGAACTGCATCGCCGCAAGGCTGTTGTGTTCGTACATCCCACCGTGCCCTCGTGCTGCCGAGCACTGCTGCCGGAGGTAGCACCTGTCATTGCAGAAGTTCCACAAGATACGACTCGCGCAGTCACAAATTTGCTATTCACAGGCACATTTTCGAGATTCAAGGATATTCGTTTCATCTTTCCTCACGCGGGTGGGGATGTGCCCATGATCGCAGGGCGCATGCAGGACTACGCGCCGAAAGACATCGTCCAGAAAGCACCGAACGGAATCGAGTATGAACTTAAACGCCTTCATTACGACATCGCTGGTACTGCCTTTCGACCAGCGAGTGCGGCACTCATGAGCCTTGTTCCGACCACACAGATTCTCTTCGGCAGCGATGATCCATTCGTGCCCCTCGCGAAGACGGCTGAAGGCATTATGCAACTTGACTTGCCGGGAGCCGATCTCCAACGCATTGGTCGCGAGAATGCTCTGTCGCTCCTGCCACGACTCAGACCTACTTGATTGCAAAGAGTGGTCAAGAGGTATAGCGTCAACAGCAGTTCGGTGCTCAAACCCCAAGCTCGAAATCGCTGCAACGCGAGATTCTTACCCACAAATTTACCCACAGGGAACAGTTCTTACGGTCCCTTTCAGCGACTTGGCAGCCCCCGCGAGAATGTAAGTCGCTGATACGACGTATATGCCTAGACTGTCACGGCAGAGTTCTCGATTCGACAGCCGCAACAGCGCTCGATTTATCGCCGCCACGAGGCGGTGGCATTGAACTAGAACTGCATCGTGGCAATTGTTGATCAGGAATTTTGGTGCCAATGAAGGATCAGAAAGAGAGAGACACCATCCCTAAGCCTTCGGCTTAGGTCGGCGCGATTCGGGTGAGCTGATTCGGATGTGTTTCGTACGCAGTCGAACAGGGTTCGACCCCGTTCGGTCGGTGTCTCACTACCGTTCGAATACGGAATGACCAAGGTCGCTGCTACCGCTTAAGGGGTTCTGTTCCTTCACTCAGGATCTTCAGATAACGTGAGTATCCGAAGACACGGGCCCGGCGTTTTCCGGTGACCTCCTTGGCTATGCCGAGGCGAACCAGGTGATCCAAGGCAACCGTCACCGTTGGGATGGATAGTTTAAGCTCCTCGGCAACAACACCAATACCGACCAGTGGTTTTTTTTGCATGTACTCATGAACACGCAGCGCAGAAGAGGCTGCTCGTCCTATCGTCTGAATGCGATCTCGATCCTTTGCAAAGAGAGTCAGAATCTGTTTCGCGCTCTCGGCGGCAGAGCGCGCCGTGACCTCCGTCCCTTCCAGAAAGAACGCCAACCACTCTTCCCAGGCACCGTGTGTTCGGACACCCTGAAGCAGGTCGTAGTACCGGTCGCGGTTGGTTTTGAAGTACAAGCTGAGGTACAACAGCGGCTCTTGCAATGCGCCCTTGGAACAAAGCAAGAGCGTGATCAACAACCGCCCGAGTCTGCCGTTGCCATCCAAGAAGGGGTGAATGGTCTCGAACTGCACGTGAACCAACCCCGCCTCGACCAATATGGGCAACTTGTGTTCCGCGTCGTGGAAAAAACGTTCAAGACTGTCGAGGCACTTCATCAACCTCTCTGGTGGGGGCGGAACAAACGCAGCATTACTGGGACGAGTTCCGCCGACCCAGTTTTGCGACCGGCGGAATTCGCCCGGAGTTCCATTCGCCCCACGTCCCCCGCGTAGCAGGATGGCGTGAATCTCGCGGATCAGCCGGAGCGAAAGCGGAAATCCGCCAGCGATTCGACGAAGACCATGCTGCATCGCCGCAACGTAGTTTGAGACCTCCTCGACATCGTCTATCGGAACGCTGGGTTCGGCGTCATTTTCGAACAGCAATAGATCCGAAAACGATGATTGCGTTCCCTCGATTTGGGACGACAAAAGGGCTTCTTTGCGGATATAGAGGTAAAGGAAGAACTTGGTGTCCGGAAGCAAGGTGGTCAGGCCATCGAGTCTGCCCAGCGCTTGGTTGGCACGGTCAAGATGCTGGTACAGCCCCGCCAATTCCACAGGCGGATTAGGCGGCAGCCCTGGCGGGATAAAGGCGCGCACTGGTTCGCCAGTGACCGTCGTAGTCACGTAGGTCCCCAGCCTCGACTTGTTTTCAGTGACCACCTGCGTTGTGAAGGGTTCCTTTAATAAGGACTCTCGCTATTAAAGGATATGGCACGATGTCTTAATAAGCAAGAGGCGTCTGCTGGAGCGCGGATTTCTTAGTGAAGGACTGGCACTGTTGAGAAATCTAAACCGACACTTTAGATTTCTCACAAGCAGGCTCAGTTACGATCGCGAAGACTCGACCTTGCGCCCCCTGGCCGGATAAGGCCGGAACTGTCAGACAGACATGCGGCGGGCCATTTTGAACGCCTTCGCCTGTTTCTTGCCAGTTGATTTTAGTTTCCCGTTTGCTCGCGATTCAGGAGTTCGTGAAATCGATTCACACAGCCGACTTATCGTTATCGATCTGGTTGACTTTCTCGAAGCCCATTTTCTGGACAAGTTCCGGATTGCCGACTAACCGTCCAGAATGCCGCCGCGGGTCTGTTCGCAGTAGGCAATGGGGAACGAGATCTTCCGAAATTTTCCTTTTCGTCAGGGCAGGTCTATGCGCCGGAGAAGCTCTTTGAAGCGATCATCCGAGCGGTACCGGTCAAAAACTGGATCAACGGCGAGGTACCCCATCCAAACAGCGTGATCGTCAAAGGCGGCGTGCAGCCATTTGAACGCATCCTCATTCTTGTTCAATGCGGCGTAGATCTGGGCCAAACCGTAAGGGGAGACGTAACGCTTTCTCGACACCGCTTCCAGTTCGTGTGCGATTCGGAGTGCCTCGCCAGTTCGGCCTGCGGCTGCAAGAGCAACGGCGACTTGCGCCGTGTAAAGCGGGCTGCCTCCCGAAAGACTCGCGGCCGTCTTCAACTCACTGACGCCTTCTCTGTGCATGCCTGCCTGAACATAGTCTTCTCCAAGCAGGAGGTGTGCGGCAGCGAAGTTTGGATCCAGTTCGACCGAATCTCGATTTTGTTCGATTGCTCGGGAGTAGTCACGCGCCGTGTAGTACCGAAGTCCCACCCACGTGCTGATCATGAGATTCAGGGGATCGAGTTCCAATGCGCGCTTGGCCGCGGCAAGCGCTTCGTCGTGCCGGCGCTGCATGGAAAGATAGTCTCCGTACCAGTGATGCGCGTTCGCATATTGAGGATCCAACTGCAGAGCCCGCTTGAACTCAGCCTCCGCTCCGGCCCAATCCCACCGATGGCTCATCGCAAGGCCCAGCGAGGCGTGGGCTTCCGCTGATTCTGGACTGATCTCGATTGCTTTATGCGCCGCGGCGTAAGCTTTTGGCAGCGCCTCGGCAGGGGAGTTGAATCCGTGCCACGTCAGCCCGCTGTCACAATCTGCCAGTCCCGAATATGCCGCCGCATAGGTGGGATCGTTATCGATTGCCTGCTGGAAATATTGCTCCGCCTTCTGCATGCTCTCGCCGGTTCGCTTGTTCCAGTAATAGCGACCCTTCAAGTACGCCTCGTATGCTTCGGGGCTGATTTGCCGCGGAGTGGCCAAACGCTTTTCCTGTTCTTCAGTAAGAGCGATGTGAATCTGGCTTGCGATGCTCCGCACCACGGAGTCCTGCACGGCCAGCACATCGTTGAGTTCACGGTCGTAGCTTTCGGTCCAGACATCGGTCTGATCGGGTACTTGGATAAGTTGGACCGTGATGCGCACGCGGTCGGATGAGCGTCGAACGCTGCCCTGCACAAGATAATCGGCGTTTAGTTCCCTGCCGATCTCCTTCGCAGCTAATGCGCTCGCTCTGTACTTTGCAACAGAACTGCGCGCAACCACCGTGAGTTGGTCCCGATTCAATTTCCCGACCTGAGCGATCATCTCTTCGGTCAATCCCTCGCTGAAGAACTCCTGGTCTGGATCTCGGCTCAGGTTGTCGAACGGCAGAACTGCTAGTACGATCTTGCGCCGGAAAGCACTGGGGGCCTTCGAAGCTCGTCGCCAACCCCAAAATCCAACGAGCGACGCAAGGCACACAACTGCCAGCGAGGACAACGCAATGTATAGCCACGTCCGCGCACGCCCTCCACCCAGTCCAAAAGCGGTTTCCGTGCCCGGTGACTGTCCCGCTATCTGGCGTTTTCCTTGGTCCAACAGGCTCGGCCCGCTGCGTCTCAACCGGCTGTCTAGTTCTGAAACGAGATTTCTCGCGCCGGTGGGGACCGTGGATGCTTCCGTTCCGGGTGCGCCCGAAGAGTGTCCTTCTTCGGAAGAAATAACCGGCGCAATGAAGCGATACCCCCTTCCAGTCACGGTCTGGATAAACCGCGGGGTTTCAGGGTCATCCTTAAGAACCTGACGGACTTTTCGGATTGCGCCCCGGATACTGTTGTCCGTGTCGAGAAAAACATCATTACCCCAGACCCTGGTCACGATTTCGTCGCGACTGACAATCTCTCCCGGATGCTCCAGTAGGAGGAGCAGGATTTCCAGTGGGATACGTTCCAGCTTTAACACGCGACTGCCGCGGCGCAACCGTCTGGGACGGAGATCGAGTGCGAAGTCTTCACCGAACCGGATCGATTGCTGCAGTCTAATTGGCAGGGAAGTCATGGGACGCCCAGGGAAGTCGAACGATTTTACACCACATCGAAAACACCGACGTAAGTGTAAATAACGCCTACCCTTAGCGGGACACAAACCACAACGCTGCTACACGCGCGTCGCTATGGACACTCTGGCTACCAAGTCGCAATCATGCCGCTCACGCACATACCGCTTGCACTCGGAGGACTAACGATGAAAAACACGGGTAACAAATTCGTAACTCTTGGGCTCTTAAGCGTGCTGATGGCGAGTGTCTTGTTCGGCTCCGCAGCAGCAAGAGGCGATGTCGTTCTGGACTGGAACGTAATCGCAGTAAACACAGCCGTCGCGAACAAACAAAACCCATTCGCCCAGGCGCGATACGCGGCCATCGTGCAGTTGGCTGTATTTGAAGCCGTCAACTCAATTACAGGCGAGTACCGACCGTATCTTGGGACGATCACAGCGCAGCCCGACGCTTCACCTGATGCCGCCGCGATCGAAGCGGCGTATCAGGTGCTCAACACCTATTTCCCAAACAGCGCGTCCGCACTCCTCACCGCGCGCACCAACTCGCTGGCACAAATACCGGATGGCCAAGCTAAGAGTGACGGTATTGTGGCAGGCGACGCCGCAGCTGCGGCCATGATCACCCTGCGCTCTAACGACGGCTCGTCGCCGCCGCAATTCGCAGTCCCAGGCCCGCTCGCACCAGGAGTATGGCAGGCGACACCAAGTTGTCCAATCGTGAATGGAGTCGCAGTCGGAATCGCGTTTCAATGGCAGTACGTGACACCATTCGGAATTCCAAGCGCCAGTGATTTTCTTCTTGGTCCGCCACCGGTGCTCACGAGCAACGCATACACGAAAACCTATAACGAGGTGATGACGGTCGGGAGCGTCAACAGCACGGAGCGATCACCAGATCGTGCGAATGTCGCGCTCTTCTACGCCGCCTCTTCGCCAACTCAGGTTTTCAATCAGGCCGCCGAGCAAGTCGCCCAGGAACATGGAAGTTCACTGTCCGAAAACGCTCGTGCTCTAGCCCTGATCAACATGGCGATGAACGACAGCTTGGTGGCGTCCTTCCTCAACAAATATCACTACAACTTCTGGCGCCCTGAAACGGCTATCCATGCGGGCGACATGGACGGTAACCCGAACACCGTTGGCGATCCGAACTGGGCACCATTCATCACGACTCCGTGCTTCCCGAGCTATCCCTCAAACCACGGCAGTGCGGGCAACGGAGCGGCCGAGGTGCTGAGGCGTCTTTACGGCGAAGCCGGACACGCGATCACGTTGACCAATCCTGCCGTGCCCACCATCGTTTTGCAATACACGTCCTTTAAGCAGATCACCGACGATATCTCCGACGCACGCGTTTACGGCGGGATACATTTTCGAACCGACCAGGAAGCAGGTGCGGACCTGGGCCGCGCAGTCGGCACTTCGGTCTACAAGAACAACTTGCGTTTTGTGCACGATGACGAATGATTGCCCAAAACCCTAGAACGGGCTCGTCATTCGGTGTTAGCGATTTACGACAATGCGCAGTGGCACACGAATGGCGGGCCCCCTGAATCTCTGCGCCTGTTGTATCTAAGCCTTCCTAGCGGGTGACGAGCAACCCGGAAGTTGATTGGGAAACGGCTCATCGGCCGATAGTCGTCATCCTCGCCCTTCTTGTGCGCCAGCTGACTCTCAGTGCTTGTTTTTGTGCTCGCCAGGAGCCACGACACTCGGTGCCTGTTGGGACTGTGCTGCGTCTGTCGTTGCGCACGGTGCTTGTCTTGCGTTCGCAAACCATATGCCCAAGACAAGTCCGAGCGCCAATGCAGCACTCACTACAACTGGCAGCCATGTTGCCCAGATCTGTTTTTCCAACCGGACGAGGAAGTCTTCCATTTGTTGTGCGCGAATCGTCATGCTCCGCAGAAGTGAGTCATTGGTACTTTTGATTCTGGCAACTACCCCGATGTCAGGGTGCGCGACTTCGCGGAGTACGTTCAGCAATTGCTTCTGAACCGAGTTCAATTCAGCACAGGATTGAGAAAGAGCTGAGACTGTATCTGGGAGGCCCGACCTCTGAAAGCACTGTCGCAGACTCTCGCTCAGCAACTTCGCAATTCTGGGAGGGTCTAGCCCTGTTTCCAGTTCCTTCGGCAACTGAGTGAGGCGTGATTCGAGTCGCGTTGTGTACGATTCCATTCGCTTTTCGACTGCAGTGGCTTGTGAAGCCGAGTTCTCGAGAATCGTTCGTAGCAGCTTGCGCTCTGCAGCTATCGCAGCGGGCGTTTCCCGCGTGAGGAGCGCGAGGACGCCCATCGCTTCCGCACGCGGAGCATCTCATCGTTCGGGCTGAGCGTACGCGTGTGCGCAATGACTCTGTAGTACTCTGTCAGACGCTCCTCGGGCACCAAGCCTGCCAGTTCATCGAAGAGCGTCGAGGTTTCGGCCTGCGTTTCGGCAGTCGCCACGATTTCCTGATCGCTCATGGCAGGAACATCTCCTTTGCCCGATCGAACTCGGAGAACAGACGCCGGCGGTAGCTTTCCGCACGCATTACGATCGAAGCACGCTTTAGTTCGTCCACTGAATTCTGCCGCGTGGCTACCTGCCCCAGTCGTACTCCGTGCTGCCGCGCGGGATTCTCCAATTCGGCGAGGCGAAATTCCATCCGAACGACATTTGGTGACAGAGACTCCCGAAACCCGATCGCCTGTTCGGCCGAATCCCAGTAGCTGAAGTTGACTGCGGGCCGGTCGCATTCTGGACGACAACATATTGGACACGATCCTGCAGGCGGTTTGCCCAGGCGAGCACGCTTTCGACGCTGGCCGGATCTGGCGTGATGACTCCGACAGCAGTGAACCGCGCGCCGGTGGCGGAAACATCTTCATACATGGCGTCGAACCAATCGCTCGCCACCTGCCCGGAGCCCGCCCCCATATCAGCAAGGATGATCGAAGCGCCCGATTCGAGATGATCGATGAATGTATCGAGGCCAGCTGGAGTGTGAATGTTCACCTTCGTGACGGACCCATTGAAGAAGTGCTTCAACGATCCGCGAGCTTTG
>Ga0306920_100010326_pt1 | contig 12524 bp, 10 predicted proteins | sample flu12Cox44000170_FD_204666 | JGI IMG/M metagenome (GOLD analysis project Ga0306920, IMG submission 204666) | Lab enrichment of tropical soil microbial communities from Luquillo Experimental Forest, Puerto Rico - flux4day.12C.oxic.44.000.170 (v2)... | ecosystem: Environmental > Terrestrial >...
CATCCACCCGGTCGATCGGCGGATCGCACCGCATCTCGGCGTCGAGTTCCGGTTCCGGTCCGCGTCCCGACGGACCACGCTCCGGCTCGCCGCGGGAGAACCGGTGCGCCACCACCGCGTCGGCGCCGAACCGGGACGCCACATCGGTGCGCGACAGCGCTGCGAACTGACCGATGGCACGAATACCCAACCGCCACAACAGATCCGCCAGATCCGCGCGGCCTTCACCGGACAGGCTCGGCTCGGTGGCCAGTTCCCGGATGGACAAGTCCGCCAGGAAAGCGGCGTCCCCGCCGGGCTCGACGATCCGGCCTGCCCGCGCGGCGAACACGGCGGTGGGCAACTGGTCGGCGATGCCCGCCTGGCATTCCGCGCCTGCCGCCGACACCGTGTCGACCAGGTGCTCGGCGGCGGCTTCTTCAGAGCCGAAGTAGCGGGCCGCACCGCGCACCGACAGCACCAGCAGGCCGGGGCGTAACACCTCGGCGCGCGGCACCAGGTTGTCCACCGCCGCCGTCACCGGCTCGAACAGGCGTGCGTCGCGACCCGGGTCGGCGGTGACAACGTGCAGGTGCGGGCAGCGGGCCTGCGATTCGCGACGACGCAGGCCACGTCGTACCCCGGCCACCCGTGCCGCCGCGGAACAGGCGACCACGCGGTTGGCCAGCGTCACCGCCACCGGCGCTGTGGGGGGCAGCCCCGCGGCGGTGGCCGCGGCGACAGCGGGCCAGTCCATGCACCAGAGGGCCAAAACGCGGGAGGGCATTTCATTGCGTGCGCGCACGCGTGCGCGCACGCGTCGAATGGCCACTTATGGCGGGCTTTTCGCCGTTTTGGCGGTCATAACCGGCCATTCGGCGGTTGGTTATCGCCAGCCGCACCTTGCGGATTCGACCACCTACTTCGTAACCGCTGACCCTGGCTTCCAGTCGCATCCGCGCCCCGTACCAGTCACCGCCGGTGACCAGAAGCGTGCAGCCCTTGTTACGGGCCCGCGCTGTGACGGCCCGCGCACGGGATAGCGGCACCGACCGACCCGCGAGGCCGAGCACCACCAGATCCATCCCGTCCAGCAGCACGGCGGCCACCTCGACCGGATCGGTGCCCGGATCGGGCACCAGCGCGAGCCGGGTCAGGTCCGCGCCCATCTCCACGGCGGCCAGCAGACCGACGTCGGGCAGCCCGACGACGGCGGCATGACCGCCCGCTGCCGTCACCGCTGCCACCACCCCAAGCGTCAGTGACCGTGATCCCGAGGCCACTACCACCGACCCGCGCGGCAACGCCGCCGGAAGGCAGCCGGCCAGCGATTCGGGCATCGGTAGCAAACTTTCCGAGTCGGGGATCAGGTCCTCGACCCGGGGTGGCGCCGAGTGGCCGCGGCTGACCCTCCCCGACACCGCGGCGATCTTGCGGCGCAGGTGTTCTACCTGCTCAGCCCGGTCCAGCGGGTGCCGATCCAGGCTCACCGCTGCCGTCACAGCAGCACCTCGCGAACCATGCGCCTCACCTATGTTCGAATATATGTTCGATACAATCAGTAAACACCCACCCACCGACACCGTCAAGCGGCCAAGCGGGCCCACGGGGTCATTCGCTTTGCCGGTCGCATCGTTCTACCGCATCACCAACGGAAGGATCGTCGAGTGCTCGCACTACGGCGACTCGACAGCCTTGGCCCACGTACTCGGCCTAGACCTAGACCAGCAGCGGGCTTGTCTTGGTCGCCGAACGTGAACTGGCTGCGGTGGTCATCGGCGTGTCGCCGCAACACGTTCACGCTCGATGAGTGGACCGCTTTACTCCCATTCGATGGTGCCCGGCGGCTTGCTGGTGATGTCGAGGACCACCCTGTTGACCTCAGACACCTCGTTGGTGATTCGCGTCGAGATGCGCTCCAGCGTCTCGTACGGGACCCGCGTCCAGTCCGCGGTCATCGCGTCCTCACTCGACACGGGCCGCAACACGATCGGGTGCCCGTACGTGCGCCCGTCACCCTGCACGCCCACGGACCGGATGTCGGCCAGCAGCACCACCGGGCACTGCCAGATCAGGCTGTCCAGTCCCGCCGCAGTCAGCTCCTCCCGCGCGATCGCATCCGCTCGGCGCAGCGTGCGCAGCCGCTGTGCGGTGACCTCTCCGACGATTCGAATCCCCAGTCCGGGGCCGGGAAACGGTTGGCGCGCAACGATTTCCTCGGGAAGGCCAAGCTCCCGGCCGACCGCTCGAACCTCATCCTTGAACAGCAGCCGCAGCGGCTCAACCAATGTGAAGTTCAGGTCGGCCGGCAGGCCGCCGACATTGTGGTGGCTCTTGATGTTAGCGGTCCCGCTGCCGCCACCGGACTCCACGACATCGGGGTAGAGGGTGCCCTGCACCAGAAACTTGACCTCAGAGCCGTCCCCCGCAAGCGGGGATTGCCCCCAATCGCCGGCGAGATTTCGCACGGCACCCTCGAAGGTGCGGATGAACTCGCGCCCGATGATCTTGCGCTTGCCCTCCGGGTCGCGCACCGCGGACAGCGCCTCCAAGAACCTGTCCCCGGCGTCGACTGTCACCAGCCGCGCACCCGTGGCCGCCACGAAATCCCGTTCCACCTGGGCACGTTCGCCCTCACGCAGCAGGCCATGGTCGACGAACACACACGTCAACCGGTCGCCGATGGCCCGCTGCACCAGCGCGGCCGCCACCGCCGAGTCGACGCCGCCTGACAACCCGCAGATGGCTCGCCCATCACCGATCTGCTCGCGGACCTGCCCGGTCAGTGCGTCGGCGATGTTCGCGGGTGTCCAGGACGAATCGATGCCGGCGAACTCGTGCAGAAACCGGCTGAGCACCTGCTGCCCGTGCGGGGTGTGCATGACCTCTGGGTGGTACTGCACACCGGCCAGCGCGCGGCCCCGGTTCTCGAACGCCGCGACCGGCGCCCCGGCGGTGCCGGCCACCACATCGAAGCCGGGCGGTGCGGAGGTTACCGCGTCACCGTGGCTCATCCACACCGGTTGCGTGTCGGGCAGCCCCGAATGCAGTTCTCCACCAGTGACTTTGAGCTCGGTGCGGCCGTACTCGCTGGTGCCGGTGTGCGCCACCGTCCCGCCCAAGGCCTGGGCCATCGCCTGAAATCCGTAGCAGATGCCGAACACCGGGACACCGAGGTCGAACAGGGCCCGATCCAGTTGTGGCGCGCCGTCGGCGTACACACTGGCGGGCCCGCCGGAGAGGACAATCGCCTGAGGATCCTTCGCCTTGACATCCTCGACGGTTGCCGTGTGCGGGATGACCTCCGAATACACCCGCGCCTCCCGCACGCGGCGCGCGATCAACTGCGCGTACTGGGCGCCGAAATCGACGACGAGAACCGGCCGAACGGGTGCATGTGGGGTTGGCGTCGTGGCAGGAGCTTCTGTCACGGTGCAAGTCTATGGCAGTGCCGCCCACGTCTCGCCGCGTCAGCGCTTGCGCCGCAGCATCCATGCCGGCACCCAATGCGTGACCGAACGGCAGTTGGCACCGTAGCTGACGGGATAGGTCACCAGCCCCCACCAGTTGCCCTGCTCGCACAGCCCCCAGCAGCACAGCCGACCCTCAACGACCTTGTGCATCTGCAGTCCGGCCGGGTGATAGCCGCCCCGGCGATGCGGCTCACGCGGAAACAGCGCGGCCAGGTCGACCAATACGGGCACGGGCGGCTCGACCGCACGGAACGGCTCGGGCACCGGCTGGCCGCTGTAGCTGATCGCTTGCAGATCACCCACTGTTCGATCATACGTTCGAATAGTGGGGACTGGCTCAACCGTCTTGCCAGAAGTTCTTGGACAGCCTGCGGCGACGTTCCCGCGCGTCACGATCGGTGAACTCGGCGATGCCCGCGGTACCCGCGAACGGCGTGATCGGCACCTCGAACGCGAGCGCGCCGGACACGTGCAGATCGACACCCTTGTTCATGATGAATTTCGTCCGCCGAATCGTGAGCGGATGCTTCTCCAACATCACGCGGCACAGCGCATCCACCTCCGCGCCGAGATCCCCGGGAGCCACGACGCGGTTGACCAAGTCATGACGCTCCGCGGTGGCCGCATTGAACAGCGCGCCAATAAGATTCCACTCCTTGGCCTTTCGACGGCCAGCGTATCGCGGCAAGCGCGACGTTCCGCCCCATCCGGGCGTGATGTCCCAGTCGATCTCGGGCATGCCCCACCGGGACCGGTCCGTGGCGATGACGAAGTCGCATACGAGCGTGAGTTCCAAGCCGCCGCCTGTGCAAACCCCGTCCACCGCCGCGATCGTGACGGCCGTCAGGTCTTCGAGCATCTGAACGGTCTCCTGGTAGAGCCGCACCTGCCAGTACGCGTCGTCGGCAGACCAGGTGTTGAACTCGGCGATGTCGTCGCCGGCGCAGAAGGTGTCGCCGGCGCCGCGCAGGATCAGGATGCGGCAGCCGCGATCATCGCGGACAACGCGGACCGCCCGATTCAGTTCCGCCGACAGCGCCCGGTCGAGGGCGTTGTGCCGGTGGGGACGGTTCAGCGTGATGGTCGTGACCGGCCCCGACCGGTCGAAGATCAAGTCGGCGTAGTCAGGCTCGGACATGGCGCTCCCTACTCCCGTACTGACTTGCGTAACGAGACGCTAGTCCAGTGAGTCTTGTTATGCAAGTAACCCAGCTATACTTGCCCGGTGTCCGTCCTAGACGGTTCCGCAGCCCTCGACTGCTCGGTGTTCGGTGCGGTCGAGGCCATCGGGGACGCCTGGTCCTGGCTCGTGCTGAACGACGCAATCATCGACGGCACAAGCCGATTCGACACATTCCAGGCCCGGCTGGGCATCGCCCGGTCCACGTTGAGCATCAGGCTGTCGGCGCTGTGCGCCAACGGCCTGATGCAGCGGCGCGCCCCGGACTATGTCCTCACCGAGCGCGGCGGGGACTTTCTCGCATGCGTGATGACCGCGATGGCGTGGGGGGACCGATGGTTCACCGACGGGGTGAACACCCCGGTACGCGTCTCACATTTGCGGTGTTCCGAACGTATCCACGGCGTGCTGCGATGTGCGGCATGCAACGACGTGGTGCATGCAGGGGACGTCACCTTCGACCGGTTGCCACGCGCCGCCTCGGGACCTGCGGACCAAGCGCAACGACACCGAGCGCCGGGACTGGATCTGCTGCAGCGCCCCCGCCCAAGCTCGGTCGCCGCCACGCTTCAGGTCCTCGGAGACCGGTGGAGCGCGTTGATCATCCGTGAACTCTTTTACGGATCACATCGATTCGACGAGTTCGGCCAGCGCCTGGGCATCGCGAGCAACATTCTCGCGCAACGGCTGCGACGCCTTGTCGACCGCGGCATCATCTGCAAGAACGCCTACCAGGTGCGCCCCGCACGACATGAGTACCGCCTCACCGACAAGGGTCTCGATCTGTACCCGGTGCCATTGTCGATGCTGGCCTGGGGTGACCGATGGGTGGCGCACGGTCGCCCTCCGGTGAGACTCACCCATCGCACCTGTGGCCGCCGGCTGGTTCCTGTTCTGTGCTGCAGCACATGCGCGAAGCGAATCACACGCTCGGACATCGCATTTGAACATGCGGTGGTTGAGGCTCAGCCGGAGCCGATCAGCCGGCGGAGGTAACCGGCTCGATCGGTTCGATCGGCAGACGCCGCAGCGCCGCCGGGGCATCGGCGGGCACGGCGGGATGCTGTGGCGGGATCGGGTCCAGCCGCCGGTAGGGCTCACCCTGCTGCGGCCGCAGGTCCGATTCGCCCTTGTTGGGCCAAAGCGACGCCGCCCGTTCCGCCTGGGCGGTGATCGACAACGACGGATTGACACCCAGATTCGCCGACACCGCTGCGCCGTCGACGACATACAGCGTCGGATAGCCGTACACCCGCTGATAGGGGTCGATGACGCCGCTTTGCGGGCTGTCGCCGATCGCCGCGCCACCGAGGAAGTGTGCGGTCAACGGGATGTTGAACAGCTCGCCCCATGTTCCCCCGGCGACGCCGTCGATCTTGGCCGCGATCCGCCGAGTCACCTCGTTGCCGACCGGAATCCACGTCGGGTTCGGCTCGCCGTGACCCTGCTTGCTCGTCAACTGCCGGAAGCCGAGCCTGGTTCGTTTCGTGAACGTGGTGATGGAGTTGTCCAGATGCTGCATCACGAGCGCGATCACCGTGCGCTCGCTCCAATGCCGGACGTTGAGCATGCGAAGTGTTCCGCGCGGGCTCTCGGCGGCCTCGCGGAAGAACTGCTTCCACCGCGGCGCGTCGGTGCCCTGCGGCCCGGCGCCATCGGTCATCAACGTCTGCAGCAGGCCCATCGCGTTGGAGCCCTTGCCGTAACGGACCGGCTCGATGTGGGTGTCCAACGTCGGGTGGATCGACGATGTGATCGCGACGCCGTGCGTGAGATCCAGGTCCTTGGTGACCTTGAATCGCCCTGCGCCGACGATGGATTCGGAGTTGGTCCGGGTCAGCACGCCGAGTTGATCAGAAAGCTTCGGCAGCTTGCCCTTATCCCGCATCTTGAACAGCAGCTTCTGGGTGTTGTAGGTGCCGGCGGCCAGCGCGAGGTAGGAAGCCGTGAACGACTTTTTCTTCTTGCGCAGCCACCGACCGGTGACGACCGTGTCGACGCGCCACGTGCCGTCGGGCAGCTGCTCGTACCCCGTGACGGTTCTCATCGGGAACACCTGCGCCCCAGCCGTTTCCGCCAGGCCGAGGTAATTCTTCACCAACGTGTTCTTGGCGCCGTAGCGACAGCCCGTCATGCACGAGCCGCATTCGATGCACCCGGTCCGTTCGGGACCAGCCCCGCCGAAGTACGGATCGGCAACCCTCTTGCCCGGTGTCTTTTCCCCCTGCGGCCCGAAGAAAACGCCGACCGGTGTCGCGACGAAGGTGTCGCCGACCCCCATCTCGTCGGCGACCTCCTTGACGATGCGGTCGGCGTCGGTGAACGTCGGGTTCGTGACCACGCCGAGCATGCGCTGCGCCTGGTCGTAGTGCGGCATCAACTCGGCACGCCAATCGGTGATGTGCGACCACTGCTTGTCGGCGAAAAACGGCTCCGGTGGCACGTACAGGGTGTTCGCGTAGTTCAGCGAGCCCCCACCGACGCCGGCCCCGCCCAGGATCATCACGTTACGGAGCAGATGAATGCGCTGGATGCCGTACATGCCCAACTTCGGCGCCCACAGGAACTTGCGCAGGTTCCACGACGTTTTGGCGAATTCGTGGTCGGCGAAACGGCGGCCGGCTTCCAGCACGCCGACGCGGTAACCCTTCTCGGTCAGGCGCAGCGAGGTGACACTGCCGCCGAACCCCGAACCGATGACGAGGACGTCGAAGTCAGGCTCCATCCGGCAAGTATGGGCTTACCGGCGGGTAACGCTTCAGAGAGGCTGGCCTAACTTTGCGGCTTACGAGCCGACGGTCAGACCGACCTTCTGGAACTCCTTGAGGTCGCAGTAACCGGCCTTGGCCATCGACCGGCGCAGTCCGCCGACGAGGTTCAGCGACCCGAACGGGTCGTCGGACGGGCCGGCCAGCACCTGGCGCAGCGGCGGTCGTTCGCCGACCGCGACCTGAAGCAACGCACCGCGCGGCAGCGACGGATGTGCGGCCGCGGCAGGCCAGAACCACCCGTCGCCGCACGCCTCGGCCGACGCGGCCAACGGCGTGCCGAGCACCACCGAATCGGCGCCGCAGGCGATGGCCTTCGCGAGGTCGCCCGAGGTATGGATGTCGCCGTCAGCAAGCACGTGCACATAGCGCCCGCCGGTTTCGTCGAGGTACTCGCGGCGCGCGGCGGCGGCGTCGGCGATCGCGGTGGCCATCGGAACGCTGATGCCCAGCACCTCGTCGGTGGTGGTCACGCCGCTGGTGCTGCCGTAACCGACGATGACGCCGGCCGCGCCCGTGCGCATCAGATGCAACGCCGTGCGGTGGTCGATGACGCCGCCGGCCACCACAGGCACGTCAAGTCCGGAGATGAAGGTTTTGAGGTTGAGGGGCTCGCCGTCGCGGGCAACGCGCTCGGCGGACACGATCGTGCCCTGGATCACCAGCAGGTCGATCCCCGCCTGGACGAGGACGGGCGTCAGTGAGCGCGCGTTCTGCGGGCTGACCCGCACCGCGGTGACCACGCCCGCGTCCCGGATCCGGGCCACGGCGCTCCCCAGCAGGTCCGGATCCACCGGCGCGGAGTGCAATTGCTGCAGCAGCCGGATCGCCGCCGACGGCTCGGGCTCCTTCTCGGCGGCCTCGATGACCTGAGCGATCTTCGCCCCGACGTCGGCGTGCCGGCCAATCAGGCCTTCCCCGTTGATGATTCCCAGTCCGCCGAGCCGGCCCAACTCGATCGCGAACTCGGGCGACGCCAGCGCGTCGGTGGGGTGTGACACCACCGGGATCTCGAACCGGTAGGCATCGAGCTGCCACGCCGTGGACACATCCTTCGACGACCGGGTCCGCCGTGACGGCACGATGCTGATGTCGTCGAGCTCAAAGGTGCGGCGGGCCGTTCGGCCCATGCCGATCTCGACCATGTCACGCATATCAGTCACCCTCCTGCGAGACCGACGTTTCGCAGAGAAGGTCCGAGAAGGGGCCTGCGAAACATCGATCTCGGCGCCATCGAAGCAGATCCTGCTCTAGCGCGCGTAATAATTCGGGGCTTCGACCGTCATCGTGATGTCGTGGGGGTGGCTTTCCTTGAGCCCCGCTGCGGTGATGCGGACGAACTGCGCCCGCTGAAGGTCCTCGATGGTGCCCGCCCCGGTGTAACCCATCGCCGCGCGCAGGCCGCCGGTCAGCTGGTGGATGACCGTGGCCAGCGGCCCGCGGAACGGGACCCGGCCCTCGATGCCCTCGGGCACCAGCTTGTCCTCGGAGAGCACATCGTCCTGGAAGTAGCGGTCCTTGGCGAACGACCTGTCCTGGCCACCCCTGCCGCGCATCGCGCCCAGCGAGCCCATGCCGCGGTAGCTCTTGAACTGCTTGCCGTTGACGAAGATCAACTCACCGGGCGCTTCGGCCGTGCCGGCCAGCAGGGACCCAAGCATCGCCGTCGACGCGCCCGCGGCCAGCGCCTTGGCGATGTCGCCGGAGTACTGCAGGCCGCCATCAGCGACGACCGGCACACCGGCCGGCCCGCAGGCCGCGTGGGCCTCCAGGATCGCGGTGATCTGCGGCGCGCCGACGCCTGCCACCACGCGAGTGGTGCAGATCGAGCCGGGCCCCACGCCGACCTTCACCGCATCGGCACCGGCATCCACCAGCGCAGCGGCTCCGCCGCGGGTGGCGACGTTGCCGCCGATCACCTCTACCTTCTCACCCGCCTCCGCCTTGAGCTTGCCGACCATCTCCAGCACCAGCCGGTTGTGCGCGTGCGCCGTGTCGACCACGACGACGTCGACGCCGGCGTCCACCAGCGTCATCGCGCGCACCCACGCGTCGTCACCGGTGCCGACCGCCGCGCCGACCAGCAATCGGCCATCGCTGTCCTTGGTGGCCAACGGATGCTGTTCTGTCTTGACGAAGTCCTTGACGGTGATGAGCCCCGTCAGCCGGCCCTGACCGTCGACGACTGGCAGCTTCTCAATCTTGTTGCGGCGCAACAGGCCCAAGGCCGCGTCGGCGGTGACGCCCTCACGGGCGGTGATCAGCGGCGCCTTCGTCATCACCTCCGACACACGCTTGGTCTGATCGACCTCGAAACGCATGTCGCGGTTGGTGATGATGCCGACCAGCGATCCCTTGGCGTCGACAACGGGCAGGCCCGAGATCCGAAACCGCGCGCACATCGCGTCGACCTCGGCGAGCGTGTTGTCCGGCGAGCACGTGACGGGGTCGGTGACCATGCCGGCCTCCGACCGTTTGACCATCTCGACCTGGCCGGCCTGTTCTGCGATCGAGAGGTTCCGGTGCAGCACGCCCATACCACCCGCCCGAGCCATCGCGATCGCCATCCTGGCCTCGGTGACCGTGTCCATCGCCGAGCTGACCAACGGCACCTTCAACCGAATTTTCTTGGTGAGTTGGCTGGACGTGTCGGCGGTGGCGGGCACCACGTCGGATGCGGCGGGCAGCAGCAGGACGTCGTCGAACGTCAAGCCCAGCATCGCGACCTTGCTCGGATCGTCGCCACCGGTCGGGACCGAGATGTCGACCGGAACGGAGGCAGCCGAATTCACCGTGGTACGGCCGTCTGTGATCGACATCGGAAGGCCTCCATCGGTGCGCGGCTAGGTGCCCATCTTATCGGCATCAACGGCGTCGCCGTGCCCGCCAAGCCGGTTCCGCGCAGGGCTTAAGCCGCTGGCGAAATGTCGGACCGGCTGCGTAGGGTAGAGGCGTGCGCGACCATTTGCCCCCGGGTTTGCCACCTGACCCGTTCGCCGACGATCCGCTGGATCCGTCGGCGGCGCTGGACGCCATCGAGCCGGGTCAGCCCCTGGATCCGCACGAGCGCACCGCGGTCGAGGCCGACCTGGCCGACCTCGCGGTGTACGAGGCGCTGTTGGCGCATAAAGGAGTTCGCGGCCTGGTGGTGTCGTGCGACGAGTGCCAGCAGGACCATTACCACGACTGGGACATGCTGCGCGCGAACCTGTTGCAGCTGCTCGTGGACGGTACGGTCCGCCCGCACGAGCCGGCGTACGACCCGGAGCCCGACGCGTACGTGACCTGGGATTATTGCCGCGGCTATGCCGACGCGTCGCTCAACGAGGCCACGTCGGATTCCGACGGATACCGCTGAGCCACCGCTAGTGACCGGGCGGGCCCTCGGGTACCGGCATCGGCGTCGTCACCACGATTGGCCCTCGCGGTAGTACTGGTGCCCTCGTGATCTGCGGCGCCGGCTGGGGCGCGGGCAAGGTGGGTTCCGGTGCGGCCGGCGTGATCAGCGGTGGGGGTTTCGACGGCGGCGCCTGCAGCGGCGGCGTCGTCACTAGCGGCGCCTGCAGCGGCGGCGTCGTCACAGTGGCAGGTGCGGTGGGAGCAACCCTGGACTCCGTCGATCGCACTGTCGGCGGCGCAGTCGTTGACGGCGGCGCTGTCTCGGTCTGCGGCTGACGCGTCGGCGTCGGCACCGTCGCGGTGGTCGTCGGCACCGACGGGGTGGTCAGCGCGCTGGTTGGGGTCGGCACTGTCCGGCTCGGCGCCGTCTCGGTCGGCAGCGGGCTGGTGGGGGTCGGGACCGACTCGGTCGGCAGCGGGCTGGTGGGGGTCAGCAGCGTGCTGGTGGGGGTCGGCAGCGGGCTGGTGGGCAGCGACGTCGGTCCGCTCGTCGTGGCCACTTCCGGGACCGACGGTGACGGTGTGGTGCTCGGGGTGATCACCGGCACCGGCAAGAACGTCAACGGCGAGGACGGATTGACCGGCGGCGGCAGTTCACCGGGGGCGGGCGGGGCGGCCTCGGGATTGCGCTGAATCACCTTGGCGGTCAACGCGTTATACGTCTGGACGAGTTGCTGTTTACTTTGCACGTCGTTGACGCTTTGCACGGTGGGGCCGAGGGTCACCAGCTGGTCCTGTGCCTGCTCCCACTTCCCCTGCTGGACCAGTTGCTGCACCTGCTCCAATTCGGTCTTCGCCGCCAAGACCACCGCGTCGTCACGAGTCTTCGGCGACTCGCCGAACAACATGGCCCGCAGCCCGTACAGCGCATCGCCCGGGGCGGCTTCATATATCACCGTACCGAAGCCACCAACGAACAACACCGCGGCTGCCACCGCCCCGGCCACGGTCAACCCAATCCGGTTGCGGCGCGGCCGTTTCGGTATAACCCCCAACACGGCGGACGCCTGCGCCAGCGTCACGACCTCAGCATCAGGCCGACCACGCACGTCATCGCGCCACGCGCCCAGCATCGACGACAACGGATCCACCGACGACATCCGCGCACCGGAGGCCAGCGCATCGACGAAGCGGTCGGTGCGCATGATCGCGTCGAAGCCGGGATCTTGGTCAGACATAGTCTCGCCCCGCCGCCATGATCTCTTCGCGCAACCGGGTCAGCGCCCGATGCTGGGCAACTCGCACGGCACCCGGGGAGCTGCCGACGGCCTCGGCCGTCTCTTCCGCACTCAGCCCCACCACCACGCGCAAGATCAGGATCTCGCGCTGCTTTTCCGGCAGGACTTGAAGAAGGGCGGTCATCCGCGCCGACGACTCAGCGTCCAGTGCGAGCTGCTCAGGCCCGGACTCGAAGCTGGCTCGCTGGGGAAGCTCGTCGGTGGGCTCGGCGCGGTAACGCGACAGAGCGCGATGGGCGTCTGCCACCTTGTGGGCCGCGATGCCGTACACGAATGCCAGGAAGGGCCTTCCCTGGTCCCTGTAGCGAGGCAACGCCGTGATGGCGGCCAAGCACACCTCCTGTGCGACATCGTCAGCTGACAGACCGCTGCGTTCGGCCGTCCCCAACCTTGCGCGGCAATACCGGACCACGATCGGACGAACGATCTCCAGCACTTCGCGGAGCGCGCCGCGATCCCCCGCCACCGCGTCAGCAACAACAGCATC
>Ga0306920_100010327_pt1 | contig 12522 bp, 8 predicted proteins | sample flu12Cox44000170_FD_204666 | JGI IMG/M metagenome (GOLD analysis project Ga0306920, IMG submission 204666) | Lab enrichment of tropical soil microbial communities from Luquillo Experimental Forest, Puerto Rico - flux4day.12C.oxic.44.000.170 (v2)... | ecosystem: Environmental > Terrestrial >...
GCCTGAGACGGCGCCGTGAGCGCCAGGCGCACCAGCGGGCCGGCCTCATCTGTGCTGGCCGCCAGGTCAGCGGCCAGCGACAGGGCCACACCCGGCAGCCCGCCGGAGGCCAGCCATACTCCATGCCGGGCCTGCGGGGCCAGGTCAGGCAGGAACGCAGCCAGCTCATCCTCGCTCAGCCCGCCCAGCCGCAGCTCCGTTCCGACGCCCGGCGCCAGCACCGAGGTGACGACCACGGCCGTGCTCGCGGCCGCCACCCGGGCCGCGACCACCTGCAATACCTGCACGGCCGCGGCTCCGCCATGATCGATGTCATCGACCACCAGCAGGCGGCGATTCCCGTCGGCCAGCACCCGGGCAGCGCTGTCCAGCGCCAGCGGGCCAGCGTCATCGAGCAGCCGCTCGGCAAGGTCACCCGGCGCGCCAGCGTCGGCTAGCAACCGGGCCCACACCAGTTCGCCGGGCTGGCCGCGGATCGCGGCGGTACGCAGCACCTCGAACCCGCGGCGGGCGGCCTCGCGTGCCGCGGCGGCGGCCAGTTCGGTGCGGCCCGCGCCCGGCGGTCCGGTGATGGCCAGCACGCCGCCCCGGCCGTCGGCGGCGCAGTCAAGCAGGCGCCCCACCTCGGCCATCTCGCGGCGTCGGCCAGCTAGAGCCACACCCGAGATATACCGCAACGGCAGCTGCCAAGCACCTCCCCGCCGGCCCGGCGGCAGCGGACGGCCTCAGGCCGCGGTGACCATCGATTCGGGCGTGATCGTCACCTTGTGGAGCAAGGCCCTGCCGTCCCGGTGGCGGTAAAGCAGGTCCACGACGTGCCGTTCCAGTGCTCGATGATTCCGGTGGCAGCGCTGGTAAATGCGGAGACCCCCACCGCCCAGGCGTTACGGGCAGAGATCGCGGTGACGCTGGCGAGGTATCCCCTCGCGGGGCTGGGCACCCGCGCCCAGGATGTCCCGTTCCAGCGCTCGATGACGGTTCGCGGTCCCTGCAAGCTGGGAACGGTTCCGCCGACCGCCCAGGTGCTGGTGCCCGAGAGGGCCGTGACGCCCGCCAGGCCGCCCCTGCTCACAGCCGGGCTGGGCACCAGCGTCCATGCCGTGCCGTTCCAGTGCTCGATCAAGGCCCCGGTGCCCCGGGCCTCGGTGCGCACGCCGACCGCCCAGGCATTGCTGGCAGAACTCGCGGAGACACCGGTGAGGACCCCTCCGAACCGAGGGGCCGGGCTGGACACCGGCCGCCAGGCGGTGCCGTCCCAATGCTCAATCAGCGGCACCTGCTGCGTCTTGGTGTGTGTGCCGCCGACCGCCCAGGCGTTGGCGGCGGAGGTCGCGGTGACGCCGTTGAGCTCGGGGGAGGAGGTGCCGGGCGGGGCGGGGCTGCCCACTCGCCGCCACGCGGTGCCATCCCAGCGCAAGATCACCGCCTGGCCGGTGGGGGTGGTGCCGCCGACCGCCCACACATCGCCGGGCGAGATCGCGGCCACCGCATGAAGGATGGCGGCCCCGAGGCCGCTGGGGGTGGCCGCCCGCCTCCACGCCGTTCCGTTCCAGTGCTCAATCAGTGCCTGGGTGCTTCCCGTCCCGTAGCCGACCGCCCAAGCATCGGCAGCGGACACGGCGGCCACGCCGTTGAAGTCGCCGCCGCCGGGGGCGGGAACCTGCCGCCAGGCCCGGCCGTCCCAGCGGATCACATGCAGCCTGCCCTGGTTCGTGAGCCCTGCCGCCCACGCGCTGGCAGCCGACAGCGCGGCGACACCGTTGAGCCGGTAGCCGAGCGCCGGCCCCACCTGGCGCACCGGGGCCCCGGCCGTCGCGGCCGGGCTGCTATGCGCGCCCGTCACCCCGCACGATGCCACCGCCGCCGCCGCGCATGCCAGCGCGGCGCCCTGCCAGCGCCACCGCCGGATCCTCCAGCAGCCCAGTAGTACCGTCATGGCACTAGTCTGCGCGCCCCACAGGCCGGTGGGGTGAGTACATTGGCTCATCCCCCTGGGTGGGGCACCTCATCACCACGGCGCGCCGGCCTGGCGCCGATGACGGCGGGATCCCCTTGCGTCTAAATCACGTCTCGAATCAGATACCGGTTCACCGGTGCGCAACTTTCCGCACCCGGCGCGGCGCGAGCCACGGCGAACCTTCTGGCACGCTACATGCCAGACTCTGTGTCCATATGAAAGCCATCGTCTACGACCGTTACGGGCCGCCCGGCGTCCTCGGCATCGAGGAGGTGGCGCGGCCGGCGCCCAGGGACGACGAGCTCTTGGTCCGGGTTCGCGCCACCACCGTCAATCGCCTCGACTGCCACACCCGGGAAGCCAACCGCAGCAACGGCCGGGTCATCAGCGGCGTCAGCCGGCTTGTCTCGGGCATCCGCCGGCCGCGGCAGCGCATCCTCGGCACCGAGTTCGCGGGCGAGGTGGCGGCGGCCGGTCCGGCGGTCACCAGGTTCGGGGCCGGCGACCGTGTCTTCGGCAACACCGGCCTTAGGTTCGGCTGCCACGCCGAGTTCACCTGCATCGCGGAGACGGCCCGGGTGGCGCCGATGCCCTCGGGCGTGGGCTTCGAGGAGGCGGCGGCGGCTACCGACGGCGCTCTCAACGCTCTGTGGTGCCTGCGGCTGGCCGGGCCGCTGAAGGGGCGGCGGATTCTGGTCTATGGCGCCTCCGGCGCCATCGGCACTGCCGCGGTGCAGCTGGCCAAGCATTTCGGCGCCGAGGTCACGGCGGTCTGCGGACCCAAGGGCGTGGAGGTCGTGACGGCGATCGGCGCCGACCGGGTGATCGACTACACGAAGGAGGACTTTACCTCTGATCGCGACGGGTACTTCTCGGTGTTCGACGCCGTCGGCAAGGAGTCATTCGCCCATTGCCGGAGCTTGATCGAACCCGGCGGAACCTACCTGGCCACCGACGGCTTCCGGAATCTGCTGCTGGGCTTGTGGACCGCGCGCTTGGGAGACCGGAAGGTCATGTTCAAGTTGCCGCCTCGCTACACCCAGCAAGATGTCGTGCTGATCGGGGAGCTGATGGAGGCGGGCAGCTACCGGCCGGTTATCGACAGGGCCTATCCCATCGAGGATGTGGTCGAAGCGACCCGTTACGTCGAGACGCAGCAGAAGATCGGCAACGTCGTCCTGGCCGTCCGCGGCGGCTGATGCCTTCCCCCACGCGGCTCACGGTGGGCTTGGCTGCTTGCTAGGTTTCGCCGCACGCGCAACGGCCGCATCGGCGGCGGCTACCCGGCAAGGCCGTATGCGGCGGCGAGCCAGCCGCGGAGCTCGTCGTCAAGATCAGAAGCTGCGGTGATGCGGACCCGGTGCGTGAACAGCCGGTTGAACTTGGCCGCCGACTCCAGCCGGCCGGCCACGGGGGTCGTGGCCGGCAGGATCAGGCCGAGGTCGATGCGGCTGCTGGTGCTGGGCTGGACCATCGCGAACTGCTTGCGGCGGCGCAGGCTCAGGTAGCCCTTCTTCGGGGCGATATCGAAGGCGCCGAGCGCGCGGATCTCACCGAGGAGGGCATCGTGCAGCGGCCGGAGGCCGGCTTTCGCACCGGCATAGAGGGCGCCGGCCGGGTCCGGCGATGCGGCTGCGCCAGTGCCGGCGCGTTGCCGGGCCAGCAGCGACACGCGGTGCGCGGCACCATGCGCGAGCCCGTGGTCGCCTTTGAGCATCGCCACGACCTCGGTGTGCTTGGTCAGGCCCGAGGAGTCGATAACCGCGAACCAGTAGTCGAGGGGCTTGCCGTAGGTGGTCTCGATGTTGCGGATCTGGGACTGCAGTGCGGCGTCGACGTCCATCGGGCCTCCTCGGCGGGTGCACGTGCCGCATCTCGCGCGGAACGCTGCCGACCTGTTACCCATACTCCCATCGACTTGGATGAGGCAGGACGCCGCGGCGGCCCCCGCCCAGGGCAATGACACCTGGGCGGGGGCCGCCTGGGGCATCTCAGCCCTGCTGAGCTAGCCCGACGACGTGGCCCTCCGGATCGGCGATTAGTGCGAAGCTCACCCCCGACGCCCGCCGCGGTTCTTGCACCACGGTGCCGCCGAGCTTTGCAGCCTGCGCGATGACGCTATTGATGTCGTCCACGCCGATGAAAAAGGTGACCAGGTCCGAGCCGCCTTGCAGCGGGCTGATCGCGGTGTACAGCGCATCGGGCACACCGGTATCGACGAAGGTGTAGCCCGGCACAGCGCCCTCGGTGGGGTATTTCCAGCCGAGCAGGTCGCCGAAGAACTTGCGGGTAGCGTCCGGGTCTTTCGAGCGGATCTCCGCGTGCACTACGGGGTGTGCCATGGTCCCTCCTGGGATATCGGCGCTGGCGGCCCCTGTGGCGCTCCAGCACTCACACGACGAACGAGGGGGCCCCCGATCGACACGAGACCCGGGACGAAACCAGAGGCGCTTGACCCCGCAGGACGCGCGCATCTGGCCGCGAAGAGTGTGTGCCTGGCCAGGTCATCCCGGCGCGGGTGGCATCATGGAAGGGATGAGCAATTCAGGTTCCCGCCGCTTCCCGGTGACCGTCACCCACCTGCCGGTGACGCGCTGCCAGATCTGCCGCCGCACCGTCGCCTACCGGCCAGGCAGCCTCAGCGAGGTGCTCACCGAGCACTACCGCCGGGCCCACCCCGAAGCGCTCGGCCTCCCGCCCGGCAGCTGATCCCGGACGCCGCACCACCGGCCGCCGCTGGGCTTGACCCGGCTGCGGACGACCCGCTTCTTGCGGGCAGCTGTCAAGATCGCAGAAGTGCCCGGAGCGAGCGCGCGGAAGCCGGTCCTATCGCTGTGTCACGATGTTGACGATCCGGTCTGGGACTATCACCACCCGGCTGACAGTTGCGCCCTCAGTGTGCCGGGCGTAGTCGGGGTGGCTGGCCATGACTTGGGCGATTTCTTCCTCCCCGGCACCGGCCGGGACCTCGATCCGGAAGCGGGTCTTTCCATCGACCTGGACCGGCAGCGTGACGATCCGCTCGGCTGCCAGCGACTCGTCGAACCGGGGGAATGGCTCATACGCCAGCGACGTGGTGTGACCCATCTTGGACCAGAGTTCTTCGGCGATGTGCGGCGCGAACGGAGCCACCATGAGCACCAGCGGCTCGGCCAGTGCTCGCGGGAGCCCGTCGGCCGTCTCGGCCAGGGTGGCCGCGTGGGCGTTAAGTTCGATCAGGCGGGCGATCGCGGTGTTGAACCGCAGGTTCTGCACGTCCCTGCGGACGACCTTGACCGTGTGATGCAGCCGGTGGGCGGTCTGGTTGCCGAGTGGCTGGTCGCGGACCCGCAGCGCGCCGGAGTTCTCGTCGATGATGTTGCGCCACAGTCGCTGCAGGAACCGGTAGACGCCGATGATGTCGTTGGTCCGCCAGGGCCGGTCGGTGTCCAGCGGCCCCATCGCCATCTCATACAGGCGCAGCGTGTCGGCGCCGTAGGCGGCGTAGATCTCATCGGGGCTGATGCCGTTCTTCAGGCTCTTGCCCATCTTGCCCGTGCGTGCGGTCACCGGCTGGCCTTCGTATCGCGGCGCCCCGTTGGATGCCGGCACGACGTCGGCGGCCGGCACGTACATGCCGCGCGCGTCGAGGTAGGCGTCGGCCAGGATGTACCCCTGGTTGACCAGCCGCTGGAACGGTTCCCTGGTGGAGAGGTAGCCCAGGTCGTACAGCACCTTGTGCCAGAACCGGGCGTAAAGCAGATGCAGCACGGCGTGCTCGACGCCGCCCACGTACAGGTCGACCCCGCCGTCGCCGGGTGCTGCGTCCGGGGGCACCATCCAGTACCGCTCGACCGCCGGGTCTACCAGCCGCTCGGAGTTGGCCGGGTCCAGATAGCGCAGGTAGTACCAGCAAGACCCGGCCCACTGGGGCATGGTATTCAGTTCCCGGCGATAACGTTTCGGGCCGTCGCCCAGGTCGAGTTCGGGCCCGGCCCAGTCCGCCGCGCGGGCCAGCGGCGGCAACGGGTGGTCCAGCTCGCTGGCCTCCGGCCGCGGCCGGAAGTCCGCCATCTCGGGCAGCGTCACGGGCAGTGATTCCTCGGGCAGCGCAATGGGCAGCTCATGCTCGTCGTAGACAATCGGGAACGGCTCACCCCAGTAGCGCTGCCGGGAGAACAGCCAGTCACGCAGCCGATAGGAGCGCTGCCGCCGGCCGCTGCCGGCCGCTTCCAGCCAGCCGATGGCGGCGGTGATCCCGGCTTGCGTGCCCAGGCCGGCGTAGTCGAGCCCGGGCACGCCCGCGCCGAGATAGCTGCCCTCGCCGGCGAACGCCTCCGGCCAGGTATCCACGGGACTGCCAGGTGGCAGGCCACGATCGGCGAACCAGTCGGGGGGCGGCTGCAGGACCGCCCGGGCCGGTAGCCCGAACCGGTGAGCGAACTCCAAGTCCCGCTGGTCGTGCGCGGGCACCGCCATGATCGCGCCCGACCCGTAGCCCATGAGCACGTAGTCGGCGATGAACACCGGGATGGGCTCGCCGGTCATGGGATTGATCACGTGCGAGCCGGTGAAGACGCCGGTCTTGTCGCGGGCGTCCTCGGTGCGCTGCCGGTCGCCAAGCCGTGCCGCGTGGTCCCGGTAGGCGCGGACGGCGGCCTGCGGGGCCGGGGTCCCCGCCTCCGGGTACCGCCAGCCCGCCGGGATCCCCTCGGGCCAGGCGGCGGCGGTCAGCTCGTCCACCATCGGATGCTCGGGAGCCAGCACCAGGTAGGTGGCACCTGGCAGGGTGTCGGGCCGGGTGGTGAACGTGCGGATCACCGCGGCAGCCTGCCCCGCGACCTGGAACTCGATGCTGGCGCCGTCGCTGGGGCCGATCCAGTTCCGCTGCATGATCTTGATCGGCTCGGGCCAGTCCAGGTGGTCGAGGTCGCCGATCAGCCGCTCCGCGTAGGCGGTGATCCGCAGCATCCACTGGCGCAGCGGGCGCCGGTACACCGGGTAGTTGCCGACGTCGCTGCGCCCGTCCGCGGTGATCTCCTCGTTGGCCAGCACCGTGCCGAGGCCCGGACACCAGTTGACGAGCTCCTCGGAGATGTAGGCGAGCCGGTAGCTGTCAACGACCTTCCGGCGGTCGGTGTCGCCCAGCTCGGCCCACGGGCGCGCCCCGGGGTTGGCCTCGCCGGCCGGCGCCCGCACGCCCGACTCAAATTCGGTCACCAGCTCCCCGATGGGCCGCGCCCGGCCAGCCTCGCTGTCGAACCAGCTGTTGAAGATCTGCAGGAAGATCCACTGGGTCCACTTGTAGTACGCGGGGTCGGTGGTCGCGATCTCACGCCGCAGGTCATGGCCAAGGCCCAGCCGCCGCAACTGGCGCTTCATGGTGGCAATGTTGCGCTGAGTGGTGGCCCTGGGATGCTGGCCGGTGTCGATGGCGTACTGCTCCGCAGGCAGCCCGAAGGCGTCGAATCCAAACGGGTGCAGCACGTTGTGCCCCGTCATGCGCAGATAACGGGCATAGACGTCGGTGGCGATGTAGCCGAGCGGATGACCCACGTGCAGGCCAGAACCGCTCGGGTAAGGAAACATGTCCATGATCATGAACTTCGGGCGGCCGGCGGCCTGGTCAAAACCCGCCGCCAGCGGCCCAACCGGGTTCGGCGCGCGGAACGTCCCGGCCGCCTCCCAGCGGTCCTGCCAGCGCAACTCGATCTCGCTCGCCAGCCGTGCGCTATAACGGAACCGAGGTTGATCACCCACTCCGGCCGGGCCGGCGGTGGCCATTTTCATCCCGGGCATATCAGGGCCCGGCCGCCCGGAATGGTCAGCGCTCCGCTGCATGCTTCCGCCATGTTTGCTGCCGTGCCGACAGATCTCTCACCCAGGAGCGGCTGGCACGCCGACAATGTGTCAGCGCGGCGTTCCGAGAAGCGGCCCAGCCGCGCGCATCTGGCCTAGCGTAGCGCTGGCCGGAGCTGCCCGGGGCGCCGTCAAGGATGCCGCCGGGGCGCACGCCGCCGGGAGTTACCCCGGCACGCCCGGGCCCTGAGCGCGCCCTTCCAGCAGCTCTTCTGATCCGCCACCGCTGCTATCGGGTCACACGTCGGTTTTTTCCGAAGCCTGCAAAGGCATTGGTCCGGGCCGGGGCTGGGCGCTAGTGACCACTGAGGGCTCAGTGACCGGGGTCTGCTTGGCGCTGTTGGTCGGTGGCCGGGCGCGTGGGATCCGGCTGAGCACCCAGCCGATCAGGAAGATGCCGCCGAGGATGGCCAGCCCGCCCCACCATGTGGAGCTCAGCCAGGGCAGGACGTCTCTGCCCACCAGTCCGCTACTGGTGGGCTTGGCGGTGCCCCACAGTTCAAAGCGCGTCCAGTGCAAGGTGAGCGATGCCAGGAGCGCCACTACCGTGACGGCGACGAGCGCGCCGAGCGCACGGGGGTGGAACTCCCAGGCACCCAGGACGATGAGGTACAGCCCGACCAGGGCGACGATGGTGCCGGTCAGCCCGACGACCATCATGCCCTGGGTGGCCATCACGCCGCCGACGAGGGCAAGGACGGCACCGGCCAGCAGGATCTTCCAGGCGGTGCCACCGGTCACCTTAGTGACCATGTAACCGGTGCGGGTGACGGTCCTGGCGCTGGTCAAGACCGGCCTGATTGAGCCCGGTGTCTCCGGCGCGGCGGTGGCCGCAGCGGTGGCCACGGCGGCCGCCTTGGCGGCCAGCTGGGCGAATGCCGGTGTGCGCAGCTGCCCGGCCAGTGTCTCCTGGCGCACCGGGCACGAGGGCAGCTGACGTGCGATCTCCGCTGGCGCCGCCGCCTGGCGCTTGAGGTTGTGCACGGTGGTGGCCCACCTGTCCGGCGGCGGTTTCTGCTTAGCGGCGGCGGGAGTGCCGATCAGGGACGGGTCATGTCCGTTGTCGGTGTTGATCTGCTCGCCGATGGTGGGGAGTTCGTTGGCCGCGATGAGGTTGTGCCATGCCTGGGCCACAAAGATCGCGGAGTTGGGCAGGCTGACCGGGATTTCGGCGTTGTGATCATCGAGGAATGCCAGGTCCTGTTCCAGGCGGTCTCCTGGCAGGCCGGCTGGCAGGCCGATGGTGTCGCGCAGGGCTGCGGCGAAGCTGGCCGCCCGCCGTTCCGCGGGGAACGCGTTGGGGTCGTCTTCGACAACGGCGAGGATGCGCCGCGGGTCGAGCAGGATGTGCACCAGCCACCCGCTGCCATCCAGGCGGCCCCACATCCAGTCCCAGGCCCGCCAGGAGCTCTTGTAGAACGCGGCAAAGTGGTGGAATTCCACGCCACGCAGCTTGGTCACCGAATCCAGCCGCTGCGTCGCCGGTGCAGACTCGTGCGTGGGTGCCAGCAGGGTGCGGGTGTTGGCGCTGAACTGGACGAATTCGACGGCCTGGTCTAGCTCCGCGTCGGCCGGCAGCAGCGCCCGTTCGGCCAGGGCGAGCTTGAGCAGCCGGTCGGCAAGTTGCGGAGGCTCGGGCGCCCCCCCGAAGTACCGCTGGTATACGCCGATCGCCTTAGCGGCATCGACACGCGAGGGCCGCCCATCGGGAGCGGACAGTGGCTGCAGGTCGGCCAGCAGTGACTGCATCACGATTGCGAGCTGCTCCCAGGCGGTGTTAAGGGCCCCTGCACCTTCGCCGATCAGCAACGCCTGGCGCTTCTGCTCCGCCAAGTCGGCCGCCACGACGTCCAGGTCGCTCGCCGGGCCGCGGGCCAAGGTCTGCTCCAGGTATGCGCGTACTGTGCCGGGCTCGTCGGTCCAGGCGAGTGGCAGTGGCGCGGAGAGGTCCCTGATCGCTGCCCGGTGCGCGGCGAGCTTGTTCCGCAGGCCGCCGTCGGTGGCGCGCTGGTATCCCCGCCAGATGAGGTGAATGACTAGGGCCCGCGCGGCGCGGAACACGGGCAGCCCGAACAGGGCGGCTCGGGCGTACTGGTCAGTTGCTGCCGTCCACGCGGCCCAGGCCGCCTCTTCATCAGCCGCAGACGGCGCGGCCGCCGGCGCGCTCGGGCCGGCGCCCGGCTGGGCTTCGTGCCAGCCGCGGCCGAGGATGTGCACCATTGTGTCGGCCATCCGCGTCTCGGCAAGCTGGCCCGGTGCCAGCTGGCCGGCCCACGCATCAGGGATTTGCATCGTCGTCAGCTGGCGCATCACTTCCGTCAGCAGCGACTGGGCCAGGCCGCTGCCTTGCTGGCGTTCAAATTCATGCAACAGCCGGCCATTCACCAGGCCGTCGCCCGGCGCTGATCCTGGTGGCTGCTGATCCTCGCTGCGCAGCCGCGATCCCAGGTCGGCTAGGCTCCGGCGCAGGCCATGCCGGGCCTCGATCCGTTCGTTGTGGGCGCGGGCCGCCTGCAGGTCAGAGGCGATCGACTGGCTCTGCTGCGCGGCCAGATCCGCCTTCAACGCCCCCACCATGGACGGCGGGTGCTCCCAGTCGTCGCCAGTGACTTCCTGCGATGTGGTGCGTGTTGTCCCGCCGCCATCGGGCACGACAAACGCCAGCACCCGCCGGACCTGGCCGGTAGCCGGCTGGGAGAACACCTTCGCCAGCAGCGGTGTCAGCGGCCGGTTGGCCAGCAGACCCCCGTCGGCTACCCAATGGCTGCGGGTCATGTTCGCGAAATCGGCCATGTTGGGCCGTCCCGGTACGGGTGGCGCAGCCTCGATGCGGGAGTTGATCGGCACGAAGGATGGCTCGAACGCCCCCGGAAACGATGCGCTACTGCGGGCGGCCAGCGCCAGCTCAGTGAGCTTGGGCGCCCCATCACCGGCTCCCAGCGCCTGCCCGTCGAAGGTGAACAGCCCGTGATGATCGACGTCAGGCACCAGGGTGCCGAAGTCGTCGGTGAACCGGCTGGTCTCCCCGGACATCATCGTCGTGGTGATGAATACCGATGTGCTAGGGGCGCCAGTGCCCGAATCGGCAGCCGGGCACCGGTACTTAGGGGTCCTGTCGTAGATGTCCCTGATCCCGCTGTCCAGCTTGCTGAATAGGACCTTGTCGCCCTGCATCAGCGACGGCGGGGCCTTCTCCTGGGGATCACGCAGCAGCGTGTCCAGCGACCCGGCGGTGAGCCACAAATCCCGCAACCCGCCCAGGTCCACACCGGCCGCGCTGGACAGGCCGAGCAGCGCCGCGTTGATCCCGCCAGCGCTGGTGCCCGACAGGACATCCATCGTGACCGTGACGTTCAGCAACTTCAGCAGGGCCAGGTACAGATGACGGCACTGGCCATCCCAATCAGTAGCGCCGGGCATCTGCACGCTGCCCGACTGACGGAGATTGCTGGCCTCTTGGAGCAGGTTCATCTCCCGGGCAACCCCGCCCATCCACACGGCCAGGCTCACCCCACCCGACATCGCGACCGCGAACCGGACCTCCTGGGCGGTGATGGCATCTGCCGCTTCCGCGGGCTGCCGGGCGGGGCCGGCACGAGCCGCCCCCGGCACAGCCGGCTCACCATCCGCCTGGGCGTGACCCGGCCAGCCCGGCGGAAGATCATCAGAAATGGGATAGGTTCCCGAATCCACAGCCGCCCCCCCCAAACCCCGCGTCGACCTGGTTACGAGAAGCGTACAGATTGGTGAACGCTCTGGCTAGACCACAAAAACCGGCGCCCCGAGGCCGAGCAAACAGCCGTCCAGAAACCGCCCGCCGATTCCGCCGGCGCCAGGAAGTTGGATAAGCACAACAATGCTGAACAGCCTCCGCGGGCCGTCGCCCAGGGCCCGGCCACCAGCCAGGACCGCCGGCCCGGGGCCCCACTCGTGCCCGTTGCGGCACACCGCTGCGGGTGCCTCCACCATGACGGACGCTTGGTGCTCAGTTGGTTGCTCACCCTCTCGATGACCGCTTCCTGGGATGATCAGCTTGGGAAGTGGTCAGCGATGCGGGCTGTCACATATTCGACATATGCGGGTCACCGCATGGCAAGGAACCGTTTGAACGCGGCCATACGTTCCAGGGATCGATTCCAGCGAAGGAGCGTCTATTGAACCCGGGAACGAAATTCGCGATGACGGGAATTGCTGCGTTCGCGATCGCGCAGGTCGGCACCATATATACGACCGGCACGAAGATCGCCGAACACGGCGGCGACAACCCGGGCGATCGGGAGGTTCCGCTGGTCGTCTATGCGCCGGGCACCGTCCCGGCTGGCCAGTCAAGCACACAAGTGGAAACGGCCCGGGTCGCTCCGACGATCTTGAAGCTGCTGGGCCTCTCCGGGCTCGCTTCAGGCCGTCCAGCGGGAGGGCACGCAAGTCCTGCCCGGCCGCGGCAACGGGGTTTAACCGCTCCAGCTAGTCGGGCTGTGGGGCGGCTCCCAGCCGCCCCACAGCTCAGCACTCGTCCCGGAAGATCCATGAGGCTCAACCAGCCGGTGGTAGCCATCGGGCCATAAGGGTCGTAAGCCGGGTTCCGTCCCACGCACCCGAGCGCCAGGGTCGCGGCTCCCAAATTAGGCATCCGGGGCTCCCAAGATGGGCATCCGGGGCTCCCAAGTTAGGCACCGCTACCCATGGTCGCTGGCAATGGCCCTAGGTCATCCTTCCCATGAGGCGGC
>Ga0306920_100010328_pt1 | contig 12521 bp, 9 predicted proteins | sample flu12Cox44000170_FD_204666 | JGI IMG/M metagenome (GOLD analysis project Ga0306920, IMG submission 204666) | Lab enrichment of tropical soil microbial communities from Luquillo Experimental Forest, Puerto Rico - flux4day.12C.oxic.44.000.170 (v2)... | ecosystem: Environmental > Terrestrial >...
AACAGGACCTAGTGTCCCGATTCCGAAGCTCGCAAGCGCTTGCGGCACCTCTGGCGCGAGCTTCGGAATCAAAGGGACACTAGCAACTTTATGATTCTAGTGCGGTTTTTGAATTTGAAGTTCCTACACGAGCGTGCAGCAATGATGATAGGAACTTCAAATTCACCGCACTAGCTTCACACTTTCGTCACCATCCCAGCGCTTGCTCCACCCCGGGGTGTCGGGGATGAGCTTCTCGGGCATGGGCGGGGCAAGCATTGGCAAGGTGTTGCGCGCAGCGGCCGGCGCAATGCCTTTGGCTCTCCTATGCATGCAGGCAGCAATCGCGCAGGTCGGCTATCCGCCAACGCCCCCGGCCGCGGTCGCGCCCGCCGCTGCTCCCACTCAAAATCCGGTCTGCGTGCGTCTTGAGGCTCAGCTAGCCGCGATCGATCGCGGCGGGTTTGATTCGGCAAAAACGGAGCAAATAAAACGGAACGAGGAAGCGGCGCAAAGGCAGCAATCGGAACTCGATCGGCTGGCGCAGCAATCGCAGCGCCTGGACTGTCAAACGGGACTTTTCTCTCTGTTCACGCCACAATCGCCGCAGTGCTTCCCACTGAATAACCAGATCCAGCAGGTGCGCTCGAACCTCAACTTTTACCTCAACGAGAACCAGCGCCTTCAGGGCAACAGCGGAGAACGCGAGGGACAGCGCCGCGGAATGCTGGCTGCGCTTGCGCAAAACGATTGCGGGCCGCAGTACCGCCAGTACGCCAACGCCGGGCCGGGTGGCTTCTTCGAGACCCTGTTCGGCGTGAGGCCGGTGCCTTCCTCCCCGGCAGACACTCCTTGGGCAGGCACATACCGTACCTTATGCGTGCGCACCTGCGACGGCTATTATTTCCCGATCTCCTATTCGACGGTGCCGGGTAAATTCGCCGACGACGAAGCGCTCTGCCGGCGTCTGTGCCCCGCCAGCGAGGTCGCGCTCTACAGCCACCGCAACCCGGGCGAGGACGTCAACAACGCGGTTTCCATCAGCGGTGCGCCCTATACCGCGCTGCCCACCGCATTCAGCTACCGCAAGGTGCTCAACCCCGCCTGCGGCTGCCGCGCTCCGGGGCAATCATGGGCGGAGGCGCTGCAACAGAGCGAGGATCAAACGATCGAGCGGGGCGATATTGTCGTCACCGAGGAACGGGCGAAGCAGCTGTCGCAGCCGCGCTTCGATGCCCAGGGCAAGCCGATCAATCTCGATCCCCCTTCGCCGCGGCAAATCCCGCCGGGCAGGAATACGAATGCCCAACAAGGCGCATCCGCTGCGCCGGCGGCCGACGATGCCGCGCAGGACGATGCGACCAAGCGCAAAGTGCGCGCGGTCGGCCCCGTTTCCTATCCCGCGCGCTGATCCGCTGTCTGCAGGAGCGAATAGCGCGCATCGGCGGCAAGGCATGGCGCCTCGGGGAGGCCCAGCTCCTTGCGCACGATGTTTGTTCCCAGCACCATGGCGACCATCTTGTAGGCCGCATGTCGCCGGCCCATGCCTTCGCGGCCCATGCCGCAGTCCGAGGAAACGATCAGCCGCTGCGCCGGAATGTGCTTGAGCGCCTCTCGGATCAGGGCAGCAATCTGGTCCGGCCGCTCGATCTGCAGCGTGTGATGATCGATGACCCCGATCACCACCTTCTTGTCCTTGATTCTCTCGCCGATCGCCTGCAGATCGCCCGGCCCCGATGAGCAGGTCTCGAAGGTCAACGCGTCAGCATCGACCTGATTGAGCGCTTCGAGCGTGGGCTGATAGCTCTGCACGTCACGGAATATGCGCTGCTGGGACGGATTGCCCCAGCAGGTGTGGCACCACACCTCGGTCTTCGCCCGTAATCCCTTCACGGTGCTGTTGAAGATTTTCACGAGATCATAGGTGTCGAGCCTGCCGAAGGCCTTGCCGCGGGCTGGAACCATGTGAATTTGCGGCTCCTCCAACTGGATCACCGGGCAGCCGGCGTCCGCGAGTTCATTGAGCTCCTCGTTCAGCGCGGCGCTCAGGGCCCAGGTGCGCTCGATCGGGTCCTTGTAAAAATCGTCCTCGACGGAAGCCGCCAGCAACTCGGGCAGGATCGTGCCGAACTTGACCGGTTTCGTGGTCATGCGCTGCGCGGCCTTCCACATCGCGGTGTATTGCAGACGGCCGCGCCCGACCGGCCCTACGATTTTCGGAAACACCCGCCCTTCGAGAAAGTCGTGCAGGATATGGCCGCGCGGATAGGCGACCGCGCCGACCTTGTAGGCGGTCGGCTGTGGAACGCCGGCGAAACCATCCATATGCGTGAGCGGATAGCTCTGCCAGCTCATGCCAGCCACCTGCTCGTCGTAATGCGCATCGCCGTCGGTGCAGATGTCGAGGCCGGCGACTTCCTGCGCGCGCAGGAAGCAGCACACCGCATCCTCGTATTGCTCGCGATAGCGCGAGTTGCTCATCGCCTCGAGGAAGCTCTGCGAGCCGAGGGTCGCGGTGTACCAGGACGGGCGCGGCAGCGAGCCGATGATCGAGGTGGGCAGCGTGACGTTGGCGGATGCTTTGTACATTTGGCGAACCAGAGAAGCGAGGACGTTGTCATCAAGAGCGTTACTCAAGTCGGCTGATAGCGCGTGCCGATTGAGGGCTTGCTTTGGCCGAGGCCGGGCAACTCCCACACGCCGGCGCCCGCCGGATTGATATCGGCGGCGATATCGACGTCGATCAGATACGGCCTGTTGGCATCGATGCCTTTATGCACCGCCTCGGCCAGATCGGCGGCGCGATCGACCCGCACGCCCTCGACGCCGGCCGAGCGCGCCATGGCAGCGAAGTCCGGATTGTAGCGCTCGCCGGTTTTCGGGTTGTGGAAGTCGGTTGCCAGCTCGCGTCCTCCGAGATAGCCGCGCTGCAGGCCGCGGATCGATGCATAAGCGTAGTTGTTCCACACCACCCAGACCACCGGCAGATCGTATTCCACTGCGGTGCCGAGGACGCTCGCATGCATGAAGAAGGCGCCGTCGCCGCACACCGAAACGCACGGACGATTGGGCGCGGCGAATTTTGCACCGAGGACGCCAGCAACCCCGAAGCCCATGGGCCCGAAGCCCATTGAGCCGATCAAAGAATCCGGCCGGCGCGGCTTGCAGTAGCCCAGGAGCCAGTTGTGATGCACGCCGATGTCGCTGACCAGGATAGCATCCTGCGGCAGACCGCGATCGATCTCGAAAGCCGCGCGCTGCGGATTGATCGGCTTGCTGTCGTCGGTGAAGCCGGGCGCCACCACCTTGTCCCATTCCTTGCGGTAGCCGTCGATCGCCTGCAGCCATTTCTTGCGCGCGTCAGCACGCTTATTGAGCTGCGCGCGGCGATCAAGCTCGGCATGCACCTGGCGCAGGAACGTACGCACGTCAGCCATCAGGCCAAGCGCTACCGGATAGTTGCGACCGATTTCCTCCGGATCGATATCGACATGGATCAGCTTGGTCGGCGGAATCGTGAACGAGAAACCGGGAATCCACGAGCTTGACGTGCGGTCGTCGAAGCGCATGCCGAGCGCCAACAGCACGTCGGCCTGGCGCGTGGCGTGATTGGCCTGGTAGTGGCCACCGCGCGCGACCAGCCCGAGCGCGAGCGGGTGATGGGTGTCAATGGCGCCGAGCCCGCTCGCCGATGCCGCTACCGGAATCTGCAGCCGCTCTGCCAGTTGGCGCAACTCGTTGCAGGCGCCACCCCAGCGCACGCCCTGACCCACGATCATCACGGGCTGCTCGGCGTCGAGCAGCATGTCGACCGCTTTTACGACGCCCTCCGGGTCGGCGCCGCAGCGGCTGGAGATATTGTCACTCCACTCCTCCGGGCGTGGCGCCTGCTCGGCCGCCGCTTCCATGAACACGTCGAATGGCACGTCGAGCACTACCGGTCCCGGCCTTCCGGTCACCATCGTCTTCCACGCCTGCCGCACAGCGAGCGGCACCATCTCCCCGCGCGTCGGCTGGAATACCTTCTTGCAATACGGGCGGACGGTTGCGGGAAAATCGGCCTGATAATGGCGGTACAATTCCTGGAACGCACCACGGTTGAACTGGCTGGTCGGCACATTGCCGGTCACCGCCATGAACGGGACCGAGTCAAGAAATGCATTGCCGAGCGAGATCGGCAAATTGGCCGAGCCCGGGCCGCACGAGGTGAAAGTCGCGGTCGGCTGCCCGGACACGCGATAATAGACGTCGGCCATGAAGCCCGCGACGCTCTCGTGATGCACCGAAACGGTCTTGATGTCCGCCTTGCGCTCGTACAGCGCATCGATGAACTGAATGTTGCCGTGGCCACAGAGCCCGAAGACATACGGCGCCTTCTGCTGGATCAGATAGTCAACGATGACCTGGGCGCCGTTGAGTTTATTCGTTCTCGATAGCATCCGATCGTTCCCCTCGCTGCGCGCGGCGGGCGCCTGCTCGCGGGCGCGCGAAGCTATGTCTCGTGACGCTGTACGTCAATTGACAATGTGGTATTGCAGGCTTTGCACCTTAAGGAGGAGCTCGATGGCCGCCGCCCGCAACTGGTTCATCCGCAACATCGCAGAGGTGCCATGGCGGCAGTTTCCCGACCATTTCGGCGGCGCACTATCGAAGCCGCTGGTAATGCCTGAGACTGCTGGCTCTCAGCAGCTCGACTACCGAATCTCGATGTACCAGCCGATGGCCTATGTGAAGATGCACCAGCACAAGGTGCAGGAGCAGATCTATCATGTGATCGAGGGCGAGGGCCTCATGCACATTGACGGCAAGGATCACGTCGTGCGCAAGCACGACTTCATCTTTCTTCCCCCCGGCGTCGACCACGCCATCTCCAACACCGGGCTGGTCGATTTGGTGTTCCTTGTCGTCACCTCGCCGGTAACTGACGAGCTGAACTGACGAGAGCGGGTTTCGCTCAATTCTCTCCACCGTCATGCGCGGGCTTGTCCCGCGCATCCACGTCTTTCGTGCGGAAACCAAGACGTGGATGGCCGTGACAGGCACGGCCATGACGAGATCATAATTCCATATGATCGGAACGCGCTCTAGCCGACGACCGCAAGTGCTGCATTCCTACCTGCCCGCCGGCCCGAAACAAACGCCCAGCCAAGATGGTGACCGTGGCCTTTGAGCAGCAATCCGCCCTGGCCGTTTGAGCCGGCCGCATACAAACCAGGAATCGGTGCATTGCCTGCACCCAGCACGCGATGCTCGTGGTCGACCGCGAGCCCGCCTTCGGCGTGCACGAACACCGCGCATAGTGGCCCGAGCGCGACATAGGGCCCCTCCCCTAATTTAGGCCGATTGCCGGCACTCTCGTTGTATTTGCGGACCGTTTTGCTCAGTGCTGCGGCGGGCACTTTGAGCTTGGTGGCGAGCGCATCGAGCGATGGCGCCGCTTTGAAAATGTCGCGGCGATTACGCCGGTAGTCGTCGACGTAAGCATACGCGACGCCCGGCGCGGTCGAGATGAAATGCGGCCAGGCGGAGAACAGCGCCGTCAAGCGCCTATCGAGCAATATGTACGCGACCCTGCCGGGCTGATCGGGCAGGGCATAGGCAGGCTTGTCGCGCTCGTCGGTGAAACGCTCGCCCCGCTTGTTGATCAGCAGCGCGCCTTGCGCGAACAGATCGAGGGATGGCGCGAGCGCGGTGGTGACAAAGCTCATCACGAACGGACGCAATAGCGCGCTCGGCACGTGCTCGAGCGACCAGGCCATCAGGTTTGCCAGCAAACGCCAGGGCGGCAGCATCAACAGCATATTGCGTCCGGGCGGCGGCACAAAACGCAGCTCCGGGCCGAGCGCAAGATCGCCGTTGATAATGCGCGCACCGAGCTTCACGGCGAGCTTCTGGCCGTCGCCAGTCGCGGTGATGTTGACCCCATCGATCTTGGCCTCCTGCGGCCCCATGAATTGCGCTTTCAGCTCGGGATCACTGGTGAAGTCGCCGGCAGCCAGCACCACGCCGCCGCGTGCGCGGAAGCTTCGCGGCCCGTCCGCGGCCGAACGCTCGACCCCCACAACGCGATCCTGCTCCGCCATCAGTCGGGTCGCACGTGCACCGCATACGATCTCAACGCCGGCGCGCCGCGCCGCTTTGCCAAGATGGCTGATGAAGGCACGCGAGTTCGGCAGCACGTTATGCATGCGCGGCTTGCTATGCGGCGGCTCGGGCATTGGACCATAGAAGCGCACGCCCTGCTTGAGCAGCCACAGGAAGGTCTGCGGCATCTCGTCGGCCAATATCCTGCGCAGATCCTTGTTGTCGCGCGAATCGAGCTCGCCATTAAAACCGGCCATGTCGCGCCAGTGGTCGGCCGGATTGTCGATGATGCCTTTGCGCGCTTGATGTGGCGTCCCACTCGCGGTCACCGATCCGATCGACCAGGCCGTCGAGCCCCCAAGCTCTGCATTTTTCTCCAGCAGCACGACGCTGCGCCCCGCCGCGCGCGCTTCGATGGCGGCCGCGAGCCCGCTGCCGCCTCCACCGACCACAACGACATCGTAGATTGCTTCCCGGCGCTCAACATCCATGGCGGGCACGTTTCATTGGGGCGCCAACGAAGCCCATTTGGGCGAGCCTCTCCGCGCTGGCGACGATGTCGCGATCGGGATCCCGCGAGATGATTTCCAGCATTGGCCGCGCCGTATAGCCGATGCCGGCAAGGGCGCGCGGCACGGCCACGAACGGTATGGTGGCAAGACCGACCGGGTCGTGCCGATAGCGCTGCCGGCCGGTATCCGACAGATGCACCAGCGCCAGGCGCGATTGGCATCTTTTCAGGCCATCGGCGAAATCTTCGCCGATGAAATAGGCATTGGCGATGTCGTAAACGACTAGCAGCGCATCGTTTCCGTAGCGCTCGAGTGCGTCCATGCACTCGCCGATGGCAGGCAGGAAAGCAAACGGCATGTTCTCCAGCCACAGCGCGGTGCCGGATTGCTCCGCAAGCGGACAAAGGCGGTCGAGCGCGGTGAAGAAATAGCCCATCAGCTCGGATGTGTCGGCCGGAAACAATGGGTTGGGCTTGCCCGGTCCGATGACAACGCCGCGCGCGCCAAGATCGCCGGCGAGGCGCACGGTGTCCTCCAGCAGCGCGAGCGAATACGCGCGCATGCCAGGCGCGCTGGCGGCGACGTTTATGTCGATGTTCGGCATGTTGAGCGCGGTGAGCATCCAGGCGCTCTGCTCGATCCGCCGGCGCAGCGCCCGGCGCTGCTCCGCGCTGAGCTCGGCCGGCCACAGATGGCCCGGATGCACCATCAATTCGAATTCGCAGAACCCCAATTCGGCAAGTCGCGCGAGACAGTCCGCGGCGCCGTGCGAGCGTATGTAGGAATAGGTATTGGCGCCGAGCCCAAACACCGAATGCTTTCGTGGGTTGAGAAACCACCTCAATTGCATAATCTCCAGGCTCAGAATCAGGGTTGACTTACATCAATGCTTGTGTCGGCGATTTGCCATTCGTGATTTTAGCAATCTGGGAGGGAAGCTTGACATGACCAGGCAAAATCGAAGACGTGTCCTCAAGGCCGGCGCCGCGTTCGTCGGCGCCTCCGCCCTCGGGTTTCCGACGATCGTCAGCGGCCAGGGCGACAAGATCAAGATCGGTCACCTGACGGCGCTTACCGGCTTCCTGGGCGCGCTTGGTGCCTATGCGCAACTCGGTCTGCGCATGGCCCAGGAGGAGATCAACGCCTCCGGTGGCGTCATGGGGCGTCAGCTCGACATCGTTTCCGAAGATTCAGTCAACCCGTCCACCGCCGCGACCAAGGCGCAGCGCATGCTCGATCAGGACGGCGCTGCTTTCCTGATGGGCGAGATCAACTCGGCATCGGCGGCAACCATCATGCAGGTCGCTGCCCGCAACAAGCGTTTCTATCTGCAGATCGGCGCGCGCTCAGATGCGCTGCGCGGCAAGAGCTGCAATCGCTACACCTTCCACGTGGACATCCCCAGCCATGTGATGGTTTATGCCGTCGGCAAGGCGCTGGTGCGCGACAACATGATGAAGGGCAAGAGGTTCTATACGCTCACCGCCGATTATCTCTTCGGGCACGATCTGGCAGCCGCGGCCAAGACCTTCTTCGATGAGAACGGCGGCCAGCTCATCGGCGACGAGCTGGTCGCCACCGACGTGACCGAGTTCAGCCCCTATCTCCTGAAGATCCGGCAGGCCAGGCCGGACATTGTCTGCTCAAACCTTGCCGGCAATCAGGTCACCAACCTGGTCAAGCAATATGCCGAATTCGGCCTGCCCTATCCGATCGTCGGCTTCAACCTGAACACAGCGGATGCTTGGGCAGCCGGCGAGGGCAACTTGAGCGGCACCTGGCCGACCGTGTGGCATCACGATCTGGACGTGTCGACCTCGAAAACCTTTGTTGCCAATTTCATCAAGAAGTACGGCAAGCCCCCGGAGAACCACGCCTGGATCGAATACATCTCGCTCAAGATCATGGCGCAGGCCATGGCCGAGACGAAGTCGACCGAGACCATGCAGTTGGTCACCTATTTCGAGAACGAGCCCAAGTTCGAGATCCTCAAGGCGCGCCAGGGCTACTTCCGCAGCTGGGATCACCAGCTGATGCAGGAGGCCTATCCTTTCACGGTCAAGCCGAAGGGTAAGGCCAAGGATCAATACGACACGCTCGCGCTCGGAGAGGCGGTTCCAGCGCCGAACGAATCGCTCGATGTTCTCGCGGTCAGCAAAGAGCAGAACAGCTGCGTGATGTGACCGGCTGCGCTGGCTGCTGACGGCGACGCCGCGCTGCCAGCGCGATCCTTCGCCCGAGGATATCACATGCAGCTCGTTTTCTTGCTTGAGCAGGTAGTCAATGGCCTCGTGCTCGGAGGCTACTACCTGCTGATCGCGCTCGGCCTGCAGCTGATCTTCAGCGTCGGCGGCATCGTGAATCTGGCGCACGGCGCCTTCTATGCGATCGGGGCTTATTTCTCGGTCAGTATCGCGAAATTTCTCGGCTTCGGTCCGTCCGTGGCCCTCTCCCCCATCGCGGTGGCGATGCTGGGCATACTCTTCGAGCGGTTCCTGTTGCGCCGCTTCTATGCCGCCGACCCGATACTGAGCCTGCTGGTGACGTTCGGTCTGGCGATGATCGTGGAGCAGTTGATCCGCATCATCTGGGGCGCCGCGCCGCTGTCGGTCAACATGCCGCCCGAGTTCAAGGGCTCGGTGCTCATCGGCGACTTCCTCTTTTCGCGATATCGGCTTTTCCTGCTGGCCGTGGTGGTCGGGGTGCTGGCCAGCATTTGGCTCCTCCTGCACAAGGCGTCCTTCGGGCGCGTGGTGCGCGCCGGCATCCAGCGACGGGACATGGTCGCGGCGCTCGGCATTCGCCTGCAGCCTTACATGACCGCGATCGTGATGCTCGGGGTGGGCATGGCGGCACTGGGCGGCGCACTGTTTGCTCCGATCACCATCGTGCATCCGGCCATGGGCGCTGAAATCATCATCGTCGCTTTCGTCGTGGTGGTGATCGGCGGCCTGGGCAGCTTCTGGGGCGTGGTTCTTTCCGCGCTGCTGGTCGGCGTGGTGCGCGGGATGACCATCCATTTCATTCCGGCGGCCGGCGAAGCCTCGATGTACGTGCTGATGTTTCTGGTGCTGCTCTTCCGCCCGCGAGGGCTGCTCGGCGAGCGCATCGAAAAATTCGAAACATGACCAAGAAGCCAGCTTGGCGGTATTCGAAGCTACAACCGCTCTTTGTTGCAGCGGTCGCGTTGGTCGCGCTGCCGTTCGCGATGCGCCTGTTGGGTCTGAGCACGGACACCGCGGCGACAGTGGTCATCTTGGCCATTGCCGCCATGGGATTGAACCTGTGCGTCGGCTATGCCGGCCTGGTCTCGTTCGGTCATAGCGCCTGGTTCGGCATCGGCGGCTATGCGGCCGCCCTCATCCAGCGCAACCTGCTCCCCGACCAGATCGCGCTGCCCATTCTGCTCTCGATGATCCTCGTCGCCGGCCTCTCGACCTTTGCCGGCGCGGTCATCCTGCGCCGGCGGGGCGTGTATTTCTCGTTGCTCACGCTCGCGCTCTCGGCACTGACTTACACGATTGCCTTCCGGTGGACCGACGTGACCGGGGGAGAAAATGGGCTTGGCGACCTCAAACGCGGAACGATTGGACCAATCAGCCTCGACAACTCCCTTGCCTATTACGATCTTGTCGCTGTGGTCGCGCTCGCCGTGCTCTACGTGCTGCTGCGCGTGCTGCGCTCGCCATTCGGCCATGTGGTGGTGGCAATCCGCGAGAACCAATTGCGCGCCACGTTCCAGGGCTATCAGGTCGAGCGCTACAAGCTCGCGGTTTTCGTGCTCTCGGCGGTGGTCACCGGCCTGGCCGGCACGCTGCTGGGCTTCCTGACCTATCTGGTTTCGGCGGAAAGCGTCTCGGTGCCGTTTTCCGGTGAATTGCTGGCCATGGTCGTCATCGGCGGCATGCGCAGCTTCCTCGGGCCTGCCTTCGGCGCGCTGTTCTTCATCCTCTTTCGCGAGCTGTTCTCGATCTGGACGGCGGATTGGCTGCTGTGGTTGGGACTGATCTTCGTCTGCTTTGTGGTGTTTTCACCGAGCGGTCTGGTCGGCATCTGGGCGCAGCTTGAGCGGCGCTGGCGCGCGGCGCCCGAAGAGAGTGCGGCGATGAGCAAGCGCAAGGTTTACGACGGCTTGGCGCTGCCCGAATTCCTGCGTCCGCAAGCCAAGCAGGGAACGGTGCTCAGAATCGAGAATGTCTCCAAGCATTTCGAAGGCATCCGCGCGGTCGACAATGCAGCCCTCACGGTTGGCGCCGGCGAGATTCACGCCTTGATCGGTCCGAACGGCGCCGGCAAGACCACCGTATTCAACCTTGTGTCGGGCCTCTACGCGCCCGATGGCGGCAGGATTCGCCTCTACGACAAGGAAATCCAGGGACAGTCCCCCTACCAGATCTGCAACAAGGGTCTCGCCCGATCATTTCAGATCACCAACCTGTTCCGCGGCCTCTCTATTTACGAGAACGTGCGCCTGTCGTTGCAGGCCCAGCATGCAAAGCGCTTCAACGCCTGGACCGATATTGACAATCTGCTTGACGTGCATGCGGACACGGTCGAGCTGATCCGTTACCTGGGGCTGGAAGGCATCGAGCAGATGGAAGCCGGCGAGCTGTCCTATGGCGGGCAACGTCTGGTCGACTTAGGCATTGCGCTCGGTTGCAAGCCGCAGGTGCTGCTGCTGGACGAGCCGCTCGCCGGGCTTCCCGCGGCGGAGCGCGAGCGCGTCTCCAACCTGGTCAAGAATGTCGCTGCCAACATCCCGATCCTGATTGTCGAGCACGACATCGACCGCGTGTTGGGGTTCTCGCACCGCGTGACCGTAATGAACCAGGGCGAGATCCTGATGACGGACACGCCCGGGCGCGTCCGCAACGATCGGCGGGTGCAGGAAATCTATACCGGCACGGGCACCTCGGACGTGGTGCAAAGTCGCGCCGGCGAGACGACGGTCAAGACGCGGGAGATTCTACGCTTCGAGCAGGTCAACGCCTTTTACGGCAAGAGCCACATCCTGCACGACGCGAGCCTCGATGTGCGCGAGGGCGAGATTGTCGCTTTGGTCGGCCGCAACGGCGCCGGCAAGACCACGCTGCTGCGCACCTTGAACGGGCTGGTGACGCCGGCGTCCGGCCTCATCGAATACCAGGGCCGCAACATCGCCGGGATGCCGGCGCCGCTGATCGCGCGCCTCGGCGTCGGTTACGTGCCGCAAGGCCGTCAATTGTTTGCCGGCATGACGGTGACCGAAAACCTCGCGCTTGGCCGCCTGGCGCGAGCGACGGACGGCAAGGACGGAATTGTCTGGAGCGACACCACCATTTTCGAATACTTCCCTCGCCTCAAAGAGCGGGTGAATGTTGCGGCGGATTTTCTCTCCGGCGGCGAGCAGCAGATGCTGTCGGTCGCGCGCGCGTTGTGCGGCAACGTCAAGCTTCTCCTACTCGACGAGCCGTTCGAAGGGCTAGCCCCCAACATCGTCAAGGAGCTGTTCAAGGTCTTTGATGGGCTGCGGGGACGTGCCTCGATCATCATCGTGGAGCATAATCTTGACCTGGTGCTGGCGCTTGCCGATCGCGTGTTCGCCTTGGAGCGCGGCGCGATCGTTCATCAAGGCCCGGCCGAGCCGCTGCTCACCGATCTCAGCTATCGCAAGCAGATCCTGTGGGTCTGATTTGAGGAATTAATACCAACTGCACAATCTCTCCTCGTCATGCCTGCGCTTGTCGCGGGCATCCACGTCTTTTTTGCACATCCGATCAAAAACGTGGATGGCCGGGACAAGCCCGGCCATGACGGCGGAGAGAGTCAGAAATTAAGAAGGCTGGTATAACAATTGCTGAGGATATCGTCGATCCAAGTCATGGCTTTGACGGCGGCGGGAAGCCCAAGCGTCGGAATTGCCAGCAGCATCAGGTGACCGGGAGCCGTTGAGGACAAGCAAGCTAT
>Ga0306920_100010329_pt1 | contig 12521 bp, 12 predicted proteins | sample flu12Cox44000170_FD_204666 | JGI IMG/M metagenome (GOLD analysis project Ga0306920, IMG submission 204666) | Lab enrichment of tropical soil microbial communities from Luquillo Experimental Forest, Puerto Rico - flux4day.12C.oxic.44.000.170 (v2)... | ecosystem: Environmental > Terrestrial >...
GATTCACGGATGACGGGAGCCGACTCTCCAGTGATGGCCGACTCATCCACGGAAGCAACGCCTTCCACGATTTCACCGTCACCCGGAATGAAATCGCCTGCGGAACAGATCACGACATCGTCGGCCCGCAGCTTGGAACTGGGTACCTTCTCGATGGAGCCGTCGGCGGCAATCCGGTTGGCCGTGGTTTCCGAGCGGGCTTTGCGGAGGGACTCAGCTTGCGCCTTTCCGCGGCCTTCGGCCATGGCCTCAGCGAAGTTCGCAAACAGCACGGTAAACCAGAGCCAAAGGGTAATTTGCAAATTGAACTTGAAAGCTGGCCCGCCCAGAAACAGTAAGACGGTGGTAATGACGCTGCCGATTTCGACGACGAACATCACCGGATTGCCCATCATCTTATGGGGGTTGAGCTTCAGGAACGATTCCCAGATGGCGCGTCCGAGAATGTGCCACTCCCAAAGCGACTTCTTCTTTGCCTTTAGAGACGGGCGCTGAACTGCCGCGGTCTTTGCGTCGGGTACGATCTTTTTGTCGGTCGTGGTTGCCATTGGAAGTCCTCAGAAGGTCTTACCCGCTCCCATCAGCAGGTGCTCAAGAATTGGTCCCAGGCTCAGCGCCGGAAAGAAGGTCAGAGCGCCGACGATCATAATCACGCCGATCAGTAAAACTGTGAACAGTGGCGTCGTGACCGGGAACGTTCCCAGCGACGGCGGGACGTGTTTTTTCTGGGCGAGGTTCCCCGCAATGGCGAGCATCGGAACAATCATCAGAAAGCGTCCGATCAGCATGGTGAAGCCGCCGGCGACGTTGTACCAGAGAGTGTTCGTCGTAAGCCCTGCGAAGGCCGAGCCGTTATTGCCAGCCTGCGATGTGAACGAGTAGAGGATCTCGGAGAGTCCGTGCGGACCAGGATTCAGGATACTTGAGGTGCCGAATGTATATACCGACGAGATGGCCGCGAAAATCAGGATCACAAGCGGAAATACAAGCACTACAAGCATGGCCATCTTGACGTCATAAGCCTCAATCTTCTTGCCGAGATATTCGGGCGTGCGACCGACCATGAGGCCGGCGATGAAGACAGCCAGCACAATGTAGATCAGCATTCCGTACATACCGGCACCCACGCCGCCGAAGATGACTTCGCTGAGCATGATGTTGACCAGCGGAACCATGCCACCCAGGGGAGTGAACGAATCGTGCCAGCCATTGATCGCGCCGCAGCTCGCGTCGGTGGTTACGGTGGCCCAAAGGGCAGTGTCGGTGATACCGAATCGAACCTCTTTGCCTTCCATGTTGCCGCCGGTTTGCATGGCGGTGTGTTGCTGATTCACAGATGGGGGCAGCAGCGGATTACCCCGGGCTTCAGCCCAATAAGCGACCGTCACGCCGGCGACAAACAAAATCGCCATGGCAGCCCATACCGCCCATCCGTGCTTCTGCTCTTTCGTCATACGACCGAGCGTATAGGTAAGTCCGGCGCTTACGACAAAAATCGCAAACAACTCGACTAGATTCGAGAGCGGGGTTGGATTCTCAAAGGGGTGGGCGCTATTGGCGTTGAAAAAGCCGCCGCCATTCGTTCCAAATTCCTTAATGAATTCCTGTGACGCAACCGGGCCTTGCGCAATGGACTGCGTCGTAATCGTATCCATGACAGGCTTGCCGTTGGCGTCAACTGCGGGCTTCCCGTCCGCATTCACGTGCTGCACCTGTTGCGGTTCAACAAGCTTCGCTGCGTCATAGGGCCTCAGGTTTTGCACCACGCCTTGCGAGACCAGGACCAGCGCGCCGATGATGCAGAACGGCAACAACACCCACAGGCAGCTCCGGACCATGTCGACCCAGAAGTTCCCGATCGTCTGCATTTGCCGGCGAGCGATACCGCGAATGAACGCGATGGCGAGTGCGATACCCACGGCAGCCGAGATGAAATTGTGGTAGGCGAGTCCGGCCATCTGGGTGAGATAGCTCATCACCACTTCACCGCTGTAGTTCTGCCAGTTCGTGTTCGTAGTGAATGAGGCGGCAGTGTTGAAGGCCAATGCCTGCGGTACTGCTGCGAACTTCTGGGGATTGAAGGGCAAGAAGCCTTGTAACCTCTCCATGCCGTACAGCAGCAGCATCGAGACGACGCTGAAGAGAAGCATCGCCGCCGCGTACTCCGTCCAGCGCATCTCGTGATTTTCATCGACGCCTGTCAGGCGATAGACCAGCCGCTCTACGGGTCGCAGCAGAGGGTCGAGAAACGTCTTCTCCCGGTTGAACACCCGTGTCATGAAAACGCCCATGGGCTTTGTCACAAGCAGGATGAGGCCGAGGAAGACTGCGATTTGTAGCCAACCGTTGATGGTCATCTCAGAACTTCTCCGGTCGTAACAGCGCGTAGAACAGATAAATGGCCGTGAATGCGCACACTGCCAGCATTACCACGGATTCGGTATGCATAACTCTCCTTACCCAACGCGATCGCAGAAGTAGACGTAAGCGATCGACAGTCCAAAGAAGGCAATTGTGAGTGCTGAAAAGATCAGATCCTGCATGGAGTACCTCCTACCAGGCTCCTTGTTTGCGGCCAAACCACCAGATCAAGCCCAGGGTCGCCGTGTTCTGGTCTTTACTGAAGACGTTTTGTGTACTAGTCAGGAAAATTGGGACGTTGGACCAATCTCGACGCCACTCGGTCTTCAACTGAAGTCCGTGGGCAACGTTATAGCTATACGTCAACGTCACTTCCTTTAGAGCTTCCGTTACTCCACTGAACAGGCCGCCGGTAAAGAACGAGCCATGATCTGAGAGATATTCAGCACGAGCTGCAAGGAACCCGTTCGGCGTTAGTTGATATTTGGCGTAAGCCGCTCCTCCCCAGGTATGCGCGGGAGCGGAGTTCTTTCCGGGAGCAGCATCAGCCCATATCCTCTGGATAACGTAGTCGCCTTCCAAGGCGAAGGTCCATCGCCGCGCGGCTTGCCAATTCACATAGCTGTCGAAAATTTGGAGCTTGCCATCGGAAGCAGGCGTCACCGCGACAAAACATAGACCCGGCTGAACCGGCACCGGACCGCAATTGGCCACAGGTCTCGAGTCAGGATTCTCCTGGCCAAAGTAGTAATTCATCGTCCAGGTAATGTTCTTTCCAGGGGTGAGTACAAAGCCGAACATCTCATCCTTAAATTCGTTGGTAGGCTCTGTCTGGTTGCTTCCATTGATTAGCCAATAATTGAGCTCCAGCTTGTTGTTCACCGGGTAGCTCACGCGAAATCCCATGTGGTAAAAAGGAAGAAAATTGAACCAGTAGGACCGCGAGTAGTTCATCTGGTCTTTCGTATAGTTGCCTTCGTAGCCCAGGGAGCTCGCCCATTTCCCGAAATCCACATTGATGCCCTTACCCGCAGGTATCACGTACGTTCCGTAGGCCTGAAAAATGTTGCGATAGATGTCGGGACGATGTTCATTGGCGGGATTACCCTGCAAAGTGGCGGTCGCCTGCCCAAACTGAAGATCAAGACGGGTGCCCCACCGCCGGCCGGCTTCAGGATCGGCTGCCCTTTCGAAGACCACTGCCGCTTGATTCAGGCTGAAGGCGTTACTGCTCACATCATAGGCCCGCAATAGATTGACGCGACCGACGGGATCGTTGAAATTGTAGGAGTAATAGCCATCGAACATCACATTCGTGGTGGCGGTCTTCAAATAGTCGAGAATGCCTCGATCTTCAGCAGACAGCGGAGCGCCACCGGATTTTGCGAGCAGGGTCGATTCGCCGGTCTGTGGCCGCTCGATATCCACTCCGTCCGAAGGCCCATGCGGACCGGGGTCCACAATGTTATGGGCTGCTTCGCGATCAGGCGCGTCCGGCCCGGCTCTGTTGGCCATCATCGCTTGCATGTCCTTGATCTGGGCCTGGAGCGAAGAAACCTGGGCCTGGAGATCAGAGACCGTCAACTGTAGTTGCTGCATGACACTCACCTGAGCAGATGCGTAGCCTTCTGCGCCCGTCCTGGCGCTGCTTGCTTGCGCTTCTGCGAAACTGACTGCAAACAACACGGTCACCGTTACAAAGATCGTTACGCCATACCATCGTCCTGGCTGCGATGCCATGGAATCCTCCAATACATCTCACCCCTCCTATACTCCATGACATCAATGTCATCAAAACATCACCAGCATCGCGCCTATGATGCGGTTCTCGCTGCGGACAAGGTCCGGCGCCCAGCCGGGGACCAGTGAACCCGGAGTCCCGGTGTTTCCGCCCGGAGGTGTTACGCCGCCCGGCCCTGCGAAGTAAGGCACATTTGCCGCACGGTGGTTATATTCCATGCGGAAGGTAATGTACTGGCTGGGCATATAGTCGAAAGTCGCAGAAACATCCCAGGCCTTGAACGGCTGCCCAGGATTCTCGGTGAAATACGGTGTTCCCGAAGCGGCGGTTGCACCGTTAATCGGTGGCAGCAGCACCAGGTACCTGCCGGGATTGTTGATTTGCCCGCCACCAACAGTGAATGCGTAAAAGTCTTTATGGAACCAGAACCGGTTGTAAATCATGTAACCGAGAAAGCTCTGCTTGGGACCCTTTGCCGAGTCACCGGCGCAGCTTACGCCGCCTCCATGTTCGCATCCCATATCACCAGTTAGAGAGAACGCCATTCTATCGAGCATCTTTCCGGGTTTGTCATAATACTTGACCTGGATGCTGTCGTCGGTGTGATAGCGCACGCGTCCGGGTACACCGAGGGTATCCTCGCCGAGCAGGTACTGGTTGCCAACAAACGAAAACCACCCATTCGGGCGCCAGAGTATTTGTCCTCCGATACCGGGGCGATGGTTGAATCGGCCATAGGACTGCCAGCCGTTAATCAGCCAGGGCTCGATCTTCAGATGCTCATTGGGGAAGATTTGTACCCTCATGCCGTTGAAGAACCATGGGGTATTCGATGAAACGTAGGACGGCTGATAGGCCCAATTATCAAAGTTGTAGTAGCTAAACAAGCCGATATACGACATAAAAATACCGGCTTGGATGTTGATGCCGTCCATCTTGTCGAGGTGATATCCGCCGTATGCTTCAGAGACGTAGCGGTAGGCATCAGCCAGTTGCCACTGCCCACGCGCCGGGCTGGCATCGTTACGGGGAGTAGTCTGGGAGTACATTCCAAACTGCGTCAGGAGGCGCGCCTGCACGTTGTTCCAATGGAAATCGCCGCCGGCTCCCCACTGAGTCACCTGGAATTCGTTGGCCCGAAAGACCTCGCTTGATCCGCTGATGGTGTCGTCCTGCGGATGGTTGAAGCTGTACACGTAGTCCGCATCAACGCGGATCTCGGGAGTGAAAAACTTCGTTTGGAAGGGCACTTCCTTGATTCTCGAGTTACCGTTGAGCCATGTGAAATCAGCGAACGAGAAAGGCTCTGGCTTCTGCTTGGCCGTACCCTGCTGTGCCAGCGAACTCTCAGGTGAGACGCCCGCCGGTATTGACGCCTCAGGCGCCTGTTCAGCCAGAGTGTGCGGACCGTCCTGGCCATCGACAGCCGACGCTGGAGACTGGGCGGGCCGATTCCGAAGCTCCTGCTCCAACTGCTCGATCCGTTTCTGCATGGCTTCGAACTGTTTGGCGACGGCGGGGGGTATCGACTCGTCGCTGGAGGTTGCATTTTGGGCGGAACAACTCATCGCTACTCCCACGATTAGAGCAGCGGACGCAAACGTCGCAATGAAGTTAAGAGACATGGTGGCAAGGCTCCTTCCGTGTCTTGAGAATAAAGTCAGCAGCAGCTACCCTGCCACACAAATTGGATAGCGACAAATATAAAGCCGGTCTAAAGCAGTCATAAAAGTTCTATAAATGAGCGAGGTAATCTGGTGGCCGGCGCGAACAGCCTCGGCGCAGAAGGCAACACAGCTCACAGGATGGACTAGGGATATCGAAGGGGCTGATGATTTAGTCGCCTTGCAGTCATAATTCGTTTTGTGCGTTGCTGAAGCTGTAGAGAATCCAAGGCTCTGTGCGCAGATAGCGGCCCGTACCCGCCGCCGCGTCAAGCTTCCGTCTTAGCGACAACAGCGTTGTCATCATTTCGACACTACGGGCTGAGGTCGCGCCGGTGCTGCTGACCAGCGCCGTTCGGGGTGTGATCAGCTTTTTGGGATGGGTAAGCAAATATCGCAGTAGATCAAGTTCCGCCGAGGATAGGTTGAGCTCCTCGCCGCGCAAATACGCCTTATGTGTAGTGGTATTCACCGTGAAGTCGCCGGCTGTTAGCAGCGTAGCCGGCGATTCCTTCGCAGCATCGAGATTCGGAAGCCTGTCTTTCTCAAACCAGTTGCGTAATGTGGAGCTCAAGCCCATTCTCGTTCCTCCGCGTCAGCAGTGATTCAGCAGCCGCACTCCCGTCCTTCGGTGCCCACGCGACGATGATTGCCATACGGCTGATAAATATCTGGCCTGGATCCGGCTTCCATCAAGGCAAGCCGGGTAGCGGCCACGAATCTCCTGCGCTCGTTGAGCGCCAGTTCGTTCCATTCCGGCTTATTGTCCGGCGAGCACTCAAAATCAGGAGCCAGCGCCTGATAATAGTGGTGGAACAACTCCGCAAAACCTTCGACTCTCTCTAAGTTCACTGACATGCTTCCTCTCACTCCCTGCTTACAGGCACGCTCCGCCTGCTATACGATGATTCCGATCAGACCGGTACGGGCACGCGGCACCATAACGACCAAACTGTCGAGGTCATCCGTTTGCAATGTGGCTAACTCCATAAGATTCGGACTCCCGTTGTAACCATGACTGTTACCTATTCCGAAGAACTTCCAGATTCGAGCCAGCAGGCCAATCTTCACTCGTCGCGTCTCGCGAAAGAGCGCCACGAGGAATATGCTCATGAATGTGATCGCCAGACATGCGATGCCGGAAAAGACCATCATTTCCATTTGCCTCCGCACGGCCTGCAACATCCCTCGTACTGGGGTGTCATCAACCTGCATACCGATTAGAGAATTCGGCTCCTAAAGTGCGAATAAAGTGTGCATAAAAGGTTTGTTAATCGGGATGTGTTGATAGGAAAGGACCAAGAAGGCAAATAGGGTCTATTTTGTAAATGCGTTCTGCAAAGGGCACGGCTTCAGCCGTGCTGCGAAGAGCCCAATTGAAAATACTAAGGAGAGCCGACTACTCTTCGCCCGGTTCAAATCTGTAGCCGACCCAAGGCTCGGTAAGTATGTACTTTGGGGACGCCGTCTCGGGCTCTACCTTTTTGCGAAGATGGTTCATGAAGACGCGCAGATATTCCGGCTGTTCCGTACTGTTTCCACCCCAGACGGCAGCGAGCAAAGTCCGGTGCGTGAGGACCTTGTTAGGATGCTGTGCCATGTAGGTGAGAAGTTCGAACTCTTTCGGGGTAAGGCGGACCTCTCTACTACCCACCAGCACCAGGCGGGTCGAGAAATTGATCTGGAAGTCACCAACTTTCAGCTCCACCAGCTCCGGCTCGACCGCGGGCGCTGAGGCCCGGCGCAGTCCGGCGCGCACCCGGGCCAGAAGCTCATTCATGTTGAATGGCTTCGTGACATAGTCATCGGCTCCTGCATCCAGCGCTTCGACCTTCACCTTCTCTTCACCGCGAACCGACAAGACGATGATGGGCACCTGCGATTTCGAACGGATACGCCGGCACAGCTCCAGCCCGCCCATGTTGGGCATGGAGAGATCGCTAATCACCAGGTCTGGCGTCCAGTCGCGCATCACCTCGAGCGCCTCGTCTCCGTCCCCCGCGGTCCTCACGGCATAGCCCTGAGCGGACAACGTGGTTCGCAGCACCCGGGTAATTTGGGTTTCATCGTCGACGACTAGTACATTCCGGCGCGGAGGCGCTTCGGCCACTAGCGTGCCTCCTGGGTAACGATGTGGACATCCACGGCGGGCGCATCACGCAGGAACTTGTGAATCGCCGATAGATACAGGTATTTCTTTATGCCCTTAATTGCCGATCGGCCGAAGACGACCTGAGTAATGTGCTTCTCGCGAACCACTTTTGCTACCTCTTCAGCCACGCTCTTACCGCTGACACGAATGACCTTGGCGCCCAGGTTTTCGGCAAACCGCATATTCTCCTGTAACGCACGGCGGTTCTCAGGAGTGTTGTCGACCCCAATGTCCACATAAATAACGTAGAGCTCCGCATCGATGCGGGCTGCCATACGCGCCGCTCGCGCCATCAGGTATTGCGCTGCAGGATTCGAACTGATGCAGACAGCAAATTTTTCTGCCAGCGGCGTGTGCTGCTCAATGTGCTCTTTCTCCAGGTAGGACTCCAGTCCTCGATCCACCACCTGGCTCACCTGTCTCAAAGCGATCTCTCGCAGGGCGATGAGATTCCCCGGCCGGAAGAAATTTGACAGCGCACGTTCGGCCCGGTCGAGCGGATAGATGTCGCCGCGCTTCATGCGGTTCTTCAATGCCTCCGGCGTCAGATCCGTGAGCACAATCTCGTCCACTCGCTGCATGACCCAGTCGGGCACGGTTTCCCGGACAACCACTCCGGTAATGCGTGCTACGAGCGGCGTGACGCTTTCGATGTGCTGAACGTTCATGGTTGAAATCACATCGATATTCGCTTCCAACAGTTGCAGAACATCCTCGTAGCGCTTGCGGTGCTTGCTTCCTTCTACGTTGGTGTGCGCGAGCTCGTCCACCAGGGTTACCTGGGGCTTGCGAGCGAGAATGGCATCGGCATCCATCTCCTCGAAGAGTGTCCCTTTGTATTCCAGCTTCTTTCGCGGAACCACCTCCAGCCGGCTTGCGAGCTCGGCAACACCCGCGCGGCCGTGAGTTTCGACGACGCCGATGACGACGTCCTCGCCGCGACTGTGGCGCCGGATGCCTTCGCTCAGCATGTTGTAGGTTTTGCCTACTCCCGGAGCGTATCCCAGAAACAGCTTGAAGACGCCGCGCTTCGTGCCGGTTTCGGCTTCTTCGAGCCACTGTTCCGGGGTTTTCGCCATGTTGGTATTGTTACCAAGTTTCTGACGCTTGTCGATTCAACTACAATCGTGCGCTGTGAAGCTGCTCGACAACGTGATTGTCCGGTTTGCCGCGCTCGTCTCGATTGTCGCCATCGTCGTGGTCGTGTACCGCAAGCTCGTTCAGGTCAATCCTGCTACTGTAGGCTTTTCGTTCCTGCTGGCTGTGTTAGTTATCTCTGCGCTCTGGGGGTTGCGGAGCGCGATCATGCTGGCGGTCCTTGCTACGCTCGCCTACAACTTCTTTTTCCTTCCGCCGGTAGGAACCTTCACCATTGCCGACCCGCAAAATTGGGTTGCGCTGGCGTCCTTTCTAGTGACTGCGGTCATCGCCAGTCACTTGGCGGAACGGGCGCGGCGCGAGGCTTTGAGCGCGAACCAGCGTCGCACCGAACTGGAACGTCTCTACTCGTTCAGCCAGCAAATGCTCGCCTCCGATAACGTGTTGATGCTGGTGAATACCATTCCGAATTCCATCGTCGAGACTTTCGGGATTACATCGGCAGGAATGTACCTTCCGGAGCGAAAGAAAGTTTATTACTCCGACATCAAAGCGCAGGGCCGGATCAACGAGGAAGACCTGAAGCGCGTTGCACAGCGTGGGGAGCCGTCGGTGGACAGCGCGGCCGGCCTGGTGCTGGTACCGCTGCGGGTGGGCATCCGCTCGGTTGGAGCGCTGGGTATTGAGGGCGGAAATCTCGGCCGGGAGACGTTGGACGCCGTCTCCAGCCTCATCGCTATTGCCATAGAGCGAGCCGGCGCCGTCGAACAGTTGGCCCGCACAGAGGCAGGCCGCGAAGGTGAGAGATTGAGATCCATTCTGCTCGATTCTGTAACCCACGACTTCCGCACGCCGCTTACTTCCATCAAAGCTTCGGCGGAGACCCTGCTGGGTAACGCCAGCCTCGACGAAGCTTCGCGGCGTGAGTTGCTAACTGTCATCAATGAAGAAAGCGATCGCCTTGATCGTCTGGTTGGTGAAGCTGCGGAAATGGCCCAGCTTGACGCCGGTCAGGTTGAGCTTCGACTCGAGCCTCATCACATTCGCGAGGCGATTGATGAGGCCCTGGCCGCGGCCAAGACTGCTCTATCCAAGCATCCGGTGGAGGTGATCGCTGATGATTCGCTTCCACTCGTCAGGTTCGATCTCCGCCGCATTGCCGAGGTCCTCGCTCAATTGCTGGACAACGCTGCGAAGTATTCTCCGGCTGGAACGCCGATTACAATCACAGCCGAGTTGGAGAAGGGCAAGCTAGTCACCAGCGTCGCCGACCACGGGCCGGGTATAGACGGCATAGACCAGGGCATGATCTTCGAAAAGTTCTATCGCGGACGGGGACAGCGCTCCAGCATACAGGGTACCGGCATGGGCCTGGCAATCGCGAAGGCGCTGGTGGAAGCGCACCGGGGAGTCATCAGCGTCATCAGCCAACTCGACCAGGGTTCCGTATTTTCCTTCTCCCTGCCTTATGAAGAGGCGCGCTAAGCCACCTACATCCCATTGGGGGCTGCAAATTTGCCAAAGCGGACCTGTCGCCAGGCGCACCACTGGAGCGCAGCCTGGGCAAGCTAGGATTGGTGCTAATGTCCTTGCTTGGAGGTACGATTCTGCCCGCGGAATCATGGCGGCTTCTATCCTGGTGCATCCTGAACGGCGTACCAGCCCCAGCAGACGCAACGAATATTAGATCTGCCCGGCCGAAACCCCTAGGACAACATTTTAGAAACTACAGCCCTGACGTGAATCTGGGTTGTGTCAAGCAGGGGTATTCCGGCTAGCGACTGCTCGCGCAGGATCAGTGGCAATTCCGTGCCGCCAAGAATTACACCGTCCGCGCCGTGACGCTGTGCAGATCGCGCGATGATTTCCAACAATCCCTCCCGCGTAGCGGACAGGAAAATGCCCTTCAGTAGCTCATTGACATACTTGTCATGAAGATATGCCTGCTCTTCCTCTGTGGGGGTTACGATGGTCAAGCCCTGGCGCGCGAATACCTCATGATAGAAAGAAGCCCGCATTGTGAATCGCGTGCCGATCAGGAGCAGCGTTCTCAGTCCCTGGCGCTTTGCTTCGTCACAGGCGGCCTCAACTATGCTGATAAGCGGCAGTGGCGAGCATCGGCGGACCTCATCGAACACAATGTGGGGCGTGTTGGCAGTCAGCAAGGCGAAGTCGGAGCCCGCGCCGGCCAGCCTTTGTGTCGAAGCTATGAAATACCGCGCGAGTTCAGATAAATTATTCGCTTCGAACAGCCGAAGTGCTCTATTGACATCGACGCTGTCAATGACGATGTGCGGGTATGTTTCGTCGGCCACGGTTTTCTGGTAGAGGTCGATAATGGATCGGTAGTAGTCGATCGTCGATTCGGGTCCGAGCCCGCCTACAAGGCCAACAGTCTTCATCGCGATATAGGGTTCGCTCGAGTTCTATAGCAGACCAAATTCGTCCAGCAAGTGACCGGCGTCCGATGGTCACAGACTTCACGCTTTCGCGAGAATTTTTCGAATCTGATTGATGTGATTCCGGTCATGACCCGCCATGTGGTGAGCCAGATCACGTACAGTGATCCTGCCTCGTTCGGCATGCACGCCCCAACCATCCCACTGCACTGGCGCCAGGCGTGAGAGCATACGCAGGTTTGCTTCTCGAATCAGTCGAAAGAGAACAAGGGCCTCATCGGCGCGAGAGGTGTCGTACGCTCCAAGCTTGGCCCACAGATCCTGATCGAAAGCAGCCAAGTCGCAGCCACTCCTTTCGATCATCTGCCGGTACCTCCATGCGGTCACCAATTCATCGTCTGCTAAGTGTGCAATAATCTCGGTGACCGACCATTTGCCCGGGTTGGGCCGCGCATGGAGTTCCCGGTCTGAATGGCCGGCCAGCATGCCCTCAATTATGCCCACGGCTTCACTTTGCAACTGCATCGCGACGCTCTCAGCCGAACAAGCAACATTCCCGGCATTGTTAGACATAACTGTACTCCTCCTATTTGAGCAACGGTCCCCCGTAACCCAGATCGGTTCCGAACCAGTGTAGGCCACAACTACAATTGCGCTGTGCCGACCAGGTGTTTTTCGCTGGGCCGGATGTTCTGGTTCACCCGGAAGAAATTCGTGGGATCATACTTGCTCTTGACTTCTGCCAGTCGCTGATAATTGTCTCTATATGTCGCTTGAACCCGCTCTTGACCTTCATCCATCATGAAGTTCACATATGCGCCTCCCGCAGAGAACGGATGCAACGCATTCCAGTACTCTTTGCACCACCCGCTGATCATGGGTGAGTTTGCAGGATCGGGATCGACGCCTACGATGACTTCCGATAACAGCGCCTCGCGGAAGCTGTAGGCTGTATCGTTTTTGCCGACCCGCTGCGGCGCGCCATTGACCGGATAGAGATGCATGGTTGAGAGCATAGTAGGAACTTTCGGACCGTGTTCCACGTGCCGCGCGATAGCTTGGTCGCTCAAGTCGGTGAAATTATCAGCCCGCCAGTACCACTGAAG
>Ga0306920_100010330_pt1 | contig 12520 bp, 13 predicted proteins | sample flu12Cox44000170_FD_204666 | JGI IMG/M metagenome (GOLD analysis project Ga0306920, IMG submission 204666) | Lab enrichment of tropical soil microbial communities from Luquillo Experimental Forest, Puerto Rico - flux4day.12C.oxic.44.000.170 (v2)... | ecosystem: Environmental > Terrestrial >...
GGCTAAAACCGGCAAATCGACGAAATAAATCTCCCCGGGGGACTGGATCTCTGCAACTATAGGGAGAGCCCCGCGTCATGATCCGACAAATCGCTCCCCAAGACTGATTTTTTCCGCAGCCTGCTAGTGCAGCGAGGTCCAATCGTCGTCGCGGTCGCCGACGGCTTGCGTGGCTAGACGCAATTTGACGATGCAGTCGGCAATACTCTCGGGCGGTGTGGTCTTGATGCGCTCGCACAGCTCGCCGATCCGTCACAGCGTCACCGGTCTGGTCGAACTCGGTGCGGGCTTTGTTCTAATTCGCGCTCGAGCTACGATCAATGCCGCCTGAGTGCGATTTGCCACATGCAGGCGCCTTATGATCTGCTTGACATGCGCCTTGACGGTGTTCTCGGTCATGGTCAACGCATCGGCGATCAGCCTGTTCGACTTGCCTTCCGAGATCAATGCCAGGACGTCGCACTGCCGCCTGGTCAGCTCGCGCCACGGAGTTTCCCGCGCCCGCTGCGCCCGCTCCGGGGCAACCGGCTCGCTCAACGACAGCGGCACAGGATTCGCCGGAGGGTCATGCTTGAGGAAGTGTTCGAGTATGTAGACGATTGCCGCGGCTCTGCTCGGCAGCACGCGCTGCTGGGCGCGCCAGGCGTCGATCTTCTCAACCAACTCGGGCTCGACCCGGATGTCGATATTCGCGGTTTTCCGTTTCATGCTGGGGACTGTCACTGCGCCTGCGTCAACGTGATGATGCCGCTGCCCTCGTCGAGGTCGACATTACCTAGCCACAGTCCCGGCAAGGCGTGGCGGCGAGCGCTGATGCCGTGCTCGATGACATCGAGCAACATCCGTGCTGCGGCCGCCCGGGGTTCGGAGTGCTCGAGGTCGAGCGGCACACGGACGATGATACTCGCTGTGATGATATTCGCTGTTTGGCGTTCCACGCCGGGGAAGTGGGGTGCTGTCGGGCCCGATGATTGCGAGCTCGCGCCAAAATATTGATAGTTCGCGCCAGCCATCGGTTGAGCCCATCAGGGCGGGCCCGGCGCGGAGCAGAACGCCAAAACAAAAGGGGCCGAAACGGGAGAACGGCCTCAGTAACCCTTCCGGGAAAACCCAATGCGGAGGGGGGCTCACAGTCTAGTGGTGCAAAATCTGACATTTGGTACCCACCGGCTAGGGCCGGAGTCGACCCAAAGCGGTCGCTCGTGCCGCTGAACAGGTTCGAGCGCTGATACCGTTAAGAGACCTTCGTGGTCGGCTCGGAAATTGGCTCAGTTGGGTGGCTTTGAGACCTCGCGTCAGGCCCCCGGCCCGCTCGCGACGACGGTCAAATTGGGGCGAGCGTCTGCCGCGCTGATGCTCTGCGCGACGTTGAATGCCGCGACCGGCCTCCTGAGACCTTTTAGCTCCAAGTTTCCGAGATCCTCCAGCTTCGCAACCGCTTCGACCGCTTCAGCGATGTGGCTGCTGACCAGGATCTGGCCGTCCTTAGCCTCAGCACAAAGCCGCGCGGCGAGGTTGCACACCGTGCCGATCGCCGTGTAGCCGGAGCGTTCGGAAAAGCCGATCTGCCCCAGGGTCGCGTAACCCTGCGCGATACCCGCGCCGAAACCAAGTTCGCAGCCATGGCGACGCCAAACAGTAATCAGCCTGCCCGCCTCTTCTCGCATCGCCATTGCCATCTTGACCGCGCGCTCGGCCGGGTCGGGACACGGGACCGGGTCGTTGAAGAACACCATGATCCCGTCGCCCGAGAACTGGTCGAGCGTGCCCTCGAACTGGGAGACCAGCGGCCCCAACGCGCCATGATATTCGCGTAGGAATTTGAGGACTTCCTCGGGCTCAGCGGTCTCAGTAAAGGCGGTGTAGCCGCGCAGATCGCAAAATACGACGACGATCTCGCGGCGGTGGCTTTCGAGGATCTTCTCGTCGCCCTGCGAGACGATCAACTCCGCAAGCTGTGGAGCGAGAAAGCGCTTGAGGCGGCCCACGCGCCCCAGTTCCTCGACCTGCTCGGCGACCCGCGCTTGGAGGCCGCGGTTCAACTCCGCCACCTGATTGGTGCGTTGATGCAATTCATCCAGTAGCCGCGCGTTCTCCATTGCGATCACCGCCTGGGCGGCAAAGTTCTCTAAAAGCGCGATTTCCTTGTCAGCGAACGGTCGTACTTCGGTCCGATGGGCGCCGATATAGCCGAGCAGTCCCGTCTTGTTGCGGAGGGCCACGAGCAGGACGGTACGGCTGCCAGCCTCCAAGCCCGCTTGCCCGGAGGCGGCGAGAGCAGCAGCCGTCGCCAGATCGGGTATGTGGACAAAGCGCTCGCCCCGCAGCAGGCGATCATTGGGGGTGCCGGGGTCTGCACGATAGGGCCGGCTCAACACTTCGGCGTAGCGTTCCGGCATGCCGCGTGTCGCGACCGCAAGGAAACGCTCGCCGTCATAGGTGACCAGGGCGCCGCGATCGACGCCGCACAAACTATGCGCCTTGTCCAGCATCGCCTCGAACACCGGAGCGAGGTCACCCGGCGAGGAATTTATGACCTGCAAGACCTCAGCGGTCGCGGTCTGCTGCTCCAACGCCTCGCGCGTCTCGGTCAACAGCCGCGCGTTCTCCATCGCGATCACCGCCTGCGCCGCGAAATTCTGGAGGAGTGCGATTTCCTTGTCGCTGAATGGCCGAACCTCCTGCCGGTAGATGACAAGAACCCCAAGCAACTCCTGCTCCGTCCGCACCGCCAGCCAAACGGTTGTCCGGGCACCGCCGATATCCGCCAAAGTGACGGCGCGGCTGGAACCATTCCGATACATGTCGGTGTCGGTGAGGTCGGGGATGTGCACGATAGTCTCGCCGTCGATCAGACGGACGAAGTGTCCCCGCAGGGTGCCTTCCAACTCGGTTGGCGCTCCCCGATTGGCGACGGAGTGAAATTCTTCGCCGTCAAAGGTGTAAAAGGTGCCGAATTCCGCCGCACACACCAATAAGGCCTTCGCCAATATCGCATCGAAAACCGGCGCGAGGGTGCCGGGCGAAGAATTGATGACCTGCAATACCTCAGCGGTCGCGGTCTGCTGTTCCAAGGCTTCGCGCGTCTCGGTCAACAGCCGCGCGTTCTCCATCGCGATCACCGCCTGCGCCGCGAAATTTTGCAGCAAAGCGATCTGCTTCTCAGAAAATGACTGCACCTCCTGCCGATAGACCCCGATATGGCCGAGAATGACCCCGTCCTTTTCGAGCGCCACGAGAAGCACCGTGCGAGCGCCGCCCAGATCAACGACAGCGCGCCGATTGGGATCGGCGGTCCGATAGAATTCTTCGTTTCTCAGGTCCAGGATATGGACCACGCGTTCGCCGGCTAGAATTCTCGCGCGGGCGGTACCCGAACCGTGAACGGGCGGGTTATTCTTGCGAAATTCCACAAAAGCGTTTGGCAGGCCACGCGCCGAAACCGTGCGAAGTTCGTCCCCATCGATAGTTCCCATCATCCCGAATGCCGCTTCGCACAGCCGCATCGCCTTTTCGAGGATCGCGTCGAAAACCGGAGCGAGGTCGCCGGACGAGGAATTGATGACCCGCAAGACCTCGGCGGTCGCGGTCTCCCGCTGCAGCGCCTCGTCACGCTCGGCTTTGTATTCGTCACGCTCGGCTCGGAATTCGGCAAGCTGACGTTCGAGATCGGCGATCCGCTGCTCGGGATTGGCTAAGGTGCTGTCGGGCATCGCGCTCATTTGCGGACCTCGTCGGGACCGATCTTTCGGGCGGATCATACCGTGATCGACACGGCCGCCACAGGTTGTCGATCGGGACGATCAGCTGAGGTCGGCGAATGACCGCTACCGGCCTGTGCCTGTCAGTTCCGCGCGCAGCGAACGGCCGGAATCCACCCCAAGCGGACTCCCAGCACGGGTACCAAGCGTCAGATTTTATCCATTTGAAGCCCCGTTAGCGGCCACCAGACGCGCGCAAGCTCGTGGGGGTACTCCGCCCGGGCTTTGTCGATCTCGAACCGGCGATGGCGCAGGCGACCGAGCAGGTGATCATGCTGACGACGGCGAGCCCGAGCGCGAGCACTGAAACGGCTCGCATGAGAAAAACTAAGCCAAATTTCCCGTCAGCCTGCCCCGGCGGCTGGAAATATCGAGGGACAGTCTGCCGCTAGCACGCTGATGGAGAGGCTCGACCTTCCGGTTTTAGGCCGGATCGGCACGGTTGGCGCGAAATACAATTATTTGGCGCGGATTATCAAGCTGAGGATAGGCCAGGCGGCCATTTCTCCGTCATCCAGCCCGGGATCGGCCCCGCTGCACATGGGTGGAATGAGCCCCTGATGAAAATTACGTCGCTTTTTAAGCCCTCCCTTATCACCACGGCAATTGCTGTCATGCTGGCCGCCGTCGTAGCTCCCCATCCTATCAGCGCGCAGTACCGGCCGTACAGCGACCAGGAATTGCTAAAAAAATGCGGCGATGTGCTATACGCTCGCTGCCCAAACCCCATGAACTGCTCAAAAGAGAACCAGGACTTAGCTGGTTGGAGAGCATGTATGGGGTACAGCGATCCCCCCACCTCCCTCGACCCCAATCGGCAAACAAGCCGGCTGCCTCTCAGCACCCCAAGACCGATGACGCATACCGAGATCCCTTTGCAGGAAAGCCCCGGCGGCAGCTATTACCTACCCGTGATGGTCAACCGGACGCTGTCGGTGCCCTTTGCTCTCGACACCGGTTCTGAACCCGTACAGATCCCACTCGACGTTTATCTCGTCCTGATGCGCAATGGCAGCATTAGCCCGAGCGATGGACGGGGCTCCGTCACGCTCATAAATGCGGACGGCAGCTCTCGCAAAGCTCGGCGCTTTGTGATCCATGAACTCAAGGTCGGCGACAGGATCGTCACCAAAGTTCTCGGCACGGTCAGTTCCCCCGACACTACCCCACTACTCGGCCAATCGTTTCTCAGGCGGCTTGGGTCGTACACGATCGACAACCAGCGGCACGTGCTGTCGCTTGGTTAGGCGCGGCCGATGGAGAACTTCACCCTGTTCGGCCAGCTTGGTCGAGCCCTCTTTGGCTCCCATTGGCAAGCTGATCTAGCCCGCGCCCTCGACGTCAACGTGCGCACGGTACGGCGCTGGGGTGCGGGACAGGAAGCGCCGCCGCCCGGGGTATGGCGCGAGCTGGAAGAGATCGCCATCGAGCGCGGCGCTGAGCTGGCGCTAATCGTTGAAGAGATCCGCAAGAAGGTCATTCCAGCGGTCACCCCCGCCGAAATGATGCCCCGTTGACAAATCATCACTGAGAAGAACCTTCATGAAAATCTCAACCCTCACCGCAATCGTTCTCATCCTGAGTTTCACTGCTTGTGCTAATAACGCCTCAACTGGCTATAACAGCATAAATAATGATCCCTAGTCGCAGCGTCTGATAAATGTCACAAAACTGCGGAGCTTGTACCAACATCGGAAGAAGAGAAAGGAGAATATTATATAAACTGTATGACACAGTCCGGATACGGCACTTCAAATCCATGGGGGATGACGATCGATAATAGGTGCCGGATCGTCTCCCAAAACGCTACGCCCACACTCCAAAAGCGCACCGTATCTGTACCACCCGTGCAAGGGCGAGAGGAAGTCCAACTCGAAAAACGAGGCAGCAGTTATTACGTGCCGGTTCGAATAAACGACACGATCACTATCCCGTTTCTCCTAGACACTGGAGCTGGCGATCTGGCGATACCAGAGAATACAAGCGCTTACCGATGAGGTCGCCGCTTTTCAGCGCTCCAGCTCGAATTAGCGTCCGCGCCACATCCAGGCCCGCTGCCTCGGCTTCGACGATCACCGCCTCCCGCTTCAAGGTCGAGGTGCTTTTCCGCCCGCGAGGCCTGCCCGCCCCCCGTCGGGCACCCCCACGTCCATCGCCTTTGGCATCTCTGAATTCCTGCCAAACCTATTCAAAATTATTCATAGCATATCAGACACAGCTATGCGGCGGCTCGCTGCAGGATGGTCGATGGTCGAAGGGTCGCGATGTTCGAGCTCCGGCGCGAGCGCGCGGGGGTGCGGCAGCCGCAGAAGCGTCCGCGAGATAGGCCCCGCGAACGGGACTGCGCGAGCGACAAGCGGTGTTGTTTGCAGCTAGCTATGTGCTTGCTAAAGCTCAGTCGGTGCGGGGAGTTTTTTGTTAGGCGGTTGATTTTATTGGCGCGCCCGAGGGGATTCGAACCTCTGATCTTGCCCTTCGGAGGCAATTCCCTGAATTTGCGCCGATTTGCCGACCTTTGGGCAACCTTGCGGCTAGGCCCATGAAGCGGGCATTTTTCGTTGATGGCTATTGTTCGGATTTGCAGCGACTTGCAGACCTCAAACCGGGCGCCTATGCTGCCGACGCGACCAGGAAGGCCGTAGACCAGAGACCGGAGTCCAGCACCCCGACGGGAGACGGATAGATGAAGCGAAGCCGGTTCACCGGGGAGCCAGATTTCGGGCTCTGCGCGAGCAGGAGGTAGCGGAGGTGTGCCGCAAGCACGGCATATCGCAGCCCACGTTCTACGCATGGATTCCAAGCCGTGGAATTATCACCAAAGGGGCCATTCCACCACTGAAATCGTGACCTCGAGGGCCTGATCCGGCGGTGGTTCGGTCGGCACCTTGCCGACCGGTAGCAACCCTATGATGAAAATGATCATGCCAGCCAGTGTGAAAGTGCATCTGACGCTGGGTTGGCATCGGGGAAAGCGTCAGTCAGATGCTGGATTGAATGCCGGCGCAGCTTACTCGCGTCCGCTGCCACCTTGGTGCTTCCTTACGCAACGCAATTGATGCTCACACGCTGGTTTCTTTTGGCACTGCTGGCCTACTGCATGATTGCGGTCTCGCTTACCGGTCCCGCACTTTTTGGCCAAGGGTCCATCAGCCCCGAGGGGTTCCTCGACAAAGATCTCCTTTACAAGGAATTGACCGAAGCAAAGTTGCGGCCGTTCGAAGATTCGACGCCCATTGTGCTCGAGCTCGGTCGCGAGCGCGCCGTAGCTTCCGGGCTATGGCAGCAGCGCATCGATACCTGGAACCCTTGGTCTGCCGCAGGTGCCCCGTTGTGGGCCGAGCAAGGTGATCCGTTTTTTCCCACCAATCTTATCTACTACCTCTATCCGCATCACGTCACGCTTATGGCGGCGCTTGCTGGACGCCTTGTTGTGGCCGCCCTTGGAATGTTTTTCCTTGCGCTCGCATTGGAAATCTACCCACTTAATGCTCTTTTCGTTGGAGCACTGTTCGAGTACTCGGGGATTCTCGTCGCAGAGCTTCCGTTTGCGAGCACTTCCGCAACGTATGTGCTTCCGTGGGCACTGCTCGGTGCTCATACGCTTTGCACCAAGCCAGGACCCGGTGCCGTGGGCCTTGCCGGCCTCGCCCTTGGCATCAGTTCACTTGGCGGTCACCCCTCGTTCATCTTGCTGACCTTTCTGGGATTTGGCGCGTGGCTCTTGGGCGAGTGGGCGCGCAAACGGCCGACGCTGAAGGAACTCAAGCTCCTCGTAATCCTTACAATCGCGGCTGGGTTGATAGCGTTTCTTATTGCGGCCGCAGGATTGCTTCCGTTTCTCGAACTCTTGGTGCACGGTCAATCGTACAAAAATGCCGAAGTTTCGGAGTTCGTTTGGCGCCAACGTCTTAACCCGACGCGTCACGCCTTCTTCACGGCGATTTTCTTTCCTAGTCTTGTCACCGCGACCCGCGACACGCCGCCAGTTCCCCTATGGTGGCCCTTTGCTGAAGGGGCTTCCATCGGCTTGGTCGCACTTCTTCTGGTGATCGCCGGATCGCAGAAGCTGCGAGCGCATTGGGGTCTAATTCTTATGACCGTACTCGGAATCAGCCTCACGTTAGCGCCGATCGGTCTCGAATGGCTCCACCAGCTGCCCGGCCTTCGGATGATCCTGCCATGGTACTGCTACTCGCTGATCGTCTTGCCGCTTTGCATTGCAGCAGGATATGGCTTGCAGATCATCGCCTCGGCCTCTCGCGCGGACCTGCTCGTGTTCCCTCTCGCGGTAATGCTCGCCGGGGTCGTGCTTTTCGGACTCGTGCTCGCCGCTATCGCGCTCTTCGGCGGATTCGAAGCACTCCAGAGCCTCAAGAAAGCGATCGCGGACTCCGGGCTGCGCTATGTCGGCATCGACCACATCCGGAACTGGAAAATCTATGTGTCGCCTGTTGCAGCGCTTGTTGCGGTGGCCGCCTATGTGTTGCTGTGCCGCAACAACCCGGCACGGGCGGCCATCGTCGTCGCTGTTGTCGCCATTATCGAGGCAGCGGCAATTCGTATTCCCACTGTTATTTTTGAGCGCTCCGTCGTTCTGCGTTCCGGGCCCTCGGAGGTGACGACACGACTCCACGCGCTTCTGTCAGGAGGATACTGGCGCTTCATTGGTGTGCCGTCCGACGTCGGCTTTCCAAATACCAGCGTTCTGTTCGAACTTCGCGATCTTCGCTCCACAAGCGATATTCCCGTACGACGACAAAAGGAATTTATGGAGCTTGCGGGGCCATCCCAAGAATTCCCGACGTTGCAATATCCGTCGACCATCAGCCTACCAATGTTGAGCCTGGCCGCAGTGAAATACATAATTTGTTCCGACCGCTATCGCAGCCACGCGAATATCCCGTCCGGCCTGAGGCAGCAAGAGGCAGCCGGAGAGGTTGTCTTTCTCGAAAACCTTTCGGTCCTTCCACGCTTCCGCATTGTCCATGATGTCATTCCGGTCGAGGGCGAGCGGCAGGCGTTCGAGACGCTGCGGCACCTGCTTGATGACTCATCACTTGCCGTAGCGCCCGAATGGGCGCGCCGTTCGGTGATTGAAGGTATCAGCCATGATGAGGCGCTGCTGGCTCGCGCCGAACCGGACCCATCCCGTAACTTCGAGTCTGTCCGACGGCTCGCCGAGCCGGACCCGCAAACGATAGTGCTGGGGGCCAATCTCGACAGGCCTGGTTTTGTTTTGGTTGCCGACACCTTCTATCCCGGATGGACCGCGAAAGTTGACGATGTGCCTACTGCCATTCATCCTGCAAATCTGCTTTTTCGCGCCGTTGCCGTACCGGCAGGCAAGCATACTATCGTCATGAAGTACGGATCGTCGTGGCTGCGAATCGGCGGGGGGCTCACGCTGATCGGGTTCTTGCTCGCGGCGGCGCTGCTCGTGCGAGATCGCTTTGTTAATCGCCGAAGGGTTCGAGGGAAGAGCTTGGATAGTTTAACCTATGCTGCCGAGGTAGACCAGGGAGGCCACCTATTGGAATAGGCAAGCGTCAGTGCAAGGCCTTCACGCAATTTGACGGCGCTTGCGGCATCGAAATCTGCGACCGCTGGCCGCACTCGCCTCGCCGACATGGGTGAGCGCAGGACGGTACCATCGACCGCAAATCACCGGGGGAGACGTCCTCGCGCGTGTCTGTTTTCTCGGAGGTGCGAATGATTCTCGGCACGCACCAAGCGGTCGATCGCATCCTCGGAACGCTGGCGCATTCGACCGCTCGCCGGGAAGCGTGGCTGTTTGTCCTTCGCACCTTTCGGTCGACCGCTGCCTTTTCGTAGACCGCCTCGTGGCATGCTGCCCCCCTCGGTTTTCTGTTGATGACAATCAAAGCAAATCAAATCGCATTGACGTCACCAAGCTGACACGATCATGTCATGGGGGGCACCCCCTCGAGTTTGTTGCTGCAGATCTGCTTCGGGAACGATCTGTCATCTACCGCCGACCCCCCTCGCAAACGTCGTGGAGCTTACAGAACCCGGCCATGGTTTAGCGGCAATTGACAACAACGGACGGGCCTCGTGCTGTCCGATGTCGTCGCGCCCGCGCCCGACCCCACCAGCCTGGCCCTGCTGGGCGTGGCCCTCGGGCTCTTCATCACCGGCGCCGTGGTGTGGGGTTGGCGGGTCCGGGAACGGCGGGAGGTCGCCAGCCACCGAAAATAGCACAGCGCCCGCAGATGTTCCCGGTGATCTCCGGCCACGGGACCGATCCGTCCATGCCGCCCTGGATGAATCTGCCGAGCGTGCCGACCCTGGCCTGGGCTGAGGTGAACAAACCGTCGGTCGGCGGTCGAATACAGCGGGCCGCAGATCGCCGATCGGGCCGAGCTATTTCGCTCGCGCCTTCGGGAAGTGGTGTGGGGCCGCACCGAGGAGCTGGAGACTTTGGCGGTGGAGATGTATGCGCGCGGGCTGTCGACCCGCGACATCGAGGCGGTGTTTGCCGGTGCGGACGGCCTCAGGCTGCTGAGCCGCACCGCGGTGAGCGAGATCTAGCACCCTCAGTCCCTCTTTCATATTTATAATCAAGCAAGCCGCACCACTGGTTTGTGCGACCATAACCATGTGTGTGATCTATGGACGATTCAGGCGCAGGCGATGGCGGCAAAGCGCACCAAAATTACGTGGGATCGAACAGCGCCTTGAGCGCAGGCCAGCCCTCGAGGGCGGCGGTCAGTGCAATAAGAGCCGCGATGGCAGCGAGAACGACGGTCGACCAGAAGCGCCAATTTTCACGGTGCAACCGCGGCTTCCTTCCATTGAAGTCAGGCAATCAAATCAGCTCGGTTAAGTTCGAAGTTCGCAAGCAAAAAACATTGCCGTCTCGAGATACCCGACGGTGGCGGTGGATTACGCCGCACCCAACTGCGCACCGTCGCCACGCTGATTAACTCCAAATCCGCTTCGGCTACTGGGGTGAGTTTCGGTTTTGCCGCCTCACTCACTCACTCCAGCGGTTGCCGGCTCCTAAGCCGTCGCGGCGATATGATGTAGTCTATGCCTAGCTTCGGATAATCGGCACCGTTGTTCCTAGCCTCGCTCTGGCGTCTCTTGGGCATCGCATCGTTCCTATCGCTACTGCGCCGGTCGAGCGGTTGGCGACCCGCACCTCTTTCGAGTCCCCTCGGCCATTTACGACTGCGGGCGGATGCTGAGCATGAGCAACGTTCCGTACACAGCGACCAGAAGCAAAGCGCTCGCGGTCACCCCGATCAGCTGGAGCGCGGCATGCCGCTGCGCCGCACCGATCGAAAGCCGCGACACGCTTCCCAAGATCGGGAGCCCGAGGTTGCGCAACTGACCGAGCGTTGCAAACGAGTGGTCAAATTGCATCATCAAAAGAGGTACTGCCAAGCCGGCGCCGATACCGAGAATGAGCACAGCCGTTACGAGTAGCGGCCGGTTCGGTGCGACCGGAACAAGCGGCACCTGAGGGGCATCAACGATGCGAAACTGGATTCTTTCAGTTTTGGTATCGGCGGCATTGGCAATTTCAGTCGAATTGCGCCGCGCCACAAGTGCTATGTAATTCCCCTTCAGGACGCCGTAGTCGCGGTCAAGGTCCTGAATTTGTGCCATTACCCCCGGTGCCGCTTTCGCAATCTGTTCGATCTTTGTCTGTTGGGTCTCGGCCGCGCTAAGACGTCGCTGGACGGCGGCGACGTTGGCTTCGGCGTTAACCAGATTGACCTTGATTTGGTCATAGGCGCCGTTGGCGATCTCTCCCTTGTTTGCCGCGTTGCCAGCTTTCCCGGCACCCTCGGCCGATGACTTTGTCGACTCGGCCTGGAGCTGGGCGACCGCCTGCCGGGCAGCCTTCACATCCGGATGTTCCTCAGTGTATTTCAACAGCAAGCCGTCGAGGTTGCGGCGAAGCTCCAGAAGCCGCTCCTCAATCGGTGTCAACCGTCCACCGGTGACGATCACCTGCCGGCCCTGATCGACTGTCAGCGTTGTCGGCACCCCAGCCAGTTCTTTTTGAATCGCGTCCCGCTTGCTGGTAGCATCCGCGAGTTCGAGTTTCAGTTGGGCCACGCTCCCGCGAGCTTGTTCCAGTCGATTGCCGTTATCGTCGCCCCCCGGGGTGTCCGGTGTCCGGTCGCGAACGATATCCGGGTATTTATCAACTAGATCGGCCCGCCGCTTCTCGGCGGCACGCAACTGATCTCGATAAGAGGCGATCTCGTCGTCTAAGAAACGTTGTGCGCTGTCCATGTCGGCGCGGTTACTGCCGGCCATCTTCTCGGCGAAGATTGTCAGCAGCGACTGAACGATATTCTTAGCCAACACCGGATCGCCGTCGCGATAGGACAGAGTCAGCAGGTTCTGGGTAATTGGTCTGACCTCGACATCGGTGGCCATGCGTTTGAGCAGCGCCTCTTTTTCCCCGGGGGTCCGGATCCCGGTGTCGAGATCGGCGAGCCGGATCAGTTGTTCCAAATTGGGCCGGCTCAGCAATGTGCGCAGCATGAAGTCGAGATGACGGCTGGGGTTGGTATCCGCGGCCAGCCCGTGCAAGAGCGGGGTCAGAAGCGGATCGGTATTGAGGTACACCCGTGCCGACGATTCAAATTTCGTCGGCATAAAAGCAGCCCCGATCCATCCAACGGTACAGACCAGCCAAGCCGTACCCATGGCAAGCCATCGATGGCGCCACAGCGCCTGCATGAGCGGCATGGCTTGCGATGGTATCCACCTCATGACCT
>Ga0306920_100010331_pt1 | contig 12520 bp, 12 predicted proteins | sample flu12Cox44000170_FD_204666 | JGI IMG/M metagenome (GOLD analysis project Ga0306920, IMG submission 204666) | Lab enrichment of tropical soil microbial communities from Luquillo Experimental Forest, Puerto Rico - flux4day.12C.oxic.44.000.170 (v2)... | ecosystem: Environmental > Terrestrial >...
GCAGTGGATCCGGCACCTTCACCTTTGCGCCCTTCAGCATCGCGACCAGCTCGAGCGCATTGACCACCGCTTTGCCCTGATAATGATTGTTGGTGATCACGTAGACATCGCTCGCGCCTTCCGCCACCCGCCTCACGCGCTCCGCCCACGGCCGCAGCTCTTCGGATGAGTACAGATAGTTGTACCTCTCGTGCGCGGGCACTGCGGCATCCTCCGTGAACCAGGTGTCATATCTCCGCCCGTGCAGCCGCACATAGCCCACCGGAGCGGTTGTCTCCGCCGACGGCCGGATCGACCGCCCAATGAGCGGCTGATCGATGTTGCAGAAACCTGCGCCGTGCTCGCGCAGCAGCTCAAACACTTCCGGCACGTTCCACGTGGCGTGCCGCACCTCCACCACCAGCGGGTAGTCGCGAAAGCGTTTGAGCAGCTCCTCGAGATAGGCTCGCGTTTCCGCGGTGTGGTGAAAAGAAAAAGGGAACTGCAGCAGCACCGCCCCGAGCTTCCCCGCGTCCCGCAAGACGTCGAAGCCCGCGCGCACTTCCCGCTCGTCCGCCGCCACGCCCTTTCCCGGCGTGATCCGCTCGTGCGTAAAACGCTGCCACAGCTTCGCCGTGAACAGGAATCGCGCATTCGCCGCCACTCTCGCAATCCACAGTTTGGCGTGCTCCGGCCGGATCGGACTGTAAAAGCTAGAATTGATCTCGATGGTGTCGAAAAACTGCGCCAGATATTCCGCTTCGTGAAATCCCCTGGCCCTCCGCTCCGGATACACATACCCCTTCCAGTCCGGATAGGACCATCCTGCCGGCCCCACCCGCACCACAGAGGGCGCGGTCCGTTGCGGGTTTTGTTTTGCGCCGTTCATGGCCGAGAAAGTATAAGGCACCAGGCCCGGAACAGTTTCGCGCGGCGCGGGCGGGTTTCTTGCTCCGCGCGCCGCGTCTTGCTATGCTCGCTTGGATGCGGCGTAAGACTCCAGTCCGCGTCTCACCCCGAAACCCGCAAAGGCAGGTCCACGGGTTTACCCCCGAAAGATCCTACAGGTGCGCCTATGAAACTCTCCGTCAGTTACAAAGACGTCGAGCGTCACAATCCCATCGAGAAGGAGTGTGACCGCGCGATCGCCAAGCTGAAAACACTTCTGAAAAGTTACGAGCCGGACCTGGTCCAGCTCCACCTGGTTTTTTCCAAAGTGCCTCGTACAGCAGACCACGCGCTGGCTCTGAACCTCACGCTGCCCACGGGCACGCTGCACGCCACCGCCAGCAATCAGCATGTGCGTGCCTGCTGCAAGAAAGCCTTCAGCGAACTGGAAGCCCAGGTGAAAAAGCATCAGGCCCGGCTGCGCAAGGACTATGAGTGGAAGCGCAAGAGGACCCGGGATCGCGCCGTCGCAGCCTTCTCTTAAACTGCCGGGCGTGATACATATTGGGCATTATGAATCGCGCCCATCTCCGGGGACGCCTGGCCGCTGCCTCGCTGCTGGCCCTGCTGGTGGCCTCGGGTACCACTCTCGCGCTCGCTCATGCGCCTCAACCGGCTCCCTCCCGATCGTCCGCCGCCGCTGCCTGGGATCAGAAGGCCGCCGCCGCTTACCTCGACCAGCGCGCCGCCTGGTGGACCACCTGGAAGTACGCCGAACGCGATCACGGCACTTTCTGCGTCTCTTGCCACACCTCCGTACCCTACGAGCTCGCGCGGCCCGCGCTCCATCAGGCGCTTGCCGATCCGTCTCCCACGGAAAGCGAACGGCTGATCCTCGACAACGTCACCAAACGCGTTCGCATGTGGAAAGAGGTTGCCCCGCCGTACAACGACAAAGACCACGGCCCCAACAAAGCAGTCGAGTCGCGGGCCACGGAAGCGGTTCTGCTGGCCTTTGTGCTCGCCAATCACGATGCGCAAACCGGCCAGCTCAGCCCCGACACGCGAGCCGCGTTCGACAATCTGTGGGCGCTGCAGCAGAGCGAGGGAGCGGCGAAGGGCGGGTGGCTGTGGCAGATGTTCGACCTGAATCCGTGGGAGGGCAGCATCTCCGCCTACTCTGGCGCGACCCTTGCGGCGGTCGCTGTGGGCGTAGCTCCTGAAGGCTACCGCTCGAACCCGGCCATTCAGAGGAATCTCGAGGCGCTCCGCGACTATCTGGACCGCGAATTTTCGAACCAGCCGCTCGTGAATCGCGCCACGCTGCTGTGGGCCGCCACGAAGATTCCCGAGCTGGTCACGGCGGAGCGGCAAAAAGCCATCATCGAAGAGCTTGCGAGCAGGCAGCGGGGGGACGGAGGCTGGGCTCTGTTCCCGATGGCCAAAACCTGGCGGGACTGGACTCCTTCGGCTCTGGTCGGCGATTGGAAGCGCAAGGATGGTTCGCCGCAGGATACCGCGAGCGACGGCTACGCCACCGCTCTCTCCGTCTTCGTTCTGGAGCAGGCCGGCATTTCGCACGATGACCCGCGCGTCAAGCGCGGCAGAGCCTGGCTTCTCGAGCATCAAAACAAAACGGAAGGTTTCTGGTACACCTCATCGATCAATAAGCGTCGCGATCCCGCGTCGAACGTCGGCCGCTTCATGAGCGACGCCGCCACCGCCTACGCCGTTCTGGCACTCTCGAACTAGCATCCGAACCCGGTCTCGCCTTCTAAAGACTCTCCTAGCTGCCATTCGCGCCGCTCAGAAAGCCGCCGAGGTGCGCTGTGACGATCACCATGACCACCACGCACCCTTCGAGCACCAGGCTGTAGTTCCCTGGCGTGGCCTCCCGCTTCCGCCGCGACCTGAAATGCAGGATCGCGACGGCCCACAGAAGCGCGCTAGAGAGCGAGCCCGCAAGGAGATGCAGCAGCAGGAGGCCAGCGAGTTGCTGGCCCTCGAGCGCCCACCGCCAGGCCAGAATTCCGGTGATCACCGCCGGAAGAGTGAACAGCGCCGCGCCCATCAGGTTGTAATAGGCGGCCGCAAGCAGCGGCTGCTTTTTAAACCAGCGGCCCAGAACGTCAAATACCACCCCTGCGATGCAGAGCGCGATGGGGAAATGAATCACCACCACATGCTGCGCATGTTTGGCAAGCAGCACCGTTTTGATATCGAACGGAGAGGCAGCCATTTCTGCCGCCGCAGCGCTCAATTTACGACGACCTTGCCGGTCATCTTGGGGTGGATCGAGCAGAAATAGGGATAGGTGCCCGGTTTACTGAAGGTGAAGGAAAACTTTTCGTCGGTGTCGAGAACTTTGGACTTGAAGACCTTCGTGTCCTCGCTGCTGACGACGGTGTGCGGAATGTCGTCGCGATTGGTCCAGGTCACGGTGGCCCCGACCGGAACGGTCAGGCTCGCGGGAGCGAAACTGAAATTGTCGATCTTCACTTCGCCGCCCATGGCTTTTGCCTGGGCGGGATTTTCTTTTGCGCCTGGCAAAAGCGCTCCCCGGCCAAACAGAGGGCCGGCAATGCCGCCGATGGCCACAGCGAGAACGGCAACCGAAAACATTCTTCTCATTTTTCTCTCCTTGTTTTAAAAGCAACTTTCTGAAGGACGCGCGCCTTCAAGCGAGCGTCCGGTCCACCACGGCCAGAGCTCCCTGGCCGCGAACGTAATTCACATCGGTAATCCCGAGGGCGCTTCTGAGCTGCTCGGCGGGAACTTTCATGGGCCCGGGCGAATCGGCTTTGCCCGGCGCCGGCTGGGGAAACGCCGTGGAAGCAGCCGTATGAAAGGTCACCGAGCCCTCCACTTTTTGCAGCGTCTGGTGGATGTGGCCGTTCAGCACGGTGACCGAGCCGAACTTTTTCAGACAGGCCAGCGCGCGAGCGCTGTCTTCGGTGCCCCAGCCCCATTCGGGATAAACCGACCATAGCGGAATGTGCGCGAACACCACGATGGGCGTGCTCGATGGGAGAGATTTGACGTCCTTGGCGAGCCACTCGATCTGTTCGTTGCCGAGAGTGCCGAGCCCGCCGGCTTTGAGATTCATGACGTTGACCAGGCCGATGAAATGCACGCCTTTCTTGTCGAAGCTGTACCAGCCGGAGCCCTGGGTGTTTCGCCCGTAGCGGTCGAGATATTGCTTGCCGTCGTCGTTCAAGACGTCGTGCTCGCCCGGAACGTAGAAAATGTCTTTGGGCTTGGCGCCCTTCAAAATCTGGTCCACGGTGTCGAACTCTTCCGGCTTCGAGAGGTGGCTGATGTCGCCGGTGTGAAGAATGAATTCCGGAGGCGCCGCGAGAGCGTTGACTTTCTGGACCGCAGCCTCGAGCGTCGCCGCGACGTCGGGATTGGCGGCTTTGCTGAACCCCATATGGCTGTCGCTGATCTGCACGAAGCTGAGCCCGGCAGCGAGTTCTCCGGGGTTGCGGGCAGCGAGACGGCTCAGGCTGTAGGACCTGAGGACGCCGCCTTCGACGAGGCACAACGCTCCTGTTCCCGCCCAGGCCATGCACTTCAGAAACCCGCGGCGGTCGATGCCGTCCCGGTTATGGTCGTAAAGAATTTCATCTTTCTTGTTTTTTGCATCCATCGGCTGCTCCTAGAAGGCGGCGCTCGTGCGTTTTTGCGCACGGCGCGCGCGAGAATTCCATAAGGGCGGCGCGCCAAAGGAGATTCAGGGGTAAAACGCGCCGCCCGCGGACGTGCTGCGTCGATGGTGACCGCGGGAAGGCGCGTTTTATTCCCCGCGAGCGCCGCTGTTTGCGGAAAACCTTCCGGCAGCAGGCGGCCCGGCGGAGAGGGAATAAAATCGCGCTGCGGGCGGTCTCAACAGGAGGAGAATGGTGCCCTAGAGCCGGTTCGAGAGTTTCTCTCGGGCGGCCTTGGCGCTGTGGGGGAGTTGGGGCGTGTTGGAACCGCAGGATCAGCTGCGTTTCGAGCAATTGGTAATGCCGCATCTCGACGCGGCTTTCAACCTGGCGCGCTGGCTCCTCGCCAGCCGGGCCGACGCCGAGGACGTGGCACAGGAGGCGATGCTGCGCGCGTACCGCTTCTTCTCCGGGTTTCGAGGCGGGGACGCGCGCGCCTGGCTGCTCACGATTGTGCGCAATACCTGCTATGCCTGGCTCGAGAAAAACCGCCCTCAGGAGATCGTCGCGACGGAGTTCGACGAGCAGGTGCACGGTCGGGGCGGGACCAGCCCGGAAGCGATGGCGATCGCGGGCGAAGATCGGGCGCGCTTGTCGCGGGCACTCGAATCCCTGTCGCCGCGGCATCGCGAGGTGATCGTGCTGCGGGAACTCGAAGGGTGCTCCTACAAGGAGATCGCCGTCATTACCGGGATACCCCTCGGCACAGTGATGTCGGCGCTGTCGCGGGCTCGCAGGCAACTGGAGCTGGCGCTTGGGAAACCCGCGCGGGAGGAGGCAGCCCGTGAGCTGTGAGCGAACACGCACGGTTTTGCACGGCTATCTCGACGGGGAACTGGACGCAGTGAGAGCGGCGGAATTCGAGAGCCATCTCGAAGATTGCCCGGAGTGTGTCGCGGAACTTGAAACGCAGGAGGCGCTGCGGTCGTCGCTAGAGAGAGCGCAGCTCTATGAGAAGGCGCCAGAATCGCTTTCTCGAAAAGTGCAAGAGGGCTCGGGCGGCAGGGTGCTCGCCCGCTTCGGGCGCTTTCCTGTTTTTCCGTGGCGGGGCCGTTCGCTCGGGCGGGTGTGGATGAGCGCCGCGGCGGCCGTTGTTCTGGGTGCCCTAGCGAGCTGGCTTGTCCTCCGCACGGCGACGCACCTCGGTACGGAAGGCGAAGCCCTTGCCGCGCAGGTCATCGATGCGCATTTGCGGGCGCTCGAGCCGGGACACCTGACCGACGTGGAGTCAACCGACCAACATACCGTAAAGCCGTGGTTTGACGGGAAGCTCAGTTTTGCGCCGCCGGTGCGCGATTTCGCGGACCAGGGCTTTCCGCTCGAAGGCGGGCGCCTCGATGTAGTCAACGGCAAGACCGTGGCGGTCCTGGTTTACGGACGGCGGCAGCACAAGATCAACGTGTTCATCTGGCCGACCGATCTAGGGGACTCCGAGCCAGTCTCGGGAAGCAAGCTCGGTTACAACTGGGTCGAATGGCGCAGGGAGGGAATGGAGATGTGGGCGGTGTCGGACCTGAACGCGAGTGAGCTGTCCGAGCTCGAGCGATTGCTGAGATAGCGGCCACGCGTTCTGAGCCCGCCACAGCTCATCGATCTCTAGCCCTTCGGCTGGAGCTTTCGGCCGGGTTCCACTATTCTGTTGCCCGCTTTCATGCGTGGCTACCTGCTTTCTCTGCTTCTGGCGATGGCGCTCGGCTGTTTGCCGGCGGCCGCTCAGACCGCCCCAGAGCCTGTCGTGACCATTACCACCGATCGGCCGTCGGTGACCAATTCGAGCATCGTGGTTCCCGAGGGCGGCTTCCAGATTGAAAACGGGCTTCTGGTCACGAACGCTGAAGGGCAGTCCTCTCTCGATTTGCCGGAAAGCAATCTGCGTTACGGTCTGCTCGAGAAAACGGAGCTGCGGCTGGGCGTCCCCAACTACTTCTACAACCTTCCGGGAGGCGCTTCCGGATTCGGCGACTTGTCACTGGGGGTAAAGCAACAACTCGGCCCTTTCCACGGCTGGGAGGTTTCCGCCATTGTTTTCTTGAGTTTTCCGACCGGCGCCGGGGAGATCTCGAGTCATGGCTACGACCCGGGAGTGCAACTCCCCTGGTCGCGCTCGCTATCGAAAAACTGGACCGTCGGCGGACAGGTGGCCTTCTACTGGCCCACGGTCGCGGGCAAACACAATTCGACCGGCGAAGCTACGATCTTTTTCGATCGCCAGCTCACCAGATCCTGGGACGCCTTCATCGAATACGCCGGCGATTTCCCGGAGCGCGGCGGCAGCCGGCAACTGCTGCACTTCGGCTCCGTTTACAAACTCGCGCCGCACCACCAGATTGATTTTCATGTCGCCGCGGGGCTGTCCCGTGCGGCCCCCGGTTCTTACGTCGGATTCGGCTACTCCTACCTGTTCTTGCGAAGGTGACCGGATCAGTTGGCGCGGATTTTCCCGCTCGAAGACAGGCGGTCGAGCCAGCGGCGCGCGGTGGCCGCTTCCGGGCGGTCCCCGTGATCGCGCAGGAAATCACGCAGGATCTGAGCGGCGTCTTCATAGCGGCCCACGGCGGTGAGCGATTGCGCGACGAGCAGCGCGATCTCAGGCGCTTTTCCATCGGAGGACCGCAGGGCGTCCTCGGACATTTCGAGCGCTTCATCGTATTGCTGGTGCTGGTAGTAGGCCTTTCCGAGCGCCCAGCGAGTCTCCCAGGCCGCAGCAGGATTCAATTTCAGGGCTTTCTCGAGCGGCGCGATTGCCGCGTCATATTTTGCTTGGTCGCAAAGGGACATTCCGAGCGCCGCAAAAGCCTGCGCGTGGCTCGGATCGATCTGCGTGGCCTTCTGCAAAACCTCCTGAGCTTGCGCCCAGTTGCGCTGCTTTAAGTAGAGAACGCCTTCGAGGTACAGCACATCGGGATGCCCGGGAGCCAGGCGCACCGCTTCTCGGACGTGTTTTTCGGCTTCGCCCGTGTTGCCGGCGCTGAGCGCTCGAAATCCTTCGTCGACGGCCGTTTTCGCTTTGGGCGCCAGGAGCGGCCTGCCGGGCGACGCGGAAACGTCGGAGGCGGACGTGCGGCGGAGGACCACGTCGACCTGGGTCCGGCCGTTCGCGCCGAGGGAGAACTCTTTTTGGGCCAAAGCGTAACCGGCGGCCTCCACGGTGACCGTGAACTCCCCGAGGGCGTTGACGATCAACTCGGCGCGGCCGCGGGAGGTTTCCGCCTGCCCGCTCGGAATCGTCCCCGCCCGGAAAAGCTTTACCATAGCCACCGAGGAGATCGGCTCGCCCGTGCTGTCATGAACGACCACGGTAACTTCGGCGCCGCTGCCGCGGAACTCGGTCTCCGCACTGCCTTTGTCTTGCGCGACAGCCGGTAGGACGGAAAGCACCGAGAGCAGCGCGAGCGCCCGGGGCTTCGGCCCGCAACACCACCGCCGCCCGAGAACGGGTGCCACCAAGCATGGTCGGGGAAGGATAAGACGGCACCGCATGACCACTCTCGACGAATGGCGGCAGGCTAATCTGGCGGGGCGATAACGTCAAGCAGAATGCTCTAGAAAAAGGGGCGGGCGGAGGAGGCTACCCCTTTTCGAGCATGACTTCGGTCCCGGCGTCTGCCGGCTAGCGCCGCCGGGCTCCACCCCAACTCCTGCCGGGCTTTCAGGGTTTCCGGTTTTCGAGGCCACCCCCAAAAAGGGAACTTGGCGGGCAGAGCCTGGGAGTGCGAGCATATTCGGGAAGGCGGTGAGGCGATGCGCACACTGAAAGAAGTGCTCGAAGAGGCGGGGAATCGGCGGGTTGCGGTAGGACATTTCAATTTTTCCGAGCTAGTGGTGTTGAAGGCCGCGGCCGAAGCGGCAAGCGAGCTGGCTGTGCCGGTGGTCATGGGTGTTTCAGAAAGCGAGCGGGAGTTTCTCGGAGTGCGCGAGGCGGCTGCGCTTGTCGAGAGTGTGCGGGACAACACGGGCCGAGAGATCTTTCTGAATGCGGACCACACGCATTCGATCGAGAAAGCGGAGCAGGCGGCACGAGCGGGATTTGACATGATCGTGTTCGACGTGTCCGAGAAGCCACTCGAAGAGAACATCGCGGAAACGCGGCGCGGCGTGGAAGCCGCGAAGTCGATCCGGCCGGAGATCCTGGTGGAGGGCGAAGTCGGCTATGTGGGCTCGGGTTCGGAGATCCATGAAAAGCGGCCCGACCATATCCGGCTGACCGAGCCGGAGGAGGCCAGGCAGTTTGTCAAGGAGACGAAAGCGGATCTGTTGGCGCCCTCGGTCGGAACGACCCACGGGATGCTGGCGAGCATGATCCGCGGCACGGAGCACAAGCGGCTCGATATCGAGCGGATCGCAGCCATCAAAAAGATCGCCGCCATACCGCTGACCCTCCATGGCGGGTCCGGGACCGACAACGATGACTTCCGCAAAGCGATTCAAGCGGGCATCACCATGATCCACATCAACACAGAATTGCGCGTGGCCTGGCGGAAAGGGCTCGAGGCGGCGCTTGGGAAGGACACTACGTCGGTAGCGCCGTACAAAATATTGCCGGAAGTCGTCGACGATGTGAAGGCAGTGGTGGTCGGGCGGCTGAAACTGTTCAACGGCAAGTGACCTCGGATTCCTCTAAGCTTTTCCTCCGCGCGGGCTGAGTCTTTGGGGCAGCATAGCCGGCATAGCAGTGTGCCCGGTTGGTTCGGAGGGAGGGTCGCATGGTGCCTCGATCTTTGATTCTGCTGGGGGTACTCGCTGTCGCACTCTTCCAGGCGGCGCAGACCGACGAGCAGGAGGCGCAGCAAGCGCTCAAAAGCGGGGAGAGAATCTCGACGGCGCTAGCCACGGTGACCAGCACGGCCATATCGCCGTTAGTCGGCGTCACGGCCCTGGGCGCGTGGCGGTACTACCGCACGCCGCGAGCCGAGCGCGATCAGCTGCCGCTCATTGAGAAGCCGAGATTCTGGATACCCGTGCTGGTGCTGCTGGTCCTCATCTTCATCAAGGACACCTTTGGGGGATTTGCGCCGCTGATTAAAAAGCCGCTCGACGCGGCGGAGGTCCTCTTCGTCAATCATGCGGGATTGGTGCTGGTTGCCTTTCCCGTGGTGCTCAACGAGGTGGCGCGGCTGATGGGGCTGCGGTCGCTGCGGGAGCTCTTCTCGCTTACCCTGGGGACGCCGGTAGTGTATGCGGCCGCGGCGCAGTCCTCTGGCGTTCATCATGCCTTCAGCGTCGCGACGGCTGCTCTCTATACCCTCGTAGGACTGCTAGTCGCCTTTGTGGTCTGGCTGGTCGGGCATTCCTTTGATGTGCTGGCGATGATCAGCCCGTTTCCGTTTCTTGATCTCTTGCTGAAGATCGTTAGAAACACGATCTTCGCAGTGCTTCTGATCACCGCGCTCCTTAGTCCGCATCTCGGGCTGCTGCTGAGCCTCGCCATCATCGCTTTCAGTTTGCTGATCTTTGGCTGGGCGCTGCGCACAGCCGTCTTCGGCACCGTCTTTGCTCTGGGATTGCTGCGGGCTTTGTTATTTGGCGCGCAGGACAGGCCCGCTCCCGGCGACGGTGTGCCCGCCTTCTCGACGCGCGTGCGCAAAGTACCGCGGCGCACCTACGGTCGTCTGTACGCCGGCCGCGACGGCACGCTCGTGTTTGCCTACCGGCGCCTGCTGGTTGGGCCGGAGAACAAGGTAGCCGTTGGCAAGGCAGCGAGTTTCGAGGTCGGCCAGGGCATTTTCTTTCCTGCGGTGATCGAGCCCATCGAATCGGCCAATCACTATAGAGTCGTCTTTCGCCTGCTGCCGACACATCGCGGCATTGAAGAATCGATTCGCGCCTGCCTGGAACTCGCCAAGGTGCGGGACATCCGATTTACCAAAGGCATTCGCTCCTTCTGGAAGTTCGTGACCGAGAGTGGAGGAGAGTCTTCCGTTAGCCCCTGAGAAGAGAACCCGGAGCCCGGAACCCCTGGTTCTGCGGGGGTTCTGCGTGGGAACCTTGACTTGGCCGCCCCATCGGAGTAAGAAAAAAAACAGTGACCTTTGGGTACAGCACTCCCCGAGGGGGTCGGTGCCGTCTTCCACTCAGGTCATACGCCGCCCGGTAGCCTCGCCCCTAAACAACCTGTCGTCCGACTGGATCGGTGATCCTGAGGTGGATCATCCGGCTGGTTCAGAAAGGTGGGTAGAGTTACGCGTCCCATTTCCCATTCCCGGACATTCCCGATCGGTCGCGCCCTACCGAGCGCCCTCTGGTGTGTGGCTCTATTGCTGCTGGCCACGCAGGCCTTTTCGCAAAGCGAGAGTCCCGAGTTCCCGAATCCCGGCAACGCGCACATGTCCCGCGATAAACAACGCGCGCTAGGCCTCCAGGCGGCCGCCCAGGTCTATAAGCAGATGCCGGTCCTGCCCGATAGCAGCCCCGAAACGAAATACATCCGGCAACTTGGCGAGAAGCTGGTGTCCACCATTCCCCCGGAATACTCGTGGCCATTCGAGTTCCACGTCGTGGCCCAAAAAGACATCAACGCCTTCGCGCTGCCCGGGGGGCCGATGTTCGTCAACATCGGAACCATCACTGCCGCGGCCAACGAAGCCCAGCTTGCCGGGGTCATGGCGCACGAAATGTCGCACGTGTACATGCAGCATTCCGCGAAGCAGGAACACAAGGCGCAGACGGCAAGCATCTTCGAGGGACTCGCCGGAGCCGCTCTCGGCGCGACGATGGGAGGGGCAGTCGGAGAACTTGGGGAGATGGGAATTCAGATGACGGCGCAAGGCGTCATGCTGAAGTACTCCCGTGGCGACGAATCGCAGGCCGATGCGGTCGGCGCCATCATCCTCTATAAGGCCGGCTACAACCCGCAGGCTTTGGCCGATTTCTTTGAGACCCTTGAAAAACAGGGCGGTCAAGCGCCGCCGCAATGGCTGAGCGACCACCCCAATCCCGGCAATCGCCGGGAGGCCATCGAGAAAGAAATCAGAAGCTGGCCGCCTGAGAATTATGCCGGCGATAGCCCAGCTTTCCAGAGCGTCCGCCAGCACGCCATGGGAGTGAAGGCCTACACCGGCCAGGAGATCGCGCAGCGGGCAAAGTCGGGCGAATGGGCGGCGCTAAACCAGAAGAATGGGGCGACGTTTACCCCGTCGGACGCGAGCGCATTAACCTCCACGTCAGCGTCCGCTTCCCGCTCGTCACGAGACGCGCCTGCCGTGTCGCTTGAAAGCGTCCTCCCGAGCCAGCGCATGGTGAAGGAGGACTTTGGTGCCGTAAAAATGGAGCGTCCGGAAAACTGGCAGGTCAGCATGCCCAAGCGGCAGGGACAAGTCATCACCATCGCTCCCCAGGCCGGAATCGCGGCGAACGGCGGCGTGGGTTACGGTGTGGTGGTTAACGGCGTTGCTCCGCCGAACGGCGACCGACTGAGCATCGACGACGTCACGAGCGCACTAGTTGAGGACATGCGCCAGAACAGCGGCCTGGAACCCCAGGGCGGTGCCAAACCCATTAAGGTGGGCGGTACCGAGGGCCGCTCCGTCACCTTCGAATCGGCATCGCCCTTCCTTTCCGCGAACGGTCAGGCGCAAAAGGAGCGAGATTGGCTGGTTGCCGTCCCAGGGCGCAACCACTCCGTCATCTACATGGTATTCGTGGCACCGCAGTCAGATTTCGACCGATTCAAGCCAACCTTCGAGGCCATGCTTAACAGCCTTGAGTTCTAAGGCTGGGAGCAGAGATTCTGCTGCTCGGTGGTCACGGCGCCGTCCGGGTAGTTCATGGATCGTCCGCCGAGCAAATTTTGTTCTGTTCCGTTGAGCGTCCGCGAGCCCAGATTGGCGTCTAGGAATGCAGTGATGTAGTCGCGTATGGCGGACATCGTCTTTTGGGGACCCATGGGTCCGGTCTGGACGGAGTCTCTCGCGAGCCAGATCCAGTCACCCAGCGCCACGTGCTCGGTA
>Ga0306920_100010333_pt1 | contig 12518 bp, 15 predicted proteins | sample flu12Cox44000170_FD_204666 | JGI IMG/M metagenome (GOLD analysis project Ga0306920, IMG submission 204666) | Lab enrichment of tropical soil microbial communities from Luquillo Experimental Forest, Puerto Rico - flux4day.12C.oxic.44.000.170 (v2)... | ecosystem: Environmental > Terrestrial >...
CAGCGGCGCCGCGTTCGGAGTGGTGATACCGGTGGAGCCGGCGCTCGATGAACTACTGAGCCACGTCTGCTTCCGCCTCGATCCCGCATGGGCAAACTACTATCGTGCCGCGGACCTCACGGAAAGCCAGCAATTGCTGGTACTACATGAGGTGCTCGGTACGATGGCGTTTGATATGCCGATGATACTGGCCCTGTTCCTGCTATTCGCAGCGAAAGATGGGCTGCAACGCCGGGCTGCGGACTTGGAGCGTCTGAATCGCGCCCGGCGCCGCTCGGGACAACGCGCACTCCTGGAACACATCGAAGTGCGGGCACCCATTGTCGCGGGCTACCAATGCCCGGCGTCGCTCGCAGCTAACGCCAATCGACGCCGCGGACCGCGCTTGCACCATGTGCGCGGCCATATCGCCCGACGCGGAGATAAAGTGTTTTGGCGCGTGCCGCACTTGCGCGGCAGTGCCCGCTTGGGTGTGGTGCGGTCGCGAACCGTGCAGCTATCGTTTCACTGACGGTTTACAGGGTTTTCCCCAACAAGCGCTCCAGGGCGAACCGGTAATTGCGACTCAGCTTCAGCTCCGTGCCATCGCGCAGCACGACTGTAAATTCGCCCTTCGACAACGGCTGCAGTTCCCGCACGCGACAGATGTTGACCAACGTAGAGCGATGTATGCGCACGAAACCGGAAAGCGCCAGGCGCGCTTCCGCAGCCGCGATAGTCTCGCGCAGCAGCCAGCTCTTGGCTCCAACGTGCACTGACACGTAATCACCATCGGCTCCAACCCAGTCGATCTCGGCGACGTTTACAATCATGACGCGACCGTGTGTCTTCACTGGAATTCGATCCGTCATCGACGGCAACAAGTCCTGAGCCGATGACGTGCGCAACTCCGCCGCCATTTGCCAGAAGCGTCGGATCATGGGTTCGTCACGCGCACCCGCAACGGCGACGCGGGCGCGCGCCAGCGAGGCGTTGAAGCGCTCTTCATTGACGGGTTTCAGCAGATAGTCGAGCGCGTGTATCTCGAACGCCCGCACCGCGAAGCGGTCAAACGCCGTGACGAAAATCACGTGGGGGCATTTGGTCTTTGGCAGCGCCGCAATCACATCGAACCCTGTTTTTCCCTGCATCTGGATGTCCAGGTACACGAGTTCCGGCTCCGCCGCGCTGATCGCCTTGATCGCCTCCTCGCCGTTGCCACACTCCGATACGATCTCGACATCCCCGGCGCGATTCAGCAGAGCGCGAATGCCGCGACGCGCAAGTTCCTCGTCATCGACGATAATTGCACGCATGTTCATAGCGCGACCGCCACTTGCGCCGGTTTGGCGGGCATCCCGGGTGCCTCACGGAATGGCAGGAAGACAACCACCACGAAGCCGCGTCGGTTTGGTGGTGCGCCGACGGACATATGTGCGTCTTCGCCGTACAGTGCGGCTAACCGCTCGGCCGAGTTCTTAAATCCCACGCCATAAGCGTGCCCGCTTTCGTCTCCGAGTCCCGGGCCATCATCCTCGACTGTTATCACGAGCACATCGTCGCGCCGGCGTATCGATACGGACAGCGCGCCGCCTTGCGCGCGCGCCAGGACTCCATGCCGCACGGCGTTTTCCACCAGTGGTTGCAGAATGAGCGTCGGAACAAGCGCGTCGTGCGTTTCGGGGTCGGCGTCCACGCTCGCGCGAAAAGAGCTGCCAAAGCGAAGGCGCTGGATGCGCAAATATTGCTCGACAAATGCGAGCTCCTCGCGAACGGGGATTTCCGGTGAGTCGAGCTTTTGCAGAGTCAATCTCAGGAAGTCGCTCAGCGTGTCGACGGTGTCAGCGGCCCTCGTACGGTCGCCTTCCCGAATCAGTGTCGCGATGCCGTTCAGGGCATTGAACAGGAAATGGGGGTTCAATTGTGACTGCAGCGCACGCAGCCGAGCGCTGTCGGCTAGTTTCAGCGCGTGGACAGAGCGCGCACGTTCAGACTCCAGGTCCAGCATCGCGTTGACGCCGAAGTACAATGAGGACCACGTCAACAGCAGACTGGTGTACATCATCCAGTGACCGAGCGGAATCCACCAGTGCGGCATTGCGGCCGCCTCGCTTATCGAACGCGCAAACATCGCACCGAGGCCCAGCGCCTGCAGGCCCGTGAGACTTGCGCGCATCAGCGTGTGACCGACTGCAAACCAGATGGGAGCGGCCAGGACGCTCAACGTCGCCGCGAGCATGCCCAGTGACGTGTACGACCAGCCGGCCGAGCGGGCGCGCCTAAAGACCCCGCGAAAGCCAAGGGTGACCGCAACCCCCCCCGACACCCAGAGCACCTCGTCCAGTGCCGCTGGTAATGGCCCGATATCCGCGGAATTGAGTGCCCAAACGAAGGTGCCAAAGACAAGCCAGCCCCCCAGATGAAGCACCCTGAAGAGCGTCGCCTTCGAAAGTGTCCGGCCGGAGGCCAGACTGATGCGGTTATTGGTGTCGATATACGTCGTGTCGGCGCGAGGGCGGCATGGGCGAAGACCGGCCATGTCGCAGAAGAAGGAGTGTAGCGCACGACCCCGGGTGTCACGCATCTCGACTGGGTCGCTCGTCCGTTTCGTCGCACTTTTGACCCGCTTCACCGACAAAGTTGCCCACCAATCCACAACCAGGTTCCGCCAGGACGTGCGCAGTGCCGGCCGAAGTAGCGCAAACGTAAGCGTAAGCGCAAGCGGGTGGATTGCCATGGAGGGAGGTGCTCGCACGTCAGTGCCTGTGCCCGGATCCAGTCACTCTGTCCGCCTCCGCAATCACTCGTACGCACGCAAGCTCCATACAAGGCTCGAGGAACGCCGCGCAACGGCCGGTTGAGGCGGGCACCACAATCAACAGACTGAAAACCCTCGCGGTACGCGACCGCGCGGCCTCTTTGTCCCGAGGGTGGTCAAAGTGCGCGCCGGATGCATTCAAGTTAACCAAGACACCGGGTACCCCGACTTAGACATGGACCGTTGATAAATGACTTCACAGGGTTCGCCTGTGAAAAATAGTCATTCGCTCCCGAGTGAGCAGCGGTATGTGACGAACTTCGGGAACGCAGGGGCGAGTGACGGTCAGCTCGGGACCAGTGAGGATTGCTGCTGGTGACGGGTGTGCGCACCGCTTGCGGCCGTTTCGTCCCCGAGAGACATTCACAGACCAATTCGTTGCGTGCCAGCGTCTACGGATCGGCAGACGCCACGCGTTCAGGAGGCGATGAGCTACCACGCTGTTACCTCTGCCCGGTGCTCACTGCAGATGGAAAGCTGGACGGCGCACCGAAATAGCACTCGATGGCCTCCACCTTGTCGTCTCTAAGCCGGAAATACTCCACATTGCGAAGCGTCCTACCGTTCTTGGTCCGACAAACGTACATCACAAACGCCTCATTGCCGTTTCCAATCACCCGTTCCAGCTCAAACCGCTCGATAAAATCGATCTGTGACTCCCAGCATCGTGCCTTGAAAGTGCTCTTACTGATGTGGTCGTCGTTGTTTGCGCTCGTAAATGTGAAGTTGTCCGCCAGCAGGATGTCGATCGGGTGCCAGTCCCTTTTCTCCCACGCCGCGTAGTATTTCCGGATGGTTCCTTCATTTTTCGGACTCAGCCCTGTCTCCTCGTTCGCACCGGCAATTCCCGGAATGGCGGCCGCCGCAGCCAGTGCGCAGACCCCTGCCCCGAGTACCGTCCGGCGCGACATTGCTCTCGTTTTCATGGCTCATTTCTCCCTTACTACGCAGCCTTCGGATTGATGAGGTGAAGGTCCGCTCCGACCAATATTGGCGTGATCGTCCGGGTCCTTCCGAATCTCGCCACGTGGGTTCGCGTCCTCGACGCGGTCGGTGTACCTGTTTCGCTCGTTCGGCTTGAATTCGAAGTAAGTGCCACCAAAGGAGTGCCGCGAGCCGGTCGAGCTCTTGCCGGTCGAGCACTTCGTAAGCGACACGCTGTGCCGGCCTGCCGACGATCGGGTTCGCCTCGTGCCCGGTCCCGGTAGCGCCGTTCGACGGAAACCAATTCGCCAGCACCTCGGGTTCGAGGAGCCCGCGCGATCGACCGTTGCCGGCGTCGAGGCGAGGACTCTGCGCGAGCGAATGGTTTTCGGCGGGGTCGGCCCTTCCGACTAGTGCTTTTCCTCGGACGACGGAACAGCAAATCAATGTAGCGACGCAGGTGGTCGATGCTCGCCTCGACCACGGCGGCACTGCCCTTGGCCTTCGCCAGGATGAACGCACCCTGCAGCACGGCCTGCGTGTGCAACGCCAGACTCTCGGCCGTGCATGGCCCGCGGAGCTGGTAAAGCTTCATCGCATCGGCAATGTCGGATTCCACTTTGGCGGCATGACTGCCGATGCAGGCATCGCACGCGTCTCGAATGTCGGGGTGGGTCCCGTATGCCTCCTGAACCATCGTGCCAGCGAGACACGTGAACTCTGCAACGTCACCGCGCAGCATTGCCTTGCGAAAATCGAGGTAGCCGAGGACGCGATCAAGCGGATCCTCGAATCGGTGGTAGGGAGCGGCAGCGAAAAGCGCATCGCTCAACTCCGACCAATGATTGGTGGCTGCGACCGCGAGCGAGTCCTTACTCGGAAAGTGGTGAAAGAACGCACCCTTCGTCACGCCGGCCCAGGCGCAGAGTTCATCGACGGACGTTGCCGCGTAGCCCTTCTTGCGGATGATCGAGATGGCCGCGTTGAGAAGCTTGCTGCGCGCGCCGCCCGAAGGTGTCGGCTCGGGAGGTTGTGGATTCATAAACCAAGCGTACCAACCAGTCGGTATCTGATCAAGACCGATCAGTGGCCAACCGTCGCACGGCCGCAGCGCCACCGGAGACTTCCTGACTTACAGTGGAAGGGGCTTGCTGCAATCCTCCCTCTGATCGAGAAAGACCTCGATGCCGGCCGCACGCAGCGCCTCGCAAGTCTTTTGAGCGGCCTCCGCGTCCTGCGAGGCGTAACTTAGAAATACCGCGTGCGACGGCGGTCTTCTCACGGCCTTTGCAAGCGGCGGCTTAACCTGAATGGTTCGATTTGGCGGAGCCTGCTTCCTGCGAGACGGGGTGGCCGCTCAGGCGGACGTTCCGCATGACCTGTCTGCTGCATCGGCGGATAGCGGCGTAACCGCGCGATTCGGGCGATGACCCCGTCACGAGGAGGAAGGTCGTAGACTGGAGCCGCAGCGGCACCACGTCCGAATAGCGGCCCGGAAAGCGCACGTGCCGGGTACGCTTGTTCCAGGACACCGTGAGGCCCGCTTCATCGTTGTTCTGGGAAAACGGCGGACAGTCCTGCAGAGGGCACCGCTTGCCCTGCAGCTGGCAGGGAATGAACCAGGTGTCGGGGTCCTCGAGCGGGTTGCTGGCGGCGACGTCCACGGTGCTCGGTGAACGTCCCGGCTGCACGAGCAGGGTGCTGCCGAGCATGTAACGGTTGCCGAATGAGCTCCGACCTCCCCGCGATTCGCGCAATCGCCTCCGGCTATGCCGGGACACGCCGCACGGGCAGGTAACGCGAACCAAGAAGTCACTGAAACAATCGTGGAGCTTCTTGATGTGAGGTAGCACGCGCACGGGCGCATGGTGCTGAGGGCGGGCGAGGCACGTCCATGCAGTACGTGGTAGCGTAGAAGACGGTATGCGGCTGACGGGGCGGGCAATCCAAGTGGTTGCGCAGTTTCGACCGGACTTACACGACAGAAATGTCGCCGAAAAGTAGTTAGACGACCGTGACTTCTCCGCACGACCCTGCCTTCCCGTACCGGCCTCACATCTTGGCGCTTGTCTTGGTAGGCGCGCTGGCAGTCGCGTTAATCGACCCAGCTTCCGGACGCGGAGACAAGGCATCGGACGCCCTTGCCATCGCGCTCGGTGCGGTGCTGGGCTACGGGGCAATGCGGATCTTCGTGTGGGCTGTAGCACGACCGCTCGCAGCGCGGTGGCCACGCTTGGCGCTCGCCGGGGGACTGATTTGGTGCTATGGAGCAATTCCGCTGTCGTTGATTTGCCTCTTCGTCGGTTCAATGGGTCTTCATGCGGCGACGCCAAATGCCACAACTGTTGCATTTGTTGTTGTCGCAGCCGCTTCAATGGCCGCGGGGGCATGCGCAGCAGTTTGCGCCGCGCGGCACTCGTGACCGTGCGGCCCGTGATCTGCGAGCGCTTCCCGCGGGCGCGAGCGGCGGGCGTGGCTGCGGTGGGTTGCACGGCTTCGGAGTAGCGTCGGTTAGCAAACGGTCCGGTATCGGCCCATGAACGGCCAGTCGCTTGGTCCTTTCAGAGTTCCCGAAAGCCGCCACTCGAAGTCTCAGCACAACCGGCTTGTCCAGCTGGAAGCGGGAGTGACTTTCACGATCGAACCTGTCTGAGGCGAGCTGCGAGCTCAAGGTGGCCGGGCGACTACAGGCTGTCGAACCCCGCCATCGCGTGTACTCTGAGTATCCGCCGCTGAGAAATGAAGAACTAACCCCCTCGGTCGGAATAGCTTATGCCGCGATCTCCGCCTTCAGATGAGTATCTGCTGGGACACAGCAAGAGCGAGGAAGATCGCCTCAAAAGGCAGCCGGAGGAACTCGCTGCCGACTCCTCTGGGCTCCTTGATCAAATCGGCATTCAACCTGGTTATCGAGTGGCGGATATCGGCTGCGGCCCTCACGGAATCCTCGATCTCCTCTCAGACCGAGTGGGACCGACCGGAACGGTCGTGGGTGTTGAGCGGAGCGAATCGAGCATCGAACTCGCGCGGCAATTTATCGCCGCGCGCGGGTTGCGGAATGTGGAGCTGTTGCAGGCAGATGCGAAGGCAACCCCGCTGCCAAGAGCTTCCTTCGATGTCGTTCATGCGCGCCTCGTTCTGGTGAACGTACCCGAGCCGCGACGGGTAGTCGATGAGATGGTAGCTTTGGTGCGGCCTGGCGGCATGGTCGCCAGCCACGAAGCCGATTGGGGTCTATCACTCTGTGATCCGCCATCCACGGCCTGGGACCGGTTGGTGGGAGTTTTTGAAGCATGCTCCAGGAACAGCGGCATGGAGCGGACCGTCGAGCGGTTCACTTCGACGTCTCAGGAGCGGACGCTCGCCCGCCCACCGTTTCGGATCGTTCGGTACCGTTACCTCAGGCGCGCGCAGAATGCCCTCGGCGCTGGGGCTCCGTCGATTGGCCAATTCGTTAAACTTCCGCAGTCGGCCCAGTAGCGGGAGTCTGTCGACCCGATCAGAGTCTTAAACGGCAGGCGGGCGTTGAGGGCGCTATGGACACTCATCGGAGAGGAAAGCTGTTGTTTATTTGCGGGAAGATGGCAGCCGGCAAGTCGACGCTGTCGAAGGAGCTCGCGGCAAGGGAAGATGCCGTACACCTTCCACAGGACGGTCTTTTGGAGGCCCTGTATCCTGGTGAATTTGTCGACCTCGCGGCCTTCGTGAAGTACTCGACCCGACTCCAAAGCGTCCTCACGCCCCACATTGTTGCATTGCTGACGAAGGGGGTTTCGGTCGTCCTCGACTTTCCCGCCAACACGAAAAGGCAGCGAGCCTGGTTTCGGCAGTTGATCGAAATGTCGGGGTCCGACCACGAGCTTCACTTCATCGTGGCATCTGACGACCTTTGTAAGCGTCAACTGAAGCAGAGGAGCCAGGAGCTTGGACTTCCGCTGGGCGCGAAATGGACAACGGAAGCTGACTTCGAAGAAGTCACGGCGTACTTCGATTCCCCTGCAGTCGATGAAGGCTTCAATGTTATCCGGCATGAGCGCCACACATGACAAAACCCGGCCAAGACCTGACCCTCGGGCGTGGAACGCAAATTTCCCCGAAGCGGTCAGTCAAGCCTATGCGGCAACGTGGTTGCGCACTGTAACGCAGGGTCTTGCGCCAGCCCGGATTGTGTCCTCCCGGGACAAGTTGATGTCCGTACCGCGCGCGCGTAACTTAGGCTTGATAATTTGAACTAACCGAGCGAACTCCGTTCAGCGGCGTTCGGTATGCAACCAACAAAGCGGGGGGTCCTATGTCGCGTTTCAGGTTTGGAGCCTGTCTTTGGTTATCCCTGCCTCTCCTAATGTCGACCAGTGTCGTCGGTGCGGCAGGGCTTAACGTAAATTGTGCTGCGAAGGAAGGTCTGCATAGTATTGGTGCCGCGCTGAAGATATTGCAGAACGCCGAGGGTCGCGGTCCCACTACGATCAACGTGTCTGGAGCCTGTCACGAGAATGTCGTAATTCAGAGCATTGATCGGCTCACGCTGAACGCCGTCAACGGCGCCTCCGTTTCCGACGCGTCGGGCGGCAAACTTGACGTGATCGACATCTTTGATTCCCGGGACGTGGCCATTAGCGGATTCACCATCAATGCGGGATCGGATGGCACCGGCGGTGCGAACGGCATCGGCTGTGGCGACTGGTCAACCTGCCGGCTCAGCGGGAATGTCATTCAGGGAGCGGCGTCTGGGGCGGGCTTCAGTGTCTTCCAGGCTTCCTTGGCGACACTGGATGGCGATACCCTACAGAACAACAGCATCGGGTTGCTGGTCCTGAGCGGCAGTCGAGTCAGGGCAGGTGGTAATAGGCCGTTTACCTCGCGAGGTAATGAGCGTGGTATCGATTTGCGGCGGGACGCGTTTGCTTACGTCGGCGCCGTGGTCGAAAACAGTTCCGACGTGGGAGTCGCAGTGGCGTTCCATTCAACACTGGAACTCACCGGTGGCTCGATTTCGGGGAGCGGGAGCGTTGGGGCGCTCGTGCGCGAGAGCTCGTTCGCAAGGTTCACCTTTTCAAGTATCACCGGCAACGCCGGCGGAGGTGTCGCGTACTCCGACCTCTCCATGGGGGACTTCGGGGCGACAACTGTGAGCGGAAATGGAGGTCAGCTCGACGTGGTCTGCAATCCGCAGTTCTCCGCGACCCGGGGCACCGGAACCATCAACGGGACCACGAACTGCGTGGAACCGTAGCATCTGGCGCCGGGGTTGCAGGCCGCTTGGGTTACGAACGCGCCGCCTTCGGGCGGCGTTTTCGTCGAAGCCCGCAGCAGGTTCAAATCAGGGGCTCGCTTCGTACGTTACTTGCACGACTTCCGCGCCGTGTGAAATCGCAGTTGGCGCGGGCGCGCGCTGCGCCCTCACCTTTCGGTGCGCGGATGTTGACGTAGGCGAGGTCCGCGTGCGGGTCATCGAGCCCGAAGAGGTCGGTCACGGTGTGGTTGCCTTCTTCGCCGCCGGGACGTTTGACGGCAGCGTCTTGGTCGCGCTGTGCGCCTTGCGCACGATCACCTCCATGTTGCCGGCGACGCCCCTCGACCAGCGGTCAAGGTCTGACGGGATGTTGCCGAGCCAGGCCTGGTCGGCGAGCGGCCGGATACGGTCGAACATGAAAATCGCGGCCTTGAGCGGGAGGTCGAATTGCGGGTTCTTCGTGACCGTGGCTGCGAGGTCATGGTGCGAGACCAGCTGGTTGCGGTAATCGACAACCCGAGTCGCGCACCTGCTTCCATTCGTCAGCAGTGAGCCCCAGGTGCGCGTGCAGCGTTGCGCGGGTGGCGTCGTGCTGGTTAGCCGGGATCACCTTGGTCCAGTGCGTTTTCTCGGTCCTCGTGGAGCCGAACACCTTCGACCACTCGACGGCTGCCGCCTCGAGCAGCAGATTCAAGGTGAGGTTCCAGAAGGTCTGCTTAGGCTCGAGCGCAATGTCGAAAATCATGCGGCGCACGCGCACGTACTGCGCGAAGTTCATGAGCCGATGGAGCGCCGCAAAAGCGGGATCGCGCGAGTGCATCAGCGTCTCCCGCTGCGGAGTGCCGCCGGGTGTGTCGATGTGGGCATGAGGGGAGCGATTGTACGCTGCGCCTCAAGTCCCGCGGCGTTTCCAGGCGACTTCGAGCTTCTCCGCCAGGGCCGCATACCGCCGCGCATTGCTTTCGAGCGGCCCGCGCATTGTGGGATTCTCCATCTTTTTCGCCCGCTCGCCTTCCTGATATGCCATCGCGCGGCAGGCGGTTGCGGCGGTTGCAAGTTCGGCGTCGGTGAGGTCGAGGGGCATAGGGCCTATCGTGCCGCCGCTTTCGTGTCGCGTCCATGCAGTAGGCGATAGCGTGCGATACTGTACGCGGCAGCGGCGCGAGGTACGTCAAGTGGTTGCGCGGTCTCGGCTGGACTTATACGACAGAAATGTCGTCTAAAAGTAGTTAGGCCTATAGATGTCGCTCTGCGGTGTGTCTTGGCGTCGTAGGGGGTCTAGTTTTCAACCTATCGACTGACTCCACTAGACCACTAGACCCGTCAGTCGCGTTTCCTAATCTCCACTTGGTGTCAGCTTTGGTCCGATGCCCTTCCACATTAGTCGCGCCCTCGAGAAGATCAGGCCCTCACGGTCAAATGCTGGCAGCTACACCAGGAGAAACGAAGTGCCGACCTACACCGTAGACGAGTCACAGCGCAAAGCTGGAAGGGTCGTCGGATTTTGTTACCTGTTTTCAATGGTGATGGGAATCTTTGCCGACTCTTACGCCCGCGGCCATCTCATTGTTCCGGACAATGCGGTCGAAACCGCCCGGAATATCATGGCGCACGAACGACTATTTCGTCTCGGCATCGCCAGCTATCTGATCAGCCAGATGAGCGATGTAGCACTAATCACGGCTCTCTACGCGATTCTCAAGCGAGTAAATCAAAATCTTGCCTTGTTTGCTACGCTGATGAGGGTGGTCCAGGTCGCAATTGGTGTCGTTGCGACGCTGAATAGTTTTGACGTTCTTCGGTTCTTGAGTGGCGCAGATTATCTGCAGGTATTCAGAACAGATCAACTAGCGGCTTTGGCGAGGGTACCGATCGGTGTGTATGGCGCTGGGATTCACGTCAGCTTTGTATTTCTTGGACTTGGATCCGCGGTTTTCGCCTATCTGTGGTTCAAGTCGAATTACATCCCTAGAGGATTGGCTGGCCTAGGAGTAATTGGGTCCTTGCTGTTGGCCACAGGTTCTTTCGCTTTCATCGTTTTCCCTGACCTCTCGAAGACCGTCGAACCTATTTATTTCCTGCCTCTTGGTGTTTTCGAAATAACAACGGGCTTTTTGCTTCTGCTTAAGGGCTTACGCCCTGTGGTCCTTCTATCCTAGTCGCGGTATTGTGGTTGGCACTCAGGTGACTGTAGGCCTAACAATCGTTCGAGGGGACCGTGAGCGGTGGGTGGTTACGCGCCGCGGGCGCGGGAAGACATTGTGCGCCCGCGGCGCTTGATCGGCTCTTCTGGGCGGCCCCTCAACTTCACCGTTAGACACCGCTATGGCCAACCTCGACGCATCGCAAGTCCCTTGGCGCAAGCCGTGGTGGCCCGTTAGGCCTGAGCATGCTCCGGCGATTGAGGCTGAACTCCGTCGTGAAATGTGTGCTGGACATGTGCTATTCGGAAAGCATGTTTCTGCGATCGGGCGGCGCCAGGATCAGGATGACTTTCTGTTTGCGCTCTCTGACGACAGATACGTACTTGCCTGCGTTCATTTGGGCTTTGGCAAGCGGACCAATTCCGATCCGCGCTGGCCTGAGACGTACCTTTATGAATCCCTGAGCGCCTGGGAAGAGCGATTAGCTCTCGATGTACTCGAATTTGGAGAGTAGGGTCGCGGTGTCTAACAGTCGTTGGACGGGACCGTGAACGGCTGGTGGTTACGCAGTCATCCCGCCTCATCGAGCCACAGCGCCTGATACCGCTCCCGCGTCGGTGCTCTCGGAGCGATTCTCCAGCGCACCTCGCTCAGCCCGTGCAAGTACATCCCGAACGCTTCGCAGGCGTGCGGGTGCTCCTTGCAACGCTCGGCAAAGCGACAGGCGTCGCACGGTCCACGCGCTAACAGATCGCCAAGCCGTTGCGCCGTGTTTCATGTTCCGCGGTGGCTGCGCGATGCCAGTGCGCTGCCGAAGCGGCTCACATTCCTCACGCGTTCCGCTCTCCAATGTCACGTCAGGAGACCGATCGCCACGCCCGCCGCCATTGCGAGGAATGACAGCAACGCCATAACCGGCACCGGCGGACGGGGCGCATGACCCGAATCCGTCGGCATAGACATACGAGACATAGAAGACTCTTGAGACACATGCGGCCCTTTGTGCGCCATTCCGTTCATGACAGTTTCAGCCACGCGCTCGCGCGCCTGTGCATCCGCTAACGCAGGGCGCACCGTCATCATGCCGTGCTTGAGATGGTTCATCACCAGCCACCAGTTGATTGGGTAGGAGACGACAAAGCCGACCAGCAAGCCCATTGACATCACGAACCAGAAGTTCGGAGTAGTGGGATCCTCGGCAGATGCTACGTGCTTTCTCAGTGTCATCACGGTCGGCAACATTCCCGTCATCAGGTAGTTCATTGACAGCAACTCGGGCGCGAACGTCATCTTCAATGAGCGTGGATAAGAGCCTCCAGCCATGTCGCGCATGAACAGCGCCTGAAAAACCGTCCATCCAAAGCCGAAGCCGAGGATGTATTCAAGGATCACCTCGGTAATGCCGGACAGGTGCAGTAAC
>Ga0306920_100010334_pt1 | contig 12518 bp, 10 predicted proteins | sample flu12Cox44000170_FD_204666 | JGI IMG/M metagenome (GOLD analysis project Ga0306920, IMG submission 204666) | Lab enrichment of tropical soil microbial communities from Luquillo Experimental Forest, Puerto Rico - flux4day.12C.oxic.44.000.170 (v2)... | ecosystem: Environmental > Terrestrial >...
GGCCCTGTGACCGAGCACCTTACGGATATTTTGTCCCCTTTGGTTGCACTTCCCGAACCAAAGCCAATTCACAATCTAAGCCACTGAAAACACAGGGTGGGTCATCATGCGATGAGGATGCCGAAGTATTGCTTTTTGGAGATAATCTTCACGCAACCTACTGTTTTCCATAGCGATACGGGATGGAAGATCGACAAGCTGGAGGCAAGGGGGTGCGATCGCTCGGTGAATGAGAACCCGATCCTTGGATCTTCCCCGGCTTTCTGGGGTCTAGCACCTCACGGAATGTGTAGTCCGAACGCTCGTCGAAAACGCTGGCAGGGAGCTTACCCGCATCCGCGAATATCGCAGCTGTCATGGCCGGACTCGGGAACGCCAGGTGCCCGGGCAGGCTCCTCCAACCGGCCGATAGGGCCATTTACAAGGCGATGCAAAAGGGGCACAGCTGGTAGAAACGCCCGCGAGCTATCAGACCAAGATCCGCCGCTCGCCCGGCTTGGCACAAAAACAGGGCCATGCGCCACGCTTGTTGGCTTCGTTCATTTCGCCTGGGCCGCCTGGCGAGCCTTCAAATACAGGTCGACATTTACCTTGTCAACCAGCGTGGAACCGGTGTCCACGAACGCAGGGAACGGCGAAAACGAATCCCAGGAATAATCTCTCTTCAGGTCGACCGGATAGTGATGAACGTCGTCCAGAGCCTTCAGTCCGTAAAACGCCATGGTGTATGGCTTCTGTGCAATCGTCGAATCGATCGTGCCGTCTTTGATATCCGTGAGCGTCTGTGGATCGACATCCATGGCAACCACCAATGCAGTGGCATTCTGCCGCTTCAGCGCTTCCGCGACATCCTTTCCTGCGGACGCTTCAAGGCATACGAATGCATCGATTTTTTCCCCCTTCGTGTTCAGGTAGTGCGTAGTTCGATCGAAGGCATTTCCGGACTCGCCCTTGATGTTAAAGACTTCGACAATCTTAATCCCGGGATGATCCACGAAGGCGTCGTTATAGCCTTTCAGGCGCTCTTCAAGATTGGGTTGCGGCATGGTGTAGAAGACCACACTGCCCTTTCCGTGGAGTTTCTCGACCACGCGTTCCCCGCCCAGTCGTCCGGCCATCAGGTTATTGGTGCCGATGAAATAGAGGCGATGGCTCTTGGGGGCATCAGAGTCAATGGTGATTACGGGGATACCGGCATTGATGGCGTCATCGATCGCGGGCTGCATCAGGTTCGCGTCGGCTACTGAGACGAGAAGTCCTGCTGGCTTCAGAGAAAATGTGTTGCGAAACTCCTGCACCTCGGCTTGCGGGTCGTAGCCCTCCGGCCCGCGTACGTCCATCTTTACGCCATACTCCCCTGCTGCTTTTGCCAGTCCAGCCGCTGCGTCTTTCCAATAATCGAGCTTGGTGTTAACGGTGACTAGGATGTAGCGCTCCGAGTTGTCGTGACGCGAACAACCGACTGACATGCACAGCACCGCTGCCACTGACGCCACAAGTGCATACTTCGCTAAGACCTTCATGTCACCCTCCATTGAACAACAAGGTTGACCAGACAAGGTGAATCGGCGATTGCCCTGGTTGCCCAATTACGTAAAGAGCTGCTCTCTTGACGAAGCGGGATTTTACTCCTTCGGTCAAGCGGAAGAAAAGGATGAACTCACGTGCAAGTGACCATGCAGGCATCAGTTAGCCGCTTTGAGGGGTGGTGGCGTCACGCATGTGCCCGTCCTCGGCACCGACCTGAGACTCACATGGTCGTTTTCATCTGGCTGCGAACCTGCGCAGGCATCTTTCCCTGGATCACACCCGCGGCCAAACTGTAACCCACTTTTCAGACTTCTTTAATGTTCTTTTGAAGGACCAGTCACCCGGCATTCATGCTCTCCGGATATGAAGGTCGCGCTCAGTTTCCCTACTGGGAACGGAAGAGGAAGTATGAGACAGCTTCTTGTAACAATCTTGACGGCGGCCGTTACCTTCGTACCGGTGATGACTCCGCTGGCAGGCATTGCCCAGGCTCCGGCCGGCACCCCTGCTGGCGGCATGCGCACAGCCACCCCAATCAAACACCTGGTGGTTATCTTCCAGGAAAACGTCTCCTTCGATCACTACTTTGGAACCTATCCCGATGCAACCAATCCGAAGGGAGAACCGCCCTTCCATGCGTTTCCCACAACACCCACGGTGAACGGATTCACGCCGGCATTGCTGATCCACAATCCCAACCTGAATCCGGCGAACGCCACCGGGGCGACAAGCCCTTTCCGGCTTAAGCGATCCCAGGCGGTAACCAGTGACCAGGACCACGACTACAAAGCGGAACAGCAAGCTTTCGACACTGGGCTGTTGGATCTGTTCCCACTGAATGTCGGCACCGCCGGACCTCCGCCGAATCCGCCACCCCACATTGTGACGACCACCGGGCTGAACCTTGGTTATTACGACGGAAATACCGTGACCGCGCTGTGGAATTATGCCCAGTATTACGCGTTGAACGATAACTTTTTCGGCACCACCTTCGGTCCTTCCACTCCTGGGGCCCTGAATCTGATTTCCGGGCAAACCAATGGCGTGGCCGCAACCCTGAACGGCACCGGTGACGAGGTCGACGGCGGAGCGGGATCGCTCACGGTCGTTGGTGATCCTGATCCTGTTGGTGATGCCTGTTCCAACCCCACCAGGAACCAGGTTCAGATGAAGGGAAGCAACATTGGCGACCTGCTGAACGCCGCCAACATCACCTGGGGCTCCTTCATGGGCGGGTTTGACCTGACCAAGGTCAACTCGAACGGAAGCTTTGGCTGCAATCGAAGCTCGACGGGCCTGGCGGGAACGACCAAGGACTACATCCCTCACCACGCATGGTTTCAGTATTACGCCTCCACGGCGAACCCCAACCATACCAGGCCCGCGTCGGTCGCTGAGATCGGACACAACGGTCCGGCGAATCACGGGTACGATATTGACGATTTCTTCGCGGCAGTTTCCGCGGGAAATTTCCCGGCCGTCAACATTATCAAGGCTTCGGCCTATGAGGACGGGCATGCCGGATACTCCGACCCGCTCGATGAGCAAAGATTCGTCGTCCACCTCATCAACTTCCTTGAAGGCCAGCCCGAGTGGACGAACACGGCAGTCGTGATCATGTATGACGACTCGGATGGCTGGTATGACCACCAGATGGGACCCATCGTCAACCAGTCGACAGGTCCTGCCGATGCTCTCACCGGCCTCAATGCTTGCGGCACTGCCAGCATTTCCCTCCCTGGCGTCGATTCCGATAATCCTCATGCTTTGGGCCGTTGCGGCTACGGTCCGCGTCAGCCATTCCTTGTGGTGGGACCGTATGCCCTGCACAATGCTGTCGACCACACGGTTGCAGACCAATCGTCGGTGCTGCGTTTCATCGAAGACAACTGGCTTCGTGGGCAGCGAATCGGACAGGGCTCATTCGACGCGATCGCCAGCCCCATCAACCAGATGTTCGACTTCCGCCAGAACGTCCAGAACGATCTGGTGATCCTCAACGAAAACACGGGTGAAGTGGTTTTTGCCAGTTCCCCGGCCCTGAAAGCAGCCAAGGATTACGAGGCAACGCACAAGTAGACAATCTGATCCTTGGATACCTCGGAGCGTGAGCATCAACCTATAGGCATGTGTCCATCCGGGCATGTGCCTTTTTCTTCGCACACAATGCCACGGTGGAGTTTGAGGGATACATGCACGTGAGGGCCGAACGACAGGCGATCGTACGACATTGTGCGAAGAAGAGCGCCGGGAACGCATACGTGCACGCGAACGATTCTACGTGGAGGAGGCCAGGTCGAAAGAAGGCCGCGTGCTTGAGGTAGCGTTCGGCACGGCCCCGCCTCCGCTTCGAGCCCACAAGTAAAGTTTATCGAGGGCGACATGGGTCGCTTCGCACTGGAGGAGACCTTCTCGACAATCCTCATTCCCGGCAATTCCCTGCTCCACCTGCTAACCGTCCAGGACCAGGTGCAGTGTCTCACGTGTGTTGGGCGGCATTTGGGCCGCCGACGGACGGTTGGTGCTCCACATCGCCAACCCGGACGCGCCCGTCTGGAATGCGACCCCTGGGCAGCGATCCGGCATTCCGGATCAATAAGCCACCGCGAGGGGAAGGCAGCGTCGAGGAAACTGCAAGCTACGATGCTGCAACCCACGCCCGCCACATTAGGTGGAATTTCCCGGCTCCCAATGCCTCTGACTTCCGCTGTGATCGACTACCGGCGGCGTGTGATCTTTCTCGAAGAGCTATTGCTGTTGTTCGAGCCACCGGCTTCCAACTGGAAGCGCGCTTTGGTGAGTTTTCCCGCGCGCCACTTGAGTCACCCAGCCTCGCCAGGTTCCGTGTCTGCACAGCGAAATCGCAGCGCAGCGACGTTCTCCTGTACGCCCCCCGCGGGGCCCGTTCGCAAGTGGAATGGAGCTCGGAGGGAGGCGATCAAAGTTGAGGGATCAGGCTTGCGGTCCAGCCGGTGCCGGAGAAGCAGATCTCTGCCGGACGAAAGTCCAGTTGCGATGCAAAACAGGAGTCGGCGGGTTGGTGCACCACCGGGGCGAAGGGTCGTCCAGGCAGGTCGCCCCATTCAGGATTGGTGAGCGCGGCAGGAATCGAACCTGCGACCCACGCATTAAAAGTGCGTTGCTCTACCAACTGAGCTACGCGCCCACAATATTTAATCTACCACAGCAAAACCGCGCCTCCTTTGATCAAGTGCACTTCCTGTTCCGTGGCCCGGCGCAGCATTTTCGTGAATTACGAACCTGAACGCCAATACGTTCGCCTTTGATCGATTTGTTTCGAATTTGATTACACGCCAGGCACCGGCCGGTATATACTCTCCGGCAATCCGCTATAGAGCAGTCGAGGAGTTCACCTCCTCGACCCCGCTTCTAACCAACAACATTTTCTAACCAACATTTATTGTGGGGATAGTACGATGAAGCATTTCCGCCCGTCTCTCGTGGGCTTTGCCCATCAGTATGGCTTTTTCGCGGAGAAGTAGTAGCGCCGCCAGGGTTCTCAGACCGGCCGCGATGGGCTGGTATTTGGCGGTGTTGCCTATCCAAGAGATCAAGCCCCTGCTGGCTGCCGCTCAGAGCCTTCGTCCAACCCAGGGCCCACAGAATCCGCAACCACTCGACTCGTACCACCAAGCCATCTACGCAGGCATGCACGGCGTCTTTCGAGAACTAGGATGACTTGTACCAGTCCTCGACCGGTCCGGCACCCTCGCCCCAGGGTGACTCGCTCCAAACTTCCGGTGGCGACCTATCGGAGCCTCTCGGCTCTGTCGGGATACGCTCTGAATTTCGACCCGTTCTCTCTCGCCGCATGGCTTTACAGCCTCACCGACAATAACGGCACGTTCTGGACTTATGACAATCGCAGACCATCCAAGTCAAAATGACTTACGTGAAACTCCGCGTTCGGGGTGGTCTCGGCGGAGGCTTCTTGTGGGCGCTGAAAGATGACGACGCGAATGCGACCCTGGTCAAGACCATGGCCGACTCCCTCGACATCGGAGACTTCTAAAACCGATCCCGGCCCAGTTGCCCCGGGTGGCTGGGACGTCTTCTGTCGTTGCTCCTATGCTTCCCCTACTGGCCTGCCTCTGGCCGCTCTGTCAAAAATGCCGCCAAGTGCCTGTTGACCGCATCCCAATAGGTAAGGTCATGAGCACTCAAAATCGTCCTCGCATTGTCATCGTGGGTTCCGGGTTCGGAGGATTAAAAGCGGCGCAGTCGCTGGCGCGTATGCCGGTCAAGATAACCGTTGTCGATCGCAAGAACCATCACACCTTTCAGCCGCTGCTCTACCAGGTGGCGACGGCAGGTTTGTCGCCCGCGGAAATAGCCGCGCCTATTCGACAAGTGCTTGCCAAGCAGAACAACGTCGATGTATTGCTCGGCGAGGTCATCGGCTTCGATGTCGAGCGACGGCTGGTCAAGCTGCACGAGGGAGAAATTCACTACGACTACCTGGTGGTTGCTGCAGGGGCGAGCCATGCCTACTTCGGCCACGACGATTGGGAACCACTCGCTCCCGGGTTGAAGACCGTGGAAGATGCACTCGAGATGCGGCGCCGCATGCTGCTGGCGTTCGAGGTTGCCGAACGCGAAGCCCTTCTCACGGGAAGGCATTGGCCGTTGAACTTCGTGATTGTCGGTGCCGGCCCGACTGGAGTGGAGCTTGCGGGCACACTGGCGGACATTGCGCGCCATTCGCTGTCCAACAACTTTCGCGGTATCGACCCACGCAAGACTCGCGTGCTGTTGGTCGAGGCCGGACCGTCGGTGCTGAGCACCTATCCGGAAGACCTGCGCGCCAGCGCCGTGCGGCAGTTGCACCACCTCGGTGTCGAGGTGCGCACCAACTCCCCCGTAACCAATGTCGGAGAGGGTTTCGTCGAGGTTGGGGATGAACGTGTACCGGCATCGGTCGTGCTCTGGGCAGCGGGGGTATCGGCCTCGCCACTGGGGCGTGCACTCGGCGCGCCCGTTGACCGTGCCGGGCGTGTCCTGGTGGAAGCCGATCTCAGTGTTCCTGGTCATCGTGAGATTTTCGTTATCGGCGACCTGGCAAGTCTAAACAGTGCGGAGGGCGCACAGCTACCGGGCGTCGCTCCCGTTGCCCTCCAGCAAGGAAAGTGGGTCGCGCGACAGATCGCGGCTGATCTTGCCAGCAAACCGCGCAAGCCTTTTCACTATCTCGACAAGGGTAGCCTGGCTACGATCGGACGCGCGGCCGCCATCGCGGAGTTCGGCAAGGTGCATATCTCGGGCTTTCTGGCCTGGTGTTCCTGGCTGTTCATTCACATCTTCTTTTTGATCGGGTTTCGCAATCGCGCCGTCGTAATCTTTCAGTGGGCCTGGAGCTACATCACTTTTCAGCCCGCGGCGCGACTGATCACCGGCGAGACCGCTACTCCTGCTATACCGTCGCTGGAATATGTGGAGCGCTCGGCCAAGGTCACCGAGGAACAAATGGAAGCCCCCGCGAGTGGCGCGGTTGACGCCAATAGCGCTTCGCACAAGCCTGCCTGAGACAACGGGCGCCTTGCCGGGAAGGCGGTACTCTCCTGGTGTCCGGCAATGGACACGGTTGCCTGCCCTTTCGAAAGCGAATGGAGAGCGGAACAAATCGTGCCCGCCTCGCGTAGATCGCGGCAAGGAGTAACACGCCGTGCAAACCCTCCGTCAGGACATCCGATACGCAATGCGGCAGATGCGGCTTGCACCTGCTTTTACGCTCACCACTGTTCTCACGCTCGCGATCGGCATCGGCGCTACTACCGCGATCTTCACCCTGGTTCACAACATCATGCTGAAGTCGCTGCCGGTAGTCGATCCTGCCCAGTTGTATCGCATCGGCGATTCGCAGGAGTGTTGTGTCGAGGGCTGGGAAGAAGATGACTGGAGCCTGTTCTCGTATCAGCTCTATCAGCGGCTCGTGGCCGCGGCTCCGGAGTTCGAAGAGACGGCAGCGTTCCAAGCCGCTCCCAGCATTCACGCGATTCGACATGTAACCAAGGATCACGAAGCCCGGCCACTGCGTGCCGAGTTCGTGACGGGCGGCTACTTCCACCTGTTTGGCGTGGGCGCCTTCGTCGGTCGAGTGATGACCGGCCAGGATGATTTGCAGTCGGCGCCGCCGGTCGCTGTCATGAGCTACCGCACATGGCAGCAGTCGTACGGGTCAGATCCGTCGCTGGTTGGCTCGACCTTTGTGATCGACGGGCACCCGACAACGCTGATCGGTATTGCCCCCCCAGGTTTCTTCGGCGACACGCTGCGCAGCCATCCCACGGACTTCTGGCTTCCTGTGCAACAGGAGGTGCTGTACACCGGCCCCAACGCATTGATGAAAACCAACCAGTCAAACTGGCTATATGCCATCGGGCGTTTGAAACCTGGCGCCAGCGTCGTTGGGCTGCCTGCCCGCTTGACGGGCGTGCTGCAGCAATGGCTGCGCAACGAAGACGAGATACCCGCTGACTTCAAGCCGCAGGTCGAGCCGACAATTTCGCACAAGTACATCAAGCTGGCTCCCGCAGGCAGCGGCGTCACGACGATGAAGCAGGACTACGGCGCGAGCTTGCGGATCCTGTTGGCGGTCTGTGGTACGGTGCTGCTGATTGCCTGCGCCAACATCGCCAACCTGCTGCTGGCGCGCGGAACTGCGCGACGCATGCAAACCGCTGTGCGCATCGCTCTGGGCGCGTCTCGCAGGCGGCTGATCCGCCAGTTGTTGACCGAGGCCGTGCTGTTGTCGCTGGTCGGTGGGCTTTTGGGACTGGCGGTTGCCTACTACGGCGCTCGCATTATGTTGAGGCTGGCGTTTCCGAATGCCACATCGTTGCCCTTCGCGGTGTATCCCTCGTTGCCTGTGCTGGGGTTTGCCTTCCTGCTTTCCTTCTTGACTGGCGTAGTGTTTGGAGTGGTGCCGGCATGGCTGGCATCGCACTCGGATCCGGCCGATGCGCTGCATGGGGCGAATCGCACCACCCGCGATGCGTCCACCCTGCCGCAAAAAATCCTGGTGATTGGCCAGGCGGCGCTGTCGCTCGTGTTGCTGGCGTGTGCCGGACTGCTGGTTTTCAGCTTACGCAACCTGGAACACCAGGAATTCGGTTTTGCCACCAGCAATCGCGTAATGGTCGACCTAAACTCGCCATCGTCGAGTTATACGCCTGGACACCTCGATGCCCTGTACCGGCAAATCGAGGACCGCCTGGTGCAACTACCGAACGTCCACAGTGCGAGCCTCGCGCTTTATAGCCCCATGAGCTTCGATAACTGGGGCGAGATGGTGGCCATCGAGGGCAGAGGCGATCCCACGCCCGACTCCCACGACGACGTGTCATGGGATCGAGTAAGCCGGCAATATCTGTCCACGCTTGGCCAGAACGTAGTGCGGGGACGCGATTTCAACCTGGGTGATTCAGCAGGCTCGCAGCCCGTGGCCATCGTTAACCAGGCTTTTGCCAAGCACTTCTTCCCCAACGAAAATCCGATCGGCAGGCACTTCGGGCTGGACAGTTCCAAGTACGCCAGCACATTTGAGATCGTCGGCGTGGCGCGAGACGCCAAGTACCTGGATCCCGAGAGTCCTGCGCGGTCCATGTTCTTCGTGCCTGTGGAGCAGACGGTGCACTACGGGGAGAAACTCATGGACCGCCTGGAGAGTGCGTCACATTTCATGGGCGGCATCCAGTTGTGGGTCCAGGGAGACACCCACAATCTCGAGCCGCAACTGCGCCGTGCGCTGGCGGAAATCGACCCTGATTTGACCATCATATCGGTGCAAACCATGGAGCAGCAGGTCGCCATGAATTTCAATCAGCCGCGGATGATTGCGCAATTGGCGGCGACCTTCGGCGTGATCGCGCTGCTGCTGGCAGCGATCGGACTCTACGGATTAACCGCCTACACCGTGGTGCGGAGAACCAGCGAAATCGGCGTTCGTATGGCCCTGGGGGCCGATCGCCTGAACATTATCCGGCTGGTATTACGCGGATCATTCCTGCAGGTGGCCATCGGGCTGCTGATCGGGGTTCCCCTGGCGATTGGAGCTGGCCGCTTGATAACGGCAAAGCTATTCGGCGTCCGCAGCTGGGACCTGCGAACTCTGACCTTGGCGATTTTGGCCTTGGCCATGTGTGCAGTGGTGGCCAGCATTTTGCCAGCCAGCCGTGCCGCCTCCACCGACCCGGTGAAGGCCCTGCGGACCGATTGACGGCCAGCCGCGGAATCCGGACGGTTTGCTAGTTCGGTCTACGGGGCACGATGTCCTCGTCGCGGATAAAGAACTGTGCCGAGCATGTGTTCGAGCCGCACATCACAGGGATGAGTCCCGCGATTTGCTTGCGCGTGACGAGGCCGAGCTGCCCACAGCTTGGACACGACAGGACGGCCCAAAAGGGGTCTTCTTTCTCGCCCATTTCGCCCGCATTCTCCAGCACAAAAATGGTACCAGGCTCCATCTGTTCGGGGATCCACTCGCTCAACAGGTTGAGTTCTCCGATCATGTGCCCTCCTCGCCGGTAAACCGGCCTTGCACCATTCAAGCAGCCTTGCGCCGACCAGGCCGATCCACAAGATGACGAACGGACCGGATGGGCTTGCTGGCGCTGCTGGCCTTCGGTCCGACCGGGCGCAATACCCGCTGCACCGTGTCGCTCAGGCACACGGATAACATCGGCTGGCGGGAGTTCTTCAGCAGGTCAACCACGCCACGGGCCGAACTTTCCAGGAAAATATGCTTGCCGTCGGTAAGCAGATGATACTCGGAGGCCGAGGTAACGGTCTCCACAAGGCGCCTGACGAGCTCTTTTTGCAGGAAGCGCATCACGATACGGATCTTTTGCAGGGAGAAGCCTCGCTCGCGCAGCTCGCAGATAACCGCGATTTCGGCCAGATCGTCAGGTGAAAAGATGCGCTTATGCCCCTGGCGGCCCGGGATCACAATGCCGCGCTCGTCCCACCACTGAAGCTGGCGCGGGCTGATGCCAGTCAGCTTCACGACTTCCTTCGATGTGAACGTCAGCTTCATTTACCGGTCTGGAACAAATCCAGGCGAAAATGTTTGAAACATCATAATGCAGTCGCGTATCGAGTCAACATGAATTCTCAATCAATAGCGTACGGAACAGTGACTTGAAAGAGTCCCCGGATCAACCATAGGGTCCCCGGTCGGCGCCCGATTAACACACACTGCCACGTTGCGCAGCTGTCGCCGCTGCAACCACCTCGCCCGTCGTACATCTCCTGCTGCAGTGAGTTTCGCCCTTCATGGTGGCTCCAGCTTCGTTCCAGCTTCGACAACCGCTTGACGCTACGCAACTTGCCCCATGGCCCTAAAGCTGAGCCTTGATGCGGCTCGGACGGCGCGGCCGAGACCGCCCTTACACTGTCGCACTCTGCTTCGCATGTGCCACTTGCTCGTACACGGCATCGATCTCAGCCTTGGTCATTGCCAGCATCTTCTCCTTCCGTCCATGGAGGATCAGCTACTGGTCTGCTGGCAGTGAAGTTAAAAAGCCGATGACCATGGCAATCTGCCTCATGAACCAGACCCGTGCCTTGTCAGGTTGAAGGGGAGAGGCAGGAAATAATAAATGGCGCATCACAGCCATCCAGGCGAGGATGTAAGCAGAAGTGTACGAAAAGGCCGACGAATGGTGTTGGCTCTCGCCTAATGCGGAGATGGGCCGAGGCCGTCAACGAAAAATAGAAATGGAACCACCGAGCATGTGCACAGTGCTGCCTCGCGGAATTTGTGTCAGATAAGAAGCAGGTAGCACGCGCCGCTGCATACGCCGCGCTGTTGCTGTGCGGCAAAAAGGAGGCGCGTGAGGCCGTCACGGACCGCACTTCCCTTATCCTCATTATCCGATCGACCCAGTACGGACCACTCTCGTCGGGTGCCCCTGATCGTGGACTGTCTTGGGGAGTCATCCGGCTGCCGCACAAGCTCGATCTTGTGCCCATACTCGACGTTCACACCGGGTTCCCGTTCTCACGACTCGATCAGAACTGGAATCGCCTCGGTCCGGAGAATCACGCGGGACGCTCCCCAACGTTCTTGGCGCTTGACACAAGGCTGCAGTATCCCGTGGACTTCAAGTTTCACGGTCACCGGATCCAGTTTCGTGCTGGGCTGACCGTGTACAACGTTTTGAATCACTCCAATCCGCGCGATGTTCAGCAGTACTACGCGTCCTCTTTATATGGAACGTTTTACAACTCGGTACCTCGGTTATGGCGGATGGATGGGGATTTTGAAATTTGACGCCGCGCATGCCCGGATTGAGGTCTTGAATGTAGTTCAGTCGCAACGCTTTAGCCTTACAAATGCCAGGCTCGATACTCGGATGTGTTCGTGATACGCTTAGTGCCTTTTCCGGTGACAGGTGTGGGTCACATTCTGCTGGTGGGGAGAATAGCTACATTTGTTCTGATTTTCGTTGCTCTGACACATGGGCAGGGCGAGCAGGACTACGCGGGCCCACAAGCATGCGCAAAGTGCCACGCGCTGATTCAGCAGCAATGGGCCGGCTCACTCCACGGGAAGGTGCTGCAACCCGCGACAGATCAAAACGTCAAGGGGAGGTTCGCGGCAGAAAAGGTGGTGCTTAGGGGCTCAACCTACTTTCTACAGCATCGCGGCACAAACTACTACATTACCCAATCTTATATAGCGGGAAAACCTTGGAAACACAAGATCGAATACGTCCTGGGCAGTCGGCGAATCCAGCAATACCTCACCACGCTGCCTGACGGGCGCATCATCGTTCTACCGCCCACCTGGGACGTTGTCCACAAAACGTGGATCCATGACGTTGATACCGACAACCAGGAAGAGGATTCCGGTACTGACATTCAGGTCTGGAATAAATCGTGTTACTCCTGCCACGTGACGGGAGCAAAAAAGAACTTCGACTGGCAACAGGACCACTATCAAACAACGTGGCGGAGCTTTGGGGTCG
>Ga0306920_100010335_pt1 | contig 12518 bp, 11 predicted proteins | sample flu12Cox44000170_FD_204666 | JGI IMG/M metagenome (GOLD analysis project Ga0306920, IMG submission 204666) | Lab enrichment of tropical soil microbial communities from Luquillo Experimental Forest, Puerto Rico - flux4day.12C.oxic.44.000.170 (v2)... | ecosystem: Environmental > Terrestrial >...
CGACGCTGCTGAATCTGCTGACGGGCGCCGACGTTGTAACCGAGAACAAACTTTTTGCCACGCTGGATCCTACTACGCGCAGCCTTGTGCTTCCTAACAAACAGCGAGTCCTTCTAACGGACACGGTAGGGTTCTTACGAAAGCTTCCCCACACGCTGATCGAATCATTCAAGGCGACTCTTGAAGAAGTCAACGAAGCCGATTTGCTCATTCACATTGTCGATCTAAGTCATCCGCGTGTGGAAGAGCAGATGGAAGCGGTCGATGGCGTGATCAAAGAGCTCGACGCCTACGGCAAGCAAACGCTGATCGTTTTCAACAAGATCGATAATTTGCCCCCGCCTTCGCCCGGCTGCGGCCTGGCAGGGAATCGCGAACTTGCCGAGTCTTATACGAAGCGTTTTCCGGGCAGCGTCGCCATCTCTGCGCGCACGGGAGAAGGAGTTAACAAACTCGTGCAGGCGCTGGAAGACGCACTCGCTTCGTGGCGGTTGCGCTCACGTTTTCGTATTTCCGCAAATGAATCACCCTTGATCGCGGAGATTCATCGAGTCGGTCACGTGTTGGAATTACGCTACGAAGACAACGACGTACTGATCGTCGCGCATGTTCCGCCTGATCTGGCGCAGAAGCTTGAGCGATACACAGAGGCGTCGTGACGAGACAATCCTCACTGCGAGTCTAAGCACTGCAGACACGATTGTCCGCCTCACTCACCAGACTACGGACTGCAGATTCCACGCTCTGCGCGATCTGTGACCAGCCCTCCCGATTATTTGGAGTCGCTGCGAAATCCAAGGACTGACCGATCGCTAATTTGATTCTGACAGGGCGGGGAATTTTCCGATGTGGCGACAGAGCCGCAAAAGTTCCTGCGAGACAGCAAGGAACAACGGGCACATCTGTCTCCGCAACGAGCATCCCGAGTCCGTGCTTGAAAGGCATCATGGAGCCATTGCGACTGCGGCCTCCTTCAGGGAAAATGATAAAAATCGCTTTTTCTTCCTGTAGTTTCTGGCGCAAATCGGCCAAGGCGTGCGGTCCGCAATTTTTCCGCCACATCGGCAAGGCGTTGAGCATGATTGCCGAGAAGGTGCTGGTGACGGTGCTTTGAAAGAAAACGTCCCCCGCCGCGATGGGGAAAGCGCGTTCGCGATGGCGAGGAATGAGGGCCGCTCCAAGAACCAGCGCGTCGAGATGACTACAATGATTCGCGGCGAGCACAAACGGTCCGTGCGCCGGCAGTTTCTCGCGGCCGATGATCGTGAGTCGATGCACGATGGCGAAATAACTTCGCAGCAGCGAAAAACAAAAATGATGAGTCAGGCTTTCGAGAAGTCCGCTTTCACGTCTGACACTGCGAAAACGTTCGGCCGGAGTCAGGCCGGTATCGCGGGCAGGCTGAAGTTTCCAGGGCTCCATCACGTTCCCCATCCGCTAAAGATTTGCTGTGGTTGTCCGACAGCGAAGCCGACAAAGTAATTGACGTAGTGAAACACGGCAGGCGCGACAAGAATCAGGCTATCGAATCGGTCGAGAATGCCGCCGTGACCGGGAATGAGTTTTGCAGTGTCCTTCAGGCCGAGATCCCGCTTAATTGAGGAAAGCATTAGATCGCCGAATTGGCCCACGATGCTGACGATGACGCCAAGGCCCAGCAGGCGAACGGGCGTGTCGAGTGCTGTGCCGAACCAAACGAAATGCGCGCCGAGCGCGAAGAGCGGGGTAGTTAGCACGATCGCGCCGAGCGCGCCGCCGACGGTTTTGTTCGGACTGGTGTTGGGGGCAAATTTTCGACGACCAAATAAATGGCCGCAGATGTAAGCAAAGATATCGTTGAGCTCCACGGCGAAGATGATCAGCAAAAGGATCGGTCGATAATTCCAATCGTTCGCCATGTAGCCAAGATTGCCGAGCGCACTTCCGAAGAGAGCGAACCCGAGCACGCCCAGGCCAACTCGTTGGATATAGCCTTTCGGTTGATCGGGGATCAGGCCACCGGTGGCAACCAACGCCACGGTCAGGGGAAACATCGCAACAAAAAGCTGATACCAATTATCCAGCGCGGCAAACGTGATGAAGAGAATCCCGATCACCACGATGAGACTGATGCTTCGTTCCCGAAACAAACCGGTGATGCGCGCATACTCGCGGTAACAAAGAAAGCTCAGAGTGGCTACGGCCAGGATTGTCCAAAAAGCGCCGCCCAGAATGGGAATCAAGATGAACAGACCCAGCCAAATCCAGGACCGATAACGATCCCAGAGTTCCTTTGTCTTATCGCTGCCGCTATTGGCTGCCCGGGTCGCGATGAGAATCAGCAGCGGCGCCATGAGGAACAAAACCGCAGCGATTAAAGTCAGACAAACGGTTACGCGGTCATCAAAGGCGTGACGAAATCCAAAGAGTCGTTCGCGAGTAATTTGGTTCATTTCAGTGCACGCGCGATTCGGCTAACTCGTCGAAAAACCGTGATGACAGAGCCAACGACGATGACCGCAAGCCCAACAGTCATCAGGCCCATCTGCGAATGGTTAAATGAGATCACTTGCCAGGAACGTGGAGTAACTGCGGAATACAAACAGATTAGCGTGATGACGAACATGCGATGTTGTTTAGCCATCGGTCCGCAGAATTCGTTAGGGGCTCCCGCGATCTTGCCCGCTGCGCGAACGTAAGCGGTGAAGACCGCCAGAATTGTGGCGATATAACCGAGCGCGATGTTTCCGCCCCACGCGAACCCTGCGCCGATGAAGACTGCCGCATCGGAAATCCGATCCGGGACTTCATTGTAAAGTTCTCCCAACTTTGAAGCGCGACCGGACGCGAGCGCGACCATCCCATCGAGCATGTTCGCAGTCAGCCGCAATTGCGCGCCAAGCGCCGCGATGATCCACAGGATCCGGCAATTGGCAATTGAAGTCGCGCCGAGGACGATTCCCGCGACAATGCATGCGCACATGCCTGCGATCGAAATTGCATTCGGCGAAACACGTCGTGCAGCGAGCCAAGCCGTCGCCGCTTGAGCCCATTTCCGATTCCGAGTGGCAATTGGACGACGATCCATGTGCGCAGACTGCTTGTCTCATAAACAGCACTGTGATGTCGAGCGAAGTCGAGACATCCCGGAAAATTACCCTGACGTTCTGCTACGGGCTTTCTCGACTCCACTCGGAATGACAATGCGCGGCGATTTTCCGGGCAAGATAGGCTGAGAAATACCCGGAATAACGTTTTTGCAATTCCGGGCGTTGCCAGTCTTTGCCTGTGAGAATTTTTCGACAATTGGGCGCGCCGCATTTGCATCCGATCGAGTAATTGTCGTCATCGGTCATCGCCCAATCGTGAGTTAGCTCTTCGCTCGCGCGAATGTGTCGCATGGCCACGAACGTGATTTCGCCGCGTACGCCAAGATTCGCGTTGCACGAGTGATTCGAATACAACATCGAGAGCTCGCGTTCTTCATCGGTAACGGGCGCTATGAACAAATCGTCGTCGATCTGAATTTCAACCGGACCAAGCCCGGGTGTGATCTTTTCCAGCAGAATTTTTCGATCAACAACGTGCCCGCCTTTCACCGCCACGATTTCGTCTTTTGCAATGTCGGCCGTGGCAAATAGTCCGCGCCCATGGATTTTGCTCTGGCGTACTTCCGTTTTTGGCGAGCGATAGGAAAGTCGCATCATGATTTAGCGACAGATTAGTTGTAGAGGCGCTTGTGCCAAGCGCCTTCATTAGCTTCAGCGGTTGACACAACCGCCGCTACAACGTTGCGTTCATGCTCTCCACTAATGAAATCTCGCCCAGCCGCCATCGCCTTCATCTTCGTCACCGTCATGCTCGACATGCTGGCGCTTGGGTTGATCGCACCCGTCTTGCCGAAGCTCATCCTCAACTTTCTCAGCGGTAACGCAGTCAGCGCAGCGACGTGGATCGGCGTTTTCGGCACCGTCTTTGCGGCGATGCAATTTTTCTTTTCGCCGGTCCTCGGCGTTTTGTCTGATAAATTCGGCCGGCGTCCGGTGATTCTTTTATCGAATCTGGGTCTCGGCCTCGACTACATCGTCATGGCGGTTTCGCCGACGATTGGCTGGCTGTTTCTCGGCCGCATCATTTCTGGAATCACAGCGTCGAGTATACCAACCGGGATGGCGTACATCGCAGATGTGACCTCAAAAGAAAAACGCGCAGGTGCTTTTGGCATGATGGGCGTGGCGTTTGGGCTCGGGTTTATTCTCGGGCCGGGAATTGGCGGACCGCTTGGCGATATCAGCCCGCGTTTGCCATTCTGGGTCGCCGCCGGATTTAGCCTGGCAAACTGGCTGTACGGTTACCTTTTCGTTCCGGAATCACTGCGACATGAATACCGGAAAGAATTCACGTTGCGCCGCGCAAATCCGATTGGCTCCCTGGTATTGCTTCGCTCGCATACGGAATTATGGAAACTCGCGACGCTACAGTTTCTTGCCTATATCTCGCATGAAGTCTTCGTGATCTGGGCGCTTTACGCGATTTATCGTTATGCGTGGAGCCAAAGCATGATCGGCATCTCGCTCGCGGTGGTAGGCATTTTTACCGCGGCGATTTCCGGCGGACTCACTGGGCGAATCGTGGGATGGCTTGGTGAAAAGCGAACACTTTGCATCGGTCAATTTTTTGGCGCGCTCGGGATGGTCGTCGCAGGCCTAGCAAGAACTGGCGTCGGTTACATGGCCTCGATCCCCGTGATTTCGTTCTGGAACATTTCCTTCCCTGCAGCCCAGGGAATGATGACTCACCGGGTAAGCGAACGCGAGCAAGGCGAATTGCAGGGCGCTATCCAAAGTCTCCGCTCCGTCGCGTTCGTCATTGGGCCGTTCCTCTTTTCTGGAATATTCGCGTGGTTCATCAACCCGAAGCATTCGCTTCATATTCCCGGTGCGCCGTATTATCTGGCAGCGGCATTGTTGTTCACTGCGATGTTGCTCGCGACGCGCGTGGAGCAACCGCAATTTGATCAGCCTGGCGAGAACCCAATTGAACGAGAGGAAGCTGTCCCGCCTGGAGGAATTGCTCCGGGTGTAGTGGCGCCAACCGTCGATCCGCAGGAAGAAAATGTTTGAGATTCTCGGCTCGTGAGCGATTGAAGTTCGCGATGAAAGCGAGCATGCGCTGGGCGGTCGTTGCAATTGCGGTCTGTTCCTGGTTGGCGATCTCGAATCATTGCGCGTTCGCTGCGGTGGCGACACGTGGCCCGGGCTGCCAGTCCGTATCGGATCATCGGCAGGATGCCGATGCCGCGCAGTGCCCGTTTCATTCAAGACCGGCGAAGCCAAATCAGGAGCCCTCGCAGTTACAATGCTGCAAGGTTTTACGCGCAGTTGTTCTCGGCCAAGCGAAAAGTTGGGCACGCGATAACGGGAAGTTTTTCGATTTCGATCTTCCCGTCGAAGAATTCGCACTGATCACACTCTTGCGTTCCGCGCGGGTATCGTCGTCTCTCGACACGGGCCCGCCTGCCGCGTGCTCGTTCGCTGAATTGATCTTGCAGCGGAGCCTTCTTGCTCACGCGCCACCCTTATTGGCCTAACGAATCGCGATCCGCGACCTCGAACCTTCCGCTGTAGCGGCAGGCGTGCCGCCTGCATCTGGACACACCGTCGCAGCCCGACACGGCTGCCACTACAGAAAACATGCCAGGGACATGCAGAAACGAATCTTGCTTCTAATCAGCGCAATTGCGCTCGCGATAAGCGTCAACGCAAAGGTAGGGGCGATTGACCTGAATCGCCTGCACATCGAGCAGGATTACGAGCAAGAGCATCAGCATGAGAAAAAGCGGCAATACACGTGCCCGATGCATCCGGAAGTCGTCACGGATCATCCAGGCAACTGTCCGAAATGCGGAACGCAACTCGTGCCGGTTGGACAAGACAAACGTCCAACGTCCAACTCCGATAAATCGCGAGCAGGCGTCCAAGCTCCGTCTACTCATCAGTCGCATATGTCGCATCAGTCTCATCCGATGCGCGAGCATGAGCACGAGATGCCCATGGAAATGCATTCATCCATCAACATTGCCGATCCAATGAACCGCGAGGGTTCAGGCACAAGCTGGCTTCCGGATTCATCGCCGATGTATGGCAAAATGTTCATGGTCGATGACAACATGCTCATGTTGCACGGCGCAATCTTCCCGCGTTACACGAACGTAAGCACCCCCCGCGGCGATGATCGCATTGATGCGCCGAACTGGATCATGGCGATGTACTCGCATCCATTCGGCGACAGCACGCAATTCGGCGCCCGCTTGATGATGAGTCTCGACCCGCTCACCGAAGGCGGACGCGGTTATCCGCTTCTCTTTCAAAGCGGCGAATCGTGGCACGATCAGCCGTTGCATGATCGGCAACATCCACACGATCTCTTCGACGAACTCTCGATGAGCCTCTCGCAGAAATTCGATCACGATCTGAGCGCGTATTTTTATTTCGGTTACCCGGGTGAACCGGCGCTCGGTCCGCCCACATTCATGCACCGACCGTCGGCGATGGATGATCCGGATGCGCCGCTCGGCCATCATTGGCAGGATTCGACGCATGTCACTTTTGGCGTCGCGACTTTGGGCGCGCAATGGCGCAACGTGAAAATTGAAGGCAGCATTTTCACCGGGCGCGAACCGGACGAGAATCGTTACGATTTTGATCGACCGCGTTTCGATTCATTCAGCGGCCGGATTTCATGGAACCCGACGCAAAATCTGGCCCTGCAAGTTTCGCATGGCTACATCAAAAGCCCCGAGGCGCTGGAGCCGGACCTGAAACGTCATCGCACAACTGCGTCGGTCATTTATAACCTCCCGCTTGGACACGATAGCAACTGGTCGAACACATTCGTGTGGGGCCAGAACCACGACACCGGCGAAGGCAAAACGCAATCGTTCCTGATCGAATCAAATTATCAGCGCGGACGCGACACCCTTTATGTGCGCTGGGAACGCGTGGAGAAATCAGGTCACGAGTTGGTGCTCGATCCGCCCGATGAATCGCGCATTTTTCCAGTGAGCGGTTACACGATCGGTTACGTGCGCGATTTATCGCACGGCAACGGACTCGACGTCGGCCTCGGCACGCAATTCACAATCAACGGTCGTCCCGACAGTCTGGATCGCTACTACGGAGACGATCTCGGCTACGCGTTCCAATTTTTCCTGCGCATTCGCCCGTCGTTGCATCGTCATGGCGCGCACGAACACTACGAGCACGTCGCGGGAATGGAGAAATAAGCAATCAACTTCCGTCAGGGAACTCTGGCAGCCCTGATTCGAATTAGGATTTGGGCAAACCTGCCAAACGTGTACACAAAAAAACCGCACTGCGGGATCGAACCACAGCGCGGCTCTTTTTCTGGTGGCCTAACAGAGTTTCGATCTCTCGACGCGGCGAGTCAGCATGGACCTGGCGGAAGAGCCGGTCGGGGACCGGACCCGCCCGAGGGGCTTTGCTTGCTCGGACCGCATGGGCCGGGAGGGACGCATGGAGGGGCGAGACCGCCTTTAGGATCTTTGGTTGGCTTAAGGTCCTGGACTGTGATCTCCTTTTTCTCTTTTTTTGTCTTTGGTTTGTCTTGCATGTTACTTGTTCCTTTCATTTGTTTGTTGTTTGTGTTGTACGAGTGAGGCCCTCAACTGAGGGAGTTATTGGGTAAGCTGGATCTGCCCGGTGTAGGTGCCAGTAACGTAATAGCCGTCGCCCTCGCACGGGTTGGGATCAGGAGGGTTACCAATAAATGTTCCCTCACCATGAATACCCGCAACCGGATCGCCAACCACCACGTTGCGAGTCCGGAACCGTCGGGGGCAATCTGGCCGTGGTAACCCATGACTGCCTGCGGGCTCGCTGTTCTTCCCAGGGCTGAACCGACGAAGGTTCCGCTGCCGTGGAAATGCACACGGATTAAGCTCTGATGGTCGGCGGCAAACCGAATCACATCGAACTCAGGATCCCCCGGTGTGATGTACAACGTGCCGACCATGGGACCAAAGAATATTTGGTTCTGGTGCACGTCGATGGTGAAGTTCCGTCCGGCAGGACGGAGAGTATCCCACATGTTGTGTCCACATAGATTCCACGTTCCACTCACCGGTTGTGGATTGGCCTCGGCCTTGGGCGACGCGAATAACACGCCGGCCGCTAAACCCGCGATAACCACGAGCGCAGAAATTTTGCTGCGCAGATGTTGGTTAATTTTTGGTTTGTTCATGCTTTTGAATGTCCTTTCCTTGTTTTGGCCTTCCTTTGATTTCTCGTCATTGAGAATTCATTTCCGGCCTTCCACTGATGTAATGCGTAAAATTTTTCGATTGCTTACGCGGAAAGTTTGGATTTTGCAGATGCCACGGATTATGTGGATATCACGGACGGACTCTTATTGGCGTCTGACACAGACGCGCCACAATGACAAGCCGTGAGTTGCGAGCTAGCGGGCTATAGGAATGGCGACTATTTCTTAACCAGTGGGTTTGGCCCAAGTTCGTGCCAGATGATACGACCCTCAGGCAAAACGCCGATCAAGCGCAAGGGCTGGTTACCGGCATTGATGAAGGTGGCGGAACACCAGTAGGGATTTTGACGACATAGGGACCTTCCACGGTGAACTTTCGATCGCCTAGCACATAAGTGGCTGTTCCTTCGAGTAACACGTGCGCTTCTTCGCAGTCGTGGACATGCAGGGGCGGTCCACCGCCCGGCTGGGTTTCAGTTATTATAAAGGACAGGGACTTAAATCCATAGGTCGCGCCTTCCATTGCATGCCCGAATTCGCCGGGCACATCGTAGAAGCTGGTCAGTTGATTCGGCTTGAACACGTAATCCAAAGAACTAAAAGGCTGTTCCGGCTGTCGCTCGTAACTCTTTTTCGGCAACTCCGCCTGTTTAGCTTTAACAGCGTGACCGCATCCAATGCCGGCCAGTGACAGCACGACTAATCCTGCGACAACAAACACTCGCTTAGCGATGCGATCGCGTTGTCCTCTGGTCATCACCCAATTCATTCTTCTTTTTCTGTTTTGATCTTCATTGATTTCTCCTTTCGATAAGGCCACTTCGAGCCTTCACTGATGTACTGCGTAAAATTCTTGGATTGCTTATGCAGAAAGTTTGCTTCGCGGCAGTAAGATCGTTAAACCGTCGAAGGGTTGAGTGGCAAGGGCGCCGTAACACCAGTAGAGGAAGCTGTCAGCTTCCCCGCAACGAAGCCACACGCGAAGCTAGCTTCGCCTACAGTCGGCGTCTGATACAGACGTCCTACAATTCACTCCAAGCCAATCTTTTTCAGTAGCGCGGCGAAGCGAGGTTGCGAGCGAATACCGTCCCAGTTGGGCTCATTTTTCAATTCGGGCAGCCAGGGCGTATGTTCGTCAACTGCGCGTTCGAGCCAATCCAGCGCTTCGGAGTCAGCGCCCGCAAAGGCATAATTCATGGCAATGTCTAAGGGCGATTGATACTTCCCCTCTGCAAGGCGTTTTTGGCGGAGTTCATTCTCTTTTCGCAAGTATCCTGCCAGTCCCACAGTTTCATAGGCGCTTCTCATCTCGGCCATTTCTGAATCGCTGAATATGCCTTCCAAGCGGTTGCTCTTTTCCTTGGCAGTAAAAGCCTCGGCTGGCATCCTCTTTTGCCAGAACATCGCCGCCAGAAAGTGATAGGCCACCGCATTATTTGGATCCATGGCAATCGTCTTTTGGAGCTGCTCCATCGCTCGGTCAAAATCGTGAGCAAAGAATGACTCCGCTGCAATAAAGAGGCTGATCTGAATGGAGAGCGGATCTAACTCTCTCGCGCGTTCAAGCTGCTCGTGACCCTCCTGCGTTCGTTGAAGATCGAGTAGATATTCGGCAAACCGGAGGCGTGAGCTCGCCGAATTTGGATTGAGTCGAACGGCTTCTCGGAACTCTGTCTCGGCTTCCTGAAACTTCCATTCGTATTGGAACAACGTGTAGGCGAGAGCGCCGTGCGCCTCGGCGATGTCGGGATCAATACTCAATGCCTGCTGGGCTGCTTGTTTCGCTTTGGGAAATGCTTCCCTGGGTGCAACGTATCCCCAATAGCCGATCGTGTTATAAGCTTCTGCCAAATCGGCGCAGGCGAGCGCGAACTTCGGATCCAAAGCGATGGCGTGTTGGAAATGCTGGATGCTCTTGGTGAATCCCTCCTCGGTAAACTTGTTCAATTCAAATCGGCCTAACAAGTAAGCGTCGTAAGCCTCCGGGTTCTGGGTCGGTTTTTTCACGAGGCGTTGCGCTTCTTCGGCGCCGAGTTGGAGTTTCAGTGCGTCGACGACCCGGCGGGAGATGCCGTTCTGGATCGCGAATAGATCGCTCACGTCGCGATCGTATTGGTCAGCCCAGACATGCGTGTCGGTACGTGTATCGATCAACTGAGCGTTCACGCGCACTTTGCTGCCGGCCCGTTGAACACTGCCTTCGAGAACGTGAGACACGCCAAGCGCACTCCCAATCTGGCGAGCGTTGCGCGCGCCACGGTACGGCATCACGCTTATCCGGCTAATGACCTTCAGGCCTGTGATTTGAGCCAGCTTCGTCAACATGTCCTCCTGCATACCATCGGCAAAAAACGCGTTTTCTTTGTGGCTCAGATTTTCAAATGGCAATACGGCGATGCCTCTTATTAGCGGGCGTCCAACTAACTCACTCTTCCAAATCACGCTGCCTAAACCGGCTGCAAGAGCGACTGATAACGCCACCAGCGCGGCGACAACCGGATTACGCTTCACCCATTTTCTTCCATGAATCAAGAGTCCGGTGCGGCGCGCGCGGATTGGTTCGTGCTTTAGCGAGCGTTCGAGGTCCTCAGCTAGCGCGAGAGCGGAGGAGTAGCGGTGCGCTGGATTTTTCTCGAGACACTTCAGACAGATGGTGGAAAGATCGCGATCTACTTTCCAATTCAACAGGCGCGGTTGACGGGGATCAGTATTCAGAAGTAACCGGATCGTTTCGTATGTTGTTCCTCCGGCAAAAGGTGGATGACCAGTGAGCAATTGATAAAGGACCGCGCCAATTCCGTATACGTCTGTCGCACTGGTGAGTTTTGCGTTCTCGCCCACAGCTTGCTCTGGCGCCATATAACTGGGCGTGCCCATCACTTCCAGCGTGCGCGTGATGGTGCTTTCGGATTCGAGTAATCGGGCAAGGCCAAAATCGGTCAGATGCGGTTCGCCTTCTGCATCAAGCAAAATGTTTCTCGGCTTAATGTCTAGATGCAGAATGCCGTGTTCGTGCGCGTAATGCACAGTGCGCGCCAACTTCGCGATGAGTTCCGCCGCCCGGGGTAATGGCATTGGTTTCTGCCTGGCAATCGCATCGAGCTGACCGCCTCCACCAGCGCCATGCTGAAATAACAGGAACCATCGCGCTCGCCGATCTCATAGATTGGAACGATGCAAGGATGTTTTAGCCTCGCGGCGGCTTCTGCTTCCAAACGAAAGCGCTTGAGGTGTGCTTTGCTTGCCCACTGGCCAAGGCCGATGACTTTCAATGCGACTGTGCGGTTAAGACTTTTCTGCCTTGCGCGGAACACCACGCCCTGACCGCCGCGACCAATTTCCTCAAGCAACTCGTAGTCGCCGAACTCTTCCAGCGTTGGAAGAGACTGAAACGGCGATTCGAAGAAACGGGGAGACGGCGACCTCGCCGATTCGCCCATTCGCCGATTCGTGGCTTCATTCTTCTGACTAGTTGGCACAGCGTCCGGAAAGATCCCGAGCGCGGTTTCCATTGCGCACGCGATGCACAGCCCTTTCGGGGCATCGGAAAAGATTTTCGCGCCGCACTTTCGACAAATTCTTGTCACTCGAATCATTGCTGGAGAATCGTCGCGCCTCATTGTGTACTGCGTAAAATTCGGTCGCGCATTACGCCCGGACCACAGCAATCAGATGACGCAGTTCGTCTTCAATATCGCCGGGTGTCGCGACCGTGTGAGCGATTTCCTGACGCAATAACGATTGATAGCGCTGCCGAAACCGATGAAAGGCCTGCGCCACGGCATTTTCCGTCATGCCAAACTGCGCGGCAATCTCGGCACGCGACGGCGCGCCCGGTTCGTCCGGCAACAGTTGTGTCAGCGAATCAAACAATGCGGCGTTACGTGTGCCGGCGTATTCATGCTTTAATCGACTGAGCGCGCGCTCCAGAACGGTGGAGGCCCACCTCCGTTCGTAAGTCATTTCGGGAGTCACCGGATCCGCGGGCTCCATCGCGCTCATCTCGTCAGCGGACAGTTCCTCCAACGGTATGGGCCGTTCGCCTTTTCCGCGTTTGATCGCCATCGCGCGGCGCCGTTCGTCGGCCAGAAAATTTTTGACCGAGGCAAGCAGATAAGAACGCAATCGCCCCTTCTCTTTGCGGACTGCATTTAGATCTCTCCGCTGTAGCAACAGGGCGAAGAATCCTTGTGTGAGATCTTCCGCTTCCTCGGGCGCGATGCCTTGTCGCCTCAGAAAGCCATAGATGGGTCGCC
>Ga0306920_100010337_pt1 | contig 12518 bp, 13 predicted proteins | sample flu12Cox44000170_FD_204666 | JGI IMG/M metagenome (GOLD analysis project Ga0306920, IMG submission 204666) | Lab enrichment of tropical soil microbial communities from Luquillo Experimental Forest, Puerto Rico - flux4day.12C.oxic.44.000.170 (v2)... | ecosystem: Environmental > Terrestrial >...
GAAAACTGATCCGTTCCCGCAACTGTTGTCTGACTTCGAACCTTTGCCTTGCACCTCTGGCTTGACCTCTCCATTTCTGCCTGGCGGCCGCAAGCCCTTGCGCCAGTTTTCCGGCAACGCCCAGGAGGTTTCACCGGCTGCCCCTTGTGGTTTCGAGATCAACCCAGATTGCGGGGAAATCATAGAAGTAACGGCCGAGGCCAAAGCAGGAGCAGGCTCGCTTAAACGCTTCGGCGTCGGCTGAGGTCATACCGTTATCGTCGTCAGCCCAAGCTTCACCGGTTCCGGAGTGCGACCACAGGCCGGAAATAGTGACCGTACAAGTGACGAACACTTTGCCCAAGAGAATGCTTTCCCCCTTTTCGCGTGGTGTTGCTCATCGTCTCGACTCTGTAGTCGCGCGTCCATCCTTGAGGAGAACGCAATGCATTCAGGCGATCGGTGTAGGCGCGGGGATCCGCGTACGGGACAATCTGGCCACGTCTCCGGTCCTTGGCGGTCACTGTGACACGCCATTGGACCTGGTCTGGCGAAAACGGGACTTCGAGTTCCCGAAGGATTTCCTTCACATCGAGGCTGGAAGTACACGTACTTTGGTCTTTAGCTGGCATGGTGATGCCCCCTCGATCAGCGCTTGGAGTTGGTTCTGTTGTGGTGTCGAGAAAGTCGTCTGCCCGGTGAGGAGACAAGAAGATAAGGTGACCCTCAAACGCCCAGTGAAACTGGCCAAACATGACGACGTTTCACGCAGGTTATCTTGGTAAAGTAACTTTGGTTTTATAGACACACGCACCAACTGCGTAGGAAATTTCGTCGGTCGGCGTGGAACTCTCCTCTAGGGTCCTCTCACAGTCTCCTCAGAAGGGATGGGACCTATGGAATCTGACGCGAATCTGAGGAGATGTGATGCTGATGGAATGTCAGTCGTGCCGTTTCATCCTTCTTGCGGACCCACGAGTGGCAGCGATGGTCTTGTCAACTTCTGGTTTGCCTGTGCCAGCATCAATCCGGACAAGGCACATGTACGGAACGCCGGCTATGCGTTGGACTTACAAAAGAATGCAATAGGCTCGATGAAATTGAGCATTCGGCGGTGGCGGTTTCAGGTGGAGTAACTTGGAGTGACCGACGCTTCCACTTTGTTCCACCCCTTGAAGTCAACTTTCGTGACCGCGATTTGCGCGAACACGCGAGAAGTTGCAAGTGCCTGAGCATCGTTAACCAGAACGGGTAAGCTAAACGGAAGGTCTTCAGCATCCAAAGTTAGAACCTCACCTGGAGCGATATGAGCCACTCGCGTGGGCATTGAAAAGGTTGTTGCGACTGCGTCCAACCCGCTCTCTTGCGTGAACGCGTCCCGAAGGGCTGGGCACATGGAAGCGTAGCCGACTTCCCGTCCAAGTGATTTTGCCCCGACAGGACTGACTCTACGCCAGATGCGTACACACATGCGCTATCGGGATCTATCTGATGAAATGACACTACAAGCCGACTTCTGCCCGGGGCAGCTTCCGGGTTGCTCGTCATCCGTCCGTGGTCGCTTTTCAACCTCGGAATGGCCCTGTTTTGCACCAACTTGACGCGCGGGCACTTTGCCTAAGCTCTCCACTACAAACATGAGTAGAGCTTTCTTGTCGCTGGGGTCAATAGGCGATGAGGCTTTGTCTCACACTACTGTCATCTGCTCCCTGAGTTGGCTGGCGAAGATATTCTTCGGGATCAGCGCGTGCACACCTTGCACGATATCAACCACCTGAGTCACACGAAAACTCACGGCAATGCTGCACAGAGCGTACGCGTCGAGCTCGCTAATCTTCGCCTGCGCCGCAAGGAACTTAATCGCATTGCGCGCAGCGAGAGTCATCGCCGCATGCAGATCTTTGTCGAGGCCCATAGTGATCCAGTGCGCATCGGTCTCTGCGACCGGCCAAGCCAGATGCTTTTGCTTATGGAGGAGTACCTGAATTTGCAGCTCCTTCATGCGGGTCTCGATAGCGGTGAGGCAGATCTCGCCATCGCCCTGCACCGCATGGCTGTCACCCGTATAGATGAACGCTCCCGGCTTCCACACTGGTATGTAAAGCGTCGATCCCTCGGACAACTCGCTGAGATCAAGATTGCCCGCGTGTGGGCCGGGCGGTACTGCGCTGGTCACGCCTGGGCTCAGAGGCGGAAAATAGCCATCGGGCGGCGCTACGCCCAAGGTGCCCTGGAACGGCTTTAGCGGGATGGTGATGTTAGGCATAAACTTGCTCGTCATGGCGCGAAGATCAAGATCAACATACTTGATCTGCCCCGTCGGATAGTCTTGTGGAAGCAGGCCTGTCCCGAGCGTGGCTGGGTTGTTGAAGACAGCGCCCCATTCGTAAGGATGAATCCGCTTGTAACGAATCTCCAGTACGTCCCCCGGCTCAGCCTTGTTCACGCCGATCGGCCCAATAATCGACTGCGGCCCCTTTCCAGGATTGTTCATCCGGATCCTCGCTAGGGTGTCGATCGGCACACCCGGCTGCAGTTCATTGAGGAAACCGGACCAAGTTTCGGGAAAGCTGAGGGAATCGCCCGAGTCGATGGTGAGAAGGAGCGGCAGGTTGGTGTCGTAGACGCCGAGCTGCACCGTTTCCTTGGTTGACGGGATCACATGCGTGCGGCCTGCACTGTCATCAGATTGGGGCTTGCGACCCGCACCAGACTGACCTGCTCGTGCAAGCTTCGCGAACCAGGCGTCGACTGCTGCAAGCGCGCCCAGGAAGCTACTTGCCCGCAGGAACTTGCGGCGCCAACGTCCGCGCGCCGACAGGTAATTGTCGAGATTCCCCTGATCGACTTCGTCCATATGCAGGAGACGATCGGAGGCGCGATTGTCGAAAGCGCCGTCCTTAATGTCCTCGCGGAAAACCCCGATACCCTTTACGTCTCCGCAACCAAAGAAATTTGCACAGCTATGATGGTCAAAGTGTTGCGGGGTGTTTTCGTTGGCCTCGTCGTGCTCTTGCAACATGATTCCCCCCAAAACACCATCTCGGTGTCGTGCCTTCGATGTGCCGCTTTCATCCGCCGCTGCCGGATGAACGCTTTCCTACTTCCTACAACTGGTTCCTCGGCAATCAGGCGCAGTTGGGATTCCGTTCAGTTAAGACTAGGTGCGGAAAATGTCCCAAGTTGTGCGATGAGACTGTCGCCCCTGGTCACTTAATCCCATGTGGTGCACTAATGATCCATAACGCGGTGCTACCTTTCAGGTCGGGGTCAAACGGAGCAGATTCAAAGGCGATCTTTGATCCATCTGGTGACCAGCCGGGCGCACCGTCAAGGCCGCAGCTCTTGGTCAGCCGCAGGGAACTTCCACCGCTGGCCGCAATAATAAAGAGGTTGGTCCATGACCGCCACCAATGCAGGAATCATTTCGTAGACGCCACCGAAGAAAAAGGGACCACCCTCTTCTGCAACCGCCGCCCCATGTTCCGCCGGCAAGGAAAAGCGACGAGTAGAAGCGTCGTACTCAAGATATCCAGCAGTGGTCATGCCGCCTAGCCACTCACGGACGCAGCGCTCGTTGGTTCCGGTGCGCCGAGCGAGTTCTGCGCTGGTCCTTCCTTCGAGCTGACTTCCGGCGCGGAATACAGCGCTCGAACGCTCGTCTAGAGGTCTCCAAGTTCATTGTGTGCCCAATCACAAACACCGCCCCTAATGCCGGGCTTGGGCCTACGTCCTCCTCTCCACATCGTTTCTCGTTCGAAATCAGCGTGCCCTTAACTTAGATAGCGCAGAATCTCGGCGAAATTGATATCGTTCGCTAAGATTTTTTTTAAGGGATGAAATAGAAATCCGAATTGTGGTCCCTGTGTCCGCGCCGGAGGCCGCGAGGTTGCGGGCGAACGGCGTACCAAGGTTCGCCATGACGTAGGCTGCGATTGCGCGACCCTCGCTATCGGCCACGTTGACAGAGCTCCCGTAATGCATGCCGTCGAAGATTCGCGCGTCGTTGCCCTCCTGCTCGGCTTGGGCGATGCTGGCGAAGCTGCGAGTCGGCGTCACGCCGGGAGGCAGCGCCCCGAAGGCCGTGGAAGGAGCCACCGGGTAGGAGAGTTCGGACGCCGCGGCGCAGCCGTTAAAGCTCGGGTGCGTGGGCACGTACTCGGGGTGGGCTGTGTCGGGATGTAGGGTGTCCACGCCGAGCGGGAGGCGTCGCCGGATTGCCGTCGCCACCCAAGCGGATGGCGGTGATCGGTCGCAAGGTCACCGCCGTTGGATCCTCGGCGTACAGGCGCCTGCTATGCCACGTTGTTTCGATGGTATCGGCTCCCGCCGCCATCTGCGCGAACAGGCGCGAGGTGGTCTCACGAGTGGAGTGATTGGCGACCGCGAGCGCGTGCGCAGCCTCGCTCCAGTGTGCCCAACCGACGCCCGCCCAGAACCTTCCAGTATGCTCCTGGACAATGCTGCCGTCGGCAGCCACCACCGCGAACACTGCACGGGCAGAACCATCGGGCGAGTGACCGAGGAAGGCAGTTCCCACGGCTCCTGCATCGAGCGCGCCGGTCATCGCCTGGCTGGGCAAGCGCGGGGTCAAGTCACCGGCGAAGACTCCGCCCACCTGTGGATCGGGTGCAGCGGCAAGCGGCAATCCTCCGGGGTCAAGGATCGTGGAGCTCCCGATTCCTCTCAGACCAAATGGCGCGTTCGCAGGCCACAAGCGTCCGAAGGCGTTGTTGATGGAAAGTCCAAGTGGGTTACTGGCCTCGGTGAAGGTCGCAGTCGCAGCGCCGGGAGTATTGATGCTATTCAGGAAGGCAGCGTTCTGCGCACTGAACATCTGCAGGCTTCCTCACTGCGCCGACACTTGTCCGCCGGCAGCAGCAAAGTTCGGCGGAACCACGATGATGTCAGCACCTCGTTGGTCGATGGAGAGAAGCGAGCCGGGCAATTGTTCGGCGTTGGCTAGCAGCTAGCGCCTCGCCAAAGTTCGAGGTGCTGGCGACGAGGATCCGCGCCGGGTCGAGAACTCGCCCTGGCTGAGTGAACGTGGCGAGCACTGGCTTATCGTGAAGGGTCCGCCGGGAAGAAAAGTTCCTACTGGGCTAACTGCGGAAATGCCAGGAATGCCGATAGCCACAATGCGTCCGCTGAGGAAGTGTCCGTCGTCCCTCTCTTGTGCCATTACAAAGCTGCTTGCGATTGCCACCAAGAGTACGGTCGCGGTGATGGCAAGAAGTGATTTGTAGTCGGTCGGCGCCATACAAGTTCCTCCTAATCGCGCCTATCCCAAACCCAGGATCGATAGCCAATGGTCGTTGCTCCGATTTCGACCTGTCTCCGAGACTCGCTGCTTACTCACTCAGAGGACCGAAGAATTTTTCCAGCAGTTGATGGGCTTCCTTCCTCCCCAGCGCTTTTCCCTGAATGATCGAGTGGTGATAGTGGAAGCCAGCATAGATTCGTGCGTGTTCGACTTCATCCATGAGGTCGCGCGTACTGCTGAAGCTGTGCGTTGTATGCGTAACGAGGCTGTCCACCGAGAAATGCACATCGGGTGTGCCGAAATAGCCCTCGAGAATCGTCGAGACGGCGCCGGTCAAGCAGCCATGAGCCGCGGGGTACTCGGGATGAGCAGGCGTGTTGGCCAGTGGCGTCCAGCTCGGATCCGCCATCAGTTCGAGATTGCCGCCGCCAGCCCGGATGGCTGTGACCGGCCGCCAAAAGCTGAACGAGAACTTCGCGTTCCAACAACCAATGCCTGCGTCTGCGTATCCTGCCCACAACATGGCCATTAACCGCGCCGTGTCAGAAATGCTCAATCCCTTTTGCATGGCCAAGTTGCGGAATGCCCGTGAATATTGCTGACCGGTATGTTCCGTCCAGAACAAACCACTTTCTGTTTGCGCCGGAGTTCGCACCGTGCTGTTGAACGCACCGAGCGTCTTTACTTGGTTGAAATCTTCGATCCACTCCTCGCTTTCGAGGGGGGTAGGCCCCTCTTCAGGGAAGAACTGGCTTGGTCCCGTCATGGTGAACGGCACCATCTGCCCCAGCCAGGGAGTTAGCGGCGCCGAGAATGCCGGTGGAGTTGGCTGCCAATATCCCGGACCGACGGGCGGAGTGTAAGGAACATTAGCCAACAAGCCGTCGTTTGCACGCGCAGTGACCAGCGCCTGCGCGGCAGCTTCTCCAACGGTGACACCTGCCGCTATGTTGGGAGCGCTGTCGGAAATGGCGCTGATTGAGGCGACGTACTGTGCGTCCAGAGTTGCCTGCTGAGCTGCGAAGTAGGTCACTAACACTCGATGGGCTGCGGCAACCGCCGCAGCGTCCTTGTTGGCCCCTGCCGGCGGATTGGTCGTAAAGAGATAGGGCTGGAAGCGGCGGTCAATGGCATTCACCGCATCAAAGACAGCCAGGTGGACATAGGCCAACCAAACGCCTGAGGCCACGGAAGGTTCCTTAGCGTTATTGATGATGGTCGTAGCGGCGATGGCGTTCCACTGCACGACAGGGTTCTGCGCGCTTGCGCAAGTCGCGGTCAGGAGCGCAAGCAAGATCAAGAAAGCAAAGCGAATACTCTTCACGGTGATCCTCCACTTTTTACACAAGTGTTGTGTTTGCTTATGGCCTCCATTTAAAGCAGGCGACGTGTCGCCACTGCTGCATAGGCTACAAGCTCTATTTGATTGCGATCCCATGCGGGCGCGCGGGCCGGGTCGGAAAGGCGCTGTTGAAGTCGAGGTTGAAGTTGGGATCGAGAACCAGATCATTCTTGGTAACCTTGGCGACATGAATCTTGTGGTCGCCTTCGGCGTGGACCTTGCCGAAGTTGTCTTGGTTGAGGAAGTAATCGCTCACAACCAGACGCTTCTCGTCTTCAGTGAGGGTGAGGTAATGTGGCCCCGAACCCTGGCCCAGATCCAGCGCCTTCAGAAGTTTCGGTTGATCAGGATTCGAGATATCGAACATCGCGATCTTTCCCGCCTGGTTCATCGAAACGAACAAGCGGTGGCCGTCGCGCGTAACCCGCATCAATTGCGGCCAGCCGCCAGCCTGAATTTGTGAGAAATCAAACACCGCCTTGGCTGTTCCATGCTGCGTGTCGATGAGATAGAGATGGTCATCCAGCATGCCGGCAGTGTAAGCGCGCGCCATGCGATCGTGCGGGATGAGCCTGACGTCGATGGTGCCGATCTGCCCGGGTAGTTTTATGGTGCGCACGATCTCTTTGTTCTTGAGGTCCCACACCCGAATGCTGCCGCGGAAATCAATGTCGCCGTGTACCGCGTCGAGCGTCGTGGAGGGACAAACGAAGTCGCTAGTCACCATCAAGTTCAGTTCCGGCCGCACGGAGATGCCGTGAGGATTGAAACCATCCGACGGAGGATTATCGGGGTACTCCTTCAACAACTGGAGATCCTTGTCGAAGGCGACGACCCGACCTGGCGCATGTCCCTTCGGGCCTCCCATCATGGTGACAAGGAATCCCCCCTCGCGCAGCGCATGGAACTCGTCGGTGATCGCCGAAAGAGGCGGGTTCGCAGCTGAAATGAACTTCGGTGCGGCGGGGTTGGAAACATCGAAAAAGAAGATTTCCTTCTGCCCCTTCAGCACGCTAAGCAACCCGCCACAAGCAACCACATTGCCGTCACTGGAGAGTCCAATGTGATGGGGTTCGTTGCCGCTGGCATCCGGCGTCGCAAACGGAACGGTAGCAATGACCTGGCCGTAATCTGACGATTCCTGGTCGAAGTTGATGACGGCCAGGAAATCGGGCGCGGTGCGAGCCTGATCGCCGGTACAAATGAACAGGTATTTGTTAGCGTCGTCGCTTCCGGCGGCAGCGCGGCTGGCGGATACCACGCAGAAGAAGAAAACGACGGCCAGCAACAGGCCTGCTTGGCAGGTTCTATAGATCGTGAACATCACCACGTCCTCCTTTGATCTCCTACTCAATTCAAATAGCGGAAATGGCAGCCGGAACTGATAGCGGCGTAAGGATATTTTCGGGAATTTGCCGGACCTGCTTTCCGATAGCACGGCATGGGAAAAACACCCGGCTGGCCAACGGTTCACCGGGGTAAAATTCTGCAGGAACCACGGATGGCGACTAGCTCCAGCCCCGTCACCGATTTATTGCGACGTTGGAGTCACGGAGACAAGGCGGCCCTCGACTCGCTGATGCCATTGATCTACGACGACCTCCGCCGGCTGGCCAACTTCTATCTTCAGGATGAGAACAATGCCCGGACGCTCCAAAGCACCGCCTTGGTGCACGAGGTGTATCTGCGGTTGTGCGGTCAGCAAGATCCAAAATGGACCGGCAGGGCGCATTTCTTCGCGGTTGCAGCCAAGATGATCCGACGGATTCTCGTCGACCACGCGCGGGAGAAGTCAGCGGTGAAGCGTGGGGGTGGGATGCAGCCGCAACAGCTCGATGAGGCGTTGACCATACCGGTCCAGCCCGAACTGGACCTGGTGACCCTAAGTGAGGCCCTGGAAGAACTCGCCGCTTTTGATCTGCGTAAATCGCAGGTGGTTGAGATGCGCTTTTTTGCGGGCCTGGCGGCTAGAGACATCGCGACCGTGTTGGGAGTCACCGAACCTACGGTCCGTCGCGACTGGAACATCGCCCGGGCGTGGCTCTATCGGCGCTTGCAGGGGGAGCGCAACCATGAGCACTGTCGACTGGCAGGATGTCGAACGCGTTCTGGCGTGCGTCATTGAATTGCCGGAGAACGACCGGGCCGCCCGCCTTGATGAGCTGTGCGGCGATCATCATCAGCTTCGGGCGGAAGTCGAATCCCTGCTTGCCGCACACAGAAACTCCGGAGCATTTCTGGCTGTCGAAACCAAGATTAGTTTCCAATCTGCAGAGATGGTGTCGCTGACGGGGAAACATCTCGGGCCATATCAATTGCTGGACGTAATTGGCACGGGAGGCATGGGCACGGTCTACCGCGCCGAGCGGACCGATGGGCAGTTTCAGAAGCAGGTCGCCATCAAGGTCGTCCCGGCGGCGATTCATTCGCCGGAACTACAGCGCCGCTTCAGCAGCGAGCAGCAAATCCTCGCCTCGCTGGAGCATCCCAACATCGCCCGTCTGTACGATGCCGGCGTCTCACCCGATAGCATTCCTTATTTCGTCATGGAATATGTCGAAGGCGTGCCCATCAATCAATATTGCGATGCGCACGATTTGGGAACCGCGGAAAGGCTCAAACTGTTCCAAACCGTATGCGAGCCGGTGCAGTACGCTCATCAGCACCTCGTCGTACATCGCGATCTGAAACCAGGCAATATCCTGGTAACGGCAGAAGCAGTTCCCAAGCTGCTCGATTTCGGTGTGGCCAAGATTTTGGACCCATGGCAGGCGGGATTGCTTGAAGCCACTCACTCATTGCTCAATCCAATGACGCCTGGATATGCAAGCCCGGAGCAAGCCCGCGGAGAGAAGCTTACGACGGCTTCGGACATTTACTCTCTGGGCGTCGTACTTTATGAACTGCTGACTGGGCAGCCCGCTCAGGCGGTCTCCGGCAAATCGCTTGAGCAAGCCATTCGCATCATCACAGAAACGGAACCCCCGAAACCTTCGACTGTGGTCCGAAAGAAAGCCGTCGGCCGAAATCCTGCCACTGCAGTTAAGTTGTCGCCTGACGTAGACGCCATAGTCGCCAAGTCCATGCGAAAGGATCCTCAGCTGCGCTATGCCTCACCTCAGGAATTTTCTGCTGATCTGTCGCGTTATATCAGTGGCCTGCCTGTGTTTGCGTACCGCGGAACCATGCGCTATCACGCCAGTAAGTTCGTTACGCGGCATCGCTTGGCTGTTTCCCTTGCTGCAGCCGGGCTGTTAGTGCTCCTCGGATTTGCTGTGACCATGACAGTACAAGCCAAACGAATCGCTTTGGAACGCGATCGAGCTAACCGGGAAGCCGAAGCATCGAACCGTGTTGCCGGCTTCATGACCAATATGTTCAAGGTGGCGGACCCGAATGAAGCCCGCGGTAATCGCGTCACAGCACGGGAAATTCTCGACAAAGCTTCTGGTGATGTTGAATTTGGCCTTTTAAAAGATCCGGAGCTCCAGGCACGGATGATGGACGTTATGGGGGTGGTTTACTGTAACCTCGGCTTGAATTCCCGTGCTCAAAACCTGCTGGAGCACGCAGTCGGTCTGCGGTCACATACTTTGGGATCAGAAGACCCGGCAACACTCGCGTCGAGGGAACACTTGGCCGTCGTCCTCGCAAGCCAAGGCCGCATCGCCGACGCTCAGAAGCTTCAGCGAGAGACCTTGGCGATCCGACGCCGCGTTCTGGGCACCGAACACCCTGACACGCTCCAGTCCATGAAAACTCTGGCCCGCCTCATCGAACGCGAAGGACGCGACCTGCCGAATGGGCCTGAGGCGGACGCTCGCTTCCAGGAAGCGGAAAAACTGGAGCGAGAGACATTGGGAATCGCCCGCCGCGTCCTCGGTTCCGAAGATCTGACTACTCTTGGACTGATGAATAACCTGGGCAGCACTCTGGACTACGAAGGGCGCTACGCCGAAGCTGAAAAATTGCAGCGAGATTTGTTCGGGATTCAACGCCGCGTCCTCGGTCCCGAACACCGGGACACCATGGGCTCCATGAATAACATTGCGTTCACTCTTGAAAAGGAAGGCCGCTACGCGGAGGCTGAGAGCGTATATCGTGATGCTCTTCAAGTTCAACGCCGCGTCCTCGGCCCGCAACATCCCGACACCTTGCTTACTATGGACAACTTGAACAACACACTAGCCGAGCAAGGCCGCTACGCTGAGGCGGAGAGGTTATGCCGCGAGACGCTGGATATTCGGCGCCGAGTTTTGGGCCCTGAGCATCGTGACACCGCCACCTCAAAATATGAACTGGCGGGCCTGCTAGCCCGTCAAGGAAGACCGAATGAGGCTCTCGCTGAGTTGCGCGACGCTGTGGACCACGGTCTGCCTGCAGGCACCGATCTCGATATCGACCAAGAAGACGATTTCAAATCCCTGCACGGCGACCCCCGCTATCGGGCACTGCTAGCACACGCCAGGCAGCGCGCTGCGACGCAGAATGCAAGGTAGGTGGTTAGGCAGTCTCAGGAAGCTCCGCATTGTTCCACTTGCTATTGCAGAATCTACGACGCAGAACCGTTGAGCACTGATACGACGCATCGCCATCGATTGGAAGGCTTATTACGGCCGCGTTTCGAGCGTGAACTCAACCCACAACGCGGTGCGATTGGTAATGTTCGGGCATCGTCCCCCCGAGGCGTCACTGAAACCGATGACCCATGGACTAGCATCCGGGGCCACGTCTAATGCATTGGGACCGGTTCGAACGGTAAAGGGCTTGCCGAAAGGGGTGCCTGGGGTTGCATCCGTTCCCGCTGGCGGCGACGCTTGGCAGGGCCCGGGGGCACTGGCACTGCAGTTGGAAATGGCCTGTTGACTTTGCCCGCCGGTCAGCTGTGCCCAGCAGAACGCAATGGGCCCCGACGTGCCCTGTGGAGAGTCGAAGACACCTAGCTGCTCTACACGCAATCTAGCGCCGAAGCCCTCACTCAGTGATGTGTTGAGGTCGGCCACCCAATGCGACTCGGCGCTATCGGACGCGCCGCAACCAGCGAGATTAGGATTGCTCGCGGTAGGTGGTCCACACGCCGCGACAAAGCGCACTCGCACGGGATCGGTTTGTGGCGAACCAGCCAGGACCGCAGGGAGAGTGATCTGTGATCCCAGCTTGTCCGGCGGTTCGCTGGGAGTATAGCGGAACCAATCCTCGTGCCAGCTTACCCATAACTGAAAAGTGCCGCCAAAAATCGGTTGGAAGGTAGGATTCCGAAATCGGGGGTTAGGGAGACTACATCCGGAGTCCCAAATCCAATGGGCGAGCCCTCCCATGCCTGAACGGTCGGGGAGTGCCGTACCTCCCGCGCAGTTGATACTGCCTGGGAGCCCGGGACAATTGAAGATGTGCACCGAAATCTGTGAATCAGGATCCAGCATACTGATGACCGTCGAGGGCCCACGTATAACGAACGAACGATGCAGAGCCAAAATATCGCGAGGACATTGTGCGGGTTCGCTTGCGCCTTGCTGCAGCAGCGTCTGGTCCGCACACAGGTTGTACCGAAAATCGGACGACCCTGCACACGGCAAATCGAGGGAGAAATCGCTCCAGGAAACCAGAACCTGGTCGTCGGACTTCAGCCAATAGTTAAATGTGGGGTCAAGGACGACATTCCCATCGCCGCCGACGGGTGCCGGGGGATCCAGTTGCTGATTGGGTGGCAGTTCGAATTGGCCGCTGAGGTTGGTAACGCCGGCGGTTCCCGTGTGGTTCACGTTGCTGCCGTTGACGTCGTAGATCTGCGGCCCCGGCGCGACGGGTAGAGCTACTGTCCGTACACAACCGCCCCCGCCGAAGCACAGGCATACAGTCACTGCGAGTGCTGACGTAAGCCATTGAGCCGGGAACAAGCAAGAAAGCCTCTTCATCGCCGTTCCCCCGGATGAG
>Ga0306920_100010338_pt1 | contig 12517 bp, 10 predicted proteins | sample flu12Cox44000170_FD_204666 | JGI IMG/M metagenome (GOLD analysis project Ga0306920, IMG submission 204666) | Lab enrichment of tropical soil microbial communities from Luquillo Experimental Forest, Puerto Rico - flux4day.12C.oxic.44.000.170 (v2)... | ecosystem: Environmental > Terrestrial >...
ACCGGGCATTTTTTTCGTTTGCCACAACAAGAAGTTCGTCGTTTGCCGTCATTGCCGTCGGGTAGTTTGCCGAGAGAAAATGAGCTTGCGGCGTGAGAGCCAGTGCGAACATCAGCGTGGCCGCGTGACCGATCTCGCGCGCATTACGGAGCGCCTCGTCGGCGTTTGCGAGCGCGGCATCGGGATAGCCAAGCAACCACAAGGCCCACGACCGAAAAGACAAGGTCGCCACACGCACGTCCTGACCAAAACGCATCGCCAGCGGACGATGCTCGCGCGGGACGTAGAGCGTAACCGCCTTGTCGTAATGTGCGCGGGCTTCTGCAAGATCGCCCCTAAAAAGCAATGAGTTGCCCATGATGTAATGTCCGATCATCGGCGGAGGTGCTGTTCCCTTTCTCGCCGCGAGAGCCAGAAACTGCTTCGCGAGATCGCGGCAGATATCACCATTGAATGCCACGAAGTTCGCAACCCAGAAACCATAGAGAACCGAAAACAGCAGCAGCGGGTCTTCGGGTGGCTCTCCTTGCGCTTCGGCTTGTTCGATCAGCAGATGGGCCCGCTCCGCAGCCGACTTGGTTTCCGGCGCGGCATATCCCTTGACATGGATTAGCGGCGTTATGAGCGCAACCTGTAGCTTGATTTCTTCGCGGCGCAGGATGGGGGTGGAGGGCAATGCCGCGATCTGATCGAGGGCACGCGTGAGCTGCTCTGCGGCTTCAATCAGTGCCGAACGCTCCAGCGAGCGCTGACCCGCTTTACCCCACAGCCCTGCAGCCTTCTCGATCAGCCCCGCCTCAGTGCAGTGACGCGCCAGCAACTCAGGCTGGCTTTCGAGAATCTCGGGGAACTGATTTTCAAGCGTTTCGGCGATCCGGGTATGAAGCACGCGGCGCCGCTCGCGTAGCAATGTGCCATAAGCGGCGTCCTGTACCAGGGCATGCTTGAACAGATAGGTCGCGTGCGGCGCTACACCCTGCCGAAACAGCAGCCCTGACTGAATAAGACGGTCGAGCGCCAATCCCAATTCAGCGTCCGACTTGCGCACCACGGCAGCCAGCAGAGCATACGAGAACTCGCGGCCGATCGCCGCCCCGATCTGTGCCATCTCTTTGGCGGGGCCGAGCCGGTCAAGCCGCGCCATCAGTGAAGCGTGCAGGCTTGCCGGGACGGCCAGAGCGGGGGAAGGAACTGCCGCTACGAGGTGCTCGGCTACACCCTCGTTCTCCGCTTCCAGGACGGCCTTCGTCATCTCCTCGACGAACAATGGAATGCCATCAGTGCGATCGATGATGTCCTGCCGGATATTTGACGGGAGGAATTTGTTCCCGGCAACGCCATCGACTATGGCGGCGATGTCGCGCTGAACCAGCCGGTTGATTGTGAGGGCGGTTACATGAGGCCGACCGATCCAGGGGGGCTCGAATTCCGGCCGGAACGTCACGAGCATAAGCACGCGATAGCTTGCAACCCGGTCCACCGCCCGACCGAACGCCTCCAAACTCGTGGGGTCGGACCAGTGCACATCCTCGACGATCATCAGCACCGGATCGGAGCGCGACAGGAACTCCAGCTGCCGATTGAGGGCTTCTAGCGTTCTTTGTCGCCGTCGCTGCGGGTCGGGATCGAGCGGGGGATAGCGCCCATCATTTTGTAACGACAGCATTTCAGCAAAGAGAGCGGCGTCCTCTCGGGACGTTGAGGTCTGCGCCAGCACCGCATCGAGTTTGTCGAGCTTCGCTCGCGAGTTGTCGTGATGGACCAGTCCGGCAGCACGTTCCATCTGGCCGATGATCGGATGAAATGCGCTGTCGGTGTGCTGCGGCGAGCAGAAATAGCGCAAGCGCGTGTGTGGTTTGCCCGTCAGCTGCTCCAGCAGCGCCGCCGTGAGCCGTGATTTGCCGATACCTGCCTCGCCGGAAAGCAAGACCACCTGACCTTCGCCGGCCTTTGCCTTCGACCACCGTCGCAGCAGGAGCTCCAGTTCTTCGTCCCGCCCAACCAAAGCTGTAAGGCCGGTCGCATGCAGCGCTTCGAAGCGGCTTTCCACTGAGCTCGCCCGCAGCGCACTCCATACGCGCACCGATCCGGCGATGCCCTTAAGCTCTTTTGTTCCTAGGTCCTGCAGCTCGAACAAATTGCCAAGAAGTTTGCGCGTGCCTTCGGCAATCACAACCATATTTGGTTCGGCGATGCCTTGCAGCCGTGCCGCCAAATTCGGCGTCTCGCCGATGATGCCGCGTTCTTGCAAGCCTCCCGCATCAAGTAGATCGCCGACGACGACCAAGCCTGTGGCAATGCCGACGCGCGTTTGCAACGAGACGCGGGTGCCCAGTGTTCCCACCTGTGCAATCAATTCAAGCCCGGCCCGTACCGCTCGCTCAGCGTCGTCCTCATGGGCCTGCGGGTAGCCAAAATAGACCAGTACGCCATCGCCCAGATATTGCGATACGAAGCCGCCGAAGCGGCGCACGATTTCGGCGGTGCATTTGTGATAGGCTGCGATAACCTCACGCAGGTCCTCGGGGTCCATGCGAGCGGACAGCGCCGTCGAACCGACCAGGTCGGAAAACATCACCGTGACCTGACGACGCTCGGCAGCGTCTTCAGCGGTTCTATTCGTAACCGGAAGATTGTCAGGAGGCGCCGGCTTCGCGCCTCCGTCGGCGCGCAGGGCTGCGATGGCCTCGAGCAGCTTGCGGCGGTGTCCGACAATACTGACGCCGAGGTCCTTCAGGTCCTCCGCCGTCAAGCTTGGCAGGACGGTGCCATCGATCTCGTTCTCGCTGAATGCCGCCTCATACCGTTCGAGGCCAATCCTCCGCAACCAAGCTCCGACATCCATGATGGCGCCTATGGGAGTGATCATGCTATGATTACTCACGCCATCCTGGCCGCCAGCTCGGCGAAATCCGCCACCACCAGATCGGGTTGATGCGGCGTGCGGCTGAACGGCCGCTTGCGGCGATCGATGAATGCCGTGCGCATGCCGTACGATTTCGCCCCGATGCAGTCGAAGGCGTGATTGGCGACGAACAGGATGCTGGAGCGCTCCTCGCCGATGATCTCGGCCGCCTTGGCATAGGTCTTCCAATGCGGCTTGAAATATCCGGCTTCCTCAACCGAGATGACATGATCGAAGCGAAAACCGATATGCGGCCCCGCAGCCTTGAGCATGTCGCGGTCGCCATTCGAAAGGATCGCAAGCTTGTAGCCTTTGGACCGCAGCTGCTCGAGCGCCGGAACGACGTCGGCAAATGGCTTGAGCCTCTCGATCTCCGCCACCAGGGCACGCACCTCGTCGTCGCTGTGGGCGATACCGCAGCGGTCCATCACATGCGATACGGCCCGATGCCCGATCTCGCGGTACGGCGTATGCCCGCGGTCGCACAGCGCATCGATCATCGAGCTCTCGAAATGGGTGCGCCGCCACCAGGTGACGAAGCGGCTGGCCTCGCCATGCCAGCCCTTCCGCTGCAGAAACGGCGTGACCGCCTCGACCAGCCCCCGCTGCATATCGACGATGGTGCCGTACTGATCGAACGCCAGCGCCTTGATCTCGCGCTTGAGGATTTCAGGGTTCTCCATGTGGAGTCAGCATGATGTGTCCGTGGGCGGAAAGTTCCATCCGGCCTTCTAGCATTGCCGAAACCCGCTGCATAACGTAGCCTGATTTCCCCTCGGTGATGTGCGGTGTGCCGATGAAAACGCTCTTCGTTCATCCGGGTCCGTTGCTCTACACCAACGTCTTCCTGCGGCTCGAGCCGTTAGGCCTTGAGCTCGTAGCGGAGGCTGCCCGCCGCGGCAGACATCAGGTCCGGCTCATCGACCTGCAGGTCGAAAGCCACGCCGACTATCACCGCCTGGTCGCGGAGTGGCGGCCGGACTTCATCGCGTTCTCCTGCAACTACCTCGCCAACGTGCCGGAGATCGTCGATCTGGCGAAGGCTACCAGGATCATCTTGCCGCGCGCCTTCATCTGTGTCGGGGGCCACAGCGCATCCTTCACTGCGACCGCCATCCTCGAGCACGGCGAGGGCGCGATCGATTGCGTCCTGAAAGGCGAGGGCGAGGCGGGCATCGGCAGGCTGCTCGAAGCGGTTGCCGGGGATCGTGGCGCGCTGACCAAGGTGCCCGGCGCGGTCACCGCGGACGGCGAGGGACCGCGGCCCGGCTTCGTCCAGCATCTCGACGAGGTGCGGCCGGCGCGCGACCTCCTGCGTCACCGGCGCAAATATTTCATCGGCATCCTCGATCCCTGCGCCTCGATCGAGTTCTCGCGCGGATGCCCGTGGGATTGCTCCTTCTGCAGCGCCTGGACCTTCTATGGCCGCAGCTATCGCGCGATCAGCCCGGAGCGGGTGGTCGATGACCTCGCCTCGATCCGCGAGCCCGGCGTATTCATCGTCGATGATGTTGCCTTCATCCAGGAGAAGCACGGCTTTGCGATCGGCGAGGCGATCGCGCGCAGGGGTCTGCGCAAGAATTTCTATCTGGAAACGCGCGGCGACGTGCTGCTTCGCAACAAGGAGGTGTTCCGCTTCTGGAAGAAGCTTGGCGTCACCTACATCTTTCTCGGCATCGAGGCGATCGATGAGGAGGGGCTGCGCAAGTTCCGCAAGCGCATTCCGCTCGGGCGCAATTTCGAGGCGCTCGAGTTTGCCCGTTCGCTCGGCATCGAGGTGGCCATCAACATCATTGCCGACCCGGATTGGGACGAGGAGCGCTTTCGCATCGTGCGCGAGTGGTGCATGGGCGTGCCGGAGGTGGTCAACATCAGCATCAACACGCCCTATCCCGGCACCGAGACCTGGCTCACCGAGCAGCGCCGCCTGGCAACGCGTGATTACCGGCTGTTCGACATCCAGCATGCGGTGCTGCCGACGAAGCTGCCGTTGGAGAGGTTCTATCGCGAGCTCCTGCACACCCAGCGCGTGCTCTACGGCAAGCACATGGACTGGCGTACCACGCCGCTCCTCTTGAGCTCGGTTGCGCGCAATCTCATGCGCGGGCAGACCAACTTCCTGCGCGGCATCATTAAGTACAACAAGGTGTTCAATATCAATACCATGCTCGGGGACCATGCGAAGCCGGTGCACTACGAGCTGCCGCTGCCGCCGCGGCCGCAGGCCGACGTCGCGCGGGCGGCGAAAGCCTCCCAGCTCTATATCCACGCTCCGCGCGGTCGCGCAGGCCGCAGCATCGACGATGCCACCGAGCATTTCGTCGAGTCGACCCGCATGGGCGCCTCCAGCTGATCGCGATGCTTTCACGGCGCGCGTTTGTGCTGTCGGCGGCTGCGACCTCGACCGCCGCCGCCGCCCTTGCGCGCTCGCAGGCTGTGCCGCAGGCGCGTGGCGAGACGGCGCCGACGGTGCTGCGGCTCGAGCGCCGCAGCATCGAGGTGAATGGCAAATCCGCTTCCGTGTTCGGCATTCGCCAGCCTGACGGCAGCTTTGGCATCAGAACACGGGTGGGTGAGCCGTTCCGCGTTCGCGTGGAGAACCGGATCGACGCGCCGAGCCTCATCCATTGGCACGGCCTTGCACCGCCATGGCGGCAGGACGGCGTGCCGGGAATTTCCGGGCCGCCAATCCCGCCGGGCGGAAATGCTGAGTACGACTTCCCGCTGGGCTTCGGCGGCACGTTCTGGATGCATTCCCACGAAGGGCTGCAGGAGCAGCTGCTGATGGCGGCACCCCTGATCATCCATGATCGGCGCGACGCTCCGGACCGGCAGGAAGTCGTTTTGATGCTCGCCGATTTCAGCTTCACGCCACCGGAGCAAATCTTCGAGGCACTCAGGAAGGGCGGCGGCATGCCGTCCATGTCGGGCGGGGACCACAAGGAGATGACGGGTCCCGGCATGAAAATGGGTGCCAAGCCGGATTTGAATGACGTGAAATACGACGCCTTTCTTGCCAACGACCGCACCTTGGCCGACCCGGACGTGGTCAAGGTCGAGCCCGGCGCGAGCGTGCTGCTGCGCGTCATCAACAGCTCCTCCATGAGCGCCTTCCATGTGGATCTTGGCGCACTCGAAGGGGAGCTGATCGCCGTCGACGGATTTCCGCTCGCGCCGGTGGCGGGGGGACGGTTTCCGATCGCCGTGGCGCAACGCCTCGACATCGTGCTTTCAATACCGCGCGCGCCAGCGGCGCATCCGGTGCTCGCGGTGCTTGAAGGCGAGAACCGGCAGACCGGGATTGTGCTCTCTGCCTGCAGCGCGCCGGTCGCGCGCATCTCTGACACCGCCGCTGCCGCTTCACCGGCGCTCACGCTCGATCTCGAGCGCCGGCTGCGCGCGACCGCGCCGCTCGCGCCACGCAAGGTCGACCGCACCCACACGCTCGATCTCACCGGCAGCATGGCCGGCTACAGCTGGTCGCTCAATGACGTCGTGTGGACCAAGGAAACCCCGTCGCTTCCGGTTGCGCCGGGAGAGCGCGTCGAGCTCGTCTTCATCAATCGGACCCCGATGCCGCATCCGATGCACCTGCACGGCCACCAGTTCCAGGTCGTGGAGATCAACGGGGAGCGCCTTTCCGGCGCGGTGCGCGATACGGTGCTGGTGCCGCCCGGCCACCGCGTTGTGGTCGCCTTCGACGCCAACAATCCGGGGCTATGGGCGCTCCACTGCCACCTGCTCTATCATCTCGCAGCCGGCATGTTTACCACCGTGCGCTACGTCTAGAGCGTGCAGGAGCGCGTGTGCTTTACCCCCAATGGATGCTTGCGCTTCTCGCGATCATGCCATGACCGGGCCTGCGAGCGCCACGCACTCGATCTCGCAGCCATTGCCGAAGCGAAGCTGCATGGACCAGACCGTGCGCGCCGGTGCATCGACCGGGAAAAACTCGCGATACACACGTTCCATCTCAGCCAGGTGCGAAATGTCCGCGAGCACCACGTGCACGCGCACGACGCGATCGAGCGAGGAGCCAGCCGACTCCAGCATGTGCCGCATGTTGGAGAGCGTGACGCGCACCTGTTCGGCAATCGGGCCATGGCTGCGCTCGCCGCTTGCGGGATCGACCGGAACCATGCCGGAGAGAAAGATGTAGTCACCCACGCGGATGCCGGGCACGTGCGGCAGGTTGCCGGCACGCGAGGCGTTGAGCAGCGGATTCTTCGGCGCAATCGCGGATCGCTCAAGCCTTGCTGTCATCGGATCACGCCAGTGCTGTGCATTCGATAATCACCTTCACGCCATCGGGAAGGCGGGCGCCGCAGACCGTGCGTGCCGGCGGCGGATCGGGAAAGAAACGGGCGTAGACCTCGTTCATGTTGGGCGCTTCCAGCATGCTGTGCAAAAGCACATTCACCTTCACGACCTTTTCAATCGAGGAACCCGCTGCCTCCAGCAGCTGCTTGAGATTGCCGAGGATCACACGCGTCTCGCTTGCCGTCGTCCCGCGCACCGGCTTGCCGGATTGCAGGTCGACCGCGGTGAGGCCGGACACGAAGATGAAATCACCGCCACGCACGGCCAAGGAGGCCGGCGTGGGTGACGCTTCCGGTGCGCTTTTGGCCAGCGAAATGATGTCGCGCGTCGCGGCCATGCAACACCTCATCCGATCAGGCGGCGGCGATCGCGTCGAGCTCGACCTTGAAGCCAGCCTCGATCTGCGCCGTCCACACTGTGCGCGCGGGCGGGCCGTTGGCCACGTATTGCCGATAAACACGGTTGAGCACGTCGTATTCGATGCTGTCGTAGATCAGCGCATGCACCTGGACCAGCCGGTCGAGCGATGAGCCGGCCGATTCCAGGAGCAGCTTGAGATTTCCGAGGATCACGTGCGCCTCACTGGTGAGGGTACCGTGACGGCGTTCGCCGGTATGCGGGTCGACCGGCAGCATGCCGGAGCAGAAGATCAGGCCGCCGGCGCGGATGGCGGGCGACTGGTGATGCCCGTAGTGCTCGCGCAGATCGAGCCCAGGACGCGGCGCTGCGATGACTTCACGCATGGCGCAACTCCATGAAACCGTAGCCCGCGTTGAGCGCAGCGAAACGCGGGTTGGTGGATCCCGGATTTTGCGTGCGCTCAATCCGGGCTACGGTTTCTGAGATCAGTCCGAGAGCTGCGCCACGCCGGACAGCAGGAACCGCTCGGGGTTGCCGGGCGCCTTGACGTCGCCGAGACCGACGAGCGCGTCGATGAGAGCGTTGATCTTGGTGCGGGAGATTTTCCCGCTGCGGTCGAAGAAATTGTTGTTGTTGAAGAAATCGTACGACTTCTCCACGTCCTCGGGCTTCTGGTTGCTGACCTTGACCAGGATGCTCACCGCCTCGGCGCGGTTCTTGGGATCGTACAGATACTCGATGCTCTTGCTCTGCGCGGCAAGCACGCGCTTGAGCGTCTCGGCACTGCGCGCCGCCCACGCTCTGTTCACCACCGAGCCGGAGAACGCGAGCTCCGGCGCATATTGCAGGGCGAGACCGAGATCGTTGTAGCCCTGGCTCTGAACCTGAAAGTTGGACGGCGGCAGCAGGATCGCCGCATCGACCGCCCCGCCGAGCAGTGCCTGTGCGCGCGCGGTTGTGGCGCCGGCATAGACATAGTCGAAATCGCCGCTCTTGAGCCCCTGCGGCGCGAGCATGCGGTCGACGTAAAGCCGGGTGATGTCCTTGGGGCCGCCGACCGAGATCACCTTGCCCTTGAGGTCCTTGAGGCTCTTGATGTCTGGCTTGGCAAGGAGCGCATAGGGAGGCACCTGCACCTCGAAACGAGTAAGCGCGAGCGCCGCGCCCTGATCGATGGCACGCAGCGGATCAACCAGCCCGGTCGACATGCTCATGTCGAGCGATCCGGCGGAGAGCTGCTGGATCACCGAGGCGCTCGACTGGATATAAACGACGTCCGGCTTGACGTTCTCGGCGGCAAAGAAGCCTTTCTCGATCCCGATGAAGAGCGGCCACAGATTGGCCGAGGGCGAGCCTACCGTGCCGATGGTGACGGTATCGGCGGCGCGCACGGGCGAGAGCAGAAGCAGTGCGGCCACGAGCGATGCAAGCGCGGCGCGCGCGAGGTTCGTCATAATTGGCATGATGATCCTCCGTGTTCGGGAGCGGGCAGGGCGGCATGCGCGCCAGTCAGGCTGCGACAAGGCGAAAACTCTCCCACACTGTGGACGCGCTTGCCAGCACGCCCGACCAGCTGCCGCTCTTCTCGTGCTGGCCCGGCCTGATGTGGCGCCCTGCGAACGCGTATTCCCCCGAGGCGGACGCGAAGGGCCACGGCGAGAGCTCGTAGTGGCCTTTGCCGCGCGGGCGAACAGCGATGCTGGCATCTTCACTCGCGTTCAAGGGCACGTGCTCGAATTTCGTCTCCTGGCGTTCGCTCGGATGCGTCCGGTTGAAATAGAGCGCAAGCGTGTCGAAGAACTGAAGCTGCTTGTAGCTCTGGAACAGACGCGGCTCCTCGATCCAGGCTGCGGTTGCCGCATCGCGGCCAAGCTCGGCCTTCAGGCGCTTCTGGCGCTCGAGCTCGCCGTCGAGCATTCGCTGCGCCAGCGGGCGATCGTGCGGCGGGATCTTGTCGATCAGCACCATGCTGGAGAGCCCATAGCGCCCATTATAAAGACCCCAGCTGTGCATGCTGGAGATCAGGCCGCAGAACGGGTGCTGCCGCTCGTTGAAATCGGGCGAAACCCGGCTGGTGACGGTGATGTATTGCGCCGGCGTCTCGACGAGGTTGTAGGGCAGGGCGGTGGCCGGATCGGTTACGGGGTCGCGGTCGAACTGCGCCCAGCCGGCGTCATGATTGAGCACGACGCTGAACATCAGATCATTCGGCTCGCTTGCCTGGAACCGATCATTGCCGAATGCGCGCGCGAACTGATGCGAGAGCGCAGTGTGCTCGTACATCATGATGGCGAGGCGCAGCTCTCCGGCTGGCGCCGTCTGGATGATCATGCCTGCACCCTCGCGGAGCACACGCTACCGAACGCGCCCCTGCCGGCATTGCGTGCTTCAGGCGAGATGTTATTTGAGCGGCGGCGCGTGCGCCAGCGGGAACTCGACGCAGGGAGGTACTGCATGTATCCCCAGCGCCAAAGGAGCACGGTCATTGGCAATGGTATCCAGCGGGCGTGCGGGCAAGCCTCGGGCGGTCATCATCGGCGGATCGATGTCCGGCCTGTTTACCGCGGCGTTCCTGCGCCAGATCGGCTGGCAGGCTGATGTCTTCGAGCGTTCTGCGGTGGAGCTGGTCGGTCGCGGCGCCGGCATCACCACTCATCCCGAATTGCTGGCAGCCCTTGAGGCAAGCGGAGCCGGAACCGACGATCTCGGCATCACTGTGGACCGGCGCATCGTGCTTGACCATGACGGCAAGGTCATTGCCGAGAAGCATCTCAGCCAGGTCCTTACCTCATGGGACCGCCTGCAACGCCTGCTGCGAGAGACCATCGAGCAGGGACATTATCACCTCGACTGCAATTTCGAGCGCGCGCAGCGATGCGGGGACGGTGTGCGCATTCATTTCTCGGGCGGGCGCTTCGAGGACGCCGATATGCTGGTCGGCGCCGACGGCCTGCGCTCCTCCGTGCGCGCGCAGATCATGCCGCAGGTGCAGCCCGTCTATGCGGGATATTTCATCTGGCGCGGCACGGCGAACGAAGCCGATCTGTCGGCCCGCGCGCTGCACGAGGTGTTTCCGTATTTCTCCTTCTTCCTGCCACCGCGGCAGGAGGTCATCTGCTATCCGATCTCGGGGTTCAACGACGACGTCCGGCCGGGTCGTCGCCGTTTCAATTTCATCTGGTATCGCGTTGCCGACGCTGAATCGCTGAGACGGATGTGTGTCGACGATAGTGGCCGCCAGCACGAGTTTTCCGTTCCGCCCCCGCAAATTCGCAAGGATTTGATCGCGGCCATGCGGGCGGAGGCGCAGCGAACTTTCCCTGCCGTGCTGAACGACTGTCTGTGTGCCATCGAGCAGCCGTTCTTCACGCCGATCTACGACTTCATTGCGCCGCGGATTGTTTGCGAGCGCATCGCGCTGGTGGGTGATGCCGCGTCCAATGCCCGCCCGCATATGGGGTTCGGCGTCTCGAAGGCCGCTTGCGACGCCCAGGCGCTTGCCGATGCGCTGCATGATCAGGACGACATCGACGGGGCTCTGGCTCGCTACAATCGCATTCGCCAGCCGATCGGCGAGATCATTGTGAAGCACAGCCGCAAGCTCGGAACGCACATGGGAGTGAATCTGCGAACCGAGGAGGATCGGGCCATGCACGATCTGCTGCAGGATCATCGCGCTATGATGGACTGGATTGCGGTCCCGAACTTTCTGGATGCCTACCGATGACCTGCGAACTGCCCAAGCCCGAGCATGCGCGCAACATGTGCCTGCTTGGATATTCCGATCAGGGAGGTCGGCCGGATGGCGTCCAGATCATGGTGGCAAACGGCCATGCCTTCATCGGACATATGTTCTCGAAAGGCTTCAGCGTCCTTGATGTGCACGATCCCCGCCGGCCGCAACCCGTGGCCTACATCGTCGCGCCACCCAATACCTGGAACATCCATCTGCAGACTCACGAGAACCTCCTTCTAGTCGTGAACGCGAAAGACATGTTCGCTGCGGCTGAATTCGCGGACGAGCGGGCCTACTACCGCGGGCAGCTGGGGCAGGTGGTCGGCACGGCCGCAACACAACAGCGAAGCGATCGTGGCACGCGCGACTGGACAGCCGGCCTCGCGGTCTACGACATATCGAAACCGGCCGCCCCACGGCGCATCGGGTTCATGCCGGTCGAGGGCGCCGGGATCCATCGCATCTGGTATGTCGGCGGACGCTGGGCCTACGTTTCGGCGCTACCCGACGGCTTTACGGACTACATCTTCATCAGCGTCGACATGAGCGATCCGGAGCGTCCGCGCGAAGCGGGCCGCTACTGGCTGCCCGGCATGAATCAGGCACTGGGGGAACGGCCGGCCTGGCCCGCCACCAGCCGCTATGGCCTGCATCACGCCATCGTCAACGGCGATACCGCCTATGCGGCCTGGCGCGATGCCGGCCTTGTCATGATCGATATTGTCGATCCCGCCGCCCCGAAATTGATCACGCATCGAAACTGGTCACCGCCATTCGGCGGCGGCACCCACAATTGCCTTCCATTGCCGGATCGCGATCTCCTGGTCGTTCTTGATGAGGCAGTGCTCGATCATCAGGAAGATGGCCTCAAGCTGATCTGGATCTTCGACATTCGCTGCCCGACCAATCCGGTCAGCATCGCCACAATGCCGACGCCGTCGGGGGATGACTACGTGCGCAAGGGCGGACATTTCGGCCCTCACAATATCCATGAGAACCGGCCCGGCAGCTTTGTAAGCTCAGAGCTTGTTTTGCGACCTATCAGAATGCGGGCGTTCGCGTTTTCGACATCCGCGATCAATACCATCCGGTGGAAGTCGGCGCCCTTGTCCCTCCGCAGCCGACCAGGCTTGTCGACACAAGGCCCAATCGGGCACGTGTCATCCAGTCCGCCGACGTCTTCGTAGACCGGAACG
>Ga0306920_100010339_pt1 | contig 12516 bp, 13 predicted proteins | sample flu12Cox44000170_FD_204666 | JGI IMG/M metagenome (GOLD analysis project Ga0306920, IMG submission 204666) | Lab enrichment of tropical soil microbial communities from Luquillo Experimental Forest, Puerto Rico - flux4day.12C.oxic.44.000.170 (v2)... | ecosystem: Environmental > Terrestrial >...
CAGAGCGTGGAAGGTCCGCTTGATTCATGGGATGAATCCAGATGGGCAGACCTCTATGATCAGCTAATTTAAGCGTGTTGCAGCTTTCCAGGTTTTATTTCTAGAGCACGTCTCGGTCCATTGGAATCACACGCCGTCATGGCCGGGCCTGTCCCGGCCATCCACGTCTTGGCCCACGGAAGACGTGGATGCTCGGGACAAGCCCGCGCATGACGTGGATACAAATGAATGGAACGAGCCCCAGACTCGGGTCGGCACTTAGTAAGTGCCGCAAGTCGGGTGACAAGCCCGGCCATGACGCGGTAGATGGTCAATGTGACGTAACCCCCGAGTGCCGCAGCGCGAGCTCAGCTAAACAAATGACCAAATCTCTCCTGCGCGATGCGGCGCTCCTCGGGCGTGGGCACGTTGACGCGCGGAAACTTGTCGCGCCAGTGCCAGGGGCGGCAGGCGTCGATGACGGCGCGGCTGTTGGTGTTGTCGCCCACGGCCTTGCGCTCGGGCTCGATGCGCGGGTCGAGCGGTGTTGACCAGGCGTTGCGGATGATGTCGATCGAGGTCGCTGGATCGGAGCGCGTGATCATCGCCCAGATGAGCTCCTCCAGGTTCGACACGTCGATATCGTCATCGACCACGATCACGTAGCGGCCGCAGTAAGCGCCGACGTGGCACATGGCGGCGACATGCCCGGCCTGTCTGGCGTGGCCGGGATAGCGTTGGTTGATGGCGACGGCGAGGAGGAGGCGCGCGCTGCCAACCTCGTGCGCCCAGGCGGCGGCGACGCCCGGCACGCCCGCCTTCTGCAGGCTTTCGCGCAGCAGCGCCGAGCGGACCACCGCGCGGTAGCGGCAGATCTCGTCCGGTGGGCGTTGCGGCGGACAGCCCAGCAGTATGGGCTTGTTGCGGTAATACATCGCCTTGACGTCGAGCACCGGCTCGGGCCGAACATCGCTGGCGTAATAGCCGGTCCATTCGCCGAACGGCCCTTCGACGCGCTCATTGCCGGGAGCTACGAACCCTTCAAGCACGATCTCGGCATTGGCCGGAATAGGCAGGCGAGTGAGGGGAGCCTCGATCACCTCGACCGGCTTGCCGCGCATGCCGCCGACGATCTCGTATTCGCAAACGCCGTAGGGCACCTCGCTGCAGGACATGAGGAAGGTCATGGGGTCGCCGCCGCAGACCACGGCGACCGGCATTGGCTCCCCCCGCGCTCGATATTTGTCGCGCATCTGCCGGCCGTGCTTGCCGGGCGAAATGTAGAAGCCCGCGGTCTTGGCGTCGTGAATCATCACGCGATAGGTGCCGCAGTTGATCCAGCCCTCATCGGGATCGCAGGTGACATTGAAGCTGCCGGTGCCGATGTAACGCCCGCCGTCGGGCTGATGCCACTGTGGCGTGGGAAAGGCAGTGAGATCGACATCCTCGCCCTTGCGCACGTTCTCAAAAACCGGGCCGCTGCTGACGTATTTCGGTGGAATACGCCGCATCGGCGCCATGAAATGGGTGCGGAACGCATCGCTCAGCTCGATGTTGGAGAGATCGGTCGGCAAGCCCAGCGTCATGTTCTTGCGCTTGCCGCCGAAGAAATTGACGAGCACCCGGCTGCCGCGGATCGTTCCCGGGATGTCGTCAAAGACAAAGCAGGCTGCACTCTCGTCATGGAGCGCGACCTCGGCGACCATGCCGATATCCTGCTGCCACGATAGACCGCTGACATCCTTGACCTCGCCGAGCTTGCGCGCCTCATCGAGCCATTGCCGCAGGTCGTCATAGAGCAGGCGCGGCGCGACGTTCGAATGCGCGGGTTCCTCGACGCGCGTCGGGGAAAAATCGGGCTGTGCTCTGCTGGGCTGGGCTGCTGTGAGCATGATATTTCTCCCGTTCGCAACAATGCATCATCCGGCTCATGCAGGCCGTAGATGGATTTGCTCCTTGTGGCCAAAGCCTCTGCTGTTGTCGATGAGCGTCATCCGCTCCGGCTCAAGCCGATAAAACTGCATTTCGGCAAGCAGGTCAGGCGAGGAGCCGGCGGAAAGCAGCCGCTTCACGCAAGGGTAACGCGCCTCGAGCAGGCGGTGCGCATGCATGCGTTGCGACTCGCCGGCGAGCGCTTGCGCATGTCCGGAAATCTGCACCCCGCGCACGTCATCCATGTCAGAGCAATCAGGCGCGACCGTCGCCGCGACTCGCGGGTCGGCCGCAAGCTCGACCGAATGGCGGCTCATCGGATCGGAGACCCAAAGCAGTGCGAGGCCATCACGGACGTAGAACACGTTTGCCGCATGCGGACCTTCGCCCCCGCACGTGGCCAACGACATGACGTGATGCTCGTCGAGGAAAGCGAGGATGCGGGCCGCAATTTGCGTGTCCATGGCGCCCGGCGACATCAGGCGCCCAGGCTGGCCCGCTCCCGATACCACGCGGCGCGTTTTGGTGGCCTGCCGCGGTTGCGCTCAAGTTGCTCCAGCTTGTAGACGCAGTCGTCGCTCGGTGGCAGACCGCATCGCTCCGATCGCTCGCATTCGCTGCAGTAGAGGATCTCTCGCTTTCGAGCCGCCGCTGCTAATCGGTCCTTGATTCCGCCCATCAATGTCCTAAGCGAAAGGATCGCGCGCATGACATTGCCTCCCTGAAAATTGTCCGTCTTGAAAGCGTGACCGGCCGAGAAGTCGGCAAGGGAAGCTAAGCCGAAATCGATCGGCGATATTTGATCAAGATCAAGACTGACCAAACCCTACCCGTAGCCCGCATGAGCCATAGCGCGTTGCAGACGCGCTATGGGCGATATGCGGGAAAATCCCGGATATCGCGCACGCCGCTACGGCGGCGTGCGCTCATCCGGGCTACGCATCAATTGCCCTCAAACGCAGGCTTCTCTTTTTTGACGAACGCCTCATAGGCACGCCCATAGTCCTTGGTTTGCATGCAGATGGCCTGCGCCTGCGCCTCCGCCTCGATCGCCTCGTCGATGCCCATGCTCCATTCCTGGTGGATGCAGCGCTTAGTCATGGCGTGGGCAAATGTCGGCCCGGCGGCCAGCGATTTTGCCATTGCCTGCGCCTCTCCTAGCAAGGCTTGCGGCTCGCAGAGGCGATTGTAGAATCCCCACCGCTCGGCCTCGCTGCCGTCCATGCTGCGGCCGGTATAAAGAAGCTCCGCCGCACGCCCCGCTCCGATGATGCGCGGCAGCATATTGCATGCGCCCATATCGGCGCCGGCAAGCCCAACGCGCACGAACAGAAAAGCGACCTTGCTGCGCGCCGTGCCGAGGCGCAAATCCGATGCCATTGCCAGGATCGCGCCGGCGCCCGCGCAAACCCCATCGACCGCCGCCACGATCGGCTGCGGGCAGGCGCGCATGGCCTTGACCAGGTCCCCCGTCATGCGCGTGAAGGCAAGCAGGCCCGCCATGTCATCCCCGCGTTGCATCTCAACGAGAGGGCCGATGATCTCATGCACGTCGCCGCCGGAGCAGAAGTTGCCGCCCGCGCCGGCGATCACCACGGTCTTGACGGCGTCGGCATAGACGAGATCACGGAACGTGTCGCGCAACTCGGCATAGGATTCCAAGGTCAGCGGGTTCTTGCGTTCCGGACGGTTGAGCGTGACCGTGGCAACCTTTCCGTCCAGCTGCCAGAGGAAGTGCTGCGGCTTGAATTTCGCAAAATCGACGCGTGGCGGGCGAAACCGCTGCGCGGTGGTGGACATTTCCGAGCGGCTCTCGCCGCGAGATGCTTTTATTGCTCCAATTGTAGACATCGTGGTCCCTCCTAACCGGCAAATGTCAGCCCGCCGCTGACGCTGAGCACCTGCCCGGTAATATAATCGGAACGCGGGCTCGCGAAAAACACTATGGCATCCGCGATCTCCTGCGGCTTGGCGAAGCGTCGAAACGGAATCGCGCGCAGGAAGCCTTCCTTCAGCTTCTCAGGCCGCGACGCCAGCATGGGCGTATCGGTCGGACCCGGGCAGATGCAGTTGACGTTGATCGAATGCCGCGCGACCTCGCGGGCGAGCGACTTGGTGAAGGCAATCACCCCGCCCTTGGCAGCGGCATAGGTCGTCTCGCCGGTGCTGCCCACGCGGCCGGCATCGCTCGACACGTTGACGATCTTTCCCTTGCCAGCCGCAATCATGGACGGAAGCAACGCTTGGGTGAGATGCAACATGCCGCCCAGATTAATGTCGATGACCCGGTCGAGATAATCGGGAGAATTCTCCAGGAACGGCGCAATGTCGTTCCAACCCGCGGCATTCACCAGTATGTCGATGCGAGAATGGCGCTTGAGCACATCCGCGGCGCAGCGCCGTATCGAGCCTCGATCGGCGAGGTCGACGGGCACGAACTCGACCTTGAAGTTCGTCTCGGCTGCTTCCCGCTCGAGCTCGGCGCCTTTTTCAGCATTGACGTCCGCGCAAATTACGGTTGCGCCGCAGCGGGCAAACTCCATGACCGTCGCCTTGCCAATGCCGGATGCGCCGCCGGTTACAAGCGCAATTTTTCCCTCAAATTTCATGCTCGTCTCCAGTTTCTGCGCCGACAAGATTCACTGCAAGGCGCCCGCGAAAAAAGCCTCCACGCGCTGGCGTGTCTCTGTGCTCATCAGCAGCCGGCGCGTGGCCTCGAGCTCATCCCGGTAACCGTCCTCGCCGTCCTCCCCGGCAGCGGCGATGCATGCCTTGCTGCAGGCGAGGGCATCGGCGGGAAGGCCTGCTATTCGGTGAGCGATACCGGCTGCGGTCGCGGGGAGCTCCGCGCGCGGCACCGCCCAATGGACGACGCCGAGATCCCGTGCCGTTGCGCCATCGATGACCTCGGCGCCGAGAATGAGTCGAGCGGCAACGGTGCGCCCGCACAGCCTGGTCAAGCGCTGGGTTCCGCCCGCACCGGGAATTAGGCCCAGCCGCGCCTCAGGCAGCCCGAGCTTCACGTCGCTCGCGGCGATGCGCAGATCGCAGGACAATGCCAGCTCGAGTCCGCCGCCCATGGCCGCCCCCCCGATCTCCGCCAAGGTGACCTGCGGCAGCTGCTCGAGCCGGCGATACAGCCGCTGAATTCCGGCGACGAACTCATACATGCGATCGGGACCTCGCGACGCCGTCATGTGCTCGCGCACTCGCGCAAGGTCTGCTCCCGCGCAGAAGACGCGCTGGTCCGAGCGCAGATGCAGTACGCTCCAGCTCTTGCGCGTGGCGAGATCATCAAGCGTGTCGGAAAACGCGCGAACCCACTCCTCATTGATGGCGTTCACCGGCGCCCGGCAGAGAGTGAGCGTCGCGATCCCATCGGCAATGGCGACTTTCAGCATAGCTTGCCTCCCGCCGCGCGCTCCCCTCTCCCTTGTGGGGAGGGGTTGGGGGTGGGGGTCGATGAAGCCAAAGCGTGCATCACGCTGACCCGCCATTTGCGCCAGCGCCGCGAGCGGTCGCCATGCTGCGGAGCATGTAACGTTGAATCTTGCCGGTCGCCGTCTTGGGCAAGCTGTCCACGAACTCGATCCAGCGTGGATATTTCCATGGGCCAATCGTGCGCTTCACATGCACCTTGAGCTCGTCGTGCAGGGCGCGACTCGCAGCGCCTTGACACGGTTGCTTGAGCACGACAAAGGCCTTCGGTTTGATGAGCCCGTTGTCGTCCGGCGCCGGCACCACGGCTGCTTCGAGCACGCTCGGGTGCGCAATCAGGGCCGCTTCAACCTCGAAAGGGGATACCCAGATGGCGCTGACCTTGAACATGTCATCGGCGCGCCCGCGATAGATGTAGACGCCGTCGGAACGCCGCTCGTATTTATCGCCGGTGCGCGTCCAGTCGCCGACAAATGTCTGTCGTGATTTTTCTCGTTGATTCCAATAGCCCGCCGCCGAGGACTGGCCGCGCACCAGCATCTCGCCGATCTCGCCATCGGCAACGTCGGCGCCGCGCTCGTCGACAAGCCGCAGATCGTAGCCTTTCACTGGCACGCCGGAGGTGCCGTACTCGACCGCGTCTGGAAGATTCGTCAGGAAGAGGTGCGCCATTTCCGTGGAGCCGACGCCGTTGACGATGTCGAGGCCAAAACGCGCTTTCCAGGCCTGGCCGACGTGGCATGGCAACGGCTCGCCGGCCGAGAAGCAAAGCCGCAGCCGACTGGAGCCGGCCTGCGGCGTGCACTCGGGGTCCGCGAGTATCGCCGCGTATAACGTCGGGACGGCGTAGAACATCGTGGGCTGATAGGCCCGCAGCGTTTCAAATACTGTCTGCGGCGTGGGGCGCTCCGGATAAAATACCGAGGTCGCGCCAACCGACATCGGACAGAGGATCGCGTTGCCGAGACCATAGGAGAAAAACAGCTTGGCGGCGGAGAAGACGACATCGTCCTCGCGTATGCCAATCCGGTCCTGGCCGGATAGCCGCGATAGCAGCATCGGCGTCGAGTGCACGTGCATCACGCCTTTCGGCATGCCGGTCGTGCCGGAGGAATAGAGCCAATAGGCGACCTCGTCGGCGCACGTTCTCGCCGGGGCGGAGCCTTCGTTCTCGGCGGCCAAGAGCCTTTCCAGCCGCGGGGTCGCATCCGGCCCGCCGCCGACCACGACGATCGCCTTCAACGTGGGTACGTCCCGTCCTGCCTCCTGCACGACTGGCAGCAAGGCGGCGGAGACAAAAGCCACCTTCGCGCGCGAATCTTCCAGCAGGAAGCGGTACTGGTCTGCTGTCAGTCGCGTGTTAAGCAGGACAGGAATGATGCCGGCGCGAATGGCTCCCCAGAACAGAATCGGAAAGTCGACGGTATCGAGCAGGATGAGCGCAATTCGGTTCTCCGGCTCGATGCCCAGGCGCGCGAGCATTGGACCGATGCGCGCAGCGGCGTCACGCAGCTCGCCATAGGTGATGCTGCGCGCCGGATCGATGCAAGCTGTCTTATCGCCGCGACCTTCGGCGACATTACGGTCCACGAAGTCAACAGCAGCATTGTAATCGCGAAGGGCGGTCATCGCTCTGCGCCATGAACAGTGATTACTGGCAATTAAGGGGCTGCTGCGGGGTGGCGTCCTTGATTTAGGTCATGTGCGGTTGCAAGCACCCGTGCAGCCAGTGCGGCGGTGGGCTACACGATCGCGTGGCGGACCTTGGCCGAGACCCATTCGCTGACGATCACGGTGCCGAGGATGACCAGCAGAATCAGCGAGACCTTGGTCCAATAGAGCTGAGTGATCGCGGCGTTGAGCTGAAGCCCGATGCCGCCGGCTCCGACTAGCCCGAGCACGGTCGACTCGCGGATGTTGATATCCCAGCGAAACACCGAGGTGCCGGCGAAGACGGGCAGCACCTGCGGCACGATGGCGAATACCGCGACCTGCGCAGCGCCGGCGCCGGTCGCACGCACCGCTTCGACCTGCGTTTCATCGATCTCCTCGATGGCCTCGTACAGGAGCTTGGCGCAGAAGCCGATCGAGCGCAGCCCAATGGCAATAATGCCCGCGAACACCCCCGGCCCGACAACGGTCACCAGCATCAATGCCCAGATCAGCGAGTTGATCGAGCGCGACGCGACAATGATGAAGAGAGCGATCGGCCGCACCACCGCCACGCTCGGCGTGGTGTTGCGCGCGGCGCAATAGGCTATCGGCACGGCTAGCAAAACCGCGATCGCCGTGCCCAGAGTCGCCATGTTGATGGTATCCCACATCGGCCGTCCCAACTGCCCGATGTAGCTCCAGTCCGGCGGCACCATGCGAGCGGCGAGATCCTCAAGCTGGACGGGCGCGTCCCAGACGAAAGCCCAGACCGTCTTCTCGGAAATGAGCTCAAAGCAATAGACGAATATGGCGGTGCCTGCGAGCCACGACGCCCACACCGCAAGCTCGCCGCTGCGGCCGCGCCGGCGCCATATCTTCAAGCCGTCTTTGCTCGCAACCGTCATCATTAATTGCACCTAGTGTCCCGATTCCGAAGTTCGCAAACGCTTGCGGCACCTCTGATGCGAACTTCGGAATCAAAGGGACACTAGCAACCTCATGGTTCTAGTGCGGTTTTGAATTTGAAGTTCCTACACGAGCTTGCAGCAACAATGATAGGAACTTCAAATTCACCGCACTAGGCGGCGCAGATAGCCGGACGCGTATTCGGCCAGCATGACGATAGCGATGATGACTAGCAGGATTGCCGCTGCGGAGTCGAACTCATAGCGTTCGAACGCGGTATCGAGTGTTGCCCCGATGCCGCCGCCACCGACGATGCCGACCACCGCCGATTCGCGGAAGTTGATGTCGAGGCGGTAGAGGCCAAGGCCGATCATGCGCGGCATCACCTGCGGCTGAACGCCGAAATTGATCCATTGCAGCCAGCTCGCCCCGCTCGCGCGCACGGCTTCCGCCTGCGCGGCATCCATGTCCTCGATGTCCTCCGCCAGGAGCTTGCCGTAGAAGCCGATGGTGGCCATCGCGAGGGTCACCGCGCCCGCAAACGGTCCGAAGCCGAACAGCTTCACGAAAAAGATGGCAAGGATCACCTCCTGAAAGCTGCGCGATACGGCCAAGATCGCGCGGCAAAAGTAATAGACCGGCGCGACGGCAATATTGCGTGCAGCGCCGAGCCCGATCGGCATCGAGAGCGCGATGCCCGCGACGGTGGAAACGACCGTCATCCAGAGGCTTTCTGAGATGCCGTCGACGATCTCATCCCAGCGGCTGGTGAAATTGGGCGGAAGGAACGCGGTCACGAACTGAGCCCCGCGCGGCAAGCCTTCCCAGACCCGATGCCAGCTCACATCGGTGGTGGCGAATGCGAGGGCGAGGTAAACCGCAGCCGCCGCTGCAAGCGTCCAGCGCAGCCAGCCGCGCTTGATGAACCTCGGCTTCGTCCAACGCCGCGCAGCGGCAAGCGCGGTGCTCATGTCACGTCATCAAACACGGGCCGCTCGAGCTCAATCACAGCGTTGCGGTCTCGTTATACGAAGGGAGGGGCGAGCACGTGGTCCTTGAACGGCTGGCGCGCGGAGATGCTCGCGTACCAGCGGTCGAGGCTCGGCATTGCCGGCCGATCCGGCACCAGCCGAATGAACCGGTAGATCATGATCGCCGGCGGGATGTCGCCATAGGAGAAATCGGCGCCGGCGAGATAGGCGGTCTTGCCGAGCTGGTCGTCGAGAATTTTCGCCGCGGCGGTGGTGGCGGCCTTGCCGGCGTCGATCGCCTTGTGATCGCGCTGCGCGGGAGGCGTGCGCACCATGCCGTGGAATAGCGGATGCATCGCGGGCCCCATCACCGAGAGCTGCCAGTCCATCCACTTGTGCGCGAGCGCGCGGCTGCGCAGGTCCGCGGGCTCGAGCAGGCGCGAGCCGTGCTTCGCCGCCAGGTAGCGCACGATAGAGTTCGATTCCCACAGGAGAAAGCCGTCCTCCTCCTCCAGCATTGGCACCAGCCCGTTCGGGTTTTTCGCGAGATAGTCCTGCTCCCGGTTCTTGCCGAAGGGGCCGCCGATATCGATCCGCTCACAGGCAAGCCCGAGCTCGCCGAGCGCCCACATGACCTTCTGCACGTTGGACGAGGTGTTGCGGCCCCAGACCTTGAGCATTGGTGTCTCCTGCATCTCGCTTTCATTATATGCCACGTTATTCCAGATCAGAACATTCGCGGACACCAGATATCTTTTTCAGGCGCTCCAACATTTGAGGCTTTAACTGACGATAGTTCGAAGGGTCTGGCGCGAAGCTGGAATTGAGCTATATTATGGTCATGACCGATCGCGTCTCTTATGCCGAATTCAGTAAGAACCTTGCGAAGTACATGGATCAGGCAAGTGGCAGTCCTCTTCACATAGAGCGTGCCAATGCAGGCTCGGTTGTTATGATGTCGGAGGACGAATTCGAGAGTTGGAAGGAGACTATCTACCTCCTTCGTAGCCCAGCCAATGCTCAAGAGCTGATGAAGGCAATTCTCGAGGCTGAGGCGGGCGAGTACCAAGAGCACGGGCTTATCCAAGAATGAAGCTCACATGGTCCTCACGTGCATGGAGGGACTATGAGAGCTGGAAGGAAGAAGACCCCAAAGTCTTTAGGCGGATTAATGAGCTTATCAAGGATATTGAACAAAGCCCGTATGCGGGTTTAGGCAAGCCCGAGCCACTTAAACATGCCCTTTCTGGATGGTGATCTCGACGAATTACAGACGAGCATCGACTTGTCTATCGGGTCAAGGGCAAAGGCAATGAACAAGTATTGGAAATTGCCCAGTGTCGATATCATTATTGAGGAAGCCAGCACTCCTCTAACGAATGGTGAGTAGCGTCGTATGTTCAGGATTGCCGACGAAGCGATCAACCGATGTCACGCTTCGCTACGGTCAAGAACGCATTCAGATAGTAGTGGATGTGATAAGTGATGATTTGAGTAGGAGCCATTCGCAATGCCGCGCTACCATTTCCATCTGACCGATGGCAAGCAAGTCCTGAAAAATCACAAGGGCATTGATTTGCCGGGCAATGCCGCCGCTCGTGATGATGCGTTGGTTCTGGCACGTGATCTCAAGCACGGTCCCGTCATGCAGGGATGGGACTGGAGTGGCTGGTTTATCCATATTGTTGATACACACGGGCACAAGATCGACGAGCTTCCGATTGCGGATGTTTGAGAAGATGGCCGGGTCCCGCCTGGTACGCCCGTCATAACAAGAGCCCAAGGGACTATTCGTCGGCTCGCGCGAGCGTCTGTCCGAAGTCATTTTCCTTCGACTGCGATGATGACATCAGTGGCGGCGCTCCGGCGAAGCGCAATGAGGGGCTGGTATTCCGGCGAATGATAGAACGTGAGCTCTATTACGTCAGCCCGGCCATGCGGTCTCGATCGGCATGCGGGCGCTCGAGCCGCACGACGGCGCTCTCGCCGCTCTCGTCGTCGCCGGCTGTCTTGCGAATGCTGGCAGACCAGTCCTCCTCGCCGTAGATCGCGGTGAGCACCGCGGGCGTGAGCTTATCGGCCGGCCCGTCATAGACGATCTGGCCAAGCCGCAAGCCGACGATGCGTACTGCGAACATCTGCGCCAGCATGACGTCGTGGATATTGATGATGGCGGAGAGCTTGCGTTCCGCGCACAGCTCCTTGATCAACCGCATGATCTGGCGGGAGGTCTTCGGATCGAGCGAGGCGGTCGGCTCATCGACCAGGAGCAGCTCCGGATCCTGGATCAAGGCGCGGCAGATGCCGACGCGCTGGCGCTGCCCGCCGGACAATTCGTCGGCGCGCTTATCCGCCATCTCCACGAGACCGACGCGCTCCAGAAGCCGGAAGGCGGCGTCGATATCGGATTGCGGAAACCGGCGCAGCCAGCTGCGCCAGAAACCAACGTAGCCGAGCCGCCCGCTGAGCACGTTCTCCATCACCGTGAGCCGCTCGACCAGCGCGTATTCCTGAAAGATCATCCCGATCCGCCGGCGCACGCGGCGCAGCTCTGCGCTGCCGAGCTTCGTCATTTCGACATCATTGAGGGCTATCGCGCCGGCGGTGGGGGCGACCAGGCGGTTGATGCAGCGGATCACGGTCGATTTGCCGGCCCCCGAGGGTCCGATCAGCGCCATCACCTGGCCGTCCGGTACCTCGAGGTCGATGCCTCTGAGCGCAAGGTCACCGCTGCGATAGCGCTTGGTCAGCCCCTTGATGCGCAACATGCAAGGATTCGAGGCGGTAGGATGGGTCGAGGCGCCCGGAACGTCATTGGTGTTTGCTCGGCTGCATCGCGCCGAGACCCATCGCCGGGTCATTGATGGCGGGTCGCGGCGCGCGCGACAAATGCGTTTCATATTCGCAGCTCATCAGGCGCCTTGACCCACCCTACGCGTGAGACAGTCACTTGCAGGTGTATTTGACGCCATTCGCGGCGTCGATTTTGCGAATGACGCTCCAGTCCTTCTTGTAGGTGATCGGTGTGAAGCGGTCTTGCTCCTTGAACTCCGCCTTGAGCGCCGAGTCTTCCCACTGGAACGTGAAGAACGCCTCTTTGATCTTTTCGACGAGCTTGGGATCGAGATTGTGGGCGTATCCGTAGCCGGTAGTCGGAAAAGTCTCCGACTTGTAGATGGTGCGGATCTTGGCGGGGTCGACCACCTTGCGCTCAAACATCCGGTGCATGACCTCGTTGGCGACGGCTGCTGCGTCGTAATCCTTGTTGGCGACCCCAAGCACCGAGTTGTCGTGCTTGCCGGAGAAGGCGGGCTCGAAGTCCCGGCTGGCTTCCAGATTGAACTCGGACTTGAGGATCGCCGAGGGCGCCTTGAAGCCGGAGTTCGAGGTGGGAGAGGTGAACGCAACCTTCTTGCCCTTCAGATCAGCCGGCGTCTTGATCGCGCTGTCGGCGGGGACGATGATTTCCATCTCATAGCCGAATGTGCCGTCTTTGCCGGCCATGATCGCGAACGGAACGAAGCCCGCGCAGTTCACCGCGATCGGATTGCCACCGGTGTTGACGCCGGCCACGTGCAGGCGACCCGAGCGCATGGCTTCGAGCTGCGCGGCATTCGACTGCACGGGAAAGAAGACC
>Ga0306920_100010340_pt1 | contig 12516 bp, 10 predicted proteins | sample flu12Cox44000170_FD_204666 | JGI IMG/M metagenome (GOLD analysis project Ga0306920, IMG submission 204666) | Lab enrichment of tropical soil microbial communities from Luquillo Experimental Forest, Puerto Rico - flux4day.12C.oxic.44.000.170 (v2)... | ecosystem: Environmental > Terrestrial >...
GGCGAAGGCGACCGTGTCGTTGTTCACCGTCTGGCCGGGGGTGACGCCGGGTGTGACTCCCAGGACGGCCGACGCCGTGTACGTCGACGAGCGCAACGAGCCCGCGACGAACACCGCGATCGCCGCAAGCAAGCTGAACGCCAACAGCCAGAATCGATGACGCCAGACGAGACGGAGTTGTTCCTCGAACCCCACGCCGCTCCTGTTCGTTCAGGGCCCGTGTCTGAAGGGGGTGATCTAGACTGCAGCCCCGTGCGGCCGCTGGTATGGGAAAACACTACCGCACGCCCGCGCGCACTTACAGGGCCCTCCGGCCTGTTGGCCCAGGTTGGGCCATTCGGCCCATGCGCGGTGGCGGCCGTCGTGGTCGGTGCCGCCGTCATCACCGGTCAGCTCAAGCTCCTGGTCCTCGGGCTCGTCGCGCTCAGCGTCGCCGTCTGGATCGCGCTGCGGCCTCAGCGTGGCCTCTTGCTCATCGTCGCGCTCGTCCCGTTCGACGGCGTTCGCCTGCCGCTCGGCATCGAGGGATCGCTGGCGTCGTGGAAGGAGGCGCTCGCCATCTACACGGCGGGCGTGGCCCTCCTCTCGAGCCAGCGCGTGCGCCGGCGGGCCCGGCCTGACTGGTACTGGTGGCTGGGCGGTCTGGTGGCGCTGGCGCTGGTGTCGGCGGCCGCACATCAGTCGAAGGCCGCCATCTGGGGCCTGAAGCTCGACTTCGTGTACCTGACGTTGACCTACGCGGCGTGGCGGTGTCCGCTCGATCGGCGCGATCGCGACCGATTCATCTCGATCCTCATGGGTGTTGGTGTCCTCACGGCCCTCTACGGCATCGCACAGGAGATCATCGGGGACGTACGCCTCAACCAACTGGGCTACGACTACAACTCCGTCCTGCGCTTCAACGGCGGGTACCTCCGGGCGTTCTCCACGTTCGCGCTGCCGTTCTCGTTCGGGTTCTTCCTCATGATGGTCATTGTCATCTGCCTGCCGGTGGCCCTGGCCGATCTGTCGCGGCGCCGCAACGTGTGGTTCGTCGTGGCCTGCCCGCTGCTCGCCATCGGCCTCGTCACGAGCATCGTGCGAGCGGCCATCCTCGGACTCCTCGTCGGGCTGCTGTACATCGGGCTGCGGCGGTTCCGGTCGGTGCTGGCCGTGCTGGTGCCGCTCGGTCTCGCCGCCCTGTTCTTCATCCCCGGCTCGGCCGCGACGTCGGCGCTGTCGTCCGACAGCACCAAGGCCCGCTCCACGAACTGGACCGAGAACCTCGACGCCATCCTCGCCCACCCCCTCGGCATCGGCGTGGGTGAGACCGGGGCGGCCAAAGCCCGCTCGTACGGCCAGACCATCGAGGATCAGGCGGCCGTCCTCGGCATCGACCTGACCCAGAAGAACACCGACGTCTACACCGACTCCTTGACGGGCCCGGGCGTCTACCAACCCGACAACTACTACATCAAGACAATTGTTGAGCTCGGCGTCATCGGGCTGTGGCTGCTGTTGCGCGTCCTGTTCGGCGCCCTCCGCGAGGCGCGCCGGCTGGAGCGCGTCCCTGATCCGGCCGATCAGGCCTTCGGCATCGGGGTGACCGCGTTCCTCGCCGCCGCCTTGTTCTCGATGCTGTTCTCGACGTATCTCGAGCTGTTCCCGATGGACATGTACTTCTGGCTGCTCCTCGGGATCACCGCCGCCACCGTGCGCCAGTACGAGCCGGATCCCGAGCACTCACAGGTCGCCGCGCCGCGCCCGGCGGAGCTGCGGATGTAGCACGGTGTAGAGGGCGAGGCCGAGGGCGGCGATGCCGAGCGGTACCACGCCGTTGCCCTCCCCCGTATACGCCGGGTACAGCACGAACCCCGACAGGATCGCGGTCCAGGACCACAGGATCAGCACGCTGCGCCGCTGGCCGTGGCCGAGTCGCATCAACCGGTGGTGGAGGTGACCCTTGTCGGCAGTCGTGACGCTGGAGCGTTGGCCCGCCCGCCGGATGATGGCGAACACCGTGTCGACGATCGGCACGCCCAGGATCACGAGCGGGATGAAGAGCGGGGCGAAGAAGAAGTAGGTCTGGCCTGAGAACGGCTGGTTGGGATCGGCCCGGCCGCCGACGACGATGGTCGAGGCCGCCATCAACAACCCGAGCAGGAGCGCGCCACAGTCGCCCATGAAGATCCGGGCCGGGTTGAAGTTGTGGGGCAGGAACCCCAGGCAGATGCCCAGGACGATGATCGCCACCAACGGGCCGATGTTGGGTTGGGCCAGCAGGCCGAGCTTGTCGAGGCGCTGCCCGTAGAGGAAGAAAGTGCCGGACGCGATGGCCACGATGCCGGCCGCCAGTCCGTCGAGCCCGTCGATCAGGTTGATGGCGTTGGCCAGCCCGATCAGCCACAGCACGGTGACGAGCGGCGCCAGGTCCTGACCGATGATCACCACGTCGCGGAACGGGACGCGGAAGTAGAACATCGTGACGCCGAAATAGGCGAGCACGGCGCCTGCCACCACCATGCCGGTGACCTTGGCCGGCGCCGACAGGCCCTCGGCCGGACCCTTGTGGTAGCGCGACTTCTTGAGGTCGTCGGCGAACCCGACGGCGAACATGACCAGGGCGCCGAGCACCACGCCGAGGGGCTCGGAGTTGTTGGCGAACAGGGGTTGGAACCGGCCCATCCGCCAGGCCACACCGAAGGCGGCCAGGAACCCGAAGAACATGGCGATCCCACCCACGGCCGCCGTCGGCTGCGTGTGGATGCGCCGCTCGTCGGGTTGCACCACCCAGCCCAGGTGCAGTGCCAGCAGCCGCACCAGCGGCGTCAACACCAGCGTGACGCCGGCGGCGACACCACCGACGATCACGTAGCCGGCGTAGTCGGGCACCGGTCCAGGCTAGAGCGCCACCCCGGTGCTGACCCGTTTCACGCTTGTTTGAGAACCTCTGAGGTTCTCCAGCGAGGGTGAAACGGAAGGGGGTCAGGCGTACGGCGTGAACTTGGAGCAGAGGGTGGCCACCTCGTCACGTACCGCCGCCAGCTCGGCGTCGTCGGTGCGGTGGCGCAGGGCCCGGGCGATGAGGCCGGCGATGGCGGCCATCTCGGGATCTTTCATCCCCTGTGTCGTCGTGCTCGGCGTGCCGATGCGGACACCGCTCGTGACGAAGGGGGTCCGAGGGTCGTCGGGGATGGTGTTCTTGTTGAGCGTGATCCCGGCTCGGTCGAGGACGGCCTGGGCCTCCTTGCCGGTGAGATCGGCGTCGAAGCTGCGCAGGTCCACGAGCATCAAGTGGTTGTCGGTGCCGCCCGACACGAGGCGGAAGCCCTCCCCGGCCAGGCCCTCGGCGAGGGCGGCGGCGTTGACGACGATCTGGCGGGCGTAGTCGGCGAAGGACGGGTGCATCGCCTCCCGGAAGGCGACCGCCTTGGCCGCGATCACGTGCTCGAGCGGGCCGCCCTGGAGACCGGGGAAGATGGCCTTGTCGATGGCCTGGGCCAGCTCCGCCGTGCACAGTATGGCGCCGCCGCGCGGCCCCCGCAGTGTCTTGTGCGTCGTGAGCGTGACGATGTCGGCGTAGGGCACGGGGGAGGGATGCACCCCGCCGGCGATGAGCCCGGCGATGTGGGCGGCATCGAACATGAAGTAGGCGTCGATCTCGTCGCAGATGGCGCGGAACGGCTCCGGCTCGATGCGCCTCGAGTAGGCGGTGGCGCCGGCCACGATCATGCGGGGCCGGTGCTCGAGGGCCGCGTCTCGGACGGCGTCCATGTCGATGCGCTCGTCGCTCGGCGACAGCTTGTACGACACGAAGTTGTACAGGCGACCGCTGGCGTTCACCGGCGAGCCGTGGGTGAGGTGGCCGCCGTGGTCGAGGCTCATGCCCATCACCGTGTCGCCGGGCTGCAACAGCGCCATGTATACGCCGAGGTTGGCGTTGGCGCCCGAATGGGGTTGCACGTTGGCGTGGTCGGCGCCGAACAGGGTCTTGGCCCGCTCGCGCGCCAGATCCTCGGCCTCGTCGATCACGTAGTTGCCGCCGTAGTACCGCTTGCCCGGGTACCCCTCGGAGTACTTGTTGGTGAGCACCGAGCCGGTCGCGCGCAGCACTGCCGGCGAGGCGAAGTTCTCCGAAGCGATGAGCTGGATCGTGGTGTTCTGACGAGTGAGCTCCTCGTCGATGATGGAGAACAGCTCGCGGTCAGGATCGACGTCCGACGGCCAAGGCATCTCCTCATTCTACGTGGGGCACCGGACCGCCGGCCTGGGTTCGACGGCCCATCACGCCCTACCCTTCCGGCCCATGCCCCTGGATCCTCGGCTCCCTGTCATCGTCGGCGCCGGCCAGGTCGTCCAGCGCGCCGCCACCGTCGCCGACGCCCGGGAACCGGTCGACCTCATCGCCGATGCGGTGCTGGCCGCGGCTACGGACGCCGGGCTGGCCAGCCTGGCGACCGTCGACTCGATCCGCATCGTCCAGCTGCTTTCGTGGCGCTACCGCGACCCTGCCCACTTCGTGGCCGAGGCTCTCGGCATCACTCCTCGCGAGCTCGCCTACACGACGATGGGCGGTAACACGCCACAGACGCTCATCAACACCACCGCGGCCGAGATCCAGCGTGGCGACATCGACTGCGCCGTCCTCGCCGGCGGCGAGTGCTGGCGCACCCGCATGCGGGCCAGGCGCGACGACGTCACGCTCACGTGGAAGAAGCTCCCGGAAGGCACCGTGCCGAGTCGCGTCATCGGTGGCGAGCTCGACATGTCGAACCCCGCCGAGGTGGCGCGCGGCGTCATCATGCCGGTGCAGGTGTATCCGATGTTCGAGTCGGCAGTGCGGGCCGCGTGTGGCGAGGGTGTCGAGGCCCACCAGGTCCGGATCTCGGAGATGTGGGCCCGGTTCTCGGCGGTGGCAGCTCACAACCCGTATGCCTGGGTGCAGCGGGAGCTCACGCCCGAAGAGGTGCGCACACCGGGTCCCAACAACCGGATGATCGGCTTCCCGTATCCGAAGTACATGAACTCCAACAACGACGTCGACATGTCCGCCGCCCTCATCATGTGCTCGGTCGAATATGCCCGGCGGCTCGGCGTGAGCGAGGACCGGTGGGTTTTCTTGCACGCCGGCGTCGACTGCCATGACAGCGGCTTCGTCTCCAACCGCGAGGACTTCAACTCGTCGCCGTCCGTCCGCATCGGAGGACGTCGGCTGCTCGACCTGGCGGGCATCGGCATCGACGACGTCGAGGTGATCGACCTCTACTCCTGCTTCCCGTCGGCGGTGCAGGTGGGTGCGGCCGGCCTGGGCCTCGGTTTGGATCGTCAGCTGACGCGCACGGGCGGCCTCGCCTTCGCCGGCGGCCCGTGGAACAACTACGTCACCCACGCCGTGGCCACCGTCGCCAACGACCTGCGCGAGCGCCCTGGCTCGTACGGGTTGGTGTGGGGCAACGGCGGCTTCTTGACGAAGCACTCCTTCGGCATCTACTCGACTACGCCGCCGCCCGACGGCCCGCGCCTCGACGGTGAGGATGTGCAACCGCAGATCGATGCGGTCCGGTCGCGGCCCCTCGCCGAGCCGGCCGACGCCGCCGGGCCGGCCACGGTGGAGGCGTACACCGTCATGCACGACCGCGACGGTCTGCCGGAGACGGCGCTGGTGGCCTGCCTCCTCGCCGACGGCCGCCGGGCGTGGGGCACGTCCACCGATCGTGACCTGGCGGCGGCCATGTGCGAGGGCGAGTGGGTCGGTCGGGCCGTGACCCTCGACGCCGACGGCACGCTCCGCGCCGGCTGAAACCCGACTGCACCGGTTCGAGTCGGCTGATGATGCGAATGCCGCACGATCAGCCGACTCGTCGGGTCGTCTAGGTTCGGACGCCGTGCGAGCCACCGTGATGCGCGACTGGAAGCTCTCGGTGGAGGAGGTGCCCGACCCGGTGCCAGGTCCGGGCCAGGTGCTGGCCAAGGTGCTGGCGTGCGGGATCTGCGGCAGCGATCTGCACATGCTGCGGCACGGCGCCGAGCAGTTGCGGCTGGCGGCGGAGCTGGCCGAGTCCGCCCCGCCCGAGCCGTTCAAGTTGATCGCGCTGGAGCCCTCGGCCGCCACCGTGATGGGCCACGAGTTCTGCTGTGAGATCGTGGAGACGGCGGCGGGCTGCGACAACCTGAAGGTCGGTGACATCGTCGTGTCGGTGCCCGTGGCGTTCGACGCCGAGGGCCTGTACGCCGTCGGCTACTCGAGCCGGTACCCCGGCGGCTACGCCGAAGCCATGGTGCTCAACGACATCACCGGCATCAAGGTGCCGGCCGTCTTGTCGCCCCGGCTGGCGGCGCTCACCGAACCCTTCGCCGTCGGCGTCCACGCCGTGGCCAAGAGCCGGTCCCGTCGGCCTGGCCGTGATCGGTGCCCTCCGTTTGAAGGGCATCGGGCCCATCGTCGCCGCCGACTTCTCCCCGACCCGCCGCGCCCTGGCCGCCGGCCTCGGCGCCGACGAGGTCGTCGACCCGAACGAGACCACGGCTATCGCCGCGTGGCAACGCGTCGACGGTATCCGCCCGCTCGTCGTGTTCGAAGCGGTCGGCGTCCCCGGGATGATCGACGCCGCCATGCGCATGGCGCCGCGCGGCTCGCGCGTCGTCGTCGTCGGCGTCTGCATGCAGGAGGACCGCATCCAACCGATGGCCGGCATCCGGGGCGAGCTCTCGCTGCAGTTCGTGCTCGGCTACGAACCCGACGAGTTTGCCCAGTCGTTGCACGCCATCGCCGACGGTACGGTCGACCTGGCGCCGATCATCACCGGCACCGTCGATCTCGACGGCGTTCCCGGCGCGTTCGCCGATCTGGCCCGCCCCGACGCCCACGCCAAGATCTTGGTGCAGCCGAGTTGATGCGTCGCCGCCGCCGCTCCGCTTCAGCGGCTCCTGCTCGCTCCGCTCGACAATCCCTTCTACTGATGCGTCGCCGCCGCCGCTCCGCTTCAGCGGCTCCTGCTCGCTCCGCTCGACAATCGCTTCTCCCGCGATATGGCTGACACGTTCCCGCGCCAGCACGCGCGGACGCGGCGCTTCACCCTCGGCGAGCCGCGCAACCTCACGGTGTCGCCCGATGGCCAGCGCGTCGTCTTCGCCCGGTCCCGCGGCGGCAACGACCCCGTCAACTGTCTCTGGGTGCTCGACGTCGACAGCGGCGAGGAACGCCTCGTCGCCGATCCCCACGAGTTGCTCGGGACCGACAGCGAAACCAACCTCCCCCAGGACGAACGACGCCGGCGGGAGCGGGCCCGGGAGGCCGCGGGCGGTGTCGTGAGCTACGCCACCGACGACGCCGTCGTGGCCGCCGCCTTCACGCTCGACGGCCGCCTGTTCGTGGCCGGCCTGGTCTCGGCGGCGTCGCGCGAGCTGCGCGTCGTGGGTCCGGTGTTCGATCCACGGCCCGACCCGACGGCCCGACGCCTCGCGTACGTGAGCGGCCCCACCCTCCGGGTCGCCGAGCTCGACGGCAGCTCGCGGGTCGTCGCGGGCGAATCCGATCCCGACGTCTCATGGGGCTCGGCCGAGTTCATCGCGGCCGAGGAGATGGGCCGCTCGCGGGGGTTCTGGTGGGCGCCCGACGGCACCCGCCTCGCCGTGGCGCGCGTCGACACCTCGCCCGTGCCGCGGTGGTGGATCGGCGACCCGGCGCAGCCCGGGACGGTGCCGACCGAGATCGCCTACCCGGCCGCTGGCACCGACAACGCCCTCGTCACCCTGCACGTCATCGGCCTCGACGAGTCGCGGGTCGATGTCGATTGGGATCGCCAGGAGTTCCCGTATCTCGCCGGTGTGCGGTGGGACGACCCGGCGGGCCTGCTCGTCACCCTGCAGTCGCGTGATCAACGCCGGCTCGAGGTGCGTGCCGTCGACACCACGTCGGGCGCCACGACGGCGGTGTATCTCGACGGCGACGAGGCGTGGGTCGAGCTCGTCCCCGGCACGCCGAGGACGTTGGCGGAGGGGCGCCTCGTGACGGTGGCCGATCGCGGCGGCGCCCGCCGCCTGCTCGTCGACGGTGTCGCCATGACGCCGTCGGAGCTCGAGGTGCGATCGGTCGTGAGCACGGCCGGAGACTCGGTCGTCTTCGTCGCCAACGAGATCGAGGAGCCCACCGAGCAACACGTGTGGCGCTGGACGGACGCCGACGGGGTGACGCCCCTCACGTCCTTGCCCGGGGTGCACACCGCCGCCGCGGGCGGCGACACCGTCGTCGTTCGGTCGGCCAGCCTCGAACACGACGGCACTCGCACGTGGGTGGTCGGCGGCGGCGAGATCGCCTCGTTCTCCGAGCCGCCGCTCGTGCGCCCGAACGTGACGCTGGCGCGCCTCGGCTCGCGGGCCCTGGCGACCGCCGTCCTGTTGCCGGCCGACACCGCCGACGGCGACCGGCTCCCGGTGCTCCTCGATCCCTACGGCGGGCCGCACGCCCAGCGCGTGCAGGCGGCCCGGGCCCAGTACCTGACGTCACAGTGGTTCGCCGACCAGGGGTTCGCCGTCGTCGTGATCGACGGCCGGGGCACGCCCGGGCGAGGCGCGGCGTGGGAACGCGGCGTGCACCTCGATCTGGCCGGGCCGGTGCTCGACGACCAGGTCGAGGCGCTCCACGTCGCCGCTTCGACCTACCCCCAGCTCGACCTCTCGCGCGTGGCGATCCGGGGCTGGAGCTTCGGTGGCTACCTCGCCGCGCTCGCCGTCCTCCGCCGTCCCGACGTCTTCCACGCGGCCGTGGCCGGTGCCCCGGTGACCGACTGGCGCCTGTACGACACCCACTACACCGAGCGCTACCTCGGCGACCCGAATGTCGACGCCGGCCCCTACGACCGGACGTCGCTCCTCGCCGACGCCCATCGGCTCGAGCGCCCGCTCCTGCTCGTGCACGGCCTCGCCGACGACAACGTGGTGGCTGCCCACACGCTGCAGCTGTCGGCGGCGCTGCTGGCGGCCGGCCGTCCCCACATCGTGCTGCCGCTGTCGGGCGTCACCCACATGACGCCGCAGGAGGTCGTGGCCGAGAACCTGCTTCGGCTGCAGCTCGACTTCCTCCGCCGGGCCCTCGGCCTCACCGATGTGACGGAGATGCCCGCCTGACGTGCATTTCCGTCACGTCGCCGCCGTCCGGGTCAGTGCAACTGCTCAGTCAAGTAGTTCTCGACGCCGATCTGGCGGATGGCCTCGAGCTGGGTCTCGAGCCAGTCGGCGTGCTCTTCCTCGTCGACCAGCAGGTGGGCGAGGAGCTCGCGGGTGCCGTTGTCGCCGACACGCACGCACGTGGCGATGCCATCGTTCAGCCGCTTGATCGACTCGCGCTCGGTGGCGAGGTCAAGCTCGAACTGCTCCGGCACGGTCTCCCCCACCCGCACCGAGTACAGCCGCTGGAAGTTCGGCATGCCCTCGAGGTAGAGGATCCGGTCGGCGAGCTCCTCGACGTGCTTCATCTCGTCGATCGACTCGGCCCGGACCTTCTCCGCCAGGCGCTCATAGCCCCAGTGGTGGCAGAGCTTGGCGTGCGCGAAGTACTGGTTGACGGCCGTGAGCTCGGAGGTGAGCACGCCGTTCAGCAGCTCGAGGACGGCGGGATCACCCTGCATCCGGTGACCCTAACCGCCGGTTCAGCCCGGGATGGCGACCAGGCGATCGCCGGCCATCGCCACCAGTGACTGCACGGCCGGAAGGCAGCCGCCGCACCGGGTGGCGGCGCCACAGCGCTCCTGGACGTCGGCGACGCTGCACGCGCCGGCTTCGATCTCGGCCAGCACCCGGCGGTCGGACACGAGGCGGCAGTGGCAGATCAGCGCCATCGGTGTAAGGCTAGCCGAACACTACGCGATCACCCAACCTGGCGACTCACGGACAGCGCGCCACGAGGACACGGTCACGGCCGGCCAGGTCCGGCCGCACCTCAACACCGACGAGACCGGCCGCCCGGGCCAGCGCGGCGACCCGTTCACCCTGGTCAGGGCCTATTTCGACGACCAGGACCCCGTCCGGACGGAGCCACCTCGGTGCTCCCGCCACGAGCACCCGGATGGCCGCCAGCCCGTCCGGCCCGGCGAAGACGGCCTCGGCCGGCTCCCACCGCTCGACGGCCTCGTCGGCCGCTCCCTCGGCGACGTACGGCGGGTTGGCCACCAGCACGTCGACGGCGCCGGCCAGGTCCGCCGGCAGCGCCTCGAACCAGTTCCCGGCGGCCAGGCGCACGTTGGCCCCGGCCCGGCCCAGCCCGGCCAGGTTGGCCCGGGCCACGTCGAGGGCCCCGGGCAAGTTGTCGGTGGCCCAGATGGTGACACCGCGCAAGGGCAGCTCGTCGGCCAGGGCCAGGGCGATGGCGCCGGATCCGGTACCGAGGTCGGCCACGACGATGGGCGGCGGCATCGACCGGGCCGCTACGAGGGCGGCCTCCACCACGAGCTCCGTCTCCGGTCGGGGAATGAGCACGCGCCGGTCGACCATGAGATCGAGGCGGCGGAATCCCCACGAGCCGAGCACGTACTGCAACGGCTCGCCCGCTCGCCGCCGGCCCACCATCGCGTCGAGGCGCGAGACGGGACGGGTGGTGGCGAGGTCGTCGAGGCCGAGCAGCCAGTCGGCCCCGTCCCGGCCCGACGCCACCTGGCACATCCATCGGGCCTCGACCGCCGCCTCGGGCGTGCCGCCCAATGCGTCTGTGGTCTCCAGCCACAGGCGCCGCCAGGTGGGCGCGGTGGCCGTCGTCACGAGCCGCTAGCGGCGAGCTGGCGGGCGCGCTCGTCGGCCGCCAACGCGTCGAGCACCTCGTCGAGATTGCCGGCGAGCACGTCCTGCAGCCGGTTCAGGGTGAGCCCGATGCGGTGGTCGGTGACGCGGTTCTGCTTGTAGTTGTAGGTGCGGATCTTCTCGCTGCGGCCGCCGCCGCCGACCTGGGCCCGCCGCTCGGCCGCCACCTCGGCGGCCTGGCGATCCTGCTCCGCTTTCAGGAGCCGGGCGCGCAGCACCTGCATGGCCCGGGCCCGGTTCTGCAGCTGGCTCCGCTCGTCCTGCATCGCCACGACGATGCCCGTCGGCTTGTGCGTGATGCGCACTGCGGAGTCGGTGGTGTTCACGCTCTGGCCACCCGGGCCCGATGAGCGATAGACGTCGATCTGGAGGTCATTGGGATCGATGTCGACGTCGACCTCGTCGGCCTCGGGCAGCACCGTGACGGTGGCCGACGACGTGTGGATGCGCCCTTGGCTCTCGGTGACCGGCACGCGCTGGACCCGGTGGGGGCCGCCTTCGAACTTCAAGTGGCTCCACGCGTCGTCGCCGCGCACGACGAACGTCACCTGGTTGAAGCCGCCCATGTCGGACGGGTCCGCCGACAGCAACTCGGTCTTCCAGCCCATCCGCGTGGCATAGGCCTGGTACATGTCGTAGAGGTCACGCGCGAAGAGGTTGGCCTCCTCGCCGCCCTCGGCGCCGCGGATCTCGACGATCACGGCCTTGCCGACATTGGGGTCGCGCGGCAGGAGCAGCACCCTGAGCTCGTCCTCCAGGCGCGCCAGGTCGGCCTCGGCCTCCGCCACCTCGATGCGCGCCAGCTCCCGCTCATCGCCGGCCGCCTCCACGAGGAGCTCCTTGGCGGTGGTGAGGTCGTCCTCGCGCCGGCGGTACTGGCGGTACGCCGACACCACCGCACCGAGCTCCTTGTAACGGCGGTTGAGGTCGCGCAACTGCGACAGATCGGAAACGACGGCCGGGTCGGCGAGGCGCGCTTCGATGGCGCGGTACTCGTCCTCCAAGCCGGCCAGTCGCTCGATCACGGCGACCCAGGCTACGGGTTTGCATCGCGCCGACCGCCCTCCCGGCTGTGCGATGCTGCCCGGCGATGACGGCCGCGCTGGAGGCGACGTCGTGGGTGCTCGACGTCGCCGTCTTGGGACTCCCGGGCGCTGAAGCCGCTCCGACGGCGGAGTTCCACGACGGGAACGTCTCCGGTTCCACGGGCTGCAACGACTTCACCGGTACCTTCACCAAGTCGTGGTCGAAGCTCGCCATCGGCCCTCTCGCCATGACGGCCAGCGCCGGCAGTCACGCGGGCTTGGCGGTCGAGCGCGAATACCTCGCCCGGCTCGGCCGCGTCACGTCGTTCCGAGTGAAGGGCGACACCCTCGCCCTCCTCGACGACGGCGGCGGCACGGTGCTCGTGTACGCCGCCTCTCGGGACACGATCGAGGGCACGTGGGAGATCACCGGCTACCTCATGGTGTCGGGTCACGGGTTCTCGAGCACGGCGACCGACTGTGTCCCGTCCGCCGTCTTCGCCGCGGACGGCGCGGTCTCGGGCGGAACGGGCTGCAACACGTACCGCGGCCAGTACGAGCTCGAGGGCGCCTCGATCGCGATCGGCCCGCTACACACGACGCGCCTGGCGTGCCGGCCCGAACTGGCCGAGCAGGAAGCTGGCATCCTGGCGTCGTTGACGGCGGCCACGACGTTCGTCCTGGCGCCGGGGACGGCGACGCTGCTGAACGCCGACGGGCG
>Ga0306920_100010341_pt1 | contig 12514 bp, 10 predicted proteins | sample flu12Cox44000170_FD_204666 | JGI IMG/M metagenome (GOLD analysis project Ga0306920, IMG submission 204666) | Lab enrichment of tropical soil microbial communities from Luquillo Experimental Forest, Puerto Rico - flux4day.12C.oxic.44.000.170 (v2)... | ecosystem: Environmental > Terrestrial >...
GGAGCGCGGCTTCGGCCGCTTCTTCACACCGTCGACGACAAGGCGGGCGAACTCGCCGCTGATGCGCTCGATCGCCACCTCTTCCTTGCGGTACCAGTTCGCCACCGCGTTGGCCATCCCGAGGATGCCGAGCACGGCCAGACGGGTGTCGAGACCAGCGCGAAACTCGCCTTGCCGCACACCTTCCTTGAGGACGTCCTCGAACACGCGCTCGAGCCCGCGCGACCATTTTCCGATCCGTCGGCGGCTTTCGCTCGGCAGGTGCTGGCGCTCATTCAAGAACACTCGCACGAAGTCGCTGCGGTCGGTCAATGGAGCCAAGTGCGATTTGATCAAACGTGCGAGCTTGTCGGCGGCCGCGCCCGGTCCCGACGCAATCGCCTTGGCCACCTCGAAATATCCTGCCACGCCTTGCTGGCAAACGAGTTCGAGCGCCCCCTCCTTGGAGGGAAAATAGTAGTAGAGGCTCGCCTGCCGAATGCCGAGCACGTCGGCGATGTCTTGGGTCGTCGCACCGTGGAAGCCGCGCTGCGCGAAGACGCGGGCAGCGGCCTCGATGATCTCGGGTGCGCGCCGCCGCGCGCTCGACCGCAAACGCCGTGTCGGAAGCGGCACGACCGTCATGACATCTCAACGTCCGGCCCGGACGGCTCCGGAGTTGCGTTGTGCCATGCCGGCAGCCTAAATTCTACCTATTGGTCTATAGACGATCGGAAACGGCGCGAATGACCATTCGCCCAGATGGCCGCCCCCCGTTTCGCGCCGATCACATCGGTAGCCTGCTGCGGCCGCAACCATTGCGCCAAGCCTTCCGCCGTCATGCCGCAAATGAAATCGCAGACGATGAGTTTGAAAGCATCCAGGATGACTGCATCCGCGCGGCGGTGCGCATGCAGGAAGAGATCGGGCTTGAAGTGGCGACCGACGGGGAATTTCGGCGCGGCTCCTACTGGGGGCGCTTCGTGGAGCGCACCGAGGGTCTGGAAATTCGGCCCGCGCTACTCAAGTTTCGCGACGATCGCGGCGACGAGCTCGATTTCACCGCGCCCTATGCGACGGCGATGATTCGGCGCACGCATCCGCTCGCAGTCGACGAGTTCGTTTTCCTGCGCGCCGTCACTGCCGTCACGCCGAAGATCACGCTGCCGGCGCCGTCCACGATGCACTTTCTGCGGTTTTCCGACTTTGCGATCCGCAGCGCCTATGGCGATGTGGATCGGTTCTTCGCCGATCTCGTCGGCGTGTTTCGGCAGGAGATTGCCGAGTTGGTAGTGGCGGGCTGTCGATACCTGCAGATCGACGAGATCGCTTGTGCATTGCTGTGCGATCCGACGATCCGCGACCGGATTGCGGCCGCGGGCAGCGACCCCGATGCGCTGGTCGAGCGCTACATCGATGCGATCAATGGCGCGCTCGCTGGCTGTTCCGGCGAGGTCATCGTCGGCGTCCACATGTGCCGCGGCAACTTCAGGGGGCGTCACCTCGCTGATGGCGGATACGACTGGGTTGCGGAGCGTTTTTTTACGCGCGCGCATGCAAACCATTTCCTGCTCGAATACGACACGCCGCGAGCCGGCGACTTTGCCCCGCTACGTTTTGTCCCGAAGGGAAAGGGCGTGGTGCTCGGGTTGATCAGCAGCAAAACCCCGGTGCTCGAAACGATCGACAGCTTGCAACGGCGCGTCGATGAAGCGGCGAAGTATATCGCCCCCGAGCGGCTCGCCATTAGCCCGCAGTGCGGCTTCGCCAGCAGCGCCGGCGGCAACCCGCTCACCGAGGCGGACGAGCGCACGAAGCTGCGGCTGGCCGTGGACGCCGCGCACGCGATCTGGCGATAGCGGCTCGAGCGCGGTCATGACCAAATTCGAGCTGGTCACAAACCCAAGACCGCCAAAGTGCTCGGCGTCGGTGGGCGAATTGTCACCGCAACCCATCGAACAGATTGACCATTCAGTTGCCGAATTGGTGCAGAGCGCTCGTTCGGGGGATTTCGCTGTTGTGGCTCAGGCTTGCATGGCCGGTCAAACCTGTGCATCTGTCGCGGTGAATGTGGGGTCGAACAGTCTCGGCGGCGGGCTGGTCGGCTCCAACAGCGGCACTACCACGAACGCGTTCGCGACCGGCGGCGTCACCGGTGCGGCAGGCACCAACGGGTTCACAACACTGGGCGGGCTCGCCGCGGTTAACCTAGGCTCGATTTCGAATTCGTTCGCCTCCGGGGATGTGGGCAGTCCGACCGTTGCCAATCGGTAGGGACGCGCGTTTCATCGCACGCCCCCCGCCCAGAACCGTACGTGCGGCTTTCCCGCATACGGCTCCCACCTCGGGTGTGTGACGGCAAAGCGAGCGCTTGCCAAGGATGAAGGATGATCGGTTTCGGGAGCCAGGCGGCAGCCAGTTGTGTCATCCGTGCCCACGTCAGCCGATCCTTTTGGCTGCGACGCCGCAGCGTGCGTCGCCAGAGGTCGGTGACATGGTGCCGGAACGCGTCCAGTGCACGCGCATTGGTCGGCACGGCCTGATAGTTGAAGTAGCCGCGCACGACCCGCTCCAGCCATTTCCCTTGATCGGGGATCGGCTGGTGCATGTGCTTCCTCATCTCCTCTTTGATCATCTTGAGCTTCGCCCGCATGCGCTCCGGCCGGGTCTTCCTATTGATCTGGAATTTGCCCTGCCGGGTCTTGCCGCAGATGAAGGTGAAGCCCAGGAAGTCGAAGCTCTCCGGTTTGCCTAGCCCGCGTCGCCTTCGGCGTTCCGCCGCAAAGCGTCCGAACTCGATCAGCCGGGTCTTCTCGGGATGCAGTGTCAGCGCAAACTTCCCTAACCGCTCGCGCATCTCATCCAGGAAACGCCGGGCGTCACTCTCGCGCTCAAAGCCGATGATGAAGTCGTCGGCGTACCGCACGATGATCATGTCGCCCGTGGCCTCGCGCCGTCGCCAGCGCACGGCCCAAAGGTCGAGACTGTAGTGCAGGTAGATGTTGGCAAGCAGCGGTGAGATCACCGACCCTTGCCCCGTCCCCCTGTCACTGACCGCCACCACCCCGTCTTCGAGGATGCCCGCCTTGAGCCACTTCTGGATCAGGCGGATGATGCGCCGGTCGCCGATCCGATGCTCCAGGAACCGGATCAGCCAATCCTGGCTGATCTCGTCGAAGAATGATCGGATGTCGGCGTCCAGTACGAAGCTCACCTTCTTGCTGTCGATCCCGACGCAAAGCGCATCCAACGCATCATGCGTGCTGCGTCCTGGCCGGAATCCATACGAGATGCCGAGGAAGTCTTCCTCGTAGATCGCGTTCAGCAGCGTGACCACCGCTCGTTGGACGATCTTGTCCTCCAGCGCGGCGACCGCAAGCAGGCGCTGTCGTCCGTCCGGCTTGGATATGTACACTCGCCGGTTCGGCAACGCCCGATACGCTCCCCGTTGGACCCGGTCGTGCAAGTCCTCGAGCTTGCGCTCGAGGTCTGCCTCGTAGTCCTTCCACGTCAGCCGATCCACGCCGGGTGCAGCGTCCTCCTTGAGTTCGAAGAACGACCGTTCGAGCAGGTCGATGCTGATATGGTGGAAGAGCGCGGTGAACCTCTCCTTCTTCCTTTCCCTCGCCACTTTCCGTATGCGTTCCAGCGCCTGTGACACGCCTTCCCGACTCTGCGTCCGGCGCGTGCTTTGCTGGCCTGCATTCCCCTCAGTCCCCGCCCTTCGCTCTACCGGCTCCGCTGCATTCAGCTTCGCTGCAGATCGCTCTGGAGCGGGCTGTTCCGCTTTGTTCGCCGGCTTTTCAGCTACTATGGCGAGGTCCGACTTCTCGTGCCCGTGCATCATCGGCTACGGCTCCTCGCCTTCCCGATGCGGGCCGCCGTACGCGGCACACCACACTCCACGACAGCGGCCAGACACGAGACCTCCCAGGTTCCGATGCGATCCTTTTGCACGTGATGTGGCCTTTGACCCCGGCAGGGCGTCAGCACCTCGCATAGCGGTGCCGCACATGTTGCCTTCGAGCGAGTGAAAACCCTCGGCCCCTGCGATGTCTGATCTTTCGTGGCTCAATCCCACACCCCATGCAATCGCTGTGTACGCTTCGCGGCCACTGTCGCCAGTGGTCACGCAACACTCGCTACCAAACGGGCGCTGCCCCTTACTTGGGCCGGACCTCCACCGGCTGGATCGCACCAGCTTGCCTGGCGCACTCACTCGATCACCTCGTCGGCGCGGGCGAGCCTTGGCGGGCGCATCGACGTCCACGCTCTGCTGCCCGCTCCGCCGCGCAAGGAGCAGCCCAATGGGCCCAAAGGCAAGGCGGAGCGTGTTGAAGGACAAAAGCCGGAGGTACGAACGTCGCCCGAGATGAAATGCGATCTCCACTGCGCTATGCTGGCGAGAAGAAACGGGAAACACGAGCGTCACATGGATTGGGACCGCCGAGCCTTTACGGCCGGCTTAGCCGGCTGGGCTTTTTTCACCGCTCTCGCAGGCGCAAGTCGGGCGCAGCAGCTCGAAAAACCTTCTCTCAGGCTCGGCGTGGGCAACAAGGCGCATCTCTATTACCTTCCTCTCACCCTGGCCGAGCGTCGCGGTCACTTCAAGGATTATGGGCTCAACGTTTCGATCACGGACTTCGAAGGCGGAGCGCAATCCCTTGACGCGTTGATCGGCGGTGCGCTCGACGTCGTGACCGGCGCCTATGAACACACGCTGCGAATGCAGGCCAAAGGCCATGACATCCGTGCGCTCATCGAGCTTGGCCGTTTTCCCGGAATCGTTCTTGCGGTGCGCAAAGATCGGCCCTACAACTCACCCGTCGATCTGAAAGGCATGAAAATCGGCGTCACCGCGCCGGGCTCCTCGACACACTTCTTCGTCCTCTATCTAATGGCAAAGGCAGGTCTCGACCCGGCCGACGCGTCCTTCATCGGAGTTGGCGGGGGACCGTCGGCGGTCGCGGCGATGGAAAGCGGCGAGCTCGATGCCATATCGAACCTCGATCCGATCATCACGAAGCTACAGCAGGATGGAGCGATACGGCTCGTCGCGGATACCCGTTTCCCGCGGGTGAACTATCAGATTTTCGGAGGCACCAATCCGGCAGCGGTGCTCTACGCCAAAGCGGACTTCATCGCCAGGAACCCGAACACGATCCAGGCGCTGGTGAATGCGTTCTACAAGACCCTGAAGTGGATCGCGGCCGCGACGACGGACGAAATCGTGAGCACCGTTCCACAGGAGTATTTTTTCGGCGATCGGGATATCTACGTCAAGGCGCTGAGGGCAAACCTGCTCGTCTACTCGAAGACCGGCCTGATCACGCCCAAAGGCATGCAAAGCGCGCGCGACATGCTGGTCACATTCGATCCGGAGCTCAAGAGCGCCGACATCGATCTGCGGAAAACATGCGACGATCGATTCGTGAAACGGGCGACAATTCTGTTCGACGATCCAAGCGACGCAAGCCTGGAGAACGACGATCGAAGACCCGAGATCGACCTTCAGTCGACGCGGGATTGACTGCCCCGCGACCTCATAACGAAGGGTCATCAATCAACAAGAATATCAATCGACAAGAATAGAGCGATGGGAGGAAAGGTTGCAACAGAGCATCTCAGCTTCGCCGTCGAGCGATCCGAAAAAATCACCGGCCCTCTCATATCCCTCGCTCGCTGAACCATGGTGGCCGACCGGGTGGTGGAGGATCATGGATACCAGGATCGGGATCATTCCGGTCCCGATCTACATCATACTCTTCGCGCTGCTTGCGGGTTTCATCTATACCGGCGACATCAAAGGCGATATCTCGATGATGATTGCGGTCCTCGTAATCGGGGGCTTCACGTGTGCGGAAATCGGCAAGCGAATCCCCGTGCTGCGCAACATCGGCGCTGCTGCGATTTTCGCGACTTTCATTCCTTCGGCGCTTGCTTACTACAAGCTGCTGCCGCCCCAGATCGAGAAATCCGTCGTTGAATTCACGAAATACACGAATTTTTTGTACCTGTTTATTGCGTGCATCATCGTCGGCAGCATTTTGGGAATGGATCGCCACGTTCTTGTGAAGGGCTTCCTGAAGATATTCGTGCCGCTGGCCGTCGGCTCGCTGGTCGCCGGGGCGGTGGGTACCGCCCTTGGAACCTTGCTGGGCCTCGGGGCTCATCACACCTTCTTCTTCGTCGTGGTTCCAATCATGGCCGGTGGCGTCGGCGAAGGAGCTATTCCGCTGTCGGTCGGGTATTCGGAAATCCTGAATCAACCTCAGGGTGACCTGTTCGCGCAAATTCTGCCGCCCGTCATGCTCGGCAGCCTGACCGCGATCCTGCTTGCTGGCTTCCTCAACTTTGTCGGAAAGCGTTATCCGCGCCTGACGGGCGAAGGGCGCCTCCAGCCCGACGAGCACGACGAGATGGATCCTGCCAAGGAGGCGATAGCCGATGAAACGGGCGGCTACATGGACGTGAGCACGGTCGCGGCGGCCGGACTTACCGCGATCACCTTGTATCTCATGGGGGTGATGTGCCACCGCTTGTTCGGCCTCCCGGCCCCTGTGGCAATGTTGTTCTTGGCAGTGCTCGCGAAGTTGGCGAGCGCGGTGTCGCCACATCTGCAACAGGGCGGCTTCGTGGTTTACAAGTTCTTCTCGATGGCGGTCACTTATCCTCTCCTGTTCGCAATTGGTGTTTCGCTCACTCCTTGGGATAAGCTGGTAGCGGCATTCAACGTCCCGAACATGATCACGATCTTCTGCACCGTGGCCACATTGATGGCTACCGGCGCTCTCGTGGGCTGGTTTCTCAACATGTATCCGATCGAGGCGGCCATCGTTAACGCCTGCCACAGCGGCCAGGGCGGCACCGGCGACGTCGCCATCCTAACGGCCGCGAACCGCATGCAGTTAATGCCCTTCGCGCAGATAGCGACCGCATCGGCGGCGCCGTTACTGTCACGATGGTTCTCTTATTGTTGACTCGGATCGCCTGACATCCAAGGCGACGTCTCAACGGGCGAACCCGACCAAAGGGCTAAGCAAAGGGCCAAGCTAGTCTAAAGGGCCAAGCAAGGAGCACACACATGCAAGTCACGGGCATGCTCTACGGCGGCCGAATGCTTAAGTTCGTCGGCTTCCCGGCTGCCGAGGTGCTGGGTCCGGATGCGAGCGAGGACGAGATCAAAGCGCTCATCGAGCGCCATGGCTCGGTGTTCATCAAGCCGGTATTCAAGGGAGGGGTCGGCAAGAAGGGTAAGGCTGGCCTGTTGGGCCGGGCCAAGGATCTTAAGACCGCGCTCAAGGAGAAGGAGCGGCTGTACTTCGTCGAACATCACCACGGCAATCAGTTCGCCAAGGCGAACGGCGTCACCTTCGAGGGCGCGGTGCCGGCCGAGCACGAGGTGTATTTTTCACTGACCGACTCGACGCACTTCCGCGCGCCCACCATGACTTTGACCCATCACGGCGGCATGGAAATCGAAGAGGTCGAAAAATCGCAAGTGGCGCAGGTTCCGTTCGATCCGCTGACCGGCTTCAAGGCGTTTGTCGTAGCCAACGCGCTGTCCAATCTGAAGGCGCCGAAGGAAATCATCTCGCCGCTGGTGCAGCATCTGCCGAAGCTCTGGGAGCTGTTTCACGACTACGGGATGACCACGCTTGAGCTGAACCCGATCCGTATGCGCCCCGACCGCTCGGGCAGGCTTACTCCGGTCGCCTGCGACTTCAAGTGCGGCTTCGATCGCGATGATCCTCGCTGGCAGCGCCTTCAGCTCCCTCAGCATCTGTTCGCCGTCGACTTTTCCGATTTCGAGCATGAGATCAATCAGCTGCGCACCTACCAGGGCCAAAGCGACGTTTACGTCATCAACGCCGAGGGAACCATCCTGGCGCCCACCTTCGGCGGCGGCGCTAACTCGCTGGTGACCGAGCTGCTCGGCGATAACGCGATCATCTCGTCGGACTTCGGCGGCAACCCGCCCTACGCCAAGATGAAGGCGGTTGCCGAGATCTGTTTCAAGCACTGGCTCAAGCAGACGAACGTGTTGTTCATCATCGGCGGCAAGTCCAACAACACCGATATCTTCGAGACATTCCGCGCCATGGCGGATGCGCTCCGCGAGCACTTCAGCCGCAACGGCCCGACTCCGCTCTTCGTCGTCATTGGCCGTGGCGGGCCTAATCTCGTGCGCGGCATGGGCGCCATGCGCGATACCATGGAGGCGCTTGGCCTGCCGTACCGCATCTTCGGCTTCGACTCGGACATGAGCGAGGTGATCAACTACGCACGCGCGGTCGACACCTGGATGAAAGAGGGTGGCCGCGAGGAAATCGCCAAGCATCTGCGGATCGCCGAGCCGGCCAAGGCGATGGCGGCATGAACGGCAGGCGCGAGCTTCGCTCGGCGCATTCGCAACGGTCTTCGTTCTCCCAGGAGCCTATCATGCAGAAGCGGGGCGTCGGCAGCTTCAGATACTTCGTCGGCATCAGCTCGCTCGCACAGATTGCGACCCGCCAAGATCGGGTGTGCGTGCTCAACATTCTCGGCGGCGAGTCGAGCACCGTCACGCCCGTCGGTCACAGCTATTCCGGCGGCAATGTCGTGTTCGGCACTTCGCCCGGTCGGCGCGGGCAGTTCATGCAGACGGTCAAAGGAAACATCCCGGTCTACAATAGCGTGCTCGAAGGTCTCGAGGCGGGTCACCAGTTCAATTGCGGCGTGATCTATCTTCCGCCCAGCGCGGCGCGCGACGGCGTGGCGGAGTTGATCCGGGTGGACCCGAAGCTCGAGAAGGTTTTCATTGTCACCGAGAAGATGTCGGTACATGACGCCCGCGAGATCCGGGCCATGGGGCAGATGAATGGCATCGACATTTTCGGCGGCAACAGCCTCGGCGTGGCGGACGCTTGGAACGAAGTACGCATCGGTGGAGCCCTCGGCGGCGACAATCCCGGCGAGGCGCTCAGGAAGGGATCGATCGCAATCCTCTCGAATTCCGGCAATTTCACCACGACGATTGCCACCTATCTTCGCATGGCCGGCTGGGGCACCACGACGCTGATCTCGAGCGGCAAGGATGTCTACATCCATTATGCCGCGCCCGAGTTCGCTTTCGCGCTCGCCAACGACGCACGCAGCAAGGCGGCGGTGCTCTACGTGGAGCCGGGCGGCTACTACGAGCTCGACGCCGAGTTCACCAAGCCGCTCGTGGCCTGCGTGGTTGGACGCTGGAAGAACAAGTTGACGCGCGCCGTTGGTCATGCCGGCGCGATGTCGGGCGGCGCCGACGATGCGGTCGCCAAGGAACGCTGGTTCATGGAGATGTTCGGCATCGACGGCATCTTCACGCCGGAGAAGCCGGTCTTCTCCGGGAAAGGAGCCGTTGTGACCAACATCGCTCACGTTCCGGCGGCGCTGACCGCGGTCATGCGGGAGAACGCCACCCGGCCTGACTTTGCCCCAGAGGGAAGCTTGGCGCTCAAGCCGTGGTTCGGCTCGAACCTGGGATTGAAGTTGCCGCGCGAGCTCGATCTCGCCGTCGTCGCGGCGATGCCTCCATACAATGGCCAGATCGCGGCGCTGAACAAGCAGATCGGTGCGGCTATCCCGCGGCAAAATATGAAGGATTGCTCGGGCGCTTCGGTCATGGACGATAAGACGCAGGTGACAAGCGTGCACGGCATCCCGGTGCTCGATCTTGCCCGCGAGCCGCTGGAGGCGAACTTCGCGCTTCCGCTCGTGCACGAGATCGCGGATGCCAATGATCGTGCGCTGCTCGATGTCGCGGTCGCCGCCGAGGTCAACCTGGTAGGCGATCCTGTCCTCATCGCCGCAGACGCGGCGCGCGAGGCGGGCAATGCTCCGAACACCGTCATGGCTGCCGCGGCGAGCATTATCGGGCCAAAAAGGGTCGAGCGAGCGCTTGCCTGCACCGATGCCCTCATCGACCTGTTCGCCCACAGCGGCCTCACCGACGCGCACGATGAGAATTTCGACCTGCGCAACGTCAATGTCGGCGAGAAAACCAAGGCCTTGTTCCTCGCGACCGAAACGGACAAGGACGTTCGGCCCGCCCTCATGATCAAGGCGGTCCGAGCGCGAGGCGCAAAGTCGCTATTCCTCAAGCTTCTGGAGAGCTTCGCCGCGCCGGTTCATCGAGATGCCGTTCTGGCTGCGCTCGCCACGACAATTGCTTGGGGCCCTTTGATGCGCAAACGCATCTCGAGAATCACCGCACGCACACTGCCTCGGTATCTGCGGCTTTACGGCGTGATGATTGGCGCCTCTATCCCTGGCGCGCAGCATCAGCGCGGGTCACTCTGCGGCATCCCGCGCGACGAGCGGTTCGAGAAGTGGACCATGGCGGATCTGGCCTTCCTGGCGATGACCGGCAAAAAGCCGACGGAGGCCGAGGCGCGGCCCTTGCAAATCCTGATCGGCCTGTTGATTTCGAACGGTCCAGGTGCAATTTCAGCGCAGGGCGCCAAGGGTGCCGTCGCCGCCGACGGCCCACAGACACCGGGGCGCGTTCAGCTCAACAAGGCGATGGTCGGATTCCTGACCCATACTGGCTATAGCCACGGCGGCAACGGCTTCGAAGGCATGGCTTTCCTGCTCGACCAGTTCAAGGACAAGAACCTCGAGGATCCGACCGATCCGAAACACGGCCTCGACCTCAAGGCGATGGCCACCGATTTTGCGACGGCCTACGCGCGCGAGAAGGCAGAAGGAAAGGAACTCGGCACCGGCGGCCCGCGCGCGCTGCCTGGAGTGCACCACCCCGTGTTCAAAGGCAACCCGATCAATCACGATCCGCGCGAGCGGTTCATCGCCAAGGTCATGGAAGAACGCGGCGACTACAACATCTTTCACGACTTTTACCGGCAGCTGGTTCACGCGCTCTACGATGTCGGGGCGTCTCCCTATGTGTTCTGCGTCAATGTCGATGCCGTGATAGCGGCGCTCCTGCTGGCCCTGCTGTGGAAGGACTACAAGAGCGGCGCGCTCGGGGAACGTGATCTCGAGACGGCGGCGTTCACGGTGTTCCTCTATGGCCGGATGATCGGCTGCGCTGCCGAGATCGACGATCACCTCAACCGCGGTCGCAACATGGATACGCGCACACAAACTTCCGAGTGTCGGTTCGTCGCGTAAGCGCTGAATGACCTGCATTCACGAAATATCGCCGACGAGTATTTGACTGAAGTCCGGCGCCAACTAGTGGGTCTGATCTGACAGTCGACTCCGAAGGCGGATTCCCGCGGCTCGCGAGGTGTGCGAGTGTGGCGGATGCGCCAAGGAATTTCGATCACTGTTGATGCTGCCGCCCGTGCTCGTCTTGCGGCGATCGTGGCGGATCGCAATCGCCCGCAGAAGCACGTTTGGCGGGCACGGATCATTCTGCTGACGGCCGACGGCGTCGGGACGAGCGGCATCGAGCGCCAGACCGGCAAGGACAAGACCTGTGTGTGGCGTTGGCAGGAGCGCTTCATACGGGAAGGTGTCGACGGGCTCTTGCGCGACAAGACGCGCCGGCCCGGCAAGCCGCCGTTGGCGACCACGGTGATTGACGTCGCGCTCACCGCGATGACCGGTCAGGGTACCTCACAGGCCAGGGCAACGCTTCGCTCTTCGCCGAAGTGATTACAGTTGACGCGTCGCGATTGTCGCACTATCGCACTATATTAAAAGACGACGTTAATTTCCTCTAAGATCAAGGAAATCGATTATGATAACCTTATGTGTCCGCTACAAATTCAATCCCGACAAGGTTGCCGGCATCCAAACCTATTTCGATAATGAACAACAGGTCGTCGAGCGGAGCGGTGGAAAAATAGTCGGATGTTTCATGCCGACCGATTTTGCCGGGCCCACCGACGAGGCGATCTGGCTGATCGATCTGCCATCGATCGTGGCGTACGAGGAATACCGCCGGAAACTGGCCGACGATCCCTAGCACAAGACTAACGTCGCGTGTCTGACACAGAGCGGTGCGGCGGTGGCGATGAACCGCTCGTTCATGCGGCGCGTTCCGGTGCAGGGATGATAGATGGCGACGGGCAATGATGTGGCCAACCAATATTCGAAGAGCCGGGTTTTTTGCAGGCTGCTAGTGGATCTGATCTGACAGTCGGCTCCGAAGGCGGATTCCCGCGGCTCGCGAGGTGTGCGAGTGTGGCGGATGCGCGCCAAGGAATTTCGATCACTGTTGATGCTGCCGCCCGTGCTCGTCTTGCGGCGATCGTGGCGGATCGCAATCGCCCGCAGAAGCACGGCCAGCTCGACCTGCGACCATTGCAGATCGCACAACTCGGACGCCCGCAAGCCGTGGCGATAGCCGATCAGGATCATAGTCGCGTCCCGATGGCCGTAGCGGCTGGACTTCCTGGCGGCCGCCATCAAGCGCTAGATCTCGGCCGTCGTCAGATACTCGCGGGTACGAACTGAGGAATTTACAGTGATTGGTGCCGACCGGCCGCCCCTGCGGTTTTCCACGATATTTTGCCCGCGTTCGAAGCCAACTGGCGAATTATCA
>Ga0306920_100010342_pt1 | contig 12514 bp, 11 predicted proteins | sample flu12Cox44000170_FD_204666 | JGI IMG/M metagenome (GOLD analysis project Ga0306920, IMG submission 204666) | Lab enrichment of tropical soil microbial communities from Luquillo Experimental Forest, Puerto Rico - flux4day.12C.oxic.44.000.170 (v2)... | ecosystem: Environmental > Terrestrial >...
CGTTGGCGGCCCGGGTGGTGTCGGTGGCGTTGGCGGGCCAGGGCGTCCCGGTGGCGTCGGCGGCGTCGGTGGGCCGGGCGGCGTCGGTCGGCCCGGTGGGGTCGGACGCCCGGGCGGCGTTGGCGGCCCGGGTGGCGTCGGTGGCGTCGGCGGCGTTGGCGGCGTCGGTGGCCCGGGTGGCGTCGGCGGCGTCGGACGTCCCGGTGGCGTCGGTGGCCCGGGTGGCGTCGGCGGCGTCGGACGTCCCGGGGGCGTCGGTGGCGTCGGACGTCCCGGTGGCGTCGGCGGCGTCGGTGGCGTCGGCGGCGTCGGTGGCGTCGGCCGCCCCGGGGGAATTGGCGGCATCGGCGCCGTCGGCGGCATCGCCGCTGGCGTCGGTCTAGGTCAAATTGCCAGATCCAATCTAGGCGGGTCTTACACACGACCCATCGCCGGGCAGGCGCTTTACAACCAGGGGGCATTCATCCGCAGTGACTTCGGCCACTATGACTGCTTCCACGGCGATTGGTGGAACCAGTATCCCGGCGCCTGGCGGGCCGCGGCTTGGACCGGCGCGGCGGTCTGGAACGCAGCCACCTGGAATGATTGTTCTTCGTACTGCGGCTATCCCGCCGAACCGGTCTACTACGACTACGGCTCGAACGTCGTCTATGACAATGAAACTGTCTACGTTGGCGGCAATTCGGTTGGCACGCAAGAGCAATATGCGCAACAGGCGATCGTCATTGCCGACACCGGAAAGCAAGCGGCCGCGACCAAGGAGGAGGAATGGCTTTCGCTGGGTGTCTTCGCGATGATTCAGGGCGAACGGACCGACAGCAACGATCTTTTCCAACTGGCGGTCAACAAGGCGGGAACGATCCGCGGCAACTTCTACAACGTGCTTTCCGACACCACGATGCCTGTCTACGGCGCGGTGGACAAGAACACGCAGCGCGCCGCCTGGACGGTCGGCGACAAGAAGGAGCCAATCTACGAGGCGGGCTTCGCCAATCTGACCAAGCCGGAAACCACCATGATGGTGCACTTCGGCAAGGACCGCAGCCAACAGTGGACCTTGATCCGGATCGAACAGCCGGCGGAGACAAAGTAAGCGTTCGCCGGCGGGCCTGCGGTTGCTGGGAGACGAGGTGAGGCGCCGATGTGGCGAATTTCGGTCGAGTTGGCGATCGGGTCCGAGACCCGACCGCAGCGCGGGGGATCGAGGAGCCAGGGTGAGGTGGTCCGGCTGAACCAACAGCTGCAGCAGACGGCCGCTGTGCCGGTTCCTGGGCGTTCATCGCTCACCGGGCGGCCGCTGCTGAGCGGGGTCGTTCGGCAAAAGACGAAGTGACGGTTTCGCGCATCGCCACCCCCGAGGAGATCCTGCAATGGCGATCATTCATCGGATCGGGACGCCGGAGAATGACAGCGAGGCCCGGGCGATCAAACGGTTCGCCAAGGACCTGCCCGACGACTACCTCGTCTTCCACAACTTCGAGGTGGCCACCGGCCGCGGCCTCCCCTACGAGTACGACATCGCCGTCCTCTCCCCGCACGCCCTGTATCACGTCGAGGTCAAGGGCTACCACGGCGAGATCCGCGGCAACTCCATGCAGTGGATTTTCGACAACGGCGGCGTCTTTCCCAGCCCGATCCCGCTGGCCAACAAGAAGACCAAAATCCTGGCCGGCAAACTGAGGCAGTATTCGCACCGGCTCGACGAGGTGTTCGTCGATACGCTGATCCTGCTGACCGAGGACCGCGCCCGGGCGAAACTCAACGACGCCCAGGCCGGGCGGGTCGTCCACCTCCGGGACGCCGTCGAGCGGGTGAGCGACCCCAAATACCTGCCCGTCCGCACCGGGAACGTCTCGGCGCTCGCCGACATGGTCTGCGAGGCGCTCTTCACCACCCGCCCGGCCAAGAAAGTCCAGCGGATCGGGCTTTACGACGTCGTGAGCAAGCTGGACCAGGACGACCGCTTCACCGTGTTCCTGGCCCGGCACCGGTTCATCCAGACGCAACCCCTCACCGTCCTGAAGGTCTACCACCTCGACGTCTACGCCACAGCCGACGAGCAGCAGCAACGCATCCGGGAGATCTTCCACTCCCATGACGCGATGCGAATTCTGGGAATGCACCCGAACCTCGTCCGCAGCGGCGACATGTTCGCCTGGAACGACGACAGCTTCGTCGAGCCAGTCGGCTACCTCGAGGGGGGACAACTCCTCGAGTGGTTGCTCGACAAGCACAGCGAGCGGTCCCTGACGTGGGACGAGAAAACGCGGATCATCAAGGGCGTGGCCGTGGGACTGGCGCACGCTCACAAGCACGGCGTCATCCACCGCGACGTCCGCCCCCGCAACATCGTCATCGCCCCGGGCGGGGTCGTCAAGCTGGGGAACTTCGACCTGGCGTTCATCCCGAACGCTCCGAACCTCAACATCGCCCGGTCGGTCCGGGAGCATTTCGACCGGCGGTACGTCGCCCCGGCCGTTTGGGAGAACCCAAGCGACGTCGTGCCCGACAGCGACGTCTACTCGCTCGGCCTGGTGTTCTATCAGCTCATCACGGGCCAACCGCCCCGGCACGACGTGGAGGCGGTGCTGGCGGGCAAAGGCCCGGCCATCGACGCCGAACTCCTCGCCGCGGAGTTGCGGCGGACCGACAGCCCCAACTTCATGGGAGACCCGGCCGGCGCCGCCGAGGTCATCGGGCAGATGTGTGCGCCGCGGCGGTCCGACCGGTACGCGACCCTTGCGGAAGCGCTGGACGATCTTGCCATCTGTGAAGCGTGACCGGGCGATGCGACTCCCGGCAAAGCGGGCGCTGGGAAGACCCAAGGCGCCGAACCAGCACGTTGCACTTGACCGGGCCGGCAAGACGGTTTTTCGAGGCGACACGTTCCTTGCAGCCGGCCCGGCAAGTGAACGCGGTCGTTAGACGTCGCCGAACCGAGGCGAAGAGGAGTTCTAACGCGGCGGCACGGTGCCACGGAGACATCCATGAGGTGGTGGTGCGCATGGCGCTAGAAACAAAGGGCATCTCGGGGAGGAGCGATGGCAATCATTCCTACTGTCCGCTGCAGACGCATGAAGACATCGATTGCCTTCTATACAAAGGTGCTCGACTTCGAGTGTGTCGAGTATGGTGGCGACGGCGATCCCACCTTCAGTGTGCTCATGAGGGGAGGGTCTTTGCTGTGTCTCTCTAGCCATGGCGGGGACGGCACGTTCGGACAGGCAATCCTCGTCCTGACGGACAATGTTGACGCTCTGTTTCGCAGGTTCCGCACGCGAGGGTTGAAGACACCCGGGAACCCAGACGCTCCCACAGAGGTCCACGAGGGACCCATCAATCAGAGCTGGGGGACACGCGAGCTGTACGTCGACGATCCGGATGGCAACACCATACGGTTTGTGCAGGGCTTCGGCTTCACACCGAGCGCGCAAGGCAATGCCTAACTGGAAATCGGCCGAATTAATCTAGTTATGCGGATTGGGTTGCTTGATGGAAGAACCTGGCATCATCCTTACGCGAGAGCCATACGACGACTCTGCGTGGCGCATTCGTCTGGAGGCCAGCAACGGCGAATTCGCTGCAGCTCTGGTGTTCTACATTGATGGCGCGAGCTTGCTTGAGTTCGCGCGGCGATTGAGCGCGTTTCCGAAGAGCATCCAAGATGAGGTCTGCTTTCGGCTAGGCAGTCGAGAGGGCAGTTGGGCGTATTATCTTTCTCTTCGAGCCTACGTATTCAATCGGTCAGGTCACACGGCGCTGGAGATTGAAATTGACAATCGAGAGCCCGGCTATTGCCATGCAAGAGCGGCGTTTGCTATGGCGGCTGAAACAGCTTCCCTGAATGAACTCGGACGCAAGCTTGCTGGTTGGGTCGAGCGGCCGGGTGATCCCCTCGTTTGGCGCGCTCGCAGCAGCTAGGAACTGCCGCCGATCCATCGGGGAGGTTCGGAGTTGCTGACTCGGTCCGTGGCTGGAGGGTACGCCACATAACCAGTCGCTGGACCTGCGCGGGGCCGCATTCTGTTTTTGCGTGGCGCTCTGTCGTTGCGGCGGCCCCGGCAGCTTTGCCTGGGCGTTCGGCCTCGGAGGTTCCTTGATGGCAAAGCGAGTCGAGATTACTGGGGACTGACCAGCGGTCGCGGCATCCATAGAATCGCTGTCAGGGGCTGGTGGCGGTCTGCGTTAGACCGCTTCCCTTCCCCCATTTCTCGGAGGCGATCATGAAGGCGATTCTTTCAGTGGCGTTGGTACTCGGGGTCTGCGGCCTCGCGGGCGCGGCGGACAAGGCCGACCCGGTCGGGACTTGGAAATGCCAGTACAAGATCGGCGATCAGCAGCGGACGTCCGAACTGACGATCAAGAAGGACGGGGACAAGCTCGCCGGCACGATGAACTGGCCGGACCAGAAGGACGAGAAGCTCAAGGACGTGAAGCTGAAGGACGGCACGCTGACGTTCTCCGCCGTGCGGAAGCTCATGGGTAACGAGATCACCGTCGAGTACACGTTCACCATTGACGGGGACAATCTCAAGGGGAAAGGTGCGGCGGACTTCCAGGGCCAGAAGCAGGAATTTGATATCAGCGGGAAGAGGGAGAAGAAGGACAAGTAGCGGTTGACGGCATCGGAGGCATCGGGGACATTCCGGGTTTCAAGGCCGAACCAGGCGTTGCAGCAGACGGGACCGGCACGACGGCTTTCCTGGGTCCGTAGTCTCTCCAGTCGGCCCCGCTGCTGAACGTGGTCGTTCGGCGTCGGAAGTCGTCCGCTGCCGTCCTGGTAGTCACTTGGAGAACCCTGATGAAGAGAGTCACCGGAATCGGAGGGATCTTCTTCCATGCCAAGGATCCGGCAGCACTGCGCGCTTGGTACAAGACACACCTCGGTATCGACGTTCAGCAATGGGGCGGAGCCGCGTTCACTTGGGCGGACGCTGATGGAAACCCAATAAAGGGGACAACGGTCTGGTCCATTTTCGCAACAGACAGTGGCCACTTTGCCCCGAGCAAGGCGTCGTTCATGGTCAACTATCGAGTCGACGACCTCGCCACGCTTCTTGCGGCGCTTCGAAACGAAGGCTGCAACGTCTTGGAGAAGACCGATGATTCGGAGTACGGCAAGTTTGGCTGGGTCATCGATCCGGAGGGCAACAAGGTCGAACTGTGGCAACCGCCGGCAGGTCAATGAACTTCGTCGCCGGCAGAGCCGAACCGACGCCTAACGCCTCGCTCGAGCCGAGGCGCAACGGCGCGGCACGCTGGCCACGATGCGCCGGGGCGAAAGAGATGTCAGGAACCTTTTTGCGTCCCAAAAAAGAGCTAAAAGGTTCCTGACACCTTTTCTGCTCTAACAATCAGCTATGAATCCAACGCAATCGTCCGGAAGGAGGGCAGCATGAAAAAGGGCTATTGGGTGGTTGCCTACAGATCGATTTCGGACGCATCGGCAATCAAGGCCTACGGGGCATTGGCGGTGCCGGCGGTCCGGTCATTCGGAGGGCACTTTTTGACCATGTCCGCGAGCCAGATGCAGGTCCACGAAGTCGGATTGCAGCAGCCGACGGTCCTTGTCGAATTCGACAACTATGACATCGCCCGGTCGGCTCACGAAAGCGCGGCTTACCAAAAGGCTCTTCAGGCACTCGGCTCCGGCGCGGAGCGCGATTTCCGCATCGTGGAAGGTGCATAGCTAAAGAACAAAAGGGGTCGCTAAGAAACAAAAGGGGACGGGCACGTTTAATATTGACATTCGGCCGGTTCCTGCCAACACCTCGTGCCCCCGCGGCAGACCTCGAAAGGCGACGAAAAAAAACGTACCCCCCCCCTTTCCTTGCCTGGGGAAATGGCACGCAAGGTTGCGGTCGTAGACGACCGTGCCCGCCGCGTCCAGCACACACACGTGCATCGACCTGGCGTGCAAATCAATGCCCGCATAAAATTGATGCGGATTTGAGTAGAATCTCATCAGGGACTCCTTATGGGTTGGGAGCCTGATCCCGGATCGTGGTGGGAGGTACTCTCTCCCTGAAACTTCCACGTTGGGACAAGGCACCGCCTTGATCCCTCATTCGAATTGGGACAGGCTCCCGCCCATCCCAACGAGGCCATGATGATTATCCCAAAGTTGCAGCCGACCGGGGCCACCCTTCCGGTTTTCCCCCGGGTTCAGTCGCGCCAAGCGGCCCCGCCGGCTGAACAGGAGCGTTCGGGACCGGGAGAGAGGTCGCTCGTGGAGTATGACGAAGACCGCGAGTTGACGCGCTATGTCTGGGACCATTACCACCGGTTCCTGACCAAGTTCGAGTGGCGCGTCGGCCGCCTAATCATCGGACGAGCCAAGGCGGCGGGATCGCTGTCCCACCAGATGGCCGAGGCAATTAACCGGCTTTGGGGCTCGGTCGATGAACCGGACGTCGCGGCAGCCCTTGCGGACGGCCCGGAGGCGTTCCGCCGGCGCGTCCGTGATCGCTTGTTATCGGAACACCCGGCCGAGGTGTTCATTAACCGCTGCCCGCGCTGTGGGTGTGTGGTCCGCACCCCGGGGGCGCGCCAGTGCTTCTGGTGCGGCTTTGACTGGCACGGTTAAGACTCCGAGCGCCATGAAGGAATCGGTGTCAGTTCATTTTTCGGTGGTTATTATTCGCTGCAAAAATAAACTGACACCGATTGCTCACGCTGGTGGTGTACCAGCTGCCAGTCGCCGAGATGGTGGCGAAGGGGTTGCAGTGGCCCCAGATCGCTGCCCTGCGTGACGCCGGGGCGGATGTGGCCGAGTTGCTGTGCCTCATGTATTTCGACGCGCGAGCATTTTAACCTTTTCTAAAGGGGGGAATGACGATGAAAGCGAGACTTTGTCTGACGGCATGCGGCCTTGTGGCTGTCTTGGCCGCGCCTGTGACTACACGGGGCGATGAGCCTTCCCAGGGCCAAAGAACACTCGTCCTGTCCGCCGCCCAGGCCGATCATTTGACTCTCGAACCGATCCTGGTGACTGTGCAATTGAGCGGCAAGGACGCCAGTTTGCCGGCGGGCCTGGAAAAGGGCCCGTTGCAAATCCAGATCACACCTGCCGTCAAGCTCCGTCAAGGGGCCAAACCGTTGCCGCTGGAAGACAAGGTCGACAGCGCTCCCAGGAGGCGCTACGACCTCCTGGAATGGTACCAGTTTCCGGCCGAGGGCACGTTCAAGATTCAAGCCATCGTCAATGACGGTAGCGCCGGGGTCACCTCGCCAGCCGTCACGATCACCATTCGCCGACCGGGCAAGCACGACGCCGAATGGGGACCCGTCGATCGCTTGCACCACATCCCCTGGAGCAACTACGTGACCGACTCCTTCTGCGGCGACACCTTCGACGTGGTCAAGCGCTGGCCCGAAAGCAAGCTCGCCAGGTACTGCCACTACTACAACGGCCTCTTCAGCCAACACAAGAAGGAGTACGACAAGGCGCTCGCCAGCTTCAAAATCGTGACGGAGAACTATCCGGATTTCATGTTCGCGGATGCGGCCAACTACGGAATTGCGGAATGCCTGATGGCTCAGGGCAAGCGTGCCGAAGCCATCGGCCACGTCGCGGCGATGCAAAAATCGATCGGTCAGCGGTCCGCGAACGCTGCCGGCAGCTCGTGCGTCTCCGCCCTCGTTGACAGGCTTGCAGACCAGATCCGCAGAGAAAGAACCGATGGCCGCTAGTGAGATGGCCGAACAATACTGCTGCTGCTGACCTGGCCGCCATTTCGGCCTTTCGTGACATGACCGCCGCACAGGCGTCCAGGCAGCAGAGCATTGTGTTCGGCCGAAAGCATTGGATATTTTCCCCATCAGGAGGTGGAACTCATGAACTACGCCGAAACGATCCTACCAGAGTTCGACCGGGAAATGGCTAACACGCGGAAGGTGCTGGAGCGCGTTCCCGAGGACAAGCTGGATTGGCAAGCCCATCCCAAGTCCCACACGATCAGCTGGAACGCCAACCACCTCGCCGAGATCCCGGGCTGGGTTGAAGGGACCCTCACGGCGCCCTCGTGGGACATCGCCCCGGTCGGAGGCGAACCCTATCAGTCCCCGAAGCGGACGAGTCGTCAGGAGATCCTCGACCTGTTTGATCGGAACGTCGCCGCGGCTCGGAAGGCGATTGCGGCCGTGAAAGACGACCAGATGACGCAGCCGTGGTCGCTGCTCAACGCGGGAACACCGATTTTCACCATGCCGCGAGCGGCCATGATTCGGCGCTTCGTCCTCAACCACCTGATCCACCACCGTGCGATCTTGTGCGTCTATCTCCGCCTGAACAACATCCCTGTTCCCGGGATGTATGACCCGTCGGAATAAGAAAAAAGGGGACGCGCACGTTTAATATTGACATTCGACCGGTTCTTGCCAACACCTCGTGCCCCCGCGGCGGGCCTCGAAAGGCGACGAAAAAAAACGTACCCCTCCCCTTTCCTTCCCTGGGGAAATGGCACGCGAGGTTGCGGTCGTAGACGACCGTGCCCGCCGCGTCCAGCACACACACATGCATGGACCTGGCGTGCAGATGAATGCCCGCGTAAAATTGATGCAGATTTGCGTAGAATCTAATCATGGTCTCCTTATGGGTTGGGGGCCTGATCCCGGATCGTGGTGGGAGGTACTCTCTCCCTGAAACTTCCACGTTGGGACAAGGCATCGCCTTGATCCCTCATTCGAATTGGGACAGGCTCCCGCCCATCCCAACGAGGCCATGATGATTATCCAGCCGCTGCAGCGGACCGGACAGGCGACTACGGCTCTTCGAGTTCCACGGCTCCTCCCGCGTGAGCCGGCCGCTGAGCTGGGGCGTTCGGCTCCTTGAAGAGGTCTTTGAATGAAATCATGCCATTGGCTGGTCGTTGGACTCGCGTGTTCCACTTTGAGCCAGTCCATCTTGGCTCAGGGGAAGCTGTCGCGGATGCAGATGGAGGCGGACTTGCAACAACTCTTTGCCGTCACGCGGCGGACCTACGCTTATGTCGATGAGAAGAAGGAGCAATACGGGGTCGATCTCGACCGGATGGAGGCCGACGCCCTCAAGCGGCTCGACAAAGTCCAATCGGATGCGGACTTCGGCGTCCTCGTTAAGGAGATCATCGCGGCGCTGCGGGACGGGCACTGCGAGGCGTCCGCCGACCACCTGATCGCCCCGAGACAGCGGGCCTGGCCGTTCCACCTGCATTCTGTCAAGGAGGGGGTCGTCGTCACCGACATGGCCCCGTCGGTTGCCGGCTCCGGGATCGAACACGGCAATGTGCTCAAGAGAGTGAACGGCCGTCCGATCGAGGATTGGATCAACGAGGCGGCCCGGACGGTTTCGGCATCGACGGACGGGGCCCGGCGGCGACTTGCCCTGAAGCAGATGATCAGCACGGCCGACGAGTCCGTGAGGGTGAAGATCGAACATGCGAACGGCACCACCGCCACCTTCACTGTGAAGACCGGTCCGTACCTTCGTCTCCCCGCCGAGCCCAACCTTGCCGACCCGCCCGAAGGCCGGTTCGTCGCGGCCCACGTCCTGAAGCGTGGGGTCGGGTACATCCGGTTCCCCTCGTTTGGGTGGGAAACGGCTGAGCGGCACCGGGCCAAGACGGACGCGGAGATGGACGCCGCGGCCCAGCCGGCGAGGGACCAAATTGACGCTGCATTCGCGGCGGTGGCCGCCACCAAGGCCCTCGTCCTCGACCTGCGGGGGAACCGTGGCGGGTGGGACAATCTGGGCGCGTACGTCCTGTCCCACCTCGAACCCGGCGACTTCCGCTACTATGCCACGCAGACACGATCGTCGCCGGAGCTCCGCGCGATCGACAAATTCCCCTGGCTGCCGCGCGACGACGGCTGGGCACCGAAGGTCGATTGGATACCCCGCAAAACGACCTTCTCGTTCTTCCAGGGAAAGACGTACACCGGGGCTCTGGTCGTCCTGATCAACGAAGACGTGGGCAGCGCCGCGGACTGCTTGGCGGCCGCGCTCGCCGACCTGCACCCCAATGTCCGGTTCGTTGGCCGGCCCACGCACGGCGCAGCCGGTGGCCCGAAAGATTTGGCGAAGTTAAAGCACAGCGGTGTTGGCGTGCGCTTATGCACCATGCGCGTTTGGACCCCAAAGGGGCGGCTGATCGAAGGACAGGGAACCCGCCCGGACGTGCCGGTCCAGTGGACGCGGGAGGACGTACGGAAGGGTCGGGATCCAGACCTGGAGGCGGCCTTGAAGGACTTGAGTCGGTAGCGGGCGGGCCGAGGCGGAGGAGCCGGACGGTGTGCGGGTGGTGCCTCTACAGCAAGTGTATCGCCAACGACCCGCGGCTAGTGCGGACGGAGCGGGTTCTAAACGGTGAGCGGAAGCGCGCTGCACTACGTCAAGTACATGGCGACGACGACCACAGCTGCGCCCGCCCGTATCAAGCACCTGGAGGCGACCTTGGAGCGGGTGGGCGATACCTAACAATGGCGCTGCAGATGAACGTTGGATATTGGAGACAAGCCGAACGGCCGTGCCCGTCATGCTGGTTTCCCCCGCGTCAGCCGGCTGGTGAGCGGGTCGTTCGGCGGCCACAGGCTGTTCAGTTGGAGTTACCGCAATGAAGAAACGATCGGTGCGTTCGCTGGCCCGTCGCGTCGCGATTGGTGGCAGCCTTTTGATGGCGCTGTTCTGGACGAACCCGACCGCGGGAGATCCCTCCCAGGAAAGTTCCCGGCATTCCGTCAAGGACTTGAAACTCAAGGTCAGTCCGAACGGGCGCTATTTCGTCAATCAGAACGGCAAACCCTTCTTTTACCTCGGCGACACCTGTTGGCTGCTGTTTCAACGGCTCAATCGCGACGAGGTGGATGAATACTTGAAGGACCGGGCGGCGAAGGGGTTTACCGTCATCCAGGCTTACGTCATCCGCGGGCTCGACAAGCGTCACCCGGATGGGAACAGCTCTCTCCTTGGAGAAAGCCCGTTCAAGGGCCGCGACCCGACTAAGCCCAATGAAGCGTTTTTCAAGAACGTGGACCACGTGGTCAACCGCGCCAACGAACTGGGACTGGTGATGGGCCTGGTAACCGCCAAGTCGTGGCACGTCACGGACCATCCGGAAAAAGTGTTCGATGAGAAGAACGCCTACGTCTTTGGGAAATTCCTGGGCGAGCGCTACAAAAACAATGCCGTGATGTGGTTTCCGGGCGGCGACTCCGCTCCGGGAAAATACGAGGTGGTCTGGGTGGCGATGGCCAAAGGGCTCAAGGATGGCAGCGGCGGCAGCCAGCTCGTTTGCTACCATGGCCAGGGGAGCACGTCGTCATCCCTGTGGTTTCACAAGGCGGACTGGCTCGACTTCAACTCCATCCAATCCGGTCACCATTTCGGCTCGGACAGTTTCGCGTTCGTCAGCAAGGATTATGGGTTGACACCCGCGAAGCCAACCGTGGACATGGAGCCGGCGTACGAGAACCATCCCACCGGCGCCAACAAACCGCGCATCGACGCTCACAAAGTGCGTTCCCAAGCCTACTCGGCCCTCCTTGCCGGCGCGGCTGGCCACGGTTACGGGGCGCTCGACCTCTTCTGGCTGTACAAGGACGGCGACGGGCCGTTCCCGAAAGACGGCTTTCAGCACTGGCGCAAGGCGCTTGCCTACGAGGGGTCAACCCAGGTTGGCTTCATGCGCCGGCTATTCGAGCTGCGCCCCTGGTACAAGCTCGTACCCGATCAATCTGTCCTGGCCTCCGACGTTGGCAAAGGATCGGATCGAGTCGTGGCGGCGCGGGCCGAGGACGGCAGCTTCGTCATCGCGTATCTGCCCACGGGAAAACCGGTCGGCCTCAAGATGGACAAGCTGTCCGGAAAGTCCGTCAAGGCGCGGTGGTACGACCCCCGGCAAGGGACGTGGCGGGAGATTGGCGAGCATCCGAACACCGGGACGCGCGAATTCGTCGCCCCTGCCCAGGGGGCGCGGAGCGATTGGGTCCTGGTCCTCGATGACGCGGAAAAGGGCTATCCGACCGAACAGCCGAAGTGACGTCGCGCCGAATCCAATCGGTATATGGTCTCGAAAGTCAAGGCAGCGCACCCCGGACGGGGACTGAATAGTCCAGTTTTTTTTCGAATCTCGGTTCGCTTGACGCTCTGCTAACGGATGCAAGCAATTGGTTCAGGAAACTGGTGTCATCCCAAGCGGGTTGCACCAACACGTATTGAGGGTCTGCCGCCGAGCCTTCCGGAACGGCGACTGTGAAGGTTGCCCTTCACGCCCAAGAATTTCATCGCGTACCTTCCGCCGGCGTCTCAAAAGGGCGGCTCGACCTTTTTCGCGGAGCTGAGCGAAGGGCGATTCGACTCTCCAAGGAGCGAATCCGGGCGAGGCCCCGCAGGTCGGGTCAGTTTGTAGGTTTCGCTCCGCGGACGGGCAACCAGCTGTTGAACTAAACCGCTCCGCGGTGGTCGCAGTTCGTTTATCCTTTTCTTCTTTCTGCAGTCGGGTCTCACTTCAGTTTCGCCGCTGTTATTGAGAGCATG
>Ga0306920_100010346_pt1 | contig 12511 bp, 10 predicted proteins | sample flu12Cox44000170_FD_204666 | JGI IMG/M metagenome (GOLD analysis project Ga0306920, IMG submission 204666) | Lab enrichment of tropical soil microbial communities from Luquillo Experimental Forest, Puerto Rico - flux4day.12C.oxic.44.000.170 (v2)... | ecosystem: Environmental > Terrestrial >...
TCAGCCGCTCCGGCCATCTGTCCAATGCCGGGATCTACGCCGGGGCGCTGGTCCGCAGCGACCCGCGGCTGGAACAACCCGATCTGCAGATCAACATGTCTGGCTGGAGTGCGGTCGAACGCCTGCGCACCGGGATCAAGCCGCATCCGTTTTCCGCCTTCACCTTCAGCCCAGTACACCTGCGCCCCGAAGGCCGCGGCTCGGTGCGCATCAAGAGCCCCGATCCGCTGGCACCACCGGCCATTCAGTTTAATTTCCTGGCGAGCGACTACGATTTCGAGGCGCTGATCTACGGCATGAAACTCAGCCGCAAGATCGCCGCGCAACCGGCATTAAAACCGTTTGTCGCCGAGGAGGTGCTGCCCGGTACCCAGTGCGAGAGCAAAGACGACATGATCGAGGAGATTCGCGTGCGCGGCGTCTCAAATCTGCACCCGGTTGGCACTTGCCGGATGGGACGCGAGGTAGACGCGGTAGTCGATCCCCGGTTACGGGTCTACGGCGTCGAGCGGCTGCGCGTCGCCGACGCGTCGATCATGCCGCTGGTTCCCGGCGGCAACACCAACGCGCCCTCGATCATGATCGGCGAAAAATGCGCTGCCATGATCCTCGAAGACGCGATGGCGGCTTGACCTCACCAGGCGCTTCCTGGGCGGCACCGACGCATTAAACGATGCGTGGGGTTGCCATCGTCTGTGCGATATCTGAACGCGCGCTTGGGGAACGCCGGTAGTATTGGTGCGAGCTGGCGAAATTGAAATCGTAGTCTCTGAAGCCGCTGCAATCGACCATGCGGTACTGGGATGGTGGAAATCGGCTAGTGTCGAAACGGTGCTGCGGCCCTTCCTGACCGAGCCGCTGGGCACCCAGATTGATCGCCGTGCTCAGTCCAAGGACGGCATCGGCTGTGCTGAAATAGATCGAGATGCGATTTGCCAGTCGATCCAGGTCGCTTAAATGGCCGGGTGGCGGGAATTCGAAGGTATCGTAGCGCTCGTCTGCCGCAGCTAAAAACGCCTCGTCGAAGAGCAATGTGCTGCTACGGCCGTGGCTGAACCAGCTCTCCACAGCGGCCTGCAGAGCCAAATTCCCCATGCTGTGAGCCAAAAGGAAAATGCGGCTCCCCGCCGCGCGAGCTTGCTGCAGAATGGGATCCAAATTGGCAAAGAAGCTCATAAACTGGATACTTGACTGCCCGGCCATGACCTGATCGCGCCTATAGTCGGCAAAAGGCAAAGGTAAGGTGATCACCTTGCCCAATGACGGCCAGCTGAACGCAATGACCGTCGTGTCAGCCTCGGGTTCACCAGAACCGGCAAACCACTCTCGATTGAAGGCCGCCCGGGTAATCGCAGCCTCAAAGCTATTATCAAAGCCGTGGATAAATACGAGTAGATTTCTTGCAGGCTGCGACAGATCGGCAATCGCCTGCGGGCCGAAGCCCCCCAGATTGACATTCTGGATGCTCTCGATCATTCCCGTTTTATCGGCGGTCAAGTCTGTATTGTCGACGAAGGCAGTCCCGTAGGTCACCGCCCCAGGGTCCGAAGGCGAAACAATGCTGGTCCCATAGCTTTGCCAGTCTTCGGGACTCCCGCTCACCACACGGTTGGTCGCGAAATACACCGTAGTCGTAGTCGGCATGTTGCACCTCCCCAGTCACAGCCGAGAGCCATCGATGACATCGAGCGCGTCATCCAGAACGGCATTATATGGAACCACCGATTTCGATAAATGGCGTTCCCTGACTACGGATAAATAAACCGCCTTTGCGCGAGTGGTATGTGAACCACTTCACATCGTCGACCAGTCGCAAAGGACGTTCCGATTAATTTGGGATGCCGGTCTAGGAGACGATGGGAACCGCAAGTACTGGTATATTCCAGATATGCTCAGCATATTCTCGGATTGCGCGATCGGAGGAAAACCAGCTCATTCCGGCAATGTTCAAGATCGCAGCCTGCCGCCAGCGCGCTGGTGACTGCCAGAGTTCGTCGACTTTTCTGTGGGCCTCGCAATAAGCGTCGAAATCGGCCGCTACCATATAGGGGTCGGAATATTTCAATGTATTCGTCAGCCCAGCAAAGCGCTGCGGATGGTCTGCGGAAAAGAAACCATTCGTCAATGCTTCGATGACACCGGCGAGACTCGGAGATGCAGCAATAGTCGCGACCGCGTCGAGCCCTCTTTGCCGTCGCTCGGCCACCTCTTCAGCGCGCAGTCCGAAGATGAACATGTTTTCGTCCCCGACACGCTCGCGGATCTCGATGTTCGCGCCGTCGAGCGTTCCGATGGTCAAGGCGCCATTCAGTGCCAGCTTCATGTTCCCGGTGCCGGAAGCCTCCATTCCGGCGGTCGAGATCTGTTCCGACAAGTCTGCAGAGGGAATGATCAGCTCAGCAAGGCTCACATTGTAGTTCGGCAGGAAAATAACTTTCAGCAAATCTCGGACCAGTGGATCATTATTGATGACATTGGCGATATCGTTGGCGAGTTTGATGATCAGCTTGGCCCGGGAGTAACTCGGGGCTGCCTTTCCCGAAAAAATTTTAACCCGGGGTACCCAGTCGCGATTGGGGTTCTCCCGGAGCGCATGATAACGCGCGACAGTCTCCAACAAGTTCAACAACTGCCGCTTGTATTCGTGAATGCGCTTTATTTGCACATCGAATATAGCGCCGGGATCGATGCGCACTCCCAGACGCTCGCGAACGATCCGCGAAAGCGCCATTTTATTGGCGCGCTTGACCGCTGCGAACCGCTCTTGCAAAGCCGCGTCGCGCGACTGACCGGCCAGTCGCGAGAGGACTGCAGGGTCGTCGAGCAACGATGTGCCACAGGTCTCGGACAATAACTTGGTCAAACCTGGATTGGCTTGGTGCAGCCATCGCCGAAATGAGATCCCATTGGTCTTGTTGACAATACGATCCGGATATAAACGGTGAAGATTGCTGAACACGCTCTGGCGCATCAGCTCGGTATGCAACTTCGATACCCCGTTGATCCGGTGCGATCCGACAAAAGCGAGGTGGCCCATTCTGACGCACCGCCCGTTACTCTCATCGATTAGCGAGACATGGGCAAGGAGATCGGGATCGAAATAACCCTGCTGCCTCGCCGTATCGAGGTGACGCGCGTTGACTGCGTAGATGATCTCCAGGTGCCGCGGGAGAATGCGTTCGAACAGTGGCACTGGCCAGCTCTCCAGCGCTTCTGGCAACAGTGTATGATTAGTGTAGGAGAAAGTGCCGACGGTAATCTTCCAGGCCTCGTCCCAAGGGACGTTGTAATGATCGACAAGGATGCGCATCAACTCTGCGATCGCGATGCTCGGATGAGTGTCATTGAGTTGGATTGCGGCTTGTTCCGGAAGCGAATAAATGCTGCCAAAGGTCCGTGCGTGTCGGCGCACGAGATCCTGCAGCGAAGCGGAGACAAAGAAATATTCTTGGCGCAGCCGCAGCTCTCGCCCTGAAGGTGACGCATCGCCTGGATAGAGAACCTTCGAGATCGCCTCGGCCCGAGACTGCGGCGACAGGGCACCGAGATGATCACCTTCGTTGAAGACGTCGAGGTGCAATGGATCGACAGCGCGTGCCGACCACAGTCGCAACGGATTGACGTGTCGACCTCGCCAACCAACGATCGGATAGTCATAGGCCACCGCCTTGATCGTCTCTTCCGAGCGCCACACGGATTGTACGCGGCCTTTGGGTGACCTGATTTTTTCTACCCAGCCACCAAACTGGATGTCGTAGATGACCTCGGGACGTTCAAATTCCCACGGATTGCCGAATGACAGCCACTGCTCAGGGTGCTCTTGCTGCCAACCATCTTTGAAAGAGCCCGTGGTCATACCGGATTCCGTAACCGCACGCCGGAACTCCAAGGCTCGCCATGCTTTCCAGAAAGCATGCCGCGAGGCGTCCGAGACCGCCATTGCCGAGCGCTGCGTCAGGTTCGGCGCACCGCATCCGGCCTGGATCGACGCCAAGATCCTCAAGCGCGACTCTGACGACGTCACCGTATCTCAGATTTCCCACAACGTCGTTGAATAAACGGCCAATCAGAAATTCGAGAGACATGTAGTAGACGCGCTTACGGCCCTGTGCGTCGCTCGCTCTGTCGACTGTTAGCCAGCGATGTATAACGCGGTCGCGCAGCGCCAGCGCGGTCGCGACAAACCAATCGCGGTTGGTCGCAGTCTCGACATCCTTTCCGACCGCCAATGTCAGCTTTGCCAGAACGGTCGCCTTGAATTCCTCGATATCCCGCTCGTCGATTGGTGTATCAGCGACCGTGGGCGGCAATCTCGTTTCTGTAGAATCACTTGGAGGAATGCTAATTTCCATTCAGTCGTAACCCAGTCGAATTCCTGCTTGTTCTCGGTGCGGTCGCGCGATCGGCCACCGGGGAGCTTGCTAAAGCCTAAGCTCCGAACGGCACCGTGGACAATGCCCCGTGCCACTATGCCGCGAAAAGGCCACGGCGCAGCGAGCGACAACGATCATGCTCATCGAGGATTAGGGAACGGTTATCGTTACACGCTATTCCGCACCGAATCGCCACAGTTGCCCCTGCGGGGAGTAAAGGCTTCCGTAGGGTGGGGGGTATGCTACGATTGCCCGGATCGCTGCGGCCCGCTGAGAAACGGAGGAATACGATGCAATACAAGCGAATCTCTGCCGATTGTCACCTCGATTTGCCGTGGCTGCCCCCGGAGTTGTTCGTTTCGGAGGCGAAGCGGGAATTGAAGGACCGCATGCCTTTCGTCGAGGACGGTCCCGATGGTCCGTACTGGATCACGAAGGCCGGGGTAAATATGGGACTCCTCGGGGGCGTCGGATCGGTCGGCGGAAAATTCGTCCCTGGGCAAAACTACCGGGTCGATAAGATGGCCGAAACCGGCCTCTATGAAGACGGCAAAAAGGGCGTGCGCCGCCCGGGCGACCCCGATCAGCGGATCAAAGACATGGATCGTGACGGTGTCGATGCCGAGATTATTTTTGGCATTCTCGGCGTCGCTTCGCGTGTGCGCGACCACGAGGCGGCTAACGAAATGCTGCGCATCTACAATGACTGGCTGAAGGGTTTTTGCAGTCATTATCCCGATCGCCAGATTGGACTGGCTTGTCTGCCCTATGGCGACATCGACGCGGCGGTCAAAGAGATTTACCGCGTTGCCAAACTCGGCCTCAGAGGGCTCGAACTCTCCTGCTCCTGGGACATGGAGCCGATGTGGCACCCGGTGTGGGAGCCCTTATGGAAGGCTGTCAACGAAGTACAATTACCGCTGCATTTCCACACCTTTCCCGCGGTGCCAGCCAGCGTGCGTCAGAGCCTCACGGGAGACCTGCGCCGGAAGGCCCAGTTCACGAGTGTGGCTGGATTTCAGATGAACCTGATCAACATCATCGCGGCGATCATCGGGGCGGGTGTGCTCGAACGCTACCCCAACCTCCGCATCGGTTTGGGCGAAAGCGGTATCGGCTGGTTGCCCTACGCGCTAGACCGCATGGATTTCGAATTCGAGGATCGCTTCCGCGATCTGATGAAGCTGAAGCCGAGCGAGTATTGGCGCCGTCAATGCCGTGCGACGTTCCAGTTTGATAGGATCGGCGCCAAGCTGGTCGACGACATCGGGGTCGAGACTCTGATGTGGGGCTCGGATTACCCGCATCCCGACGGCGTGTGGCCGGAATCGTCGAAATACATCGATGAGCAGTTTGACTGTCTCGCACCCGAAGTCGTTCACAAGATCACCTGCGAGAACGCCGGCAAGTTCTACGGCTTGATCAACTGACCGATCATTCCGAGGCGGGAGTTCCGCCCGCGCCTCGGAAGCCACGAGGAGAATAAGCGATTACTGGTTGGGCATAACGGCGGCGTCGCGCAGCACCCGATCGCGGTATCGCTCAACCACGAGCGGTAACAGATCCGTTGCTCTACCGGTGGTGATCCAGGCATCGATGTTGCGCGGGCCCCAGTTATATGCCGCGACTGCATCTGCCCAATTCCCGTACCGCCGATACATGCGGGCAAGATAAGCCCGCCCCAACGCCCGGTTCTCCACAATGTCGAAACGGTCCCCGCCGCCTACATCGAATGCGGCGGCGGCAGTCACCTGCATTGGACCCTGGGGTCCGCCAGGCTCGGAACGCCACATCCTGGGATCTATGCCGTGGGCGGATTCTGCGCCATCAACCGCAAAGGCAACACGATCGAGATCAGCAAGCGAAGCCAGCCCAAACAGATCAGCCTCGGGCAATTGCGCGCCAAAGCCTCGCAAAATACTGACGGGCCGCTCACGCGGATCGGCAAAGCTGACCAGCTCCAGCTTCATGGCGCCGGCTCGGTGCGGTTGTTCGGCGAGAATCGCTGCGCGCGACTTTTCGCCTCGCATCACCCTAACGGCGCGGTGCTCCGGATCGCTGAAAGTGACGATTTCGGCGGTCTCGGCTTTTTCCGTCTGCGGCCTCTCGGCTTCTCCGCTTTTCGGGGGCAGGCTGCCGCGCACGACCTTGACCGAACTCCACCCGGTATCGGGAAAGGTGACCAGTTGGACGCTCCTCTTCGGCGAAGGCTCGGCGCCGTAACCGCTCACCGCATTCAACAGCAGCGCCGTGAGCGTGATCAAAAGCCCGCTATTGTGAATGTCCCTCCGCATCGACCCCCCGATCGGTGCCGGTCGCAACTCCCGCAGCGGTATTCTAGCAAAACGGCTCGCGGCTTGTCACCAAATCGGCCGATCAACTAGCATCGGGTTGGCGGGCGTCGCGCAATGGGCGCTCAATTTCCCCAAAAGGAGGCAGTATGCCGAAGGTCCTGATCATCCATGGTGCGGGAATGAATATGCGCGGCAAGGTTCAGACCGAGATCTTCGGTCCGATGACTTTGCCCGAATATGACGAGCGGATCCGCGGATATGCCGCCGAATTGCAGGTGGATATCGAGATTTTTCACTCGAACATGGAGGGCGAGGTCATCAACAAGCTGTACGAAGCCAATGACAAAGGCTTCGATGCAGCACTCTTCAACCCGGCCGCCTTCGGGACCGGCTACCCGGCGCTGGTCGCCGCGATAAGTCAGGTGCGGTTCCCAACCATCGAGATCCACATCTCTAACCCGATCCGGCGCGGCCCAGCCTCGGAGACCGCTCGCGTCAGCCATGGCGTGGTCGCTGGCTTCGGGCTTCCGGGATATTATCTGGCGCTGCGCGGTGTGCGCGACATGCTCGCGGCGAAGTCATGATCCGGGCCGCGATCGTCGGTATCGGCCGCTGGGGGCGGACGCTCGTCAGCGCGGTCCAGGGCAAGAGTAGCGTGATCCGCTTCACCGCCGGCCACAATCGAACCCGAGCCTCGGCGGAGGCGTTTTGCGCCGGAAACGGGATTGCACTGAAGGATGATCTCGATGCGATTCTAGCCGATCCGGCGATCGATGCCGTCGTCTTTGCGACGCCGCACAGCCAGCATGCAGCACAGGTCGAGCGGGCCGCGGCCGCCGGCAAACACGTTATGATGGAGAAGCCATTTACGCTCGACGTGAAGAGCGCCGAGATTGCGCTCGGCGCCGCGGCGCAGGCCGGAATCGTGCTCGGCGTCGCCTATCCCAGGCGTTTCCACCCGGCGATGATCGAACTCAAGGCCAGGGTAGAGGACGGCCGGCTCGGAACCCCTACCCATTGCGAGAGCGCGCAGACTGCGCCCGCAGGTCTTTTCATGTCACCAGATTACTGGCGCAGCGACCCGCAGGAGGCGCCCGCCGGCGCGATGACTGCGACCGGCGTGCATAATCTCGACGCGATGATCTATTTGTTTGGGCGGATCGACGAGGTTTATTGCAGCAGTTTGCGGCGGGTCATGTCGCGGCTTGAGGACACGACCAGCATCATGCTGAGTCTCGCCAATGGCATGTCCGCGACCTTATTCTGTTCGCTCGTCACGGCGGTCACCTACCGGTTTGCGGTTTACGGCACCAAGGGATGCGCGGCGCTCGCAAATCAGGATGTCGAGTTACGCTTCACGCCGGCGCCTGCAACGCCACCGACCGGACGTCACGTTGCACCCGAAGCGGAATTCATCGAATACCGGGGGTTCAACGCGCTCACCGCGGAACTCGAAGGATTTGCGGCGGCGATCAAGGGCGAGCGCACTTACCCGATCACACCCGAAGAAATCATTCACGGGGTCGCGGTTTTCGAGGCGATTGTCCGCTCTGCTGCGCTCCACCAGCCGGTCAAAGTTGCCCGCCACTAACTAAGCCGGGAGACCCAGATGCCTGTGACAGTGCTTTATCCCGAGGAGCGGCAAATCCCGGACGACAGTCTCGAGCGGGAGATTTTCGGGCCCGAAGTGCGGATCCTGCGACGAACCGTCAAGAGTTTGGCCGATCTCAATCCCGCCGAATGCGCCGTAGTCGACGGGTTGATGATCATGCGCTACGCCGTGACAGCGGAGGATCTGGAGCGGTTTCCGCGGCTGCGCGCGATTGTGCGCATGGGGGTTGGTTACGACAAGATCGCCCGGCCGGCCGCCGCGGCGCGCAACATCCTGGTTTGCAATGTGCCGGATTATGGCACCACCGAGGTTGCCGACCACGCGATGGCGCTGGCGGTGGCGCTGCGCCGCGGCGTGATCCTCTATCACGAGCGGCAGCGGCAGAGCCCGCCGGCCCCTTGGGGACCCGTAAAGGGCGAGCTAATCCGGCGCTTCGGCGTGCAAACCTTTGGCATCGTCGGCCTCGGCCGCATCGGAACGGCCGTTGCGTTGCGCGCTCGGGCCTTTGGATTTCGCGTCGTGTTCTTCGATCCTTATTTGCCCAACGGCGCTGACCTGGCCCTCGGCATTACCCGCGCTGCGAGCCTGCAAGATCTCTTGCGCCAGACCGACACCCTCTCAGTACACACCCCGCTGACACACGAGACCCTTGGCATGCTTGGATATGCTGAACTCGCTCTGCTGCGCCAAGGTGCCGTCGTGGTCAATACCGCGCGGGGGCCCATTATCGACCTCGACGGGCTCCTCAGCTTGCTGCGTGACGGCCATATCGCGGCGGCGGGGCTCGATGTCCTGCCGGTCGAACCGCCAGTCGAGCCGATCCCCGAGCTGTTACGCGCCTACCGGGCACGCGAGCCGTGGCTTGAAGGGCGGTTGGTGGTGACCCCGCATGCCGCATGGTTCACCCCAGAGTCGGAACACGATACGCGTGTCAAATCCGCCGAAACGATGCGCGCAGCACTGCTGACCAACCGGCCCCAAAACGTCATCACTCCAGAAATGTATTAATCAAGGGCGAACAAAACACTTTCATCTGCGCAGCGCCACTCGGCTGCGATCTCAGAAGCGAGCAACCAGAGAGCCGCTCTTCCGTGCCGGCGTCTGCGATTAAGCCTAGAAGGCCCGGCGGTCGCGCGGCGCGTGCGGCTGCTCCAGACCGTCCACCGGAATATGGCGGCCATTGATCCAGTGGGCGCGCGGCGAAGCGATAAATACGATCACATCCGCAACTTCCTCGGCGGTCCCCAGGCGGTCCATCGGAAAGCCATGGCGGACGTAATCGTCGAAATAAGCTGGGTTGGCGAGGCGGTAGCGGTCCCAGCCATTGCCCTCGACCAGAATCGAGCCCGGCGACACAGTGTTGACCCGAATGCCGTGCGGCACGAATTCCAGCGCCCAGCGCTCGGTGTCGAAAATCAGTGCGGCCTTGGCTGCACCGTATTGGCCCGACATCGCGAGCTGCGGCGACCAGCCGGAGATCGATGCGACGTTGATCACCGCAGCGCCTGGCCGACCCTTCATATGCGGCAGAGCCAATCGCATCATCCGCACGGTCTGGATCAGGTTCCGTTCCACCGCGCCACGCCAGTCGTCATCGCTGCTGTCGGCGATGCGCGCGGCGCCACCGCCACCGCCGACATTGTTGACTAGGATGTCGATGCCGCCATGGGCCGCGACGGCAGCCTCGATCAGCCGGCTGGCGTCCTCGGGATTGCCGACATCGCCGGCCTGTGCCGCAACTTGAGCACCGGTCGCGCGCAGAGTCGTTTCCGCTTCGTGCAGCTGCTCGGGCGAGCGTCCTGATAGCATTATCCGGCAACCCTCGGCGGCGAACGCTTTGGCGGTCGCCAACCCGATGCCGCGGCTGGAGCCAGTGACGAGGGCGACCTTCCCGGTCAGTTTGAGATCCATGAGATCGGTGCCCTGAGCGCTTACGCCGTTACGCGGGCTTTGCGATGGGCGATCCAAGACTTCACCTGGTCGTAGTAGTTGCCAAGATAGTAGTCGGCAATGTCATCAGCGGTGGTGGCCCAAACGCCGTCATGCCCGAGGATGTAGCGCAGCGCTTCATCGAGATGTTTGGCCGCGTTCGGGCGGCCGATATTGTGCGGGTGCAGCGACAGGCACATGACCCGCCCGTTCTCGGCGCCCTCGCGGTAGAGCGTGTCGAACTGGTCCCTGATCATCTGCTGGAAGTAATCCGCCTCCCGGTTCCAGGCGAGCATCCCGGCGTCGTTGGTTTGGCCGGTGTAAGGGACGAAGATGAATTTCTGGCCGCCGCGGACATTGATGGGCCAAGGCTGGTCGTCGATGATCCAAGACGTGTGGTAAACGCAGCCCGCCTCGGCCATCAAATCGTCGGTCCGCACCGTGTACCCGGCGCCGCCACCGAGCCGTCCTTTCAGGCACTTGCCGGTCATCTCCTTGAGATGGATGATGAAGTCCTGCCAATAGGCGCGCTCCTGTTCCTCGGTCAGGTCGTAAATCGGCCGGCTGTTGTAGAGACCATGCGCCATGTAGTCCCAGTCGGCGGCAATCATGGCGTCCTTGATCTCGGGAAAGTGGTCGAGAATTTCGAGGTTGAGACAGCAACAGGCGCGTAGTGTGTGCTTGTTTAGCACGTCGAGCATACGCCAGAAGCCGACGCGGTTGCCGTAATCCATGCGCGAATAATGCGGGATGTCCGGTTGGGTCGACCGGTTCTCCGGCAGGTATTCGAAGAACTCCATGTTCGGCGCGACCCAGAACGCCACGCGCGCATTGTTGGGCCACTTGATGACTGGGCGATCATTGATGGGGGCGTAGTCGAAGCGGCCGGGCGGAAGGGTCATCTCGTCGTCTCCATTCGACTGCAACATGGGTTACCACACCGAGACTGCTTCGTCGCTGCGCTCCTCGGAACGACAGCTAATTGCGGTGTCATTGCGAGCGAAGCGAAGCAATCTCGGTGTGGTGGGACTGTGTCGTTACGCCGGCTGGGTCTTGAACCAATCGATGATCGCGCTGCCAGTGGCTTTCCAGACACCTTGGCGGGCGCAGATGTGGCCCAGCACCTCGTCGAGATGCCGAATGCGCCAGGGCTGGCCGATGATCCACGGATGCAGATGCAAGACCATCAGCCGCCCAGTGGTCGCGCTGTCGGCATAGAGCCCGTCGAACCACTCCCGCCACAACAGGTTGACTTCGTTAATCGTCCGCCGGCCGTGCAGGTGGATGTAGTTATCGTCGAGATACGCATTGACGCCAAGCGAGTAGAGCTCGCCGGTCTTCGGCGTCATGCGATAGGGCTGCTCGTCATTGCCCCAGTCGCAGACGTAGCGAATGCCTTCAGCGGCGAGCAGGTTCGGAGTGTTGGGCGTTTCCTGAAAATCGGGGCCAGACCAGCCGACGGGGCGTATGCCCGTCGCCTGCTCGACCGCCGCGATCGAGGCGCGGATATAGTCGCGCTCCTCGTCTTCGGACATACCGATATGGATAATGCGCCGGCGCGACAGCCCGTGCGCGATGAACTCGGCCCCGCGTTTCCCGCCCTCCTCGACGAGCGTTGGATAATGGTCAGCCACCGCCTTGTCGAGTGCCAAGGTCGGCGTAATGCCGTGCTTATCGAGCACGCTAAAAATGCGAAAAATCCCGACCCGGTTGCCGTATTCGTGGTTGCCCCAGCCGCCGATATCGGGGAATTGCGGCTGGTTGCCGGTCCACATACCCTCGGGACCGCCCATCGGACTCACCGCCACCGGCGCGCCGGCCGGCACCTCCCAATCCCAATGCTCGAGGTTGACGATGACCGCTAGGGCGACCCGTGCACTATTCGGCCATCGGAGAGGCGGGCGGGTGACAATCGGCGACCAGAGGTAGAAGTCCTGGTCCATGCCGTAGGCGCGCTTTGCGGGCATCGATCGCTCCGGCTGCTATATGCGGAGCCACTATGACACATCGCGGCCGATCACGGTGTTGCTCTTGTCGAGCCATACCCATTCAGCTCGACGATCTCCAGCCTGATTGGCGCGCCTGCGGATAACTCTACGCCTGCGCCTCAGCGGGCATCAATCTGCCGCAAACCGCTGCTCTTCAACACAAACACCCAAACGAAAGCCTTCGTAGCCGCTGGCCGCAACCTCATCACATTTCTTCTTATATGCGGCGACGCCACCTACATACGGCATGAAGACACGGGGCTTCCCAGGAATGTTGGCGCCGACGTACCACGAGTTCGCCAACGGATAGAGCGT
>Ga0306920_100010348_pt1 | contig 12510 bp, 7 predicted proteins | sample flu12Cox44000170_FD_204666 | JGI IMG/M metagenome (GOLD analysis project Ga0306920, IMG submission 204666) | Lab enrichment of tropical soil microbial communities from Luquillo Experimental Forest, Puerto Rico - flux4day.12C.oxic.44.000.170 (v2)... | ecosystem: Environmental > Terrestrial >...
CGATGACAGCCTCGACGGCCTGGGTGACATACGGCTCGGTGTCGTACAGGTCGATGTGCAGCGTGGCGTCCAGCCAGACGATGCGTTTCGGCTCGCCGATCCGCTCATAGGCCTCCCGCGCACCCTCCGGCGAGCAATAAGCGTCCTGGACCCCGTGCACGATCAGGCCCGGCGTGGGCGACAGGAAATCAGCGCCGGACATGTTGTCCACGGTGAGCAGCTCGCGGACCGAGGCGCGGGTGACCGAGTTCTCCCAGCACGCCGAGGCACCCCGGCCGGTGCCGTAGTAGGCGAACGGCTCCCCACCGGGCATGGCCGCCTCACCCTCGGCCGCCACAGCCGGGACGTACTGAACCTCACCGCCCCGGTCATGATCCTCCGCCACCGCGGTGAACGACGCCAGCACCTGCCGGTAGCGATCAGCACCCATGCCGGACCGCATCGCGTACGGCGTGTTGTACGCCCCCGCGATGCCCGCGAAGACCTTGACGCGGGGATCGAAGGCGGCGAACTTCAGCGCGTACCCGCCGCCCAGGCAGATCCCGACCGCCCCGATCCGCCCGGGGTCGACCTCCGGGCGCGCGCGCAAGAACGACACGGCCGCCCGCAGGTCGGCGAGCTTACCCTGCGGATCCTCGTGGCGGCGCGGCTGACCCCCCGACTCGCCGAAGTTGCGGTGATCGAACGCCAGCGTGACATACCCGGCCGCCGCCAGGCGCTCGGCATACAGGCCCGTCACCTGGTCGCGGACGCCGGTGAACGGCCCGGTGAACACCAGGCCGGGAGCGCGGCCACCAAGCGACGGCACCCGCAGGTCACCCACCAGCGTGAGGCCGTCCGCCTCCCACTCCACCCGCTCCACCGCCCGCTCCCATCCGCTGAGATACCTGACCACCTGCCAGTCAGCTCAGCCGCCGACCGGCCTGCGCACGGGCCCGGCCGTATACCAGGCTCATGGCCGACACGATGAAGCCAGGCGCATGCCGAAGGGACGGCGCCCGGGTCCCTCTACAGGACGGCTCGCGCGGACATCGTTACAGCAGATCCTAGTCGCGGCAGCGGAGCCGCAGCATCTGCGGCTATCACCGCCCGATGCCGGACCACAGGGCGGCCAGCAGGATCCGATCTCGTCGGCCTGCAGACCAATGATAAGGCATCACTGAGCGTGATCGGAACGCTGGCCCACCGAGTTCCAGATCGCCGATTCCGTCCGCGTGAGGCCGGGCTATGCGGGTGGCCGGCGGAGGGTTCCGGTAGTGCTCCTCCTGGTGGTTCAATCAGAGCGTATTTCCTCGTGGTTTCGGAGCGGCATGGCCCGCGCTGCCGTCTGGCGCGGTGTGATCGGTGGCGGTGGACGGCCTGCCCGGAAGCCTGGGGAGGGCTGGTGGGAGGTATTTCCCGTCCCCGCGGCTGGCGGGCGTTCCGCTCGCTTAGGGGTAACAAGGCGCTGGTGCGCGTGGTGGGCGGCTACGTGCTGTTCACCGTCACCGAGTACTCGGTGTGGGTGGCGATGCTGGTGTACGCCTACCGGCATGGCGGTGCCGCGGTCGCCGGGCTGGTGGCGGTGGCGCAGCTGGTGCCAGCGGCGGTCCTGGCGCCCATCGCGGTGGCCGTCGCGGACCGGCGTTCCCCGGTGTTTCTCCTGGCCGGGGGTTATCTGGTGCAGGCGGCGGGGATGGCGGCAACGGCCGTGGCGGTGTTGGCGGGCGTGCCGCTGGCGGCGTATGCGGCCGCGGTGGTCGCGTCCGCGGCGGTGACCACGACCCGCCCGGCGCAGGCCACGCTGATCCCGTCGGTGTCGGTCACCTCGGATCAGCTGACGGCGGCCAACGTGGTGGTGAGCTGGGTGGAGGCCGCCGGGATCGCGGCGGCCGGGCTGCTGGCCGGGGTGCTGATCTCGGTCGCGGGTGTAGCGAGCGTGTTCGCGGTGTGCGCCGGCCTGGGCCTGGCCGCCGCGCTGCTGGTCGCCGGGCTCCGGGTGCCGCCGCTGGCATCCTCGCCCGGGCGGGCCCCGGCGGTGCTGGCTGGCCTGGGCGCGAGCATCCGGCTGACGGCCCGCCAGCCACGGCTGCGGCTGATGCTGGCGCTGCTGACCGCCGAGGCGGCCGTGGTGGGCGCGCTGGACCTGTTGTTCGTGATTCTGGCCATCAGCGTGCTGCACCGCACGCAGGCCTGGGCGGGGTATCTCAACTCTGCCTATGGCGTGGGCGCGGTGCTGGCCGCGCCGGTGAGCGCGATGCTGGTCGGCCGCCGCCTGGGACTGCCGATCCTGGGTGCGGCGCTGCTGCTCAGCGGCGCGCTGGCGGTGGTAGCGTCCGGGCTGGGCCTGGCCGGGACCGTGGCCCTGCTGATCGTGGTGGGAGCAAGCCGCGCCCTGCTGGACGTGGCCAGCCGCACCCTGATGCAGCGCTCGGTCCCGGCGCAGCTGCTGGGCCGGGTCTTCGGGGTGCTGGAGGGGCTCACGATGGCCGGGCTCGCGGTGGGCGCCCTGCTGGTGCCGGCGCTGGTGTACTTGGGCGGCAGCCGGCTCGCGCTGCTCGGGGTCGCGGCCGTGCTGCCGCTGGCTGCCGCGGTCGGCGGGCGCGGGCTGTTCGCCCTGGACTCCGGGACACCCGTGCCGGTGGTGGAGATCGCGCTGCTGCGCCCGCTCCCGTTGTTCGCCGAACTGCCCGCGCCCGCGCTCGAGGGCCTGGCGGGCTCCCTCACACCGGTCCACCTGCCAGCTGGCGCCGTCCTGATCCGCCAGGGCGACCCGGGAGACGCCTACTACGCGGTCGCCGCCGGCGAGCTTGACGTCGACAAGGACGGGCATTTCCTGGCGCGCATCGGACGCGGCGAAGGAACCGGGGAGATCGCCCTGCTCCGCGCTATCCCGCGCACGGCCACCGTGATCGCGCACACGGCCGCGACCGTGTACCGGCTCGAGCGGGAACCGTTCCTGACCGAGGTGCTCGGCCATTCCCCCACCCGGCGACGAGCCGATCACATCGCCGAGACGCGGCAGCCCGCCGGCGACGCGCCGGCCGACGGCGACACAGCAAGATGAGCGCGCCTGCACCAGATAGTGGTTCGGGGGCGGCAGATCACCACGAACAACGACGCGCAAGTCTGCGGCCCGAACCCCCGCAGGACGGCGAGTTCGAGGTCAATCCCGGCGAGCAGCCCGACGGCCAGACCCGAGTGGAACTCGAGCACCGCGACATTGGCCGGCACGACCCGGGTGACGGCCGGAATCTGCCAGGGCGCCGACGCCACGGAGGCTGGCCCGCCATCTTGCAGCACGAAGGATCGCTGCCGCGGCCTGACCCGGCACACCCCCAAGCGCCGGCGCCCACGACCCTTTGGTACGGCCTGTCACGGTCGGTAACGAAGCGCGGGCGTCCGGTCTGGTAAGCAAGGCGCCCGGCGGGTCAGTCCCGGATACTTTAGCTTGGCCCTCACCGACGTCCCGCAGCGTTGTGACGTCATTAGCGTCTTGCCGGGTTGGCCGGATTTGAACGGGCGGCCTCTTCATCCGAAGGCGGCCGATCCGGTGTGCTTGCCGGTGCGCATGCATCATCGGATTTGGGATGAATGTCCGCTTCTGGCACGTAGAGGTCGTCATCTTGGCGGTGACGCGGATCGTGGGTCACGGCGGAGAGGGTGCCCGGCGGGAACCTCGACCAGGACGATGCGGATCCCGTCGGGATCCTCGATCCACATCTCGATCAAGCCCCAGGGCTCCGTAGCGGGCTCGCGGAGGATAGAGATCCCGGCGGCGGCCAGCCGGGCGTGCTCGGCGTGAACGTCCCGTACCTGGATCCAGATCATCATCATCGGGCACCCGGGAAGGCCGGAGGCACGCCCGGAGACCTCGAGCAGTCCCGGGCCGAGGAAGAACACCACGCCGGGATCGTCCGGCGGGCCGAACTCCCGGTAGATGGCCAGGCCCAGCACATCGCGGTAGAAGCGGCGGCTCCGGTTCAGATCGCTGGGGCGCAGGAGGATCCGGCTGCTCAGAACGTCCACGCGACTATTCCAGCATCACGTTGAGTGACGTGGAAGGTTATCGAGACGCGCGCACTCCCGCCTAAACGATCTGGACAGCAGTCTTATCGCTGGTCCCGTTCTTCTGGGCCGCGCTTGAACGGTCATTATGAGCGCCGGATCAGCGGCCCGGGCGGGCCACCTGCGCAACACGGCTCTCAACGCGATCGGCCGGGCTACGTTCATGGCTCCGGTGGCGAAGGCGGCGCGAGAGGTCCGAGCCGGCCTCGGCCTTCCTCCCGTGCCGATCCGGGGCCTCGAGTTCGGCCTTTCCCGGTACCTGCACGTACAGCTCTGTCCCCGCGGGTTCGAGTACCCGCGGTCGGATCTGCCTCCCTACGTCCACTTCGTCGGGGCGCCGGTGCCGCCGGTCCCAGCGAAGTTCGAGCAGCCGAGCTGGTGGCCGAGGCTGTCCGAATCGGCGCATGTGGTCCTCGTCACCCAGGGGACCATCGCCACCGACCCGGCCGAACTGCTGGCTCCGTGCCTAGAGGGACTCGCCGGCCGCGACCTGTTCGTCGTCGCCACGACCGGCGCCGCCGATCCTGCCGTCCTCGGGGACCCGCCTCCGAACGCGGTGGTCGAGCGGTTCGTACTGTACTCCGCGCTCTTGCCGTACGTCGACGTCATGGTCTCCAACGGCGGCTTTGGTTCGGTGCAACTGGCTATCGCCCACGGCGTCCCGATGGTCGTAGCCGACATCAGCGAGGACAAGAGGGAGGTCACCGCCCATGTCGGCTGGTCGGGCGCGGGAATCAACCTTCGCACCGATCATCCCTCGCCGAAAGTGATCGCCGGGGCCGTGCAGCGGGTGCTAAACGAGCCGGGATTCCGGGACCACCCTGGCGTTGCAAGCACAGACAGCAGGCACCAGCCCGGCGAAGTCCGCCGCCGACCTCCTCGAACGCCTAGCGGTTACAGGCAACGAGCTGCCCCGAACAGGAAGCAGACAGTGAATGCGGGCCGACCGTCAGGAGATGGCGACGAGAGGCCCGCGGAGGAGCAGACAGCCTTCAAGGGTCTGACGCCAAAGAACAGACGCTACGGTGCCAGTGTGGGCGGATCACCGAGGAGTCGCATGCGGGGCGCAATTACCCACCTCATTGCTGGTGTCCCTGTATCCGGGCTGGGTGCCGCGATCGATTGGTACACACGGCTCTTCGGGCGACCGCCGGACCTGCGCGCGGGCGAAGAGATCCTCTGGGACATCGACGAGCACGCCACGCTCTTCATTGAGCCGGACGCCGCGCGGGCGGGCGCGGGCCGGGTCACCCTCATCGTTGCCGGACTCGACGCGCTTCTGGAGCGCCTGGCTTCTGAAGGTATCGGACATGAACCAATCGAGACTTACCCGAGCGGTGTCCGCCACGTGAAGGTCCCGGATCCGGACGGCAACGCGATAGCGCTCGCCGAGCTACCGCAGTCGTGAACGCCTGGTGAAGCGCACGCTCGGCCGCAGCATGCACGGGAAGTACTGACCTGCCGTCGGGAGCGCGGCTTGCCTGGTGAGGAGCCTTTCTGCGCCGTCAGTATCGTTCAGGGCCGTCAAAGCGGGACCTGTGCCTCGGAGGCTATCGTCGCGACAAATCGCCCTGGCCGCGTGGAGTGCGGAGCACGTGGATGTCGGCGTCGGCGGCATGCGAGCTGGCGCTGGACCGCTGCCCACTAGTCGCGGTGCGTCGCGGCCAGGCCGCGGCCGTCAGAACAGCTTGTCCAGTAGGGAGCACATCCTTGCCGAGTGTCCGTTAAAGCGAAATTATGCCGAGTTTGGGGCGAATTTGTCGACTCAATGTCTGTACGTCCCATTCCCGCGTATCTAGGGTGAGAGGTTGGAGGAGGCCACCGCCGCGCCCTCAGGCACCCTGCGGCTGAGTTGACTCCTGGGAGTGGGGAGGCTCAGGGCGGCGACGGTGACAGAGCCGATCGGCAACGTCACGAAAGGATGTGCCGTGAAACGATCTCTTATCGTCGCATCAGCAGCCGGAGTGGTCGCAGCGGTCACTGCGTTTGCCCCATCGGCCGGCGCCGCGGCCGCCACTGCGTCTCATGCAACGGCGCCGCAGGGGCAGGCGCAAAGTTCGTCGGGTTACCACGAGCCCCTGTGCTCAAGCCGCTCCTCGCTCTGCGCCGATCCGTATAACACCACGTACGGGCAGTACGTAGGTCACGACGAGCCATCGGTCGAGTACAAGTCCGGGGTTCCGGGCTCCGGCAACGACATGACATACACCGTCACCTTGCCGACGGACCCGAAGCAGCAACCCAATGCGAGCGGCGCCGGCGGCTCGACCTGGAACTTCCAGCTCCGGCCCACCTTCTGGTTCGGGCTCACGCTCTGCGACTCAGAGTCCGCGCCGGAGTTCACCAAGACGTGCGCGCCCGATACCGATTCCAACAACCTGGTGGGGACGAACCCGGCCGCGCCGGACTACATCGGCAAGCATCCCGGCACCGCGTTCATGGAGCTGCAGTTCTACGGACCGGGGTACGTCCCGCAGTTCGAGGGCTTCGGCTGCGCCGCCACGGTGTACTGCGCGGCGATGACCATCGACAGCCGCACATTGGACCAGAACACCGGGATACTTAACACGAAGGCGTGTAACAACTTCGTCCTGGGCGGCCAGGAGCCGATCAACTGGGCCTACATCACCAGGAGCGGTGTCTCCCAGGCTCCGGCGAATCCCCTGTTCACGGGGACCTTCTCGGCGCCCAACTTCGCCGCGGTGAACCCGGACCTGAGCAAGGACCTGGTGATGAGCCCGGGTGACCGCATCCGCATCCACATGCACGACACCCCGGCTGGCTTCCGGGCCGACCTCACGGACCTCAGCACGGGCCAGAGCGGCTCGATGACGGCGTCGGTAGCCAACGGGTTCGGGCACATCCTGTACCAGCCCACCTCGTCGACCTGCAACGTGGCGCCGTACGCGTTCCATCCCGCGTACAACACCGCGAACCCGCGGGGGAACACCTGGTCGGCGCACACCTACAACGTGGCCTTCTCCGACGAGATCGGCCACTTCGAGAACTGCCTTGCGATCGACGCGAATTTCAACTGCGTAACGCCCGGCGCCCAAGATGCCGCCGGCCTGGACCCGGATGACGGCAACGGTTCCTGCGTGCCGGGGACAGATTCCTCGCTGGTCCACATCGACGGCTGCTTCTCGCCCGACAATGACTACGACGGCCAGTCCTACCGGAACGACTGGCCGGGGACCAACCCCGTGCCCGGGCAGGACCGGAAGCTGCACCCGAGCCCGGTGCTGTTCACGAGCCCGTTGACGGGCAACGGGACGGTCAACTATTCGACGGTCGCATTCGAGACCGACCTGCCGGCGATCGAGGTCCGTGGCTCCCAGGCCAACCCGCCGTTCTGTAGCACGGCCACCGGAGTGAATTGCGTGAACCCGCCGAACGGCGCGCAGTTCTATCCGTTCTTCTCCACCAGGATCGACCATGGGACCTGCACCTGGCAGGAGGGCGGTCCCTTCATCCCCGGCACCAAGAATGACTTCGGAGGGAGCTCAACCAGCGAGTTCGGCCCGCTCCTGCAGACCGTCTTCCCGGTCGCAGGACCCACGACCGTGCTGCGGTTCGAAAATTTCAATAGCGGCGACATGGCGAACCCCTGTCCGGTGCGCTAGCCGCCCGATTCGCATGAACCTGGCGGGCGGCCGCAAAGAGCCGCCCTCCAGGTCTGCGTGAAGCACGGCTTCTTCGGGCCATCGCCGCACGGCAGTCCCGGTTACGGCCAGGCTGCAGCGCCGCCAGACCGGCCCGGTGACCGTGGTAGCGGCGGTCAGCGTCTAGGCGGGGACGCGTGCCGCAAGTGCGTGAAGCGTCCCCGCGGGGACGCCCGCACATGCCGCTGTACGCGCGACGGGTAACGTCCGCTTGTGCCCGGGCCGCGGCGGTCTGAACCGGGAGCCAGATCCGCGATGGTGTCGAGTGACCGCGGGTTGACAGCCGCCTCTCGTGCCCTCTGCCGCAGTTCAGGGGGCCGCGGCGCCGGGATCCGATGCGCGGCTGGTGACGGTGATGCTGGGTATCAGGTTTCCTCTGGTGCCGCGAGCACGCAGTGCGTGGCGCGGTAAATGGTCGGCATGCACTTGTTGCAGTGGATGCACAGCGATCTGATCCCGGGATCGGTCTGCATGCGCCGGATGAGATCGGGCTCGCGCAGCAGGGCCCGGGCTAGCGCGACGAACGCGAAGCCCTCGGCCATGGCCAAGTCCATTGTCTGTTTACTGGTGATCCCGCCCAGGAGGATGAGCGGCAGGGTCAGCGCGGCCCGGAATTGGCGGGCGCGGTCGAGGAGGTAGGCCTCCTGGTAGGGGTAGCTGCGTAGGAACCGGCCGCCGGCGAGCTGGATGCCCGCCCGCAGCGGCTGCGGGAACACGGCGGCGAACTCCCGGATCGGCGCGTCCCCGGTAAATAGGTACATCGGGTTGAGCAGCGAGCTGCCAGCGGTGAGCTCGAGCGCATCCACGCTCCCGTCCGCTTCCAGCCATTGGGCGACCTGAATGCTTTCGTCCAGCCAGAATCCGCCGGGCACGCCGTCGTCCATGTTCAGCTTGGCGGTGATGGCGACCTGGCCGCCGACGGCGTCCCGCACCGCGCGGGCGATATCCCGGGCCGGGCGCGCCCGGTTGGCGAGGCTACCGCCGAACTCGTCGGTGCGCTTGTTGAGCCGAGGGCTCAGGAATGAGCTGACCAGGTAGTTGTGGCCGAAGTGGAGTTCTACCGCGTCGAACCCGGCTTCGCGTGCGGTGACCGCGGCCTGGGCATGCGCGCGGGTGATCCGCCGCAGGTCGCTGGCGGACGCGGCCTTGGTCATGCGCATGCTCAGCGGGCTGGGCCGGCGGGTCGGCGCGAGCGCGGGCAGCCGGTTGGAGGCGGCGTTGGCGACCGGACCCGCATGCCCGATCTGGGCGCAGACCGCGGCTCCTTCGGCGTGGACCGCGTCGGTGAGCCTGCGCAGCCCGGGCACAGCTTCGGGGCGCATCCAGATCTGGTGGCGGTCGGTGCGGCCCTCGGGCGACACCGCGCAGTACGCAACCGTGGTCATACCGACCCCACCGCGGGCGGGTCGCAGGTGGTAGGCGATCAGATCATCGGTGACCAAAGCGTCCGGCGTCATGCCCTCAAAGGTCGCGGCCTTGATGACCCGGTTCCGCAGCTCCACCGGGCCTAGCCGCGCGGGCGCGAAAACGTCGGCGATGGTGGCGCTCACCCTGCGTCCAGCCCAGCCATAACAAAGGCAGGCGGCCCCGCAACGGAGGCTCGTGGGTAATCAGCAATGCCCGACGGCGACCACTCGGGCATCGTCAGGAGCCGCTCCCGGACTAGCTCTGCCATCTCTATCACCTTGCCGAGTACAGCATGTTCTCCAGCCGCGACTCAAACAGTGGCCGCTGCGGCGATGACGCGGAGGCGGGGCATAGGGTGGCCGTCATGGCGAAGCCAGTGCTCGTGGTGGTTGACGATGAGGACACCAGCTTGCAGGCGCTGGCACGTGAGATGGAATCGCGGTACGGCGCGCACTACCGGGTGGTGCCTGGTTCGTCGGCGGAGGTGGCGTTGGCCCGGCTGGCGGAGCTGAAGGCGGCGGGGGCTGAGGTGCCGCTGGTGCTGGCCAGCCAGCGGATGCCGGGGATGGGCGGGACGCAGTTGCTGGCCCGGGTGAGGCAATTCTTTCCCACCGCCCGGCGCGGGCTGTTGATCTCCTGGGGCGACATGGCGACGCCCGCGCCGTTCCTGGAGGCGGCGGCGCTGGGCTGGCTGGAGTTTTACCTGACCAAGCCGACGCGGTCACCGGATGAGCAGTTCCACCGGGTGATCACCGGGTCGCTGGAGGAGTGGTGGCGCGAGCACGGCGGGCGGCCCGACGGGGTGATGGCGACGGTGATCGGGGACGAGCCCTCGGCGCGGGTCCACGAGCTCCGGGATCTGCTGACCCGCGGTAGCCTCCCGTTCGGCTTTCATCCCAGCGACTCCCCGGAGGGCCAGGCGGCGTTGCGCCGGCTGGGCGTGAGCGAGCCCGCGGGGCCGGTTGTGTCGCTGTCCACCGGGGTGGTGCTGGTGAACCCGGCCAACGCTGATATAGCCGAGGCGCTGGGGCTCGAGGTGCGGCCAGGCGAGCAGGTTTATGACGTGGTCATCGTCGGGGCCGGGCCGGCCGGCCTGGCGGCCGCGGTCTATGCCGCGTCAGAAGGGCTGCGCACCGCGCTGCTGGAGCGGGAGGCGTTCGGCGGCCAAGCCGGGACGAGTTCACGGATCAGGAACTATCTGGGCTTCCCCGATGGTGTCAGCGGCGCGGAGCTGGCGCAGCGCGCCTACCAGCAGGCGTGGGTGTTCGGCACCCACCTCATTTACGGCAACCCGGCGACGTCGCTGGCCAACGATCGGGACCTCCTGGTGGTCGGGCTGGAGGATGGCAGCCAGGCCCGGGCCCGTGCCGTGGTGATCGCGAGCGGCGTGTCGTACCGGCGCCTGGGGGTCCCCGAACTGGAGGCATTGGCCGGCGCGGGCGTCTTCTACGGCGCTGGCACCATCGAAGCGCAGGCCGTAACGGGCAAGCCTGTCTTCGTGGTGGGCGGCGGCAACTCAGCCGGTCAGGCCGCGCTGCACCTGTCGAAGTACGCACAGCAGGTCACGATCCTCATCCGCTCGCAGTCCCTGGCGGCGAGCATGTCCGACTACCTAATCCGCCAGATCGAAGCCGCGCCCAATGTGGAGGTCCGCTACCGTTGCGAGGTCGCGGGCGGCGGTGGCAGCGGGCATCTCGATCAGCTGCTGCTGCGAGACCGCGACACCGGCCAGACCGAACTCGTGCCGGCTGCCGGACTGTTCATCCTGATCGGTGCGCAGCCGTTCACCGACTGGCTACCTGAAGCAATCAGGCGCGACCAATGGGGATTCATCCTCACCGGACCCGACACCGGTCAGGACTGGCCCCTGCAGCGGGCTCCCTTGCTGCTGGAGACCACCACCCCGGGCGTGTTCGCCGTCGGCGACGTCCGGCACGGCTCGATGAAACGCGTGGCCGCCGCCGTGGGCGATGGCTCAACCGCGATCCGCCTCATCCACGACTACCTGGCCCTTGCGCCCCCCGTACGCGAAAGTCAATGAATCCCGGTTAAAAGCCAGGTCGCAGCTGGGTGCGGCGGTGCGGCGGTCGGCCTCCGTTCGGGCTGATGTTTCCGCTGATCCCGAACGGGAACGTGGCGGCTGTCCCCACTTCAGACGTCGCGCGAGCGGAGCACCAGGGCGCCGACGGTGAGGGCTCCAGCGGCCCACAGGGCGAGCATGCCGAGGCCCTGCCACGGCGTGAGCGGCAAAGCCCGTACGTCGACCGTGTCCTGGATGTACAGGCCGGCGGTCGTCGGTCCGATCTGCTCCAGGTGCCGATGCCACGGCTGGTTACTGACCACGCTGGTCACGACAGGGAACACGTACAACAGGCCGAGGACGAGCCCGATCGCCACCGCCGACTCCCGTACGACGGTCGCGACGCCGAGACTGAGCAACGCGATCAGGACGAGGTAGAGAACGGACCCGCAGGCGGCCCGCAGCACCGGCCCGTCTCCCAGGGACAGCGGCTGGTACCCGTGCACCGGGGTGAAGCCGTGCCCGGGCAGGATCAGCCGTCCGGCCAGCACGGACGCCAGCACCGCCACGGCGCCCGCCGCGAGGAACAGGCCGGCGATCAGCGCAGCCTTGGCGGCCAGCACGGCCAGGCGGCGTGGCACCGCGGTCAGCGTCACCTGGATCATGTGGCTGCTGTACTCGCTGCTGACCGCCAGCACGGCGACGATCGCGACGATCGCCTGGCCGACCTGGACGCCGGTGAGGCTGAGCCTGACGGGGTCTGTCTGGCAGCCGCCGGACGGGCAGGCCGCCGAGGCATCCGCGGCCGCGCTCACCGCGATCGTGAGGACGGCGACAGCGAGCAGCAGCCAGCCGGTGCTGGCGAGGGTGCGAAGCTTGGTCCACTCCGCGTGCAGGGTCTGGCGTCCGTACCGGACACGGCTCAGTCCCGCGGTGGGCAGGCTCACGCGTCCCTCCTGCGCAGCAGGTAGGCCGCCAGGACCAGGGCCAGCACCGTCCACCCGCACAGCACCGCGAAACCGGCCCACGGCGCTAGCGGGAAGAAGCCGGTCGCTGGCGAGGTCACAGCTAGGTAGTACTGCGGCGTGGGCTGCTGCACAGCGAAGGCGGCGGCCGGGGTGACCCGCAGCAGAAAGTCCGCGACGCCGGTCGCCCCGCCGTTGCTGATTGACAGGAAGTACGGGAGCACGATCGTCACGATCGCGATGGTGACCGTGACGCCGCTGCGGCGCACGATGGCGGCAATGGCGAGGGTGAATACGGCGGCCACTGCGATCAATGCCGCCGTGCCGGCGATGATGCGCAGTTCGGTTGGCCACTGTACCGCGAGCACGGAGAGGCCACGGTGATGAGCTAGATCGGTAGCGAAAATCA
>Ga0306920_100010351_pt1 | contig 12507 bp, 11 predicted proteins | sample flu12Cox44000170_FD_204666 | JGI IMG/M metagenome (GOLD analysis project Ga0306920, IMG submission 204666) | Lab enrichment of tropical soil microbial communities from Luquillo Experimental Forest, Puerto Rico - flux4day.12C.oxic.44.000.170 (v2)... | ecosystem: Environmental > Terrestrial >...
TAACTGGATATGTGAACTCTCACGATGAGCCCCGTCCCATTTTCAACGTCGCCCACACGACGTACGCGCGCAGGTCGGAAGCCAGGTCACCGGAGTTGGATTGACTCAAGAGGGTTCGTCTCCATGTAGGAGGATTGGCCTGATATTCTATGAGCGCTGAGCCGGTAAATTCAATGAGTGGAAACCGCAGAGCGCGGCCCAGCGCAGGGGTAGTGCCCAGTACGTCAAGTCCCCGGTTTGCGTGGGGTGGTTTCAATGGGCCGACGCAACACTTTCTTGAAGTTTACTCGCAGGGGTCTGAAAACCTAAAGTTCGTAAGCATGAGTCGCGTTTTCATTACTGGCAGCACCGATGGGCTTGGTTTTGCTGCGGCACGAACCCTCATAGAAGACGGCCATGAAGTCGTTTTGCACGCCCGCTCGCGGGACCGTGCCACCGCTCTCGTGGATTTGGCTAAGAAATCGCTTGGTGTCGTCCTCGGAGACCTTAGCAGTTCTATCGACACGCATCAGCTCGCCGAACAGGTCAATGCGATTGGTCGGATGGATTCGGTCATCCACAACGCGGGCATCTACCGCGTACCGAGCCGGAGTGCGACGCCCGAAGGTCACGCGAAGACTCTCGCGGTGAACACCTTAGCGCCCTATATGCTCACCGCACTTATCGAGCGCCCTCGTCGATTGGTTTATCTCAGCAGCGGCATGCATCGCGGCGCTCGTCCTATGCTCCGCGACATCGATTGGGTAGAGCGGCGCTGGGATCAAACTCAGGCTTATTGTGAAAGCAAGCTCTACCTCACAGCTCTTGCTTTGGCCGTCGCGCGGCTGTGGCGGGATGTCCTTAGCAATGCCGTCGATCCGGGTTGGGTACCCACCAAGATGGGTGGTGCCGGAGCAACAGATGACCTCGACAAGGGGTACCTCACACAAACTTGGCTTGCAGTGAGCGACGATCCAGCCGCCACCGTCAGTGGCGCTTACTGGTACCACCGCCAGCAGCAAGCCCCGTCGGCAGAGGCATCTGACGCTCGCTTCCAGGATCAGCTCGTGAACTCACTCGCCAAATTGACTGGCGTGTCGCTGTTCTAAGTTTTTGGATAACTCGATCCCAGTACTTAGATGGGTGGTTTTGCGGTTCCAGGATTTGAAGTGATTTCCCAGAGCTGGCGTATTATGGATATACAACGGCGGGTTCCGCATTGCAGACTGTATTATTCCCTTGCCGGCGGGGCTTCGCTTCTTGTGCAAGAAGGTTATAGTTCTGATGAGCCCGCCAAGCGGTCGGACAGTGCCCTTCGAAGGAGTTATCGATGGTTACTATCACGGTGAATGGGGTTCGACACGAGGTCCAGGCAACAGACGACACGCCTCTGCTCTACGTTTTGCGCAATGATCTGCAACTTAGTGGGCCGCAATTTGGTTGCGGCCTAGCGCAGTGCGGGGCTTGTTCCGTTCTCATTGATGGCAAAGAGGTTCGCTCTTGTGTTACGCCCCTCTCGACAGTAACCGCAAATCAAGAAATCACCACACTTGAAGGGCTACCAGCGCGCTGGGCAAAGCTAAAACGTCTTTCCCCCGATCAGGCCAGAGACATACTTCACCCAGTTCAGGAAGCATGGATTGCCGAGCAAACTCCCCTCTGCGGCTTTTGCCAGAACGGCATGATGATGGTCGCCACTGAGCTTCTCGAAAAGAATCCCAATCCCACCGACGCACAAATCAAGGCCGCATTCACGACCGAGGGACCATCGCCTCACCTTTGCCGCTGTGGCAGCTACGTCGCCATCATGGACGCCGTAAAACACGCCGCGTCGCTAATGGGAAAGGGGAAGTGAGCCGTGACGATCAACACTAAAAGCAACGCCAAAGTTTATGTAGCTACGCTTTCTCGCCGTCAATTCGTCAAATCCGGTGGCGCACTCGTCGTCGGCGTCGCCTTCGTCGGCCCTTCCATACTCAAAGCGCAGGGTTTCCAAGGCCCAAAAGTTACCGGCGCTCCCTTCAAGAATTCACTCGACCCGACTCGTCTAAGTTCCTGGATCGAAATTCATCCCGATAACTCGGTCTTGATTCGTACCGGCAAAAGTGACTTCGGCCAAGGCACCACCTTCACTGCCTATCGCCAGATCGTCGCGGACGAGTTGAGCGTGCCCTTCGAAGCCATCACCACCGTCGTCGCTGGCCACACGGACCAAACTCCAGACGGCAGTGGCGCTTTCGATTTTCTCGGTCGCGGCACGCCCAACATTCGCAAAGCTGCAGCGTACACCTATCAAGCGCTGATTGATCTCGCTTCCGAACGCCTCGATGTTGCGAAAGACCAACTCACTGCAAAAGACGGCGTCTTCACGGGCGGTGGCAAGAGCATCTCCTACGGTGATCTCGTCAAAGATCAGCAACTCAAACTCACGATTCCCGTCACCGGCGACCTCACCAGCATTTTTGGGCTCACCGTTATGGGCAATCCACCCATGAAGCCCGTCAGCGCCTACACGGTCATCGGCAAATCCCACCCGAACTCCATCATCACCTCCAAAGTTACCGCAAAAGAGACATGGGCCACCGACATCCGACTGCCCGGCATGCTGCACGGACGCATGGTTCACCCGAAAACACTCGGTTCTACGCTCGTTTCCGTTGGCCAGCTCGACAAAACTAAATTCCCCAGCTCGCAGATTGTCGTGAAAGGAAATTTTGTTGGAGTTGTTGCTTCGACCGAATGGGAAGCCATTCAGGCTTCACAGCAAGTTGCCGCCACGACGAAATGGAGCGAATGGAAGGGCTTGCCGGGTAGCGCGAAACTCTATGATTCTCTTCGTAAAGAAGCCGATTGGACAACCGCGCAAGTTACGAAAAGTGACGCCAACAAAGGCGATGTACCTGCCGCGCTCGCGTCCGCTCAGAAAAAACTCTCAGCCACATATCACTTTCCTTTCATGAAGCACGCGCCCATTGGCCCCACCATGGCCGTCGCAGATGTAAAGCCCGAAGGTACGGTCCACATTTACACGCACAATCAGAATCCCCAGGCCTTGCGAGGCGAAATTGCCACGATGCTCGGCAGCACGCCTGATCACGTCATCGTCCACACCCATCCTGGAGCAGGGCACTACGGCCGTTCCAACGGCGGCAACTCTGGAGCGGAGGACGATGCCGTAATCTTGTCTCAAGCCGTTGGAAAACCCGTTCGCGTTCAGTGGATGCGTGCGGAGGATTTGCAATGGTCCACTCAATCACCGGCGGCTTTCGCCGATGTCCAATTCGCTCTCGACGAAAAAGGAAAAATCGCCGGCTACCAAATCGACCATTACATGCCGGCATTTCAGGATGATCGGCCCATCGGCGCTATCCTTGCCGGACTTCCAACTATGGCCGCTCCGGGAGAGGGCTCAGGATTCCTCGGTTCTACGGCCAACTTCTTGTCCGATCCTTGGCTTTACGATCTTGTTCCCAATGTTGCCGAGCGCGGCCACGGCACATTTCAAGTCGGACAAAAAGCCTCGCCCCTCGCTGTCGGCCTTCGCGATCACAGCATGCGTACGCCCGGCCAGTACCAACAGAACTATCCACGCGAACTCGCGTTTAGCGAAGCCGCGTCACTCGCCGGCGCCGATCCGATTCAATTTCGAATTGATCACGCCAAAGAAGAGCGACTGATCAATGTCCTCAAGCAAGTGCGTGACGCGTCCCGTTGGGACACGCGGCCTTCCCCTCGCCCCGGTGCAAAATCCACTGGCACAACTTTCGTCCGAGGTCGCGGAGTCTCCGCAATGTTTCGCTCGGGAACCTATTGGGCTTGCGTCTGCGAAATCGTCGTCACTCCCAGTACGGGCGCCATCGCGGTCGAAAAGTACACCATCGCCGTCGATCCTGGCATCGTCGTCAATCCTGCTCAACTAAAACGCCAAGTCGAAGGCGGCGCCGTGATGGGCATCAGCCACGCCCTCTATGAAGAAGCTATGTTTGATGAAAGCGGAATCACTTCGCGCGACTGGAACACCTACCCCATCGCCAAAATGACCGACACTCCCGAAATTAAAGTGGTCCTTATTCACGACCCCAAAGTAGGCGCATACGGCGGAGGCTCCGAAGCCGCTAACGCGTTAGCCGCTCCAGCGATCGCGGCAGCTCTGCACGACGCAACCGGGAAGGTCTGCCGGAGCCTCCCTTTGAAACGTGGCTATGTGCAAGAGATTTTGAACACATAGTCGATAGGGTTCTTGAGGCGCGACCACCCTCACCACAGTGTTCCTTGCGCCCAAATCTACTTGGGCGATAATGTCGTTAGCCAGGACCAACCTCACGCAAGACCTTCCGATCGCGCTCCTATTCTTTGGCGCAGTCTGGCTCGCGTGGTGGATCATTCGATCATTCGAGATTCCGTCCGCAAAATGCTACGCAAGGAACTAACTTCATCTACGTTCAAGAACGTGGATAAGCCCTATCAGCCGCACAATCTTTATCGCTGTCCCTGTTGCCGGTTCAAAACGCTTCACGCACGTGGCCAATTCGAAATGTGTCCGGTGTGCTTTTGGGAAGATGAGGGGCAAGATGACCACGATGCGGACGAGGTGCGCGGTGGGCCGAATGGTTCTCTGAGTCTTACTCGGGCCCGCGCCAACTTCCTAAAGCACAAGCGTAGTGGGGACCGCCCGCCGAAACACGCCAGAGAATACACCTACACCGTCTCCCTGCGTGTCGAATCGGCGTCGCTGGACGCTACGAAAGTCACTAGAGAATTAGCGAATTAGCTATCAGTCCGACTCAAACCCGAGCGAAGGGTGGGCGGAGAAGTGAGAATTCCGTTTGGGATAAGGCTTTGTGGGTATTCGAGGTTTTTCCCGAAAGATACTACTCACACTGGGACTCGCTAGAAGCCGGACTTGCCGCGCTTTTGAAGACGCTCCAACCGCATACAAAAACCCTTCAGGCGTACAGACAGAGCCACGACGTTTACATTTGGTGCGGTCACTCTTCGTCCAGCTTTGATGGCGGCCCACAATTTTCGGCGGAAATATTGAGAAAGTTGGGAGACTTTGGAATTCCTCTTTGGCTCAACACTTATTCGGCGTCTGACAAGTAGCTGCTTGCAACTCCTAGTTTGTTCCCTAAAGGGAGACCGGTAAAGTGAAATCCACGCCAAGTTTCCGAGTTTGAGGTTCGGGGCTTGCCGGATTATGCTCTCCTTGACAGCTTAGGAGTGAGCGCGCTACCCTCCTAATCATCTTAGGAGTATTTATGGCTCCTGACCAAGCGCAGTTGCTTCCTGGCACTCTGGATTTGCTCATCCTGCGAGCAGTCTCGCTCGGCTTATTGCACGGTTACGGCATCCTTCTGCGTATTGGACAGATTTCAGGCAATGCACTGCTGATCGAACAGGGTGCGCTTTATCCCGGTCTGTTCCGCCTTGTCCGACAGGGACTGCTCAAAGCACGTTGGGGCACGTCGGATAACAATCGTCGGGCCAAGTTTTACGAGCTTACTGCTGCGGGCCGCAAGCGTCTGCGCGAGGAGACCGAGAACTGGAATCGGCTCGCGACTGCCATCCGCTCTGCCCTTGCTGCGCAACCAGAACAAGAATGAAGCTCCTCGATTCACTTCGCTTCAACGTCGCTGCCCTCTTTCAGCGCGCACAGGTGAATGCTGAGATGGAGGATGAGCTTCGGTCTCATATCCAGCATCGTGCTGATGATCTCGAGCGCTCTGGTCTTCCTCGTGCTGAAGCCGAGCGTCGTGCGCGCGTCGAACTCGGCGGCATCGAACAAGTGAAAGAGCGGGTAGGCGAGCAACTCATCGGCAACTGGCTGCATTCGACGGTATCTGACTGCGGCTATGGACTACGACAGTTCCGAAAGAACCCCAGCTTTACCGCTGTTGCCGTTTTGACCCTGGCAATGGCCATCGGCGCAAACACGGCGGTGTTCAGCGTGGTAAATGCTGTGCTGCTACGGCCCCTCCCATATCCCGATTCGGGTCGGCTGGTGCAAATCTGGTCGACTAATCCCAACACCAACCGTTGGGGCATGTGGACGGCATACCCCAGATTTGAAGACTGGCGGCGCGAAAACACTGTGTTCGAAGGGATGGCCACCGCGCGAACCTGGGTGATTAGCATCAAGGGCGGTGATCATCCTGAGTCGTTGCTTGGGGTAATAACCTCGTCGCAGCTCCTCCAACTGCTGCGCGTGCATCCCATGCTTGGACGGGGATTCCTGCCGGAAGAAGATCAGCCCGGTCACGATCAGGTGGTCATTCTGAGTTATGGTCTCTGGCAGAGACGCTTCGGATCGGACCGCAACATCATCGGGCGCACAGTGGATGTCGGCGAACAGCCTTACACCGTGATCGGTGTGATGGCTCCTGATTTTCGATTTCCTCCCGGCCTCGCTATCTCATACCGGGTCGACGCTTGGCTTCCGCTGGGGCTCGATCCAAGCCGCAACGAGCGTGGCAGCAATAACTACTACACATTCGCGCGGCTAAAGCCCGGTGTCACAGTCGCGCAGGCTCAAGCCGAAATGGATGCCGTCAATCAGGGATTGGCCGAGAAACACCCCGAGGATCGAGGGCTGGGTGTGAAGGTTGTCGGTTGGCAGCAACAAGTGGGGAGCGAAGTTCGCCCGGTGCTGCTGATGCTTCTGGGTGCGATCAGCTTGGTGCTGTTGATTGCCTGCGCCAACGTGGCAAGTCTTCTGCTCGCCCGTGGTGCCGCGCGGCAGCGGGAAACCGCACTGCGGCAGGCGCTCGGAGCCGGACGCGCGCGCTTGATCCGGCAGTTCCTGACGGAAAGTGCGCTGCTCGCCATTATCGGCGGAGTCAGCGGGCTACTCCTGGGCTACGAGGTCCTGGAACTTTTCATCCGGCTGGCCCCGACATTCCGCGACTCAACGAGACCACGATTGATCTGCACGTGCTCATCTTCAGCGCTGTGCTGACGCTGGGAACGGGACTGATCTTCGGCATCGCACCCGCGCTGCAAGGGTACAAGGCGGATGTGCAAGATTCGCTCAAGGAATCCGGTCGCAGGTTGACTAATGACTCCACGCGGGCTAGAGCGCGTAGCGTTCTGGTGGTGGCGGAGATAGGATTGGCGCTGGTCCTGCTGGCTGGAGCCGGTCTGTTGGTCCGGAGTTTCGTGCAGTTACAGCAGGTTGACCCTGGGTTCAATGCAAAGAACCTTTTGACAGCCTTCGTGGTGTTGCCGCCTGCCAAATATCCGGAGCCCCAGCGTCAAGCCGGATTCTTCCACGAAGTGATGGACCGCATACCGTCACTTTCCGGAGTGGAATGTGCAGGAGCAGCAGACTCGGCGCCAATGCTGACCAATGACACGGGCCCAGTTTCCATCGAGGGCCACCCTGTGAGGCCTGACGAGGTGGAGATTCAAGCAGAACGACCGAAAATCACCCCTGACTACTTCTGTGCGATGGGAATCCGTTTGTTGCGCGGGCGGACCTTCACATGGGCGGACAACGAAGGCTCGCTGCCTGTGGCCATGATCAACGAGTCGGCCGCGCGGCAGTACTGGCCGAACGAAGACGCCATGGGGAAGCGGGTGAAGCTCGAAGACGGCAGCGCGCCGGTCTGGAGACAGGTAGTCGGCATTGTAGGGGATGTACGGCAGGATAGCCTCGTTGAGGCAGGGCGCCCCGAAGTATACGCTCCGCTGCTGCAGGTGCCGGTGCCCTACATGGTCCTGACCGTAAGGACATGGACAGAACCGGCGGCGCTCACTGCTGCGGTGCGGCACGCGGTGATGGCGGTCGACAAAGATCAGCCTTTGTTCCAGATCAAAACGATGGAACAGGTGGTGGAGGACTCAGTGGCGGGCCGGCGATTCCAGATGTCGCTGCTAACTATTTTTGCTGCAATCGCGTTGGGGCTGGCGGCGATTGGCATTTACGGGCTGATGTCTTATACGGTCAGCCAGCGCACGCACGAGATTGGCATCCGAATGGCATTGGGCGCAAAACACGGCGATGTTCTGCATCTGATTGTGCGACACGGAATGATGCTAGCGATCGTTGGGGTAGTGCTAGGAACAGGCGGAGCGTTTCTGCTGACACGCCTCCTTTCCGGAATGCTGTACGGGGTAGGCGTTAACGACCCCACGACACTTCTCAGCGTCGCGACGTTGTTGACCGGCGTGGCGGCCTTGGCCAGCTACATCCCGGCACGCCGCGCCACGCGCGTCGATCCGATGATCGCGCTGAGATACGAATAGGAACGCCGGGATAAACCGGCGTGGAGGAGAGGATGAAAGAGCCTTGCGTGAAGGCTTAACAAGCCACACCGACCCCGAGTCATGCCCACTGTTGACGAAGTCGCGCTCTTAAGGCATCCTCCACTCGTTCCACAACTACGAGTGCATTCTTCCTGACGATGAATTACCGAATCAGATGATTACTCGCCGTACGCTGTCGCGCATATTGGTAACGTTGGGTTGCGTTGTGCTGCTTGTGGCTGCAGCTATGCATTGCCTCGCATATCTAAAGTTTGCCGCCCCGGCGGTGCATTCATCGAATCTGCCGGTTGCTCTGCAATCTGTTTTCGAGGTTGCCTTCCTCTCGATGGCGTGGAGCTGGATCGTCCTTGCACTCATTGTGCTGGCCGTCACGTTTAGAGAAGCACGCTTGAGCACGCCTATCGCTTTGATCTGTGGCCTCGCTGTGTTCATTCAGGCTGTATTTACTGTTCCGATGGTGGGGTTCTTCATCGGGAACGAAATGATCGGTGCTGCATCCTTGCTAATCATTATCGGCAACTTTTTGTTCCGCGGTTCGCGGGTCGAGACCTGATAGCCGCGGTGAACAAGCCTTTTGCGGTCTTCATGCTGCAAAAAACCTTATGAAAATCATCCGACACGTTTGATCTGGAACTCCGGATAGACCCGCGCATGCGTGGGAATTGTCACGGTCAGGGTTCCTGTATCCTGACCCTCAAGACTCAGCCGGAAATCGACGAGCTTGCCGTCGGCGTCCTTCACGTCGAATATAAACGCCCGCCCCTCGGTGCGAGGATTTAACATCTTTCCGCCAGGCGGCGGCGTTGGCAGGGGCGGCGGGGGCGGGGCCGGAGGCGGTGATGCGCCAGGCGAAGGCCGCGCATTTTCTACGGGTTGGTGCTGCCACGCACTCGTGGAGGTCATCCCTGAGACCTTACATGTGCCCGAAGCCTTTACCGTGATTGTCACAGTTAACGACGATTGTGATCCTGATTCGTGATGATTTACGACGCCATAACCATGCCAGACGCCTTGCCAAGTGCCTGCAAAGGACTGCGGGCTGATGCTGTCCTTTCGTGGAGCCGCCGATGACCTTGGGGACTGTGCTCCTTGGACTCCGGCGGGTTTAGCCAATAGGCGAGTCGCTTGTGCTGCGGCAACTGAACAAGCGATGACGACAATCAAAGCAGGTTTGTCCATGTGGGCCATCATCCCTCCGTTTCTAATCACAGTCGATATGATAGACACCGGGGGGGCTTGCAATGTTTCTGACTTGGCGCCCGTGCGTCTAGCTTGAGAATATTCACAAATGCCTAGAAGTACGCTTACCTGAAAGTAGGGCTCACGGGCCTCAATGAAGCAACGCAGAACGTCCCGTCTCGCAAATTCTAGTCAAACGACAGGTTCGACGCCCAGCCGATCATTTACGGAGTGCCGGAATCGCTGCTTACAGCCTAAATACTCCTGCGTGGTCTGCACCGATACATAACCAAGCAAGAATTGAATCTGCTCCAGCTCGCCCCAGAATCGTGACAGAATCAAAGCTGCTCTGGGGCGCCCCAAGCGCGCACTAGGATTGAACTTGCCCGGGACGCCGCTTAGAACGAAGCCGCCCGGCGGCGGACCTAGGCCGATTGTAGGAGTGGGGCGTACGATTTCAGTCCGCAGTCTGCTATGGCGAATCTCGTGAAACGAGTCGCATAAGCCGTTTTAGGCCAGTTGAATCGGCCCGACGGTGCTCCACCATAGGAGGACGGGAAAATGAAGCGAACTTTGTACATCGCGAGTGGGGTGTCAGTCCTGGTCACGACTCTCACCTACGGGCACACCATGTACCGGACAATGGCGCACCTGGTTACAAATCACGGCCAGAGCTTTAGCCATCCTTTTTTCGCCGTGCACACAATGCTCGCCGCTGCCACTGGTGTGTTGTCGCTAATCGGAGCTTTTTTTCTTCTGACTGGCTCGCGTCCACCCAACCCGAACTGAGCCTTTTCCGTCTGTCGCTAACTGCTCGGCACCGCAGGCCCTAAAGGACAGATGGGATGAGAAGGCCGGTCTCCAGCGGGATGCGATACGCTCCCAATGTTCGACGTGCTCGACGCACAAAGAAAAGGGGACCGGCGATGCAGAAGATGAGCACTATGCGGACGCATGGAAGAAAGACTTTCAAAGGGCAGCTCACGATCGGGTTGGATCTAGGATGGGTCGCCGCATTTTCTATGAGTGCTACAGGAAAGACCGAGGTATCATGCAACATCTAGCCCGCGTACGTCACGTTTACCGTGCGAGGAATTATCGGGACCGAGGAGCGGACCTTCCGAGGTTGGGTCACCCACACGTACACGAAATCCCATGACAGATTGGCAAATGCGAACAAAGCGGCCGCTTCGAGGACCGGTGCGCGAGGAACCGGGGCCGACACTCAAGAACTACATCACGCCCGCCGGGTTGCAGCGGCTGAAAGACGAGCATCTGTTCCTACTGAGTCGCGAGCGGCCCGCGGTGGTGGAGGTTGTAGCGTGGGCTGCTAGTAACGGGGACCGCAGTGAAAACGCCGACTACCTCTACGGCAAGCGACGGTTAGGCCAGATCGATTCGCGGATTCGCTTTCTCACGAAACGCATTGACGCGGCCGTGGTCGTCGATCCCGCCGCTCCGCGGCCAGGGTCAGCCGCTACGCGCGTCTTCTTCGGCGCAACCGTGACCTACAAGGACGCCGCCGGCCTCGACCACGTGGTCTCAATCGTCGGCATCGACGAGGTGGACCTCGACCGCGGCTACATCAGCTGGCGCTCGCCTCTCGCCAATGCGCTGATGAAGGCGAGCCCCGGCGACCGCGTGGACCTGCGCGCGCCAGCGAAGACGGAGCATCTCGAGATCATCGACGTCGAGTACTCGCCGATTCCGATGGATCCTTTCTGCGAACCGCCAGGAGCTCAGTCGAAGATGTCCGGCTCGGAGGTTTAGAGCCGCAAGACAATCCGGGCTCACGTGCCATGTTGCCCTAGGTGTTGATGAAACGACTGCCCTGGTCATTACAGACACGCAACAAGCCGAGCCTCAGCCCCCGACGTATGCTAAGCTCTCTGCGACGGAGCCGACACCCCAGGAGAACCGCCAGAATCGTTCGATCCCGCCTACCAAAATCTTGGCCATAACTGCCGGATTGCCGACCAATCGCCCAGAACCCACTGTATATATATGCTTTCAGAACTCCATCTGCGTAGGTATCGTAGACGAGCTCGCACAAAATCTCGGGAGGAGGATGGAATGAGCTTGCAAAGGCGTCAATTACTTCAAGCCTTGTCCTATGCTTTCGGGTCGAGCTTCATTCTGTCGCAGAATGAATTCGCCATGGCGGCACAGAACCCCGCACAGCCAGCGAATCCTGCTCCGCCTGGGAAGGCAGCTGTTAAAGATGAATCGGGCGGAACGGCGATGGAAAAAGTAGCCGGAATCGGAGGGTTGTTCTTCCGAGCCCATGATCCCAAAGCGTTAGGGAACTGGTACCGGGAACACTTGGGGATCGGGCTCACACCAACGAGCGGGGGCGAACCCGTTTGGGAGCAAGAGGCTGGAAAGACCGTCTTCACTCCCTTTCCCGAAACGACTAAGTATTTCGGGGATCCTCAAAAGGTCTGGATGGTGAACTTTCGAGTGCATGACCTCGACAAAATGGTAGCCCAGCTACGAACGGCAGGAATTGAGGTTAGTGACCCGCAATCTTATCCCAACGTCGGGCGTTTCGCTCGTCTGCATGACCCAGAGGGAAATCCCATCGAATTGTGGCAACCTTCATAATTCGGCACTCCACACTTGGTGCTTTCCAATGCAGTCAGCGGCACGTCCGTAAGGTTTCCCGTCCGCCGTGTGGAGTCCGCAGCTAGTCCCTCTCGGCTCGCGCATTTCGATCGTTGGAGCACACATTGATCGGCGGTGCCATCGGAACCGTGCTGAGCATCACCGGAGATGCTGTAACATGTAGCGAAGAACTCGGCCCACGCTGCTAACCGGTGGCGCTCATTTTTGTGACGCTGCCCTCGGCGTGGAGTCGGCGGAAGACTCCGAGTCACCACTGTTGGGAAGACATCCCATGGCCTGAACGCACAGATTTTAGCTGCAAGCAAGGAAGCCACAATGAAAGTAAGAGAAGGCCTTACAAAGCCGTCTGAGCCGGACAAGGTGGATGCTTACATGAACAATCTGAAGCATCCGCTCGCAGGGGTCGCAAAGGCCCTGCGAGAAATCATTCTGAAGACTGATCCAGAGATCGGCGAAGAG
>Ga0306920_100010352_pt1 | contig 12507 bp, 9 predicted proteins | sample flu12Cox44000170_FD_204666 | JGI IMG/M metagenome (GOLD analysis project Ga0306920, IMG submission 204666) | Lab enrichment of tropical soil microbial communities from Luquillo Experimental Forest, Puerto Rico - flux4day.12C.oxic.44.000.170 (v2)... | ecosystem: Environmental > Terrestrial >...
CGCCGTTCTCTCTTCGGCTCGGCATTTTCGTCGGCGGCACGATGATTGCGGCCATTCTTGCGGCGTTCTGGAGCTGGAAGCACACCTCGCCGAAGGAAACCGTCCGCACGATCCGGGGACCGTGGCCGCTATTCGGGGCTGAGGGACGGGCCGCGCTGCGCAAGACCATTGCCGTGAGCGGAGCACCGCAACCGGATTCGCTCTGGCTGGCACCTCATGTCCAACTCACGCCCGTTGCGGAAGCCGCCAACATTCTGGTCATAGGTGACCAGGGTTCTGGGAAGAGCGCCGTGATCCGTGGCTGGGCGGAGCAGATTCTAGCGCGTAATGAGCGATCGATCATTCACGACGCCAAGGGAGACATTCTTGCCTGCGCGCCGATCGACAGGATTCTTTTGGTCGCTCCGCACGACGCCAGAGGATGGAATTGGGACATTGGTCGCGATGTGACTAATGCGCAAGGTGCCCGCGAGGTTGCAGACAAGCTTGTGCCGTCGGGCTTGGAACTGGAATCGATGTGGTCGAATGGCGCCAAGGCCATCCTGTCGGGAGCCATCGAGGCGTTGCAACGAGAGCGCAAAGCCGATTGGGGATGGGCCGATCTTTTTCAATTTGTATTCAAAAGCCCGAAGGAGCTACGCGCGGCGCTTGAGGCTGCGCGGGCGCCCAGTGCCCATCTGATCGAGCTCGACGACGACGGCGCAGCCAACAGGACCACGCTGAGCCTGATGCTGACGCTGTGGGTCGCGGCCCTCTCGACGATACGTCCGCTCGCCCAGGCGGAAGCCTCCAATCAGGACCGCCGCTTTAGCGTCAAGGACTGGCTTTCCGACCAGTCTAGCCTGCCACGAACAATCATTCTTCAGCACAATGCGGAATATCCTCTGCTCTCGACCGCGATCAGCGCCCTCCTCGTCGACGTCGTCTGCGGCAAGTTGCTCAGTCCGTCCGCACCGAAACGGGATCGCCCGTGGTTGCACCTGATCCTGGATGAACTTCCAGTGCTGGGACGTCTGGAACAGTTTCCGAAGCTGCTCAATGTCGGCCGGGAAAAAGGCGCGGCGGCGATTGTCGCGACCCAGGACTGGGAGCAGATCCAAAAACTCTACCAGCAGCACGACGCGGCAACCCTTGAAGCGCGATTCAAGGTCAAGCTCGTTTGCCGGCTGGGGATTTCCGAAACGCGCGACCGCGTCGTCAGCAAATATGCCGGCCGACGCACCATCGAGACATGGGTTGTCGCTACGAAAGACAAGCCCGAGAAAACCCGTCACGAAAGTGAAATCGACGTGATCGAGCCAAATTATCTGGACGATGAACTCGGCGTGCGCGGCGTCGATGGCTTCCTTGTCGTTCGTGTCCTGGTGTTCGGGCTCGGCAATCCCGCCGTTGTTGAAATTCCATTCACGCAATGGCGAAAGCGGCGCGAAGCCTATCAAGCCGCCGCATGGGCCAAGGCCGGGGCTTGAGCCAGACGCGAAGTGGCTGCTGAAAATGATCAAGAGCGACATCGGACATGAATTGAGTACGTCGCTCGACAGATTCGTTGAAAACCCTGCAGGAGATCATGACCAAGACCCTCGATACCTATGATCCCCGCTGGCAAGAGAGATTCGCCTTGCTGTCTCAGCTGCTCAAGATCCATTTGGCGCTGCATGCGCCGCGCGAGCAACTGGACAGTCTCGTCCGTCGGCAGCAGAACGCCTTCGAGACCTCGTTCAAGACGCTAGCCGCGTTCGACGCCTTCATGAAGGGCAAGGCCATCGAGCACGGTTTGTGCATGGCTGAGGCATGGCCTACCCATGCCGAGGGCGCGGATATCGCTGACGTGAAGCAGACCTATGCCGATCTCGTGCGGGCCGATGATCGACGCAAGGCCGTCGCGGAAATCGGCGATCGCGCGATCCGCTTCGGCCTCTGCACAGCCGAAACGTGGCCGCTCTGTAACGATGCAACCATCAGCGAGGCGTCGGCTGTGGTCCGCCAGCTCATGCTGAGCCGCCATTGATGGTAGCGTCAGCGCCATGGCGGCGGGCGCTCATCTTCATCATGGCGTTTGCGCAGGCTGTCCAGGTCGGGCGGTGCGGCTCGTCTGCACCGTTGTTTTCGCGCGCTGGGCGCGAGCCCAGCGAGCACGATATTTCGTGCAACGTCTCCTTGGCGGTCCGCGTGCGGACCGGCGCGCTTTTTCGGTGCGGCGGCGAAACCGAGAAGCCGATTTGCTGACTCCACAACTTTGTGGATGGGCGGGTCAAACAATGGTCCGATAACCTTGCGGCAAAGCCAGCCGCTTGCCCGCGGCGTGGTCATGGCCGTTGTCGAGTTCGATATCCAGTCACGTCCGAGCTTCTGCAGAGCTGCCCGCGTCGAACCGCTGCCGCAAAACGCGCGAGCACAAAGGCGCCCGGCATGGGCAACGCTTCGATTAGCGGCGCAGCGCCTCCACACAGACCGGTTCTCACCGGCTGGAGAATACATGCACCTCGTCAAAAGCGGTCTCGATAGTGAAAACGTCGCCGTTCAATTCGGCATCGCGCGCCATTGCCTCCCAGTCGATATAGTTGCGCAGCGGCTCGGGAATGGTGACGCATCCGGTGATCAGTTCCTCCATGTAGTCGGCGAGGCTCGTAAACTGGCCGAGGTAGCAGTCCCGCAAGGCCGTCTCAGCATCGTCGATACTGCTGCTGAACTGCTCCAGCACGCCCGCGCCAAGCTTGCCATGCTCGGCGATGAAAGCGGCGGTCCGCGCCACGGAGTCGATGTCCGCATATTCGGAAATGCTGATGCCCTCAAAGCATTCATAATCGTGAATGGCGAACTCTTCCGCGCCCTCGACGGGCGAGCAGGCGAGCATGGCGGCGATCTCGGCCCGGATTGCGTCGGGGTCCTGATCCGCATCAATCCAAGCGCCATGAAGATAGCCATTGTTATAGGCGGCGAGGCACGCGACATAAATGCGGGGGCTTGTGGTGCTGGCTGCATCGGTCATGTTCGTTATCCCCCTTGGGTTTCCGCGCAGCGGAGCGCCGCGCCGAAACCCTGCCTCGCGGCGAGCAGCGGGGTAGCGAGGGCAAGAAGATTGTTCGGCACCGTGGAATAAATGGAGGGGGCCCGCTCGCGGGGAGAAAACCGTTTATGCCGCGAAAGGCCGAAGAATCCTCTTGTCCCGCGCGAGGGCGGAGCCATTAGCCAACCACGGGCAGGAGCCTCTTGCGGATGCCGGGCAAACAACCGGATCGGGATGGAAGACACTTTGGAGCTTTTTGGCCATGTCTCCCCGAGCGCTGCATGATAGGGGGAAAGCCCCGGCTGATGGCAGAGCTCCCCGTGGGGTCGGGCGTCAGTCGCCGCTGTGGCGGGACCAGATCAAAGTGTAGGCCTAGCCGTTGTCGGAAGCGGTGAAAGTGCCGACGGTAGCCATAGTCGCCTCCTTCTGTAGTGATGCATTGTCTGCCTTAAGCCGAGGTCGCCTTTGGTCTATGTTGGCGCGCGAGATGAACATAAGCGCGGGCTGCAAGCCGGTGGACAAGAATGATACTTTGGAAGAGATTGCGCGCATCCGACAGCGGTTGGCTGACCTGGATGCCGAGCGAAAGGAGCTTGAGCGCAAGTTGGAAGTGCTTGAGCAAAAGCAGACATCCAGCAGCCAAGTTGTCGAAAGACCTGCTGTTTTCGACGCCCCTGTTACCAACAACTCGTCATCAATCGAGAAAGTCGACTTGTTCCGACGCTTGTTCGCCGGGCGTCCCGATGTTTTTCCAGCGCGCTGGGAAAACAGAAAGACGGGACGCTCCGGCTATTCGCCAGCGTGCTCGAATGAGTGGGCAAAGGGCATCTGCGGCAAGCCGAAGGTAAAATGCGGAGAATGTCCGCATCAGGCATTCATCCCACTCTCCGGGGACATCATCGAAAAGCACCTGCGCGGAGGTGATACGCGCACCGGTGACTTTGTCGCAGGGGTTTATCCCTTACTGCAGAATGAGACATGCTGGTTCCTTGCCGCTGACTTCGACAAGGAAAGCTGGGCGGATGACGCCAGAGCATTGCTCGGCACCTGTCAGGCGAGAGGAATTGCCGCGGCCCTGGAGCGGTCGAGATCGGGGAACGGCGGCCATGTCTGGATATTCTTCTCCGAGCCGGTCTCGGCAAAAACCGCGAGGCAAATGGGCTCTGCCCTGATCACGGAGACCATGGAAAAACGGCCCGAGATCGGCTTCACATCCTATGATCGTTTCTTTCCTAATCAGGACACGATGCCCCTTGGGGGCTTTGGCAATTTGATTGCACTCCCGTTGCAAAGGAAAGCTCGTGAAATCGGCAACAGCGTGTTCGTCGACAACGATCTGCGGCCCTACAACGACCAATGGGCGTATCTGTCGTCCCTGCCCAGATTGTCAGCTGACATGGCCTTCAGGATCGCGAATGAGGCGGAGTTGTCGGGGCGGGTTTTGGGCGTCCGCATGCCGGTGGACGACGAACATGCCGACGAACCGTGGAAAATGTCGCCGTCTCGCCGGAGTGCGCCGCGGCGTCTTGAGGCCACGATACCGCACAGCGTCAAGATTGTGGTCGCCGATCAAGTTTACATCGACAGGACGGAACTTCCGCCAGCCCTGATTGCGCAGCTAACTCGCGTGGCGGCATTCCAGAACCCGGAATTCTACCGTGCCCAGGCAATGCGATTGCCGACATTCGGCAAACCTCGGGTCGTCTCGTGTGCCGAGTTGTTTGCGCAGCATGTCGCTCTACCGCGGGGCTGCATCGAGGAGGCAATCGATCTCATCAAAAGCCATGGCGCCGCTGCCGATCTGGAAGATCTGCGCGAAATCGGTACGGCACTTCCCGCGAACGTATCCTTCCAGGGCGAATTGCGCCGGCCGCAGTTGGCGGCTTTCGATGCCCTCGTCGCCCACGACAACGGGGTGCTCGCCGCCACGACGGCCTTTGGCAAGACGGTTGTCGCAGCGGCCCTCATCGCACACCGTGCCCGTAATGCACTGATTCTCGTTCATCGCCGAGAACTGCTCGCTCAATGGGTGGAGCGACTCGGTTCCTTTTTGTACATTGACCCGAAACAGATCGGTATTATCGGGGGCGGAAAGAGGAAGCCAACAGGCGTCATCGATGTGGCACTAATCCAAAGTCTGGTGCGCAATGGAGAGGTTGCCGATATCGTCGCCAATTACGGCCATCTTATTGTCGACGAATGCCATCACCTGTCCGCAACAAGCTTTGAGCTTGTCGCTCGGCGGTCAAAGGCGCGATATGTCGTTGGTTTATCCGCGACTGTCGCCCGAAAGGACGGACATCATCCCATTATCTTCATGCAGTGCGGCCCCGTTCGCCATCGGGTGGACGCGAGGGTCCAAGCGACCGAGCGTGGCATTCGTCATCGTGCCCGCGACCGTTCGACGAAATTCGAATTGCCGTCGTCCCTGGCCTCCGTCGAACGCCCATCAATGCCCGCGATCTATGCGGCCTTGGCGCAGGACAGTAGCCGAAATGATCTGATCTTTGATGATGTGCTGAAATCGCTGGAAGCCAAGCGTTCTCCCATCGTCCTGACGGAGCGAAAAGACCACCTCGATTATCTTCGGCAGAGGTTCTCGCCGTTCGTGAAAAATCTTGTGGTTTTGCGCGGCGGCATGTCCGCGAGGGATCGCAAGCTAGCCAATACGACCTTGAATGTTGCTGACGATGACGAGCGCCTGATACTCGCGACAGGCCGCTACATCGGCGAAGGCTTCGATGACGCCCGGCTTGATACGTTGTTCCTGACGATGCCGATCGCCTGGAAGGGAACCCTGGCGCAGTATGTCGGTCGTCTGCATCGACAGCATGACGGCAAGAGAGACGTGTTGGTCGTCGACTACGTCGATAGGGCTGTTCCCGTTCTGGCCCGGATGGCCGCGAAGCGACGCGCGGGCTATCGCGCGCTGGGCTACATGATCGAGTAGTGGCGCCCCGCGGGAAGCGGGGCGCCCGTGATCGGTCATCGCGACCAGATGAGCTTGTGCTCGCCCTTGTCGCCCTGGACGAGAGAGGCGTAGACCGGTGCGTTGAAGGACGGATCGTCGAGCTTGAGCGAGAGGTACTCGGCGCCCGTCTCGCGAGCGGTCCTGCTCCAGCCGGCGCCGAACTCGACCCCGTTGGCGGTGACGCGATAGTCGGGCGCCTTGTCGTTGTCTCGGGTGCACGGCTTGATGGTGGTCTTGACGTTGAGGGTGAGGGTCTTGATCGTCCCGGCGTAGACGCCGTTCTCGCCGCGGGCGAAGGTGCCGATCTGAGCCATTGTCGTATCTCCTGAGAGTTGCCCGAAGCCGCCCGATGCGGCCTCGATGGCGGTCAAAAGGCGACGGACCGGACGTCTGCATCCGAAGGACCGCAGCGTCAGCGGAGGACGGCGGTAGCCGAGCTTGTTGCTGCGCGAGGAATGCGGCGCAGCCGCAGGGGAAGAAGGTCGGCGGAGCCGTTGCAGGCCAAGGCCGGGCCGGCGCGAGACGCGCCGAGACGAGAGGCCGTATGGGTGCTTTGCCGGCTTGTCAGCAGAGAACGACACTGGTGTTCGGCGCCTCCTCAGCGCATTCGGCGCCGGCGGCACCTCAGTCCCTCCGGCTGTCACGGCGGCCATACCTCCCGACCCAACGACACGCACCGCGCCCGACACAGGCCACGAGCTCGAATTACGCACGCAAGATAGCTGGCTTGCCGTCCTTTGTTTCAGGCTCCGCCACAAGGTTTGAAACATGCCCCGGAAGGCGATGCTTGTCGCCAACGCTTCGATACGGGCTTCGCCGTGAGAGGCTCTGTATCGCGGCGCTGTTCTTCCGCGCGTTTCTGGATTCTGAGCAGAAACACCATTCGTGGGGCCAGAATCCAACTCCTTCCCCAGAAAACACTGCATCTCGATGGTCTTGGGTTCGGGGATCATTGCGGTGGTTGCAACGTGGAATGTGGCGGCGTCCAGCGCTTACTATGTGCGCGGCGCCGAATACTATCTTGGCAGCAGGGAGCCGGATGGCGTCTGGTATGCGCCGCGTGGCGATCTCGGCCGACGCGATGCAGCAGCGGTCCAGCGACAAGAATTCGCTCACCTCTATGAAGGGCTCGGCGAGAACGGGCAAACGCTTATCACCAACGCGGGCGGAAAGGCGGACCGACGTGTTCCGGCCTTCGACCTGACGTTTTCCGCGCCGCGCTCGGTGTCGCTGGCGTGGGCCTTCGCCGATGAGGATCTGCGGCGCAACCTCGAAGCTGCCCAGGAGCGCGCCGTCCGCGCCACCCTGGCCACGATCGAGCGGGAAGCCATATACGCACGCCGCGGCAAAGATGGCGCACGTGTCGAAAAAGTCGCGCTGACGGCCGCGCTGTTCCAACACGGCGAAAGCCGCCCGGCCGAGCATGCCGATGGCCGCCTCTTCGGTGATCCGAACCTTCACACCCATGCCGTCGTCCTGAACATGGCGACGCGGGCCGATGGCACGGTGGGCGCGCTGCATTCCACCGTCCTGCGCGACTGGAAGATGGCTGCGGGGGCCGTCTATCACGCCGCCCTTGCCAACGAGATGACCGATCTCGGTTTTGCAGTCGATCGCCTCGGAAAGAACGGCACGTTCGAGATGGCTGGCATCAGCGACAAGGCCATCACCTATTTCTCCGCGCGCCGGCAGGAAATTGAAAAGGAACTCGCCGAGGCGGGCACGACCAGCGGTTCATCGGCCGCTCTGGCCTCCACAATCGCCAAATCGACGCGGCAGGCGAAAGAGCAGGATGCCGATCGCGAGACCGTCTGGCACGAGGCGGCGCAATCGAACGGCCTTGACATAGATATCCGCACGGCGCTCCAGCAGCGATCCGCCCGGGAGTTTGTCGTCGCCGATGCCGGCCACATTTTCGCCGACCGGCTGGCGAGCCTGCCGGCTGAATTGACGCAGCATGAAAGCGTCATCGACCGCCGTGAGTTGGTTCGCTCCGTCCACGCGGCAAGTGTCGGGCTGGACCTGCCTCTGTCGCGCCTTGACCGGGAGGTCGATCAGCTTGTCACCTCCGGGATGTTCGTCGAAATCGGCCGCGATGCCATAGGCCAGGCGCGCTACTCCACCCCGGAGATGATCGCGATCGAGCGCGACCTGGTTGCGACTGCCTCAAGGCTGGCCGCACAGCGTGGGGCCGGGATCGATCCCGCCGACATCAAGGCGCGAAGTGCCGCACATGGGTTGAGCGCTGAACAGGCGTTCGCCACTGAGGCCGCAACGGGTCCGAACGCCATCGTCGTCATCGAAGGCGCTCCGGGGTCGGGCAAGACCACGACGCTGGCGCCGATCGTCGAGGCCTGGCAGGCGGCCGGACATCGTGTCATCGGCATGGCTACCGCCTGGCGTGTTGCTCGTGCGCTCCATCAGGATCTGAACATCGAAGCGCGGGCAACCGCGTCCTGGGTCGAACGCCTTAAGGCAGGCGAGCGCTTCCTAGACGAAAAGTCGGTTCTGATCGTGGATGAAGCGGGTCTTTTGTCTTCACGAGAAGCCCATGCCCTGCTGTCGGAAGTCGAGCGGGCACAAGCCAGGGTGATCCTGGTCGGCGATCGCCGGCAATTGCAGGCCATCAGCGCGGGCCCGGGCCTCGATCTCGTCGTTCGCAGTGTCGAGGCCACGCGCGTTGACACGATCGTGCGCCAGCGTGACGCCTGGGCGCGCCAAGCCGTGACGGATTTCGGAGCGGGCCGGGCCAAGGAAGCGCTTGACGCATTCCAGGCGCAGGGCTGCTTCGAAGAAGCTGCCTCCTACCGGGCTACGCTGCAGCGGATCGTCGAACTCTGGGACCAGGCAAGGGTCGAACATCCCGACAGTTCTATCCTCCTGATCGCCCGGACCAACAAACAGGTCGCGGATGTCTCGCGGGCGGTTCGCGCCGAACTCAAACGCGAGGGGGTCATTCACGGTGCAGAGGCCAGCGTTGAGGCGGTTACGCCATCGGGCCAGTCAACCCGCCTCGAAATCGCGGCCGGCGACAAAATCCGCTTTCAGCTTCGCAACGATCAGCTCGGCGTCGTCAACGGTACGGCTGCGACAGTGACCGCCGTCCATGGCGATCCGGCGAAAGACCAGAATGCGCCCTGCAACATCCGCATTGAAGCGGTCATCGACAAGCGCCGCATCAGCTTTGTTCCCGCCGACATTGCCGACGAACGCGGACGAACTCGGCTCGGCTGGGCTTATGCCAGCACCGTGCACGGCGCGCAAGGCATGACGGTGGACCGGGCGGTGGTGCTGCTTGATCCACGGTTCGATCGCCATGCCATCCATGTCGCGGCAAGCCGCGCCCGCGAGGAAACTAGACTTGTCGTCGATCGCTCCCAGATGGAGGCGCTGCATTCCTCCAGTCTGCCGCTCGATCGCGCGCAGCAAGCCGAACCGACATCCGCCGAACACCGGCGCGCACTCCTCGCCAGCCGATTATCCAACGGACACGCCAAGACATCGACGATCGCCGTCATCGAACGGGGCACTCTGCCGGCGAAACAGGCTGCCCGGCATCACGGCCATCAATCGGCGGATCGGGCGATGCAGCCGCCCGCAAAGTTACCAGCCGCGCAGGAGGCCGCCCGTTCCGCTCCCGCGCGCGCACGTGGCCGCGAGTTGGACTATGGCCGCTGAGCGGAAAGCGACACGCCCGTTGCGACGCCCCGCGACAGGGCGGCGAAGAAGTCCGAACAAAGAGGCCGGTTGGTCGGTTGAGTTCGAGATCGACAGCACCCTTCGCGTGACCGACACCGAGGTCCAGGTGCTGGAAACCTGGCTCAGCAGGCAGCTCGATGCACTGTTTGAAGGGCCTCGCTCATCGCAAAACGATATCGCGTACCCGGTGAGGCGATGGATCCCCTGATGCGGAAGCGGGGATGACCCGCGAAGGGCGGCATGACTCCCCAGGACAGCGATACTTCCACTGGCGGAAAAACAAACAAATCCGTCGGAATTGTCAGGCGTTGATGTATTCATTGACATCACAGGTGCAATTGATGTAAACACTTACATCAATGGCCAAAGCCCGTAAGATCACGCGAACCCGGCTTGTCCTCAACCCCGGCTTTGCCGAGCTGGTTGTGTGGGAAGTTCCCGAGCCCGTCTCGGGCAGTCGGCACAGTTACAAATACCGGCTCGCCTATGTGGTGAATGGCGTCTGCCGCGTGCGTTACGACAATGAGCGCGGCAAAGGCGATCATCGCCACCTGGATGGCAAGGAAAGCCCTTACACGTTTCGAGGGCTGGAGCGGTTGCTGGCGGATTTTTGGCGCGACGTGAACAAACGGAGATAGAGCATGCGGACGGTTATCCTGGGCGTCGAGACACAAAGCGACCTGACGCGCCGCATCCTGGCGACTGCGCGCGGGCAGCGTAAGGCCGGCGACGATCGAATTTCATTCGAGAGTGTCGGCGACCTCTGGCGGGTGCTGGCGCCCAAGCGCATGGAGATCGTGCGCGTTATGACTGGGGCCGGCCCGCTGACGATCCGGGAAGTCGCGCGTCGGGTCGACCGCGACTTCAAGGGGGTCCACTCCGACGTGACGCTGCTACTGGGCGCGGGGATTTTGGAGCGGACGGAAAGTGGCGGAGTGGAATTTCCCTATGACCGCGTGCATGTCGAGTTCGACATGATGGCGGCGTGACGTCGCCGCCCGTATCAATAGCAGGATTGAAACAACGCAATCACGCAAAATCGCGCGGGACCGTAGAGATTCGTCAATGACCCAGAACTCCCAATCAAGAACAAGTCTTCCCACAACGGACTGCCCGGCGCCGCTCCGAGCCGCCGTTTATCTGCGGGTCTCGACCGGGCGGCAGGCCGAGAGCGAGGTGTCGATCCCCTCGCAGCGCGACCTGACTACGCGACATTGTCTGTCGAGCGGTTGGACTGTCGTCGATGAGTATGTCGAGCCCGGCGCCAGCGCGACCGACGATCGGCGGCCGGTGTTTCAGGCAATGCTGGAACGAGCCTGCGATGCAGATCATCCGTATGACGTCATCGTCGTGCACTCCTTTTCGCGGTTTTTCCGCGACGGGGCCACGATGGAGCTGACGATCCGCAAGCTTCGCCGTTACGGCGTCGAGGTCGTCTCGATGACGCAACCGACCGGCACCGATCCGTCGCAGGAGATGATGCGTCAGATCATCGGCATCTTCGACGAGTACACCTCAAAGGAAAACGGCAAGAACGTGACCAGGGCGATGAAGGAGAATGCCAAACAAGGATTCTGGAATGGTGCCTCACCTCCACTCGGTTACACCATTGCCGAAGCCGAGCGGCGGGGGCAAAAGATCAAGAAGCACCTCGCTGTCGATCCCGTCGAGGCCGAGACCGTCCGGCTCATCTTTCGCCTCTATGCGGAAGGTGACACCAGGACCGACACCCCACCGCTCGGTATCAAGCAACTGGTCAAATGGCTCAACAGCCGTGGCTATCGGACCAAGGCGGGCGGGACCTTTGGCGTCGGTCCCATGCACCATATCCTGACCAACACCGTCTATGTCGGCCGCTGGCAATACAACGTCCGTTCGGCCAAGACCGGCGAACGAAAGCCCACCTCGGAAATCGTTGAGATCGCAACTCCCGCCATTGTCGAGCAGGACCTGTTCGATCGCGTCCAAGCCCGCCTAGTGGCCAACAATCCCAAGGTCACACCGCCTCGCGTAGTCACTGGCCCGATTCTCCTGACCGGACTTGCCAAATGCGCCCATTGTGGAGGTGGCATGACGCAGCGGACCGGAACCTCCAGCACGGGGCGCGTCTACGCCTACTACACATGTGCAAGCCGTGCGCAGAAGGGGCCAACCGCCTGCCGGGGAAACACGATCCGAATGGCGTTCCTGGATGAACTGGTTCTGACGGCGCTCAGAGAAAACATGTTCGCGCCCGAACGTCTGGCCGAACTGCTTTCCGCGATTGCCGCCCGGCGCCAGGAGCGCACCGCCGCCGTTGACCGCCGCCTTGCTTCGCTGAAAGCTCAGGTCGTCGACGCCGAAGATCGCCTCAAGCGGCTCTATCGCGGGATCGAGGAAGGCATCGTCGAACTCGACGATCTTCTTCGCGAGCGAATCGTTGAGCTCAAGGCCGACCGCGAGAAGGCTCAGGCAGCCTATGACCACGCAGCGTCGCAAGTGCTGCCATCGGCCAGCATCGACCCGGAAAGGATCGCTGCGTTCAGCAAACTTGTGCGAGACCTGCTGGACAATGGCGAAACGCCCGCGCGCAAGGCATATCTGCGCTCGCTGGTCGGCGCCATCATTGTCGGTGACAAATCGGTGAAAATCGTCGGCAGCAAGGAAGCCGTCAGAGCGGCCATTCTCGGCAAACCCAGCCCCCTCCAAAACGTTCGTGGTTTGGGACCGGAATGGCGCGCCCGGAACGATTCGAACGTCCGACCCTCAGATTCGTAGTCTGATGCTCTATCCAGCTGAGCTACGGGCGCGTGTTTCGCGACAGCGATTGCGGGCATGACCCGCACGCCGC
>Ga0306920_100010353_pt1 | contig 12507 bp, 11 predicted proteins | sample flu12Cox44000170_FD_204666 | JGI IMG/M metagenome (GOLD analysis project Ga0306920, IMG submission 204666) | Lab enrichment of tropical soil microbial communities from Luquillo Experimental Forest, Puerto Rico - flux4day.12C.oxic.44.000.170 (v2)... | ecosystem: Environmental > Terrestrial >...
CGCGGTCCGCTCATAGTGCCAGCGCCGCAACCACGCGCGAAACTGCCTGCCGCGAATGGGCCAGCTTTCGCGATGCTGGTCGATCTCAAGATCGGCGTACGCGATGCCCCTTGCCGTATGGAACAGGGAGACGGGAGCGCCCACCACGGCCTGATGGTCGGCCACGGTCAGGGCGCCTTATTATCGGCCGCAGAAGATGGCGCCGGCTGGGGGTCTTCGCGCACCGCTGCGCCGACGGGTTCGTAAGGCTTGCCCACGCGCGAGTCCTTCCAGAGCTTGCGAGCGACCTCAACCGGATCGATGCCGGTTGCCTTCCACCACGCTTGTTCGTCCTTAGCCTGATGGGCGGCGCGGTGATGGGTGCGGCAGAGCGGGACTGCGAACTCATCGCTTACCTTGCGACCAAGCGCGCGCGGCTGCATGAATCGGAGGTGATGTGCATCTGATGGCTTGCGTGCGCAGAACAGGCATGGCTGCGAGGTGACGTATCGCAGATGCTCCTTGTTGCGGTAGCGACGGGGCACGCTGATCGCGAGCACGCTGATGCCCGCGGGCTGATGCGGATGCGGGTCGGTTTTATCGGCGCTGTCGCTCGGGCAGGCCTCCGGGGAGCTGGGGGCCAAGGCCGAGGGAGCGCCCCCATCAGCCGCTGGCGTTGCGGCTTCGGGCGGCGAGAGTCCGGCTACCTTTTGCTCGAATGCATCCTCCAGCATTTTGGCATCGGCGGCTGTGAGGCTGTTCTTGGCCGCAAGGGCGGCGCGCGCCCAGCTCGTTGCGCTCTCCGGCGAGGCGAGTCCCGCAATCTCGGTGAGCAGCCGGTCGCACAGGGCTTCCGATTCATCAACTGGAAGGACCACCGCAATGGGGTTCCTGGGGGCTCCGCGCGCCTTGCCGTTGCCCGGGCCTTGCGAAGGGAATGGCGATCCAGCGGGCGACGACCCTGGCGCAGGCCCGGGCAGCGGGGCCGGCACGCAGATGTCGGGGGCATCGAGGTCGTCTTCGCCCGCAATGCCGACCAGCGTGAACAGACCATAGCGGCGGGCATAGGTGAGCGCCGCGCCCATGCGCTGAGGGTTCGCGATCTCTGCGACCGAGCAGACCGGCCAGTAGGAGGCGATCCATTCGCCCGAAGAATGCACAAGCAAGGTGGTCAAGGTCAGCATCCGGAAAGCCTGATCGACCGCGGTGGTCTGCATGACGGCGATCTCGTGCTCGCTGAGCGTCTTGCGCACGATCTCGAGCCCGCTGGACAAAGGCGCATAACGAAAGCTGCGCGCCGTCTCTCCGGGTCGACCGCCTGCAACGGTGGCGATGAGCGATTTTTCCGGATTGACGAGGTGCGCCTGCGCCTTTGCGAGCGCCGCGGCGAGCGCGGCGAATGATTCACTGGATCGCTGCATGGGCGGCCTCCGTGTCGAGGACATCAAAGCTCACCGCGCCCGATTTCGAGCGCTTGGCCCGCACGCCATGCCCGATTGCCTCCCGGGCATCTTCGGGCATCAGCGTCTTGAGCTCGGCCTTGGCCCGCTCGTGGTCGAGGAATGCGCTACGGGTATTGCGGAATAGGGCCGCGAACTCGGCCCAGGAGTTGGATGCGCTCATGTCGACAATGCGGATAGCCTCAATGCGTGGGCACGGCGGCGCGACATTGAAGAGGTGAGGGGGCTCGCCGCTTTCGACGCAGCGCCAGAATTTCTTTTCCGCGGTCAAAAGAAGGTGCTGGTAGAGGGCATCGGCGGCAATCTTGATCTCGACCCATTTGCCGCCGCCGGTGATAATCGAGAGCGCCGCGGCGCGGCTATTGGTGACCCACATATTGTGCTGGAGCTGGGCCACATGCTTTTCCGCGGCCGCTTCTTCCGAGAATGACCAGGGCAGCATGAATTTGGCCTCGAAAACCGCTCCGTTGCCCGCGATAATCCCGTCGAGAGTCGCGCCCATCCACCGAAGCACGGGGTGCAGGAGCCGATGCTGGACGCTTTCGACAGTTTGCCCTGTGTTGCGTTCGTACCAATGTCGGTTGAGAGCTTCGGTCGCCACGCCAAGCTGGACGATGAGGTTTCCGGACAGGTCCTCCGGCTCGGCCTCGCCTCTTTTCTCGCGCCAGAGGCGGACCAGGGCGGCCTCATCGTTGCCCATGATGATCCGGGCATCCGAGCCGCCGATGAACGAACGGCGCTCGACAAATTTGCGAAACTTAACTGCATCCGTGAGCATTTTGCGTACCCCGCGATTCGTGGAAACTTCCGCCTATGTGTGCTTTTATATCTCATAGAAGCTATTTTTACTAGCACGATTGCTATAAAAAATAGCATACCTTGTCAAGAGCTATGAATGGAATAATTCTCCTGGGGGCATGCTTCAGGTGGCACAACTCCGTGCAGCCCGCGCGCTTCTCGGTTGGCGCCAGGACGATGTTGCCCGGGCGGCGAAGATTAGCGTCGCAACGATTCGCCGGATTGAAAGCCAGGAAGGACCGCTCGCGGGCTTCGTTTCAACTCTAGTCAAAATTCAGGTGGCTCTCGAACACGCCGGAATCCAATTCATCGACGATGACGAGCTGGGCGGCTTCGGCGTTAGGATGGCAAAGAAGAAAAGAAAACGATGACGTTAGGCCGTCGCCTTGAAATAACCTCGGCCGCCATTCCAGGCGTTGAGCTTGCTTGCACCGAGCGTGCAATGAGATCCATGGCCCGGCCGCAGTCATCCTTCGCCATCTCGGCTGCTTTGTGCAACAAGGCAACGATCGCACGCTGGGAGTCATCTGCCACGATGTTGGCGGCCGGTTTGACTCTTGGCCACCGGCGCCAGTGGGATAATCACGGCGGGATTCTCGGGTGTCGCCGAGGAGGTTGCCGCGAGAGGCGGGCCGGCAAGCGGCTCGGCTGCTCCGCGCGTGCCCTCATGCCCCTACTGGACACTCCGAGTGGGACAAAGCAGGCTTTGAAACTATCCCCTTTTGAGAACCGATAGGAACCATCATGGCTGATAACCCTGAAAATCCCGAACAAATCACGCCCCAAAAGTCACCGTTAATGATATCGGCATCGCCCCCTTTTTTCGAGGTCGCTTCGAACATCGGATTTACTAACGGCATTGTAAACGTGACCCTTGCCGCTGCTCAACACCTCATAAAGGATGGGGCTCCTCACACTGACATTGTGTCCATGGCGGCTTATCTCAGATGCAATCATACTGCGGCCATCGGACTTCGCGATGCGCTTAATGGTGCCATCTTGCTTGGAAGCAAGCAGCAAGGTGGTGCGCGCTGAATGTTTTAATCCTCATCGGATGGGTTTCTCAAGGCTCACCCCGGGTCTACGGACGGCCAGGCAGCAGTTTGAGCGCGGACCGGCGGCACTCCAAGCGTGACCGCATCGAGCGGCTCGAGCCTGATATTCGCGGCGGCCGGTTCCTCTTGCCAATCCAATCGACGGAGCGGACAGCGGCATCGCGTGGTCATTCCCATCATGCGCAGGGACCAGAACGGCGATGTCTACGATCTGGTGAGCATTCTCCTAGACGAGCTCAGATACGATCCGTTTGGGGCCCACGACGACCTCATTGATGCCGCATCGCGGCATCAAACCGTCCGCGCCGGAGATATACGCACCCGGAAGCACAGTATATGCGGATTGGGGGCCGGAGGACGAAAGGGGACCCCACGGCGTGTTGGGGATGGATAACAAGGGACGCATGATCGGCTGCGCCTTGGGGCCGATTCCCATTTTCGTCCGCTGCGAGGGCGAGCGGTCCCTGCCCACCAGACGAAGGACGCGCTGCCGGGGAGCGCCGCCAAATACTGCTGGACGTGTCAGGAATTCAGGATCGTTTTCGATCCGTGCGTACCGTTTACCCTGTGGACAGATTCCAGACCGTGGGCCACGTGAGAATGCTCGATAGTGCATACTGGGGGAGATCGAATCAAACCGAGAGCTCTCATGCCGATCAAACCTCGCAATCTTGCCCTTACCAACTCTCAGGCAGCCTGCCTGATTGCGCTCCGACATGGCAACGAAACTAAGCCCAGCGTCGCAATAGCGGCGAGGCTTGACGTGATCAAGGCTGCAACTGCGCTTACTATGCTGGCACGGCTTGGATTGGCCAAGCAAAACCAAGCGAAAAGGTGGCATGCAACCGCGCGTGGGAAAATTTGCCGTTACAACGCTGTTCCCGATCGTTTGCGTCGGCGTCGAGACGTGCCCGGCATCGGTGGCCTGCGCCTGCTTGCACTATTAGACCGACCAATGCGAGGGAGCGAGATAGCAGAAAAATTAGGGATCACGCATCAGCGGGTACGTCAGCTTATAATTAAGTTGCACGCACAAGGAGATGTGAGGCTCGGTGATAGGGGGAATATCTTCTGGATGGTGATGCGAGCTGGTGATAAAACTCGCCTTCTGTCTCGCGACGAAGAACGCGTGCTGTCGGCAATCCCGCGTGAGTATGTAACGGATGTCACAAAGATAAGATTAGCGACGCGCATGCCCGCAAATAAGGTGATGAGCATTATTGAAAAATTGGATATCAGCAGATTGGTTGAGACATCCAATGGATTGCGTGGAGACCAGGTTTATCGGATTACCACGGCGGGTTTGAACCATCCCCAGCGCGCTCGTTCTGCGCGTCTCGCACACGAGCTGCGCCTGCCAGTGGAATCAGACCGGATAAATAAGGTGCTTTCCACGCTTTCTGATTCGAGCGCTTTGAGAATCAAAGACCTGTCCGAGATGCTGCAAATTCCACACCAATCGACAAATGCCCTCATGCAGTATCTCAAGCGAAAGCACTTGGTGGAAAAAATTGGTCAAGATCTCCATTCGCCATATGCATTGACGGAGATGGGACGTGAAGCATTAGTGGAAATGACACGACGACAAGCTGCATAATGTTTGCGGTTTTTAGCCGAGCGTGGTTTCGGCAACCGTGTTGCTCAGACCAGCTCTACAAGCTCCTCCAGATCGTGGCTCCGCGCGGTGGAAGGTCGGGTCAGTTCGCATTTGCTCCCTCGATGAAAGCGTGCGCGAGGGCGCGAAACTGAGCGGGGACATGAGATCTAGTAACAGAGATCGCCGAATTGCCTCGATCTTATCGAGGCCTTCCTGCGGTGATAACGCATTGCCAAACGTAGGCTTGGCAGCAGCTTCTATGAGGTCTGTGCGACATAGCAAAACCTGCCCTTTCAAGGCGCTTGCTTTCTTTCGTTTCCTGTAAAAAACAATTTCGTAAACTGTCAGTCCAAAAAGCAAACTGACAATTGATCCATATGCTATAGCCTCCAACCAACTAGTATTTGGATCTTTCGCCTCTAACGGCGCTCTTACGGCATCCAAATTGGTCCTTTCTCTTACCGCTTCAGTCTGGATCCGTTCATTGGCGGCGGCTTTATTGTTGGGATCCACCGTGGTCGCGGTGGCATCCGCTAGTTCGGCACTGACCTTTTCGTTGATCCTATCTCTGGCATCTTCAGTTTGGGCCCGTTGGGCAGCAGCTTCCTCCGGGTTCATTATCGTTAGATTGGCATCAGTTCGTTCGGACTGGACCTCTTCGTTAGTACCAGCCCTGGCGTCTTCAATAGGGGCTCGTTCGGCCCCAGCTTTGCTTTCTTGGTTCAGGATCACCACAGTGCGATCCGCTGGTTCGGGTTGGGTCATTTCGTTAGCCCCAACTCTCGCATCTTCAGTCTGGGCTCGTTCGGCAGCGGCTTTAATTTCTGGGTTCACGATCAGGGCGGTAGAATCTGTTTGTTCCGGTTGGACCGGTTCGTTGGGTTCAACTCTCGCATCTTCGATCGGAGCCCGTTCGGCAGCAACTTTAATTTCTGGGTCCACGACCGGCGTGGTGGATTCTGTTAGTTCGGGTTGAACCTTTTCATTAGTCTGCCTAAGTTCAGGTGCTGCTTCCGATGGCTCGTTCCTAGCTCCCCTCATTTGGGCTGTTGGTTGTAGCTCTGCTAACGGGAGCAGGAATTTCGATGCATCTACTGCACCCAACCGCAGAATCCCATGTCCTTTCTGGTCGAAACTTGCCGCCCAAACAAAGCCTGGACCGCCATCAATGCGATAGACGGGTAAGCCCGCCTTTGCCGAGCGCACAAAATTACCGAGGAAGTCAATCAGCAACCCCTTTTTGAGACCTTTGCGATCGGCCAAGAGTTTGATGCTTTCCTGATCAAGTTGCTTCAGTGTAACGTTTCCCCATACCGCGATAATTCCGTCTGGAAGGCCACTGCGGTGTGGCATCTTCATTACGCGCGGTAACTCACCAATGTCGCTGGAGAATTGTTGTATATCCTCCTCGGCTTTTTTCGCATTTAAAAGGGCAAGCTCTTGAGCGCGGTTAATGTAGAAAATAGTTGCTTCGCGCGAGTGCAGGAGTGAATAAGTCGTCGTATCGGATTTTGTTCTTGGTGTTTTCTGGCACCATGTAAGTCCCTCGAATTGATCGCTCGGACTACATCCGTATTCGCCATACGATGCGCTCTGAAAATTCAGCTGTGTTCCAAGGACCAACCCGTCGACGGCATATTTCGGTTCCGCTACCGCATGTCCGCACCAAACAACGCATGCAAGAACCGCTATCCTCGCTCGCATCACACCCCCACCCGAAATCGTTGACCTATCATCCGATCGGACGGCATTGGCCCGATCAGTGATGACAATCTTGAGGAAGCTGAAGTCGGTCTTTTGGCTATGTAGGTGCTGGGCGGCCCCTCCCCGAAACCCAGTCTTTCCCCGTTAGCTGAACGGGAATTTACGGCCTTCCTGGGGCCGAGCGTGGGAAAACCGTTCGCAGAGAAAATCTTCGCAGAGTATCAGCGACGTAAACCCTATTCAGGACGATCGAGAAAATTCAAGTACTTAGAACGACGATTGAAGACATTGGTTCTCGTTCGATGCTCGGATTTCATTGGTCGAGCACAGGAAGATCCGGCCTGCTAAACTGGCAGCACATAATGAGTCCGATTAGGTGAGATGTCGCATCCAACGGCTTCGACGAGATCGCCACCGTTCGCATCCCGGCGACGTGCTCTGGCGCTTATCCCGGCTTTCCGCCATTCGAAGAAGAGGATGCGGCAATCCTCTTTGGCAGGGATGCGCAGATCGTGTGCGGGCTTGACGAATTGCGCAGGCATGGTCGCACCGGGGTGGAGCGCATGCTCATCATCCTGGGCGCCTCCGGTTGCGGCAAGTCCTCGTTCCTAATACGTGAAGTGGCTCTCCACGTTGACCGGCCACCAGTATCGGCTGCTCAGTTCGCTTGGGCTGTGAACACCAAGAAAAGTAGCAATCTGGGCATGCGATGTGATGTTATGGACGGGGATGCTGCCATTCGCTCTGCGCAGCAGGCTACGCTGCCGATACATTGCCGTAGCCACGAGTCGGAGGTCGCGGCTAATTAGCAGACGGAACCACGTGAATTGTTGCCATCATTCCCCCGTCCTCGTGCTCAAGGATATGGCAATGGAAGACGAACTCGCCAAGTTGCGAGAACGGGATGTCGATGACGACTGGTGCCGAGGTGCATTGCCCGTTGCGCCACTGATCAATGGTGCAATAGCCGTTCTGATTGTTCGCCACATCAACGATAGTGGGACTGGAAACGGCAACGGCACATTGTCCTCCGTAGGCCCGCCATCTGCCTGGGAATCGATATCTTTTGCTTGATCACCTGGGATCAATTTGAATCGGGCCTGGTGAATATGGAAATTGTGGGTCTCTGTTGCCAGGTTGACCAGCTCCCAGGTTTCATGCACCTCCCCGGCCCCGAGGGGCAGACAGATCATATTGACGTTGGGATCGAAGCTGGTGATTTGAGCGGGCGGCGACGCTAGTTTGCCGTGCTCATCAAGTTCCTCATAGCCAAGCCCAAATCCGGTTGGATCGGACGTGTCCACAAGGCCAAAGAAAATGCGCCGGCGATGACCTGGCAAAAGTGATGTGCACGGAGTCGGCGAAGACACCGCCGTGGGATTAGAAGCTTGTACCGACAGGTTTGCAGAATGCTCATCGCCGCGTATTTCGAGTGCTGCTACGGTGAGCATACGCGGCTCGGTCTGAGTGAAGGCGACAACGACCTTCCGAGCCGCGGCATGGGTCCTGCCCGGGTGTCGACAACACCGATGCAGGCGCCGCCTGACGAATGCGTCGGGCAGTGCTTCCTATAATCTGCAGGGCACATCTCAGCAACTCTTTAGATAATAATTACCTCGGCGGACGATGGTATTTTACCGTCAGTGGCCAGGAATACCCGACCATCCGAATAGCGAATCCCGAAGGGGAACTCTGGCCGGGTCCTCCTGATTCAGAACTTCACCGTTGACGACGCTTTTTGTGACCGTCATGCTACCTTTATGGAATTGGATGTTGCCGGCTGTTAGGACCTGCATGTCCTTGAGAATGAGGTGACGCACGAATTTATCTGGAAATGGCGCCTTGGACGCCTCGTCGTGGGCGTAATCCCCAGCTTCGCCGACGGAAATGATCCCCTGAGAGGCCGGACGAGAGCTGATTGAGCGCAATCCCGTGCAAGTGCGGGTGAAACCAAAATGCGCCGGCGGGTGCGTCGTGTCCTTCACGAACGAACCATGCCCGTGTGATGCCTGCGGCTCAGGTATCCCGTTGGTGGAGTTGTAGATTTGCACGAAGATGTAGTCGCCAAAGGTCGGATCGGCGTGCGTAGGCGCCCGCGCCGGCACCCGGAGGCCATGGGTGTGCAGGTTGGTAGGATTGCGCCATAAATTGGCGCCGCCGGCGTCACCCGAATGGGTAAGCTTGTCCGGGTCAAGCTTCGGCAATCGGTTCACCAGCCTGATTTTCAGCGTGTCGCCCCCACGTAAGGCAAGCCGCACGCCCCCATACGGAGAAGCTGTCTTTGATCCCGCCGGACATTGATTTCCGCTTGCGGTAGTCCGTAAACAGACTTCATAGACCCAGCCAGTTGGGTGAATGACGGAGCCACTGGGCGGAGTGAAAGAAATGCTCGGCACGGCCATGGGCTTCGCAATCATCAAGAGATCGAGCGCCCCGTTCGAACTCTTGAAGACATGCGGTTCTACGAAATCGCCGGAAAGGGCCGCGGTTGTTGGGCCGACCAGCGCGACCACGATGGAAAATGTGAATACCACATTCGTGTAGGGTTTTTTACGAATCGATCAGACATAGCGCTTTCCTCCTCTGCGGAATTTGGATGAGAGGGCAAAGAAGGCGGGAAATATCTCGACAAATATCCAATTTGATGTTTTCCGTGGCGATGGCAGATCATTGCGATTGTAATTTCGTAGCTATAAAAGCAAAGATAAGCGGAGCCATGTGTCTAGAACCTATCTCAAAATCGCCTGAAGAGGGCAACGAAGCTGGCGAGCTGGACAAAGCTCAGGAAGTTCTGTGCGTGGTACTCCCAACGGACGAGAATTCCGTCGCTACCGTTGTATCCAAGCAAAGAAGCGCTGAACGAGCCATCGTCGCATGAAGCGGCTTAGTTGCCGCCGATCTTGCGTATGCGGCTTGCGGCGATTGGGCGGTACGGCGCGATCATTTCGATCCCGTCTCGGCGCAATTCCTCATCGAGCCGATCGCTGTCGGCCAGGAGCCAGGATCAGGGTGCGTTATTAGATCGGCCCAAGTTTAATGCGGTTTCTTTCAGTCCCGGCACGACGGTGCTGGCGCAACGGATGCCATCGGCACCTCAGTGGCGGGTACCTCCTTTGCCCCTGCTGGGCGCAGGTTCTGCAGAGCTCGGTGATGCCGGCTGGAGGGAAAAGTTCACGCCGCTTAGCTAGCAACAATTTCGAAAACCGTTTGTTCGATCGCCATTGCGCGCGGCCGAGCTTTTTGCTATTTGGCTATCCTGCACAAGGTCCTGGCTCCTGGGCGACGGATGCCATTTGAACCTTTGAAGCGGCGCGAGCTCACGGCAGCGGCGTGGCCACTGGCCGGATGCGTAGCAGCGCTCTCCCAACCTGGGCTGTCTGGTCGTGTAACCCGCCACCGTCGACCACCTTTGCCCGGACGGCGACCGACCGTGATGATCGCGCTGAGTGATCCAATAGTTAGCCTCGCCCAGACTCGCGCGATGATGCGAGCAACCATGGCCTTTGGCTGATTGATGGGACGGTGGCGAGTACGCATGAGCTGAACATCAATGGTGTAAGTTGGCTAGGTAGCCATACCCCAAAAGCACACTGGCGTCGGACTAAACCGTGTTGCGAGTACGAGCCCATGCTCTACGAGCGTCTTCGCATATTTATCAGCTCAAGTATGCAAGAGCTTGCACCGGAACGCATCGCTATAAAGACCGCTCTTAGTCAGCTAAATCTAGAGGGCTGGATTTTCGAGATGGACGCCGGGGCGCGTCCGCAGGGGATTCAGCAAACCTACAGGCGGCAAATCGACGGTTCGGATTTGTACATTGGCGTTCTTTGGCGGAAATGCGGTGAGTACACCATAGATGAGTTTGAGTATGCAAAGGGAAAACATAAGGACTGCCTAATATATGAAAAGAGAACAAATATTGAGGGTCAGCGCGATCAAAAATTACAAGAGTTTCTTGCTGAAATTGACAAAGTTGAAGGTGAGATCACAGTACGTCGGTTCAAGTCGCTCGAGGAATTAAGCGAAGGAGTAAAAGAAGATGTTACGCGTTGGCAGGCGCAGAAAATTCGTGAATTGAGAGAACTCAACGTCAGGCGCGAATCTAGCCCGGTTAAGATCGGCGAACGGCGAGATCTCAAAATCCTTCTTGGCAACGTGCGACGGTTCTGGGTGGAGGGGGTTTTAGATAGATCGTTGGAAAACCAACGCCTACTCGAGATAGATAAGGACACGAAGCCAGAAGCTGTTGAAAATCCGTGGGAGGCCATCCTCCAACTTCCGTACAAACGCAGCAGTATCGTGCCTGTCGGCAAGGGAATTTTCAATGTATTTGCGGATGTCGAACGTTCCCTTCTTATTTTGGGCCAACCGGGGTCCGGCAAGACGACGACCATGCTCACCCTGGTTCGCGAACTCATTAAGCGTGCTCAAGAGGATGATACCGAACCCATTCCTGTGGTTTTTCACCTAGCTTCGTGGGCTGCTGCAGGGCAGCCTCTGCAGCTCTGGTTACAGGATGAGCTGAGCGGTAAATATCGGATCCCGAGGAGAGTTGGCAGGATTTGGCTTGCGCAGCACCGGCTTCTCCTTTTGCTTGATGGCTTAGACGAAATGAGCACAGAGCAGCGAGTTGGTTGCGTCGAGGCCATCAACCGGTTCATCAAGGAAATCGGACTGCCGGGCCTCGTCGTATGTTGCCGGACCGAGCAATACGAAGAACTGAAGGTCAAACTGGCAGTCAATGGAGCGATCTGCCTGCAGCCGCTTACAGATACGCAGATCGATGCCTATGTCGAAGAAGGGGGCGCCGCGTTGGCAGGGTTGAGAAATGCGCTCCGACAAGATCGGGTACTCCAGGATCTTGCGCGCTCGCCGCTCATGCTCAATCTCATGTGCCTGGCCTACCGAGACCATGGGGCGCAAGATCTAGCGGGGCGCGAAACGGCGCAGGACCGGAGCGAGCATCTGTTCGAGACGTACATCGATCTCATGTTCAGAAAGCGCGGCCTGGCAGAGCACGGCTATTCGCGCGAGCACACAGTGGCTTGGTTATCCGGGGTGGCGGTGGGCTTGCTTCGGCATAACCAAACGATGTTCCTGATAGAAGATCTGCAACCCAGTTGGTTATCGAGCCGCTCTCTCCGCTGGGCCTACGTGGCTGGCGTTAGCCTCGTTCTCGGTCTCATCTTAGGCCTCGTCAACACGATCTACTGGTCAACTTCCGTACTGGGCAAGGCTGAAAGCAACGCGGCAGCGGTTATGTGGTTTACAGTGATCCCGCTCTGGCTGCTAATTCTCGGCTGGGTCGACAACCTGGGTTTCGGCTCAGGCAGCGCTGCCCTAGATCGCCTGCAACCGGGGTTCCGGCGCGCCGTCGCAAAGATCCTCGCGAGCGCGGCCTGTTGGCTCCTCGTCGTTGCCATCCTTTGGCCGTTCGTCGATCAAGTCTTGCGGCTGCATCTGCTGTGGGCAGGCCTGGTGATGGTCATTTGGGTTGGCGCAAAGGGCGCTAATCGAAGCATGTACTATTGCATCGAACCCGCAGAATCTCTTGAATGGTCCCTGACGTGGGCTCGCCGAGGCATGGTGCCGGGGGTGCTTTCCGGCCTTGCCGTCGGCGGCGTTGTCTTTCTTTTGCCCCATGAGCTCAACCAACTTCAAGGAAGGCAGGAGTGGATTTTCTTCCTGGGATGGGCGGCCATCGGATTGGCGGTCGGCGGACTCCTGGGCGGACTGAGGACGCGCACCTTCAAAGGTAAGACTTTTCCAAACCAGGGAATTAGGCTGTCACTAACGACGGCCGTTTTTGTGGGCTTGAATGCCGTGTGGCTGGTCACGTTTGCTATGGTGTTGGAGATCGCGGGGCGATTTGATAACCCTTTCAAGGACCTCTTGGGCTACCTGGCCGTCCTCT
>Ga0306920_100010354_pt1 | contig 12506 bp, 9 predicted proteins | sample flu12Cox44000170_FD_204666 | JGI IMG/M metagenome (GOLD analysis project Ga0306920, IMG submission 204666) | Lab enrichment of tropical soil microbial communities from Luquillo Experimental Forest, Puerto Rico - flux4day.12C.oxic.44.000.170 (v2)... | ecosystem: Environmental > Terrestrial >...
GGTGTACCGCCTCGGCGTCTCGGCAATGTCCCACCAGCTGCGAGCACGATTGAGTGGATGGGACAACGTTTTATCGGACCTGCGAAACTGGTATCGCGAAGCGTGACGGCGCCCGGGAGGCGGTGATGACCGAGCGAGAGTTGCGCGACTTGATGGCGTCGGTGAAGACCGGACGGCTGTCGCGCCGCACCTTTGTCCATAAGATGATCGGCTTGGGCCTCACCGCACCCTTTGCTGCGCAGCTCTTGGCCCGTGCCGGGTTGGCGCAGCCGGCGGCGCCAGCCGCGTACAAGCCGGCCAAAGCAGGCGGCGGCGGGGCGCTCAAGACGCTGTTTTGGCAGGCTCCGACCCTGCTCAATCCGCATTTCGCCGTCGGCCTGAAGGATTCGGAAGGATGCCGGATCTTTTACGAGCCGCTGGCCGCGTGGGATCCGGACGGCAATCTCGTGCCGGTGCTCGCCGCCGAGATCCCCGACCTCGAAAATGGCGGGGTCGCAGCCGACGGCATGTCGGTGGTCTGGAAGCTCAAAAAAGATGTGCAATGGCACGATGGGCGGCCGTTCACCGCCGACGATGTCGTGTTCAACTGGGAATACGCCGCAGACCCGGCGACAGCGACAACGACGATCGGCGACTATCAGGATGCAAAGGTCGAAAAGATCGATCCGCTGACCGTGCGCGTGCGCTTCGACAAGCCGACACCGTTCTGGGCCACCGTCTTTGTCGCGACAGGCGGCATGATCATTCCTAAGCACCTGTTCGAGCCTTACAGAGGTGCCAATTCGCGCGAGGCGCCGGCAAATCTGAAGCCGGTCGGAACCGGTCCCTACAAGTTTGTCGAGTTCACTCCGGGCGATCTGCTCAGAGGTGAGCGTAACCCGTTCTACCATGTCGCCGACCGGCCATATTTCGACACGATCGAGATAAAGGGTGGCGGCGACGCGGTCTCGGCGGCGCGCGCGGTGATCCAGACCGGCGAGTACGACTATGCATGGAATATGCAGGTCGAGGACGAGATCCTGGTCAGACTGGAAAATGGCGGTAGTGCCAAGGGCCGCGTCGAGATCGTCCGGGGCAGTGCGGTCGAGCACATCCAGCTCAACAGCGCCGACCCTTGGACCGAGGTCGATGGCGAGCGCTCGAGCCCGAAGACCAAGCATGCATCGCTCAGCGATCCTGCCGTCCGGCGGGCGCTCGGCCTGCTAGTCGACCGGGCGTCGGTGCAGGCGCACATCTACGGGCGTACCGGGGTCGCGACGGGAAATTTTCTCAACGCCCCCGAGCGCTTTGTCTCGAAGAACACAAAGTGGGAGTTCAACATCGACAAGGCGAACCAAGTGCTGGAGGAGGGTGGCTGGAAACGCGGGGCCGACGGCATTCGCGTCAAGGACGGCAAGAAACTGAAGCTCGTATTTCAGACTTCGATCAACGCGCCGCGTCAGAAAACCCAGGCGATCGTCAAACAGGCCTGCCAGAAGGCGGGTATCGAGCTGGAGCTGAAATCGGTGACGGCGTCGGTGTATTTCTCCTCCGACGTGGCAAATCCGGATACTTCCAGGAAGTTTTACTCGGACCTGCAAATGTACACGCCGAACATGCTGCAGCCCGATCCGGCGGGGTACATGCGCCAGTTCGTCTCCTGGCGGATCGCTTCGAAGGAAAACAAATGGCAAGGCGGCAATGTCACGCGCTGGCGGAGTGACGAGTATGACAAGGTCTATCGTGCGGCCGAGAGCGAGCTCGATCCGGTCAAGCGCGCCGCGCTGTTCATCTCCATGAACGACATGGTGGTGAAAGATGGGGTGGTCATCCCGGTGGTTTATCGACCCCAGGTGACGGCTTTGTCCAAGAAGCTCAGGGCGACACTGAGCGGCTGGGACAACAGCTTCTGGAACCTGAATGACTGGTATCGCGTGGCATGACCACACGATATCCGGGTATTAGGGCGTGGGCCGCTACCTGCTGAGGCGCTTGCTGATTGCGATACCGAGCTTGCTCGGCATCAGCCTGGTGCTGTTTGCCGTGCTGGCGCTCGCGCCCGGTGATCCATTCGGCGAGCTCGCGAGCAATCCGAACGTCCCGCCCGAGGTCGCGGCGGGATTGCGCGCGAAGTTCGGGCTCGATGATCCGGTCTTTCTGCGCTATGTGCGCTGGCTGTCGGCGATGCTGCACGGCGACTGGGGCTTTTCGTTTGTCAGCCGGACCGATGTCGACAGCCTGATTTGGCAGCGGCTGCCCGCCACCCTGCTCGTGATCGGCTCATCGCAGATTGTGGCATTGCTGATAGCGCTGCCGGTCGGCGTGTATTCGGCAATGCGGCGCTATTCGATCTTCGACCAGCTCGCCAATCTCTGGGCGTTTATCGGCTTTTCGCTTCCGCCCTTTTTTACCGGCCTGTTGTTCATCCTGCTGTTCAGCATCTATCTCGATTGGTTGCCGTTTGTCTTCCGCAGCGATCTCGGAGCGAGCGGCTGGGATTGGTATTGGGAGGAGTTCAAGCAGGCGCTGATGCCGGTGGCGGTGCTCGCCCTGTTTCAGGCGGCGTCGTGGACCCGTTATGTGCGTTCTTCGGTGCTGGAGGTCATCCGGCTCGACTATGTCACGACCGCCCGCGCGAAGGGACTGCCCGAGCGCAGGGTCATCGTCAAACACGTACTACGCAATGCATTGATCCCGGTGGTTACCCTGGTGGCGCTGCAGATGCCGGCGCTGTTCGGGGGCGCCATCGTTACCGAGCAGATCTTTCGCATTCCCGGCATCGGGTCCTTGCTGATCAGCTCGATCTTGGCCAACGATACGCCGGTGATCATGGCGGTGACATTCGTGTTTGCTTGCCTGGTGGTCCTGTTCAATTTGATCGCCGACCTTCTCTATGGCTGGCTCGACCCTCGCATCGCCTACCGCTAGCGCTGGGCGCGAGTTCAGCCGCGGTAACGAGGCAGCCTCGCCCGGCCTCGAGACCTGGCGACGCTTTTGCCGTCACCGGTTGGCAGTGGCGAGCACCGTCATTTTGGCGGCGATGCTGCTGGCTGTCGCATGCGGGCCGTTCTTGTGGCGGGTGCCGATCAACGACATCGATTTCACCGCGCATCTCGATGGTCCGTCCTGGGCCCATCCGTTCGGCACCGACGATCTCGGCCAGGATCTGCTGGCGCGCATGCTCTATGGCGGCCGCATCTCGCTCGCGGTCGGACTGGCGGCGATGCTGGTGGCGGTCACCGTCGGCACCGCCATCGGGGCGGCTGCCGGCATGGCGCGCGGCAGTGTCGATGCGGCGCTGATGTGGCTCACCGACTTGTTTTTGTCTCTGCCGCCATTGCCGCTGCTGTTGCTGGTCATCTACCTGTTTCGCGAGCCGCTGACGCAGCTGGTCGGACCCGAGCTGGGGACCTTCATTCTTATTGTCGCGGTGATCGGCGGCTTCCGGTGGATGCAGGTGGCGCGGCTCGTGCGTGGGCAGTTTCTCTCGCTGCGCGAGAAAGAATTTGTCGAGGCGGCGCGCGCTGTCGGCATGTCAAGCCGGCGCTTGGTGGCGCGGCATATTTTGCCGAACTCGTTGGGACCGATCATCGTCGCCGGCACGATCGACGTCGCCGCAGCGATCATTGCCGAATCGACCTTGTCATTTCTAGGCCTCGGCTTTCCGCCCGACATTCCGACTTGGGGCCGCATCCTATTCGATGCTAAGGACTACCTCGACATTGCGCCACATTGGGCGTTGTTTGCCGGAGGAGCGATTTTTCTTGCTGTTCTCTCGATCAATTTCATCGGCGACGGACTGCGCGACGCGCTCGATCCGCGCAGCTCCGCGTAGAATAGTCACGACAGTGGCACAGAGGTCGCAGGGAAGATATGAAGGTTGTAATCCATGTATCGCACTATGCTCTGTGCTCTCCGCGTCTCTGTGGTGAATTCTGAATTCCGTGTGAGGCGAGAAATCCGGGCCAGCCGGGAAAAGCATCTTTGTCGATTTTCTCGCCGTCGCGGAGCCGGCGCATCAGGCTAAGATCAACCTCGATGGCGGTGCCGCAGGGCAGGGTGAGCCAGCGGATCTCCTCGGCGCCGTCGAGCCGTCGAAAAATCGCCCGATTGAGAGGCTCGACCAAAGCGCGTCCCGGCTCGACCGGCATCACGTCTCCGATCGCGCATAGCACGAGGATATTGGTCGCCAGATCTTGCCGAGGGGCCGAGGCTGAGGCGAGCTCGCCGAGGGGCCGAGGGCCGTCGGCAAGCGCCCCGACGATCGCTCGGGCCGTCGGATTGTTGTAGGGGTGGAAGCCGCCGGGAGTGGCGGCCGAATAGCGTATTGCCGCGGCCGGGCGAGCGAGCGCGAAGGTGCCGGCCAGCAGCGCCTCGCAGCGCTGTTCGCTGCTCAGTCGCGGGTTGCCGCGGGCAAAGACATCGCAGCGGAAGCGCTGATCCCGGTAAAAGTCGCGGACCAGCTCGCGAAGATCGTCATCGGCTATGGCGCTGAGCATCGCGCGTGCGTTCTCGCGCAGCGCCAGTAGATCGGTATTTTCGATCAAAGTCGCCGACCCAACCGGGGCAAGCTCGATGCTTTTCATCTCCGTCCTTATCTCGGTGACGTAGAGCGGGTGGAAGGCGTCGGGGATAAACTCATGGACTAGATAGGCCGGCGGATAGTCCTCCGGCCGCTGTTCGATCTCGTTGACGATAAAACTCGGTACCAGCGCCGGAACCTCGGCGGCGACGAGCCTTCGGATGATCCCGATAGCGGCGCTAAATCGTCCGGCGCTGTCCCCGGAAAAGCCATGCGCCAGCGCGCGCGAGAGATGCTGGAAGGGCAGATCGCGCGCCCAACCGGGCATCGCGTTGTAGCTGACATAAACGAGTCCGCCGGGTTTGAGACGCTGATCGAAGAACCGGCGCAGCGCACGCTGGCTGGTGCCGTTCACCCAGCTGTAGACGCCATGCGCGACGATGTAATCGAAAGACGGCAGCTCGAGATCGAGGGCGGCCGTGAAATCGACACAGTGAAGGCTGATATTTGGTAGCGCCGCCTCGGCCGCTAAGCGCCGTGCATGGTCGATATGGACCGGCATCCCGTCGATGGCGTGGAAGGCGCCCTGCGGATGAGTTGCCGCGAGCATGTTGGCCGTAACCCCCTGGCCGCAGCCCAGCTCGCACCAGGCAAAGCCGGATTTCCGCGGCGGAGGCTCGACCCCGGCGACTAGCGCCACATGATCGAGCCAGGCCGGCGCCAGCATCGGCTTGAAGTCGCGCAGGTACGGGATGTCGGTCGCATAGCCGTGGAGATCGCGGGGCATTGGTCATTTCCCGGACTGGTAGCTCGCCCATTCATATGCAAGTGCGGCCGCAGCGGAAGGCCCTCGATCGGATCGCCTCTGAACACCGCGACAGGAATTGATAAAATAACACTTATAGTTGACGAAATCACATTCCAGAGTTAGATATCAAGGGCCGTCAAAACCGCCGCGAGGATTGTCCGATCCCTTCCGGCGGCGCCGGCCCTGGGCGAGCGGTGCCCGCTGCTGGGATGGCCAGCGTCCAGGCGGGGGCTGATACGGCAAAGATTGGGAAGCAATGTTATATATCTACGTGTCGAATATCTCGGCTTCGGTATGAGCGCCGTTGAGGAGGGCCCGGTGGCAGACGACCAGGTCGTCGAACGAAAGCTCGCGGTGATCTTTGCGGCCGACGTCGCCGAGTACAGCCGCCTGATGGGGCTGGACGAGGTCGGCACCCTGCGGACGCTCCAAGCCCACCGGGCGATCGTCGACCGGCTTATCGCGACCCATCATGGGCGCATCTTCAATACCGCGGGCGACAGCGTGATGGCGGATTTTGCCAGCCCGGTCGATGCGGTCGAGTGCGCCGTCGCGGTCCAAAAGGCGGTCGAGAAGGAAAACGCGGACCGTGTGGCGGCTCAGCAAATGCGCTTCCGCATTGGCATCCATTTGGGCGACGTCATCGTCGAGGGGGCGAACCTGTTTGGCGACGGGGTCAACATCGCTGCCCGGCTGCAGACGCTTGCCGAGCCGGGCGGGATCTGCCTTTCGGGTGCGGTTCGCGACCAGATCGGGCCGCGGTTGCCGGTGGCGTTCGCTCCGCTCGGGGAGCAGCGGGTCAAGAATATCGCCGAGCCGGTGCGGGCTTTCACGGTCGCCACAACCGCCGGAGGTCGTGCCGCCATCGCGGGCGCGCGGGTCCGAGCTGTCTCGGTCCATACCCGCCTCGTTGCCGTCACCGCGGCGATCCTGATTGCCGCAGGAGCCGGCGGATGGTGGCTGTGGTCCGCCCGACATGCCGGGCCGGCGGTATCGACGGTTTCCGGGCCGGCGCAGCCGCTCACGGCACCGCGGTTGTCGATTGTCGTGCTGCCCTTTGCCAATCTCAGCAACGATCCGGAGCAGGAATATTTCGCCGATGGGATCACCGACGATCTGACGACCGATGTCGCGCGGATTCAGGGGAGCCTAGTGATCGCGCGCAACACCGCCTTCACCTTTAAGGGCAAGGCGGTCGATGCCAAGCGGATCGGCCGCGATCTGGGTGTCCGCTACGTGCTCGAGGGCAGCGTCCAGAGGTCGGGCAAGCAGGTACGCATCAATACGCAGCTGATCGATGCCGAGACCGGAGCGCATCTCTGGGCCGAGCGGTTCGACCGCGACGTCGGCGATCTGTTCGCGCTGCAGAACGAGATCACCGCGCGCATCGCCAACGCATTGCAATCACAGCTCGCCATTGCCGAAGCCCGTCGCCCGACCGACAATCCCGACGCGCTCGACTATTTCTTGCGTGGGCGCGCCACGCTGGCAAAACCGATCTCGCGCGAGAACTACGACAAGGCCGAGGAATATTTCAACCAAGCGCTGGCGCTCGATCCGCATTCGGTCGATGCGGCGGCGTGGCTGGCGAACGCCCTCGTTGTCCGGGTGACCGACGAGCTCAGCGATTCCCCGGAGCACGATCTTCACCGTGCGGAACAATTGGCGGAGCAGGCCTTGGCGGCATCCCCCAACAGCGCGCCGGCGCATTATGCCAAGGCCCAGGTGCTGCGCGCGCAGGCGCGCTGCGACGAGGCCATTCCCGAATACGAGACGGCGATCGCCCTCGATCCCAGCCGGGTTGCTGCCTATGCCCATGTCGGCTGGTGCAAGTTTCTGACCGGGTCGGTCGACGAGGCGCTGCCCTATTTCGAGCGCGTGATCCGCCTAAGCCCTTCCGGACCCGGGATTGCCCCGTGGTATGGCCGGATGGGTGTCATGCAGCTGCTCGAATCGCACATCGACGAGGCTGTCCTCTCGCTGGAAAGGGCGAAGAGCGAGAATGCACGCCTGCCCTTTGTCCACGCCTATCTCGCCGCTGCCTATGCCCTCAAAGGCCAAACCGAGCGCTCGCATGCCGAGCTCGCCGAGGCACAGAGGCTGAGCAACGCCTATGCGAACCTTGTCAATGTCGAGAAATCGACGTGGTTCGACGATCCCAAGATCCGCGCACTCGCCGAAGCCACCTATTTCCCCGCACTCCGCAAGGCCGGCCTGCCCGAGGAGTGACTCTCGGAGAGCCGCATCGCCGTCGTCGGTGCTTCGAGACGCGCCCTTCAGGCGCTCCTCAGAGCTTGTGAAGAATTGTTGAACTCAACACTACATCGCCCATCCCGTCATTCCCGCGCAAGCGGGAATCCAGGGATTTCAGTCGCTTGCCACCTGTTCCTCGCCAGGGGCAAGCCTGGACCCCCGTTTTCGCGGGGGTGACGAACTGTAGTGCCGAAGGCATTCCTTTCCCAGGTTCTCAGCATGAGGTTAGTTGATGATCGAGACAGATCCTCAGCCTGAGGAAGCCGCGCAGCGGCTGTCTCGAAGGCCGCACAATACCGATCCAATCGATCGTCAATGCTTTCATACGCGGAAAGTCGTGATCGTGAGTCTCGGCGTTCCGCTCCTGCTGCTGTTGGCGCCGACCGGCGCAATCGCCCAGCTCGGAGCCGCCCGCCAGGCCTGCGCCGCCGACATCAAGCAGCTCTGCGGCGAGGTCAAGCCCGGCGAGGGCCGGCTCAAGGCCTGCGTCAAGGAGCATTTCAGTCAGCTCTCGGCAGCTTGCCAAACCGCGCTGATCAGCAATGTGACGATAACCAAATCCTGCAAGGCCGATGCCGAGCAAAAATGCTCCGGCATCCAGCCCGGCGGTGGACGCATCCAGGCCTGCATGAAAGACCATTTCACGGAATTGTCCGCGGACTGCAAGGAATCGCTGCTGCTCGCCAAGCTCCAGCAGCAATAACCTCACACGGCGGAATAACCGCCCTTCTGTCCATGAAGATTATGCAGTCTTATCGTTCTGCGACGGGCGGATCAGCACCTCGGCGGAAACCGCAAGCCGGTCACGCAGACGGAACTTGATCGCCTCGATCGGGGTCGGGCGGGTCCATCGGAGCTCCTCCGCTCTAAGGGTTTGAGGCTTTTGAGAAGATCCACACTTGCTCTTGCTGAGCGATCTCGCGGCCATCGGAATAGCCGGCGCCGACTTCCAGACCACTGCCGGTCACACCTTTGAGTTTTCCGTTCCCGCCGGTGATGATCGTGCTTTCGCGGCTTACGAAGGGAGGTCCGAAGCCGCCCTTGCACAAATTGTCGATCGAATCGTCCGAGCAGCAGACTTCTCCTTGCCCGCTCGCGTTCAGAATGCTGCCGTCTTCGTATTTCGTGACCAGGCTTTCGATAAACGGAGCGCACACTCCGGTCGAATTGCCGTCTGCGTCATGCGCGCCACTCGGCGAAAATGAAAGCCAAACCGTCGGCGTTCCAGTGATCGTGCACTTGCTCGCCCCGTCGGGATGACCTTCCGTTGTGGTTTCGCACGTACCTTTGAAGTCAAAAGATAAAGATTTACACCCGGGCCCGCCATTTACTGGATCGCAAGTGGCACTAGCCGGACCATAAGTGAAGTTGCTGTCGGTGATATTCGTAACTGTCGTTTCCACGTGAACCGAATGTTGCGCCAATGCCGGCGCAGCGCTGAACATTAAGGCGACGAGCAGAATCGCTTTAGGCAACTGACAGCGCTCCGGTCTGATCAAATATGAATTCGCCGCCATCGATGTCCCTCCTCCCGCGTAGAGAATTTCAACAGCGAAAATCCGGGTGCCAGCCCGGACGGGCGTGATCCGAAGTTCGGATTACGGCTCTTTCACCTTCGGGAAGCAGACGGTCCCCTCGTAGCGCAATGTTATCTGGCCCAGCTTGAGATCGGCTGCGCCAAAGGCAAAGAGCGTGCCATTTGCGCCCTCAAAGCCTCCGGTTCCCCCCGTGATGTCTACGCCGTTGAGGTAGTCGGCTAGGACGCGGTTCGGGTCCTTGGTCGGAAACGCGATCAGATGAGCATCCTTAAGGAAAATGGTGTCCCCCGTGTCCGTCACCCAATGGTGATGCACGTGATAGTCATTCCCATTGATGTCCAGGATCGCAACGCCGACCCCGCCCCTTATGTCCCCCGTCGAGGTCCCATCCGTGCAAAGATTTATCGGTGATGCGGCGCAATCAGCAGGCTGCAGAAAATTAGTTAGGACGCTGCCGCCGACATGGCGGCAATGTTCTGCGTCGGCAAATCCCGGCGGCACGCCGAGGCACATCGCAGCACTTGATAGTGCGGCCAACTTGGCCAGCGCCTTCATTTTCATGTCGATCCTCCGCTCTTTGAGCTCCCAATGTCGGTCAGGATGATCGGCTGTTGGCGACAAGCAACGAATCGGCAATAAAATCTTCCGAATTTTTCCGAAATGCTCCGTTATCGTGATTTGTTAAAGAGTACACCGCCGAGCCGAATGGCGGCTTCTTCCTGACAGACAGGTCCGATACGGCCAGCGAGACGCTGCGGGCAGGCTTGAGCAAGCCCATCCAGCGTGGCGAAGTCGGTGACACGAACGTGAGCAACGCAGACCGCACCGTCAGGTGCCCACGCTGCCTCGAAGCTCATTCCTTCCGCCGGTTCGGGCCGTGTAACTCCAAATCGGTCGTAGAATTCTATCCTGGTACCGTCGCGCGTATTGGCTCGTCCGTCGCCGCAATAGTCGGCCCGGACCATCCGTACGCAGGCCTGATGAAGATCCCACATGCTCCGGCCGTTCGGGCCGGCGGCCCACGGTTTATAGCCGAAACGGACGCATTTGCCGATGGCACCCGAACTGCACGTCAGGGCCACGTCAACATCGTTTCGGTGCTCGCCCGATGCAGTCCAGCTTCCTGCCACTGGAAAGGCCCAGCGTTCGCCGGCCGGGTCAGGGTGGCAGAACTCCTGCCAAGAGCCGTTCGCACCTAAAGTCGTCACGCGATAAAGGACTACCTCCCGCGCCGGGTCACGGTCATCCAAAACAAAGCCGTCAATACGGACGGTAAGCGGTTCTCCAGAATCGTCGCTCACTTCGAGAATTGCACCAACCAGATCCGGTTGGTCTAGTACACGCCCATCAGTCAGGCGCACGCTGAACGCGGTACCCCGAACACCGATCTCGCTAACAGAAGGATTTTCTACAGCACCCGGCACCGTTGTCGCCGCCCAGAAGGTGACGACGGCGACAGCGGTGGCCGCTGCAAGTGTCCGCAGCACAACAAGTTAGCCCGGCATCGACGACGGCTCGCCACTCACTCCGAGGTTAAACCGGGATCACTTCGAGTTTGAGCTTGGCAGAGTGACTGACTTGATGTTAAATCCAGAGTTGCTGCGTGTATCACCCGCAGCCGTACCCTGCAACGAAGCCGTGTTGGCCCCGCCTAGTGCAAGAGTGATTGATTTGACTTGTCTGGCAGCTCCCTGAACAGTTGTACCCTGGAGCGAGGTGGTGTTCATTCCGCCCAATGCTCCGGCTGGCGTCGTTGTCGCCAACAACCCCAAGACGGCGGTCGCGGCGACAGCAGTCCATGTGTAAGCACGCATCTCCTATCTCCTTTAGAATGAGCTACGAAAGCGATAGTCAGGATGATGGATGGCGGGAGCGAAGCAACGAATCAGCGATAAAATCTTCCGAATTTTTCCGAAATGTTCCAAAATCTAGTCGTCTTAAAGGCTTGACCCGTTGGCGGGGCTTCACTTCGGGACGAGCCTCGCACGTGGCGGCGGGAGAACGGACATGCCGGGCCTCGCTCCGTCGGAGATTTTTCTATTCGAGGACTTCCGCCTCGATCGGCGCGGCGGTCTGTCTCGGCGCGATGACATCGGCGCTTTTGTCCCGGTCGCGATCGGCTCGCGTGGGCTCGACATTCTCGGCGTGCTGGTCGAGCGGGCAGGGGAAGTCGTCTCGAAGGACGAGATCATCGCCGCCGTGTGGCCGGAAATCGTAGTCGAATACAGCAACTTAACGGTGCAGATCTCGGCGTTGCGCCGGGTGCCCGATCACGGACGATCTAACGGGAGCTGCATTCAAACAGTCTCCAGGCGCGGCTATCGTTTTGCTGCGGCGGTGACGCACCCAAGCGTCGAAGCTCTTCCGGCCTCTCCGGAACTGGATCCGGGCAGCGAAGAGCGAGGGCCGGGCTTGCGTTCCGCACTCAGCGTCGCGGCCTTGACCCGCCGCCTCGCCGCGATCCTGGCCGCCGACATCGCGGGCTATTCGCGCCTGATGGGCGCGGATGAGGAGGGGACCTTGGCGCGGCTCAAGGCATTGCGCGCCGAGCTGATCTACCCAGCAATCGCCAAGCATCGCGGCCGCCTCGTCAAGACCATCGGCGACGGATTACTCGTCGAGTTTCAGAGCGCTGTCGATGCGGTCCGCTGCGCGATCGCCTGGCAGGACGCGATGGGCGAACGCAATGCTCTGGAACCGTCAGAAGGCCGCTTTGAGTTCCGCATCGGCATTAATGTGGGTGACGTAATTATTGACGGTGACGACATCTATGGCGACGGCGTCAACATCGCGGTGCGGCTAGGGCGGATCGCCGAGCCGGGTAGCATCTGCGTGGCACGCACGGTCATTACCCAGACCAGCGGGAAGCTGGATTTTCCGGTAGAAGATCTTGGCGAGCAAGCGCTGAGAAATATCGCCCAACCTATTCACGTTTTCCGCGTGGTTGCGGACAAGAAGCCGATGCTCGAACCTCCATTAGCACTGCCCGACAAGCCGTCGATTGCGGTACTGCCCTTTGCCAATATGAGCGGCGATCCGGAGCAGGAGTATTTTGCCGACGGTATGGTCGAGGAGATCATCACCGCGCTTTCCCGCATCCGCTGGCTCTTCGTCATTGCCCGCAATTCGAGCTTTACCTACAAGGGTCAGGCGATCGATGTGAAGCAGGTCGGTCGCGAACTGGGCGTGCGCTATGTGCTCGAAGGCTCGGTGCGCAAAGCCGGCAGCCGCATGCGTATCGCGGCACAGCTGATCGAGGCTCACTCCGGCAGGCATATTTGGGCCGATCGTTTCGACGGCTCGCTCGAAGACGTTTTCGACCTTCAGGACAAGGTTGCATCCAGTGTCGCCGGCGTCATCGAACCAGCATTACAGAGTGCTGAAACCGCTCGCTTGGTTGCCCGCC
>Ga0306920_100010355_pt1 | contig 12505 bp, 10 predicted proteins | sample flu12Cox44000170_FD_204666 | JGI IMG/M metagenome (GOLD analysis project Ga0306920, IMG submission 204666) | Lab enrichment of tropical soil microbial communities from Luquillo Experimental Forest, Puerto Rico - flux4day.12C.oxic.44.000.170 (v2)... | ecosystem: Environmental > Terrestrial >...
GCCTGGTTTGTGAGGACTGCGGGGCAGAGATTTCCCTCGATAATAAGCAGTTCCAGGCCAGCATAGCTGAATTTGGCCGGACAATGGTTCGGCTGCGCCGCTCCTGCGTTCACTGAGCTGACGCTTCGCTGACGAAGCGTGTCGTGACACATTTAGTTGCAGTGAGCAAATACCGTGACGCACGGCCACCCTCCCCTGGAAGGGGAGGGTCGCTCGCCAAAGCGCGCGGCGCGTCCTCGAAAAGCGCTACTGCGCTCTGATGTTCGCGGCGCGGATCACCTTCGCCCATTTCTCGCCCTCGTCGACGATGAGCTTGGCGAATTCGGAGCTGGAAAGCGCAAGCGGCGTGTCGCCAAGATCGGCGATTCGCAGCGTGATCCTGGAATCAGACAGCGCGAGATTGATCTCGCGAGCCAGCCTGTCGATGATCTCGCCGGGCGTACTACGGGGTGCGGTAATGCCGACGAAGATGCTGGCTTCGTAGCCCGGCAGGAATTCGGCCAGTGTCGGGACGTCGGGCAATGCTGCCGCCCGCGTGGCGGTGGTGACCGCCAGTGCCCGCAGCTGCCCCGCCCTGACGTATCCGATGGTGGACGCGCTGGTGCCGAAGTATACCTGCACCTGCCCGCCGATGAGGTCGGTCAGCGCCGGACCGCCTCCGCGATAAGGCACGTGCAGCATATCGACGCCGCTCAGGCTTCTGAACAATTCCCAATACATGTATGGCGCGCTGCCGACGCCGGCCGACGCCACAGTGATCTTGCCCGGATTGGCCTTGGCATGGGCGATCAGCTCGGGCACCGAGGTGACCGGCAGCGACGGGTGCACGACGAGCACGCCCGGCCCGCGCGCAATCGCAGCGACCGCAACCGCATCGCGGATGAAATTGAACTTGAGATTGTCATAGAGCGTCGCATTCCAGGCGTCCCCCGAAGTTGTGAGCAGCAGCGTGTATCCATCAGGGCCTGCGCGCACGAGCGCCTCCGCTGCGAGATTGCCGCCTGCTCCCGGGCGGTTCTCGACAAAGAACTGCTGTCCAAGGCGTTGCGACAGCCACTGGCCGATCAGGCGGGCGTAGGTGTCGTTGATACCGCCCGGTGGAAACCCGGAAATGATACGCACCGGCCGCGCCGGATAGGCCTGTGCTTGCGCCCGCGCGTCGTGCGACAGAGCCGCAATCGCCACACCGGCGGCGACATCAAAAAACCTGCGGCGGGAGAATGTCATCGCGTTCGCCGGCTCAACACTACCGCGTCTTGCCGAACTAAAGGCCTCAGGTCGCTTTCATTTGCGGCAGAGACAGGCCGTGCGGATAATAGGTCCAGAAGATAAAGAACGCGGCAAACAGCAACCCCGCCAAAATAGCTCCGAGGAACCGTCTGTTGAACGACACCAGGCTGCCAATAAACGCAGCCACAAAAGCGAAGGCGGAGAGAAGGACTACATTCGGCCAATTCACTGCTGCCCAATCGATCGCTGCCATGGCTTGCCCTGTTCTTCAGTCGAAATGAGCGAAACATACTGTAGCGCAACTTCGTGCGCAGTGGCAATTAGCGGCTACAGTAGTCGTGCACAACATGAGCGCCTCACCTTGCGGGGAGTCGACAGCACATGATCAAGAAATTTCATGTCCTTTACGTCGGTCAGATCGAGCTCGACAACATCGGACAAAGCGGCACTCCGGCCAACGAGCGTCGCTATTCAGACCACCGGCTGCGCGAGGCGTTTTACACCGCGCGTGAGATTGCCCAACTCATGGATGAGCTGGGCTTCGACGTGCTGTGGACGGCCGAGCATCATTTTCAGCGCGAGGGTTACGAGGTTTTTCCCAATCTGATTGCGCTCGGGCTCTGGCTCGCCACGCAAACCAGGCACCTGAAGTTTGGTTGCGCCTTCAACATCCTGCCGATGTGGCATCCGATTCGGCTGGCAGAGGATTATGCCATGGCCGACATCGTCACCGACGGCCGCATCGTCATGGGCGTTGGCCGCGGATATCACACCCGTGAGGTCGAGACGTTCGGCGCCCCGCTGATTGACGCCGGGAGAAACCGCGAATTGTTCGAGGAGCAGCTGCGGCTGCTTCTGACCTGCTTCAACAAGCAGTCCTTTCACTTCAAGGGCAAGCACTACGAGTGCCCGCCGCCCGTCGACTACCGCGGCTACCGCCTCACGGACATTACGCTGGTGCCACGGCCCAAGCACCTGCCGGTCGAGATCTGGATGCCGATCGCGAGCGGCAAGACCATCCAACTGATGGCACAGTATGGTCTCAAGGCAATGGTAACGCTCAACGGCGAGAGAATCCTTGACGATGTGCTGCGCGCCTACCACGCGGCCTGTCTCGAGCACGGCCGCAACAAGCAGCTTGGCGAGGACGTGATCTGGGGTGCCGGAGTCTATCTGGCCGACAGCCGCGAGGAGGCAATGCGCCGGCTCGAGCCCGCCCATGACGAGCGCTTCAAATGGTTCGCGCCGTTCGGCTTCGTTCGCTATGCCGACGAGCACGGCCGCGTTTGGGGCTCGCCCGGCGCGCCTGCGCGCCTGCCGTCGCTAAACGACGGTGTTGCGCAAAAGGCGTGGTTTTGCGGAACACCAGCCGAGGTGATTGACGGCATCAAATCGATCGCGTCGAAATATCCCGGTCTTGAGAACTTCATGATCCATTGGGCCGAGGGGCTTCCACCGAAGGAATTCAAGGAGCAGCTGCGCTGGTTCTCCAGGGACGTGATGCCGGCGCTCAAGGGAGCCTAGCGCGGCTTCGTAGCCCGTATGAGCGCAGCCCGCATGCGCGGAGCGCGCATGGGCGAGCGATATGCGGGGTGACATTTGCCGCTTGGCGAAGGCGGGCCCCGGATGTCGCTCCGGCGGCGCCGGCGCATTCGCGTTGGCGTTGCCTTTGCTCATCCGGGCTACGGCAACTTCCACGTCATTGCATGATCGTTTCAATGCGCCGTTTGCAGCTTGCCCGTCTGCGGAGTGGGCGACGCGGGCGTCGCTCTTTGACGCGTCTCAACCGCGAAATACACCGACACCACCGTGATCACTGCGAGGATGATCATGTAGACCGATATCGGCCATGTCGCCGGCTTGAATTCCGTCATGAGCCACGTGGCGATGAGCGGCGACAGCGCGCCTGCGAAAATTGATGCGAGGTTATATCCGAGAGAGACGCCGCTGTATCGCACCTTGGTGCCAAACAGCTCGGAGAGGAAGCTTGCTTGCGGGCCGTACATCGCGGCGTGGCCGACGGCGAGGCCGAGAACGATGGCGATCCAGGCCATCTGCGGCGACTTTGTCCCCAGCAGCATGAACAGCGGGAATGACATCAGCGCCGAGAAAATTGCGCCCCCAATATACACGGGCCGACGTCCCGTAATGTCCGAGAGGGCGCCGAATGCCGGTATCGTGAAGGTTTCGATCGCAGCCGCAATCAGCACCCCATTGAGGATGTCCTGCCGATTCATCCCCAGAGCTTGGGTCGCATAAGCGAGAGTGAAAGTCGCGTAGATATAGAAGAAGCCGTTTTCGGCAAATCGAGCTCCCATGGCCAGCAGAATGTTGCCCGGATGAAGACGAATGGCATCAATGATGGGCATTTTGACTTCTTGTTTTTCATCCTTGATCTTCTGGAATTCCGGCGACTCCGCGATGGTGAACCGGATCCACAAGCCGACGACCACCAAAACAATGCTGAACAGGAAGGGAAGACGCCAACCCCAGGCGAGAAACTGTGCGTCGCTCATCAGCGCGGATACGATCGAGAAGACCAGTGTCCCGAGCACCAGTCCCAGCGGGGCTCCCAGTTGCGGCCAGCTGCCATAAAAGCCACGGCGGTTCTCAGGCGCATGCTCGACGGCCATGAGCACGGCGCCGCCCCACTCGCCGCCCAACCCGAAACCCTGAATCAGGCGGCAGGCTATCAGCAGAAGGGCCGCCCAGACGCCGAGCGATTCATAGGTCGGCAAGATGCCGATGATCGCCGTCGCGGAGCCCATGATGAGCAGCGTCAGATAAAGCATGGTCTTGCGACCGATCTTGTCGCCGTAATGGCCGAAGACCAGTCCGCCCAAAGGCCGCGCCACGAAGCCCAACGCGTAGGTCGCGAATGCCAGCAGCGTTCCCACCATTGGATCGAAGGTGGGAAAATACAGCTTGTTGAAGATCAGCGCCGCGGCAGTTCCATACAAAAAGAAATCATACCATTCGATCGCAGTGCCGATCAGGCTGGCGGTTGCCACCTTGACATGCGACGTCTGCGTTCCTTCTTGGCCACTCATATGCCCCCTCCCTTTGAGTCCTGCGATGCAATAGGTTGCCAGCGTGCGATTAAATTTGGCTGATAGTGCACTGCATCCGCATGCCCGGCAATATAGCAGCCAGGAATATTGTTGGTGTCCGCAGCCCAGGTGGTTGCACGCCGGCTCGGCGGATAATTGATTAGTTTCTTGAAGGGGTCGCAAGAGGCGATCTCGATCCCAGCATCGGCCGTCGTCCCGGCCATCCCCGGATCAAGTCCTGGATCAAGTCCGGGGATCGTGGCGCGACGCGCCAGGAGCGCGAGCCGGGACCCAGGACTACGGGCCGCTTATGGGTCTCGGGTCCGCCTTCGCTTCGCTCGGCTGCCCGGGACGACAACTGAGTCCGACTCAACGCGGGCGGACATGGCGTGACATACGAAGATCATTGGCGCCTTGCGCCGGTTGTGAGCGTCACACCAATTTGTTAGCTGTTGGCGCGTCATCCCGTCGGGCCGGAGGAGAACCTGACATGGCACAACATCCCGCGTTGCCGTATCTCAGGAACTCGGAGAAAGGAAAGGTCGTGACGGCGGCCGAGGCAGTGCGGCTCATTCGCGATGGCGACACGGTCGCGACCGGAGGCTTCGTCGGCATCGGTTTCGCCGAGGAGATCGCCATTGCTCTCGAGGAGCTATACCTGTCCGCCGAAGCGGAGCCTCCGCACGGCACCGGAAAGCCGCGCAATCTTACCCTTGTCTATGCGGCCGGCCAGGGCGACGGCAAGGACCGCGGGCTCAATCATTTGGGCCATGAAGGGCTGGTCAAGCGGGTTATTGGCGGCCATTGGGGGCTTGTGCCGAAGCTGCAGCAACTCGCAATATCCAACCGCATCGAGGCGTACAACCTGCCGCAGGGCGTCATCACCCATCTGTTCCGCGATATCGCTGCGCATCGTCCCGGCCATATCACCAAGGTGGGAATTGGTACTTTTGTCGATCCGCGCAATGGCGGAGGCAAGCTCAACCCGCGAACGACTGAGGAGATTGTCGAGCTGCTGACACTCGGCGGCACCGAGTGCCTGTTCTACAAGACGTTTCCCATCGACGTCGGCATAATTCGTGCGACGAGCGCTGACGCCGATGGCAATCTCACAATGGAGCGCGAGGCGCTCACGCTGGAGGTGCTTGCCATCGCGATGGCGGTGCGCAATTCGGACGGTATCGTCATCGCACAGGTGGAGCGCGTGGTGGAGAGCGGCAGCCTCAATCCGCGCCAGGTGAAGGTGCCGGGAATAATGGTGGACTGCGTGGTCGTCGCCAAGCCGGAAAACCATTGGCAGACATTTGCGACCAACTACAATCCTGCCTTTTCCAGCGAGATCAGAGTACGCACCGGATCGCTGCCGCCGATCGAGATGAGTCAGCGCAAGATCATCGCGCGTCGCGCCGCGTTTGAGCTCAAGCCGAACAGTGTCGTCAACCTCGGCATCGGCATGCCGGAAGCGATCGCCGCGGTCGCCAACGTGGAGAAGATCATCGATCTGATTACATTGACCGCGGAGCCGGGAGTGATCGGCGGCATCCCCGCGAGCGGGCTGAATTTCGGCGCGGCAACCAACACGCAGGCGGTTATCGATCAGCCTTACCAATTCGATTTCTACGATGGCGGCGGGTTGGACCTGGCCTTCCTGGGGCTGGCTCAGGTCGACGCGCGGGGCAATCTGAATGTCAGCAAGTTCGGTCCCAAGCTCGCGGGCGCCGGCGGCTTCATCAACATCAGTCAGAACGCAAAGAAGGTCGTATTCGTCGGCACGTTCAAGGCCGGAAAGCTGCACACGGCGATCGAGAACGGCAGGCTGGCCGTTCTCACTGATGGAGCCGCGAAGAAGTTCGTACGCGAGGTCGAGCACGTCACCTTCAGCGGGCCGTTCGCCGCGTCCCGTGGGCAACCGACGCTATATGTCACCGAGCGCTGCGTATTCGTCTTGACTCCCGATGGACTCGAGTTGACGGAGGTCGCGCCCGGCATCGATATCGAGCGTGACATTCTCGCGCAAATGGATTTCAAGCCAATCATTCGTGAGCAGCCGGACGTGATGGATGCACGCATTTTCCGGCCCGAGCCCATGGGAATGCGCGACGATCTGTTGAGTATTCCACTCGATAATCGTTTCACCTACGACCCACAGCAGAACTTGTTCTTCGTCAATTTCGAGCGCTTATCCGTCCACAACCGGTCAGAAATCCGCGCCATCGTCAAAATAGTGGAGAGCAAGCTTGCTCCGCTCGGGCACCGCGTCTACGCGATCGTCAACTACGACAATTTCTCCATTCTGCCGGAGCTGCTCGACGAGTACTCAGCCGCGGTGCGCGGCTTGGTTGATCGATTCTACTCCGGCGTATCGCGCTATACGACCAGCGGGTTCCTGCGAATGAAGCTCGGGGAGGCGCTGGAAAAACGCGGCGTTGCCCCTCACATTTTCGAGAGTGCCGCTGAAGCACAATCCGATTTCCATGCCGTGGAAAGCAACGCGGCGGAATAGCTGCGCCCGATAGGGCAGTGCACCCATCCGCGTTATTCAGCTGCGAGGCAAACAGCCTGATCAAAAGTTGAGCATCTTCTTTAGTGAGCCATCCACTTTATATCGAAGCTCTTGGCCTTGGCGGTTGGCCTCCAGCCAAGCAGCTGCCCTATATCGACCGTCGAACGCCAAACTATCGAGTAGCAAGAGTCCCCCAACGACAGCGATCAAGAGCAAAATGGGGCGCTTGAGCAACGTAAGCCTCCTTGGTCTCTAATGGGTTGACGCCTGCGACACAGTCGAGGTGTCGGCTCCCGCGGACGGCTCGGCCGGCGGGTGAACGTGGCCGGGGATCGTGCCAGATGCTGTGCGGATATCAGCGCCAGGTTCGCCGTTAGCTCTCACTGCCGCCAGGAAGGTGGCGTTCATCCCGCCTTGTCCCCCGGTTGTGGTCGCAGCGGTAGGTGCTCCACGAATGACCAGCTGTGCGAACTGCGCCTCATCCCGCCGCTGCTTGTTGTAGACGGCAGACGCGATCTCCTGTGGCACGCTGTAGAGCGGACATTGCTCGGTCGGGCTAAACTTGCCGGATGATTGTGCGTCGAAGACATAGTGGCGGTCGCAGACATCGACCTTGGGCTCCTGCCGCGTGACCTCGAAATGGTCGTAGCCTTGCTTGAGCATTCGCCAAAAAGCCATGTGCGGGGAGTTGCGATGCTTTGCCATGTTGAGTGGAGTGATCCGAAACGGGTAGGCCTGGATCTGGAATGACCTCTGGCCACCGAAAAAGGCTTCGCGGGCAAGAGCATAGATTTCCGCGATCTGCTCGTCGGTCATGGCGTAGCAGCCAGCCGATGCGCAGTCGCCATGGATCATTAGGAACTGGCCGGTTCGCCCATTCGCCTGATCATAGGTATTCGGGAATCCGGTATTAATGGCGAGGTAGTAGTTGGAATTCGGATTCATCAGGTCGGGCGTGATGGTATAGAAGCCCTCGGGGGCTTGCCGGTCGCCCTGCTGAAGCTTCGGGCCCAAGTCGCCCGACCAGCGGCAGATGGGATAGGTACGCAGCAGCGCGAAGCGACCTGTGTTGTCTACCTTCCAGACTTCCAGCTCCGATTCCTCCTTGAAGATCCGCACCAGGATCGGTGACCCCTTCGCCATATTGCGCCTCTCGAGCTCGGCGAGCATGCGCTCGGAGAGCGGCTGCATGTGACGCACGCTTACAGGAGTGATGCTCTCCGAATAACAACCAGCAAGCGCGACGACAGACGCGATTGCAACGAATGCCAAAAGCGGATGTAAAACAGGTTGAGTTTGCAATCCTTCCCCCAAACAGCCCGGCTTGCGCAAGCCTCTGCCGCGGCCAGCCGCATTACGTTCCCCGCCGCCTAAAGATGGTGGGCGAGCCCCTACCCCAAAAGCTGGCAAACATCAGGGCAGACACGCTGGCAATCGTCAGAGCGGCAATTTTGGGGAATAAAGCATTAGTGTTTGGTTTATCTAAGAGCTAGAGGTCGTTTCTCTTCGTCAACGCGGTGGAAATTCAGTAACCTGGTGCGGTTTGGGATTGGAATTATAGCTAGCCCCGCCAAAGCCGGTGTTTAGACCCTTGACTGCCAAAAATAGTTTAGCTCTGCAGCGCATTACCTCCGCCATTGGCCATTATCATGTAGGATTGGTGCCGTTGCGCGATTTAACCTTAGGGGGCCGGGCGTGATCGCACATGTCGTGACCTATTTTGCTCTTTTCACGATATTGGCGTTCACCCTGGTCCACTAAGGGGGTCACTTTTCGCTTTCGCCCGGTTCCGCTTTGTGAGGCGATCGGGCAATGCCGGCGCCGGCGATCAGCAACCGGACCCCCCTTCAGCCCTGGAGGCTCGGACTGGTCGCCGGCGCGGACAACCCGCTGCGGCTCACGATCGCCTGCGACCTCCTCTGCCCTGATCTACCGGAGGTCATCTAGCCCGCCGCTGATCGCGACGTTAGATTCTTTAGATTCTTTCCTGCCATTGCGATCCCGTCCACTCGTATAGATGGGCATGCACGCCGATTTTTGCGCGCCAACGCCGTGCCCGATACAGCGTGAAAAACAGCCGCATGGGTCTCGAGTTGTCCACCACCGTAACGCAGAAGCGGCGCCGTATCATTTGTCCCCCAATTTTATACTGATGGTATCACCGTACAGGCCCGCTACGCAGCCCCACATCCGGCAACCATAAGGAGCGCGCCGATCAGGAAACAAAGGAAGGGCACCGGCGTTCTACGCTTACCGGCGAGTGCGCCACCAGCGCTTTCACGGGAACTATCGAAGAGCGCTTGCGGTGGATATTTACCAGCGGCGAAAAATTGTTAAGCGCGAGCGGTAACAGAAGAAGGAGGCTCGGCGATATCGGGGTTGACTGCTGCTCTTGATGGAAGAAAGCTGGCGCTTGGGGAATACCAAGGCTGGGGGAGCAAGTGCAAGTATCAGTTGAGTGAGGCGTGCTATGGCGAGTACCATCTCTTCAAAACCTGAAAGCTATCGAGGTTATTCCGAAGAATGTTGGCAACTGGTCAACAAGGCGGCAGACATCGAGACGAAGGCGGTATTTCAACTAGCAGCCGAAGCATGGGCGATGCTTGCTGAGCAAGTGGAGAGCATTGAAACATCCAGCGCGCTTCCGCTTCCACGGTCTGAGGCCAATCAGAGCGACCCTGAGCAAACCTGGGCGGACAGAGGCCGTTCGCAGGATCGCCGCGCGGTTTGGCGTCCATCCCGGCACGGGGCAGCGGAGCAGTCGTCCTTTCGCCGGCGCAAGGGTGGCCGGCGTAAAAAACAAGCGGGCTAGGCCCACTCAATCATCCGCGTAAATCGTAACCCGGCCAGAGGAGCTCGTTGCCCTCTGCTACGACAATCCATGACCGATCGTCGTCCAGCCCAGATGCCGCTTGACCGGGCAGAGTATCTCGACGGCTGAGGAGGGGTCAGCCGGCGGCGCTTGGGTAATCGGCAAGACGGTGACGATGATCGCGCCCTTGCTTTCACGTTCCACCACCAGAACGCTTGCGCAATTTGTGCAAGTCGCTGAAATTAAGGTCCTGCGGGTTCTTGCGTCTCGCAGCGCTTTACTCATTGCCCCACGACGAGATGCTGATGGATTCAGGAAATTCGGATTATGGATCTTTCGTATACGCAGAACATGGAGGACTATCACCTCTGGCTAGCTTTCGGCGGCCGGTGCCAGGGCACCTACATCGATGTGGGGTCTGGCCACCCGATTGCGGATAATGTCTCCTTCTTCTTCTACGAGCGCGGTTGGCACGGCGTTGTGGTCGAGCCGCAACGCGACCTCATTGATCTGCATGCGCGGCTGCGGCCGCGAGATGCGTGTGTTTGTGGCTTGATCGGAACGCGGTCCGGCCTGGTCGATTTTCACGCGGTCAACGTCTTGCATGGCTTGTCCACGACCAGCAGGAAATATGCCGAAGCTGCGCAATCGCTTGGCGCCGAGTGTCAGACGATCGAGCTGCCGATGATCAGTCTTGCACAATTGTGCGAGCAGCACGCTCTCACTACGATTGATTTCCTGAAGGTGGACGTCGAGGGCGCCGAAGCCGACGTCTTGATGAGCGGGGACTGGCATCGTTTTCGACCGAAGGTCGTCGTCGTGGAGGCAATCGCGCCAGGGTCGGGAGAGCCGTCGTGGAACGAATGGGAGCCCTTCCTGCTCGCGCAAGGCTACCGGTTTGCGCTGTTTGATACGCTCAACCGCTTCTACGTGGCCGAGGAGGAGCCGCAGATTGCGGCGCGGTTTCCGACCGGGCGGGCGCCGTGGCATTGCGTTCGCCACATGTACGAGATCGGCCGCGCGCCGGAAAATCCGAATCATCCCGAGCACGGGTTGGCGCAGGTCCTCGCCCGGGGCTTCTGGTCCATTCTGCCGTATCTGGATCCTCCTCTGCTTTCTGAAATCATCGATCGCGGCCGCATGCCGGCGAACGCCGCCACCGCTGATCTGGCGCTGCAGTCTCTGGAGACGGAGGAGTTTCGCGCCCGCCTTGGCCGCATCGCCTGCGGCTACGATGGAGGCCAGCTCCTCGACCGCGGAGGATGAGGCGTAGGTGCGGACAATCGCATCGAGCAGCAAACTCCGTCCCTCCTCCCCCGCGAAGGGTCGGCGCGCCCCTTGGCGCGCCGGGGGGTTAACCCCCGTCGTGGATAGGCCGCCTTGTCGCGCTGACAAGCCGCGGCAATCGTGTCATGAGTCCCGACCACCCCTGAGACAATGGCGGGGAGGGCTCCACATGCCAAGGCTATGGGCGCTGGCGACCGCGGCGGCGGCTGTTCTGCTTTGGTCATCTTGCGTGCTCGCGCAGACGAGCCCGGTCGCGGCAGTGGCGGGCTATCAAGGCGCCGATCGTCAACAGCGGCTGCTGGAGGGAGCCAAGCGCGAGAAGGAGCTCACCATCTACTGGTCCATTCCGCCAGGGGACATTGCCGCCCTGATGGCGGGCTTCGACAAGAAATACGGCATAAAGGTCAAGGCCTGGCGCTCGGACTCCGAGAGCATGCAGCAACGGGTCGTGAGCGAGGCAAGAGCGCGACGTTCCGAGGTCGATATCGTCGCCGGTTCGGCTTCCGCGCTCGAGCCGCTCTACCGCGAGAATCTGCTGGAGGAGGTCAAATCGCCGTACCTTGCCGATATCTCGCCGCAGGCGATTCCCCCGCATAGGCAATGGGTGGCCATCTATTTCAGCCTGTTCGTGCAGGCCTACAACACCAGCCTTGTGCGCAAGGAGAGCCTGCCCAAGTCCTATGACGAGCTGGTACAGCCGCAGTGGAAAGGCAAGCTCGGCGTCGAGGCCGACGACTTCGATTGGTTTGCGGAAGTCGTTCGTGAGCTGGGTGAGGAGCGGGGGTTGCGGCTATTCCGCGATATCGTGCTCACGAACGGCATCTCGGTGCGCAAGGGCCACAGCGTGCTCACCCACCTGGTCGCCGTCGGCGAGGTGCCGCTCGCTTTGAGCGATTACAACTACCTCGCGGAGCAAGCAAAGCAGAAAGGCGCACCGCTCGACTGGTTCACGCTGGCGCCGACCATCGCGCGCGCGTCAGGCGCGGCCATGACGCGCAATGCGCCGCATCCAAGCGCAGCGGTGCTTTTTTATGACTATCTCCTGTCGGACGCGCAGCCGATCCTCGTGCGCCTCCATTATATCACCGTGAGCCGCAACCTCGAGCCGACCTATAAGGGCCCGTTCAAGCTGATCGATTCCGCCACGATGCTCGATCAGGCTCCCAAATGGCAGGAGCTGTTTCAGAAGACGGTCATCGGTCCGTCGCGTTGATCCGCTCTCACCGCCGCGAGCTGTCGCTGATCAGCGGCACGAAGCTTACCGAGAGCAGTTGCTTCGTGGTCACTCGCCCATTGTCGAGGTTGCGCTCGATGAGCACGAGCTGCTGAAAGACGGACGGCGCGCCGAGCGGAAGCACCATGCGTCCGCCGGCTTTGAGCTGGTGAAGCAGGGGCGGCGGGATCCCGCTCGCCGCGGCAGTGACAATGATGCGGTCGAAGGGCGCTACCTCCTCCCAGCCGTGATAGCCGTTACCCGTGCGCGTCGTCACATTCTGATAGCCCAGCCGCTTGAGCCGCGCGGCGGCGCCCTCGGCCAACGCGGGGACGATCTCGATCGTGTAAACTCGGCGCGCAAGGCGGGCGAGGATTGCCGCCTGATAGCCGGAGCCGGTGCCCACCTCG
>Ga0306920_100010357_pt1 | contig 12503 bp, 7 predicted proteins | sample flu12Cox44000170_FD_204666 | JGI IMG/M metagenome (GOLD analysis project Ga0306920, IMG submission 204666) | Lab enrichment of tropical soil microbial communities from Luquillo Experimental Forest, Puerto Rico - flux4day.12C.oxic.44.000.170 (v2)... | ecosystem: Environmental > Terrestrial >...
ACGTCGCCAGCGCCGGCAAGGATAAGCTCGCCCAGAACCAGCAGCTCTCCGATCTCGTACAGGCGCTCGGGTGCGGCACCGGCGCCCATTACCGCCACGAGGACCTGCGCTACGAGAAGGTCATCATCATGACCGACGCCGATGTCGATGGCGCCCACATCGCCTCCTTGCTGATCACCTTCTTCTACCACCAGATGCGCCAGCTCATCGACAGCGGCCATCTCTATCTCGCCGTGCCCCCGCTCTACCGGCTCGCCCACGGCGGCAAGGTGTTCTACGCCCGCGACGACGCCCACAAGGCCGAGATCATGGCCCGCGAGTTCCGCGCCAATGCCAATGTCGAGGTCGGCCGCTTCAAGGGCCTCGGCGAGATGATGCCGGCGCAGCTCAAGGAAACCACCATGGATCCGAAGAAGCGTACCTTGCTCAAGGTGATGCTGGTCCCTGACGATCGCGCCGACACCCAGAAATCGGTGGAGCGCCTGATGGGCACCAAGGCAGAAGCCCGGTTCGAGTTCATCCAGGAGCGCGCGCAGTTCGCGAGCACCGAGTTGCTTGACGTGTGAGAGGCAAGTTGAGGCGCTCGATTCCTTGCCCCGCGCGCGGTCCGCTTGCGGGAGAGGTTCGGAGAAGGGGGAGCGTTCCGAGCGCACCGGTATTCATTGCCGCTACTCCATTCTTCATCGCTTCGAGATCGCAATCCCCAGGTATTTAGCATCGGGTGGAAGACTTTATTGACGGCTCGCAGGGTGCGAGCTTTCACATTCGTGAGCCTAATGCTAAGACGGCGATGCAATACAACAAAAAGCCCTAGGAGGAACCGATGACAGACAAGCTTTTGGTCGCGGTCGGAGCGGGGATTGCGGTCGCAGGAGTCCTCATGCTCGGCTCATGGCAGGCATCGGCGACACCGGCCAGCGGGGTTGCGCTCTTAGACGCCATTCAAAAAGCCGAACCCGTCGCCAGATATCATGTCCCAAGGTACCGGCGGTGCCGTTTGCCCGGCTATTACATGGACCGTTTTGGCTACTGCATACCTATGAGGCCGCAGTAATAGGCGCATTTGACGGCCGAGGAAGAGCGGGTTAGAGCCGCCTCTGTCGGCACGCTGGTACTCGGCCTGCGATGCTCATAGTGCCCAGGCTCACAGACGTCATCGCCGGGCTCGTCCCGGCGATGACGATTCGGAGGGCACTTCATCTTCATAATTGGCGTGGCCGGGACAAGCCCGGCCACGACTACTCGGTGAGGGTGGAACGGGCTCTAGAAATCCGGCCGATCGGCCTCAGGCACCAGGCAACTGCTGAAGATGCAGGTCGATGAGGTGCTGGCCGAAGATGTCCCTGACCCATACGTGTTCTCGGCACATACGGCTTCGGGCCAGTCGCCCTGCGCACGGCGAAAAGTCGCAAGCGCCGACCACGGCATCGTAAAGACGGCGGGGTCGTCGACGGTGATCTCGACCTGCAATCCCGGCTTGGTCGCATCTGGGTCGATGTCGCCCCTCCCGTAGGGACTCCCACCGGGGGCCGACTTTCCGGCGCCGAAATAGGCGCTTTCGTGCTTCAGCTGGAGGTCGCGTGCCGTTGCCCCGTCGATCAGCCGATAGCGTTCGACCACGTGCAGCGCGGCGCTGAAAGGCGTGCCGAACCGATCGACCACCGAGAGCGGCCCCACCTTCTGGCCGATCGTGTCGATCACCAACGCGTCGCCCTCATAATGGCCTACGGACTCACCCTGCCAGGTTGGCGTCTGATGATCGGAATGGGGCACGTTCATGCGCACGTGGCGCACCTGATGGTCCGAAAGGTAAAACAGAATGACTTCGTCCTTCTGCTGTATGATCTGCATGCCGAGTTGAATGCTCAGTGCGAACGGGGTGGGCTCCGGCCGACATTGGTTGTGGGGATTGGGAATGACAATGCCGTTCAGTTCCAGGTCGCCATTCTTCTTCACGACCTCGGCGGCATGCGGCCTCAAGATCGGATTGGTGAAATCGCCGACCACGCTCTGGATGATGGTCCCATCGGGCCTGCGAAGCTTGCTGACGATCGGCCCCGGTCCTGACGATGGGGATTCAAGATTGAACCAGCGTCCCCATACGCCCGATAGATCCGGGATAGATACGGCGCTTTTCGTCCCGCTGTTCGCCGGCTCGGCTGCGGGCGCCAAGGTTTGCGTATGTGCGGGTGTCAAAGCTGCTGTCGCCGCCAAGATGACCGGCAAGATGACCGGTATGAGAAAACCCTGATGCCCGTGCATGTCCGCCTCCCTGTTTCACGGTCGATCGCGAGAAGACATCTTGCGGTACACAATTGAGCGACTTCGCAGGCGAACTCCCCGCTTTGGTGAAAATATTCGCCGGCTTAGCGCCCGCCTGCTTCGCGTGTGACGCGCGTCCGGCACGCCGCCGCCTTGGCAGCTTATGATTACAATTTAAGCCATGCGCGACGTGCTGTCAGCCCGGCAGTGAGCCGCCCCCTGCCCCGGCCGCCTGCCACGTCGGGCGAAGACGGCACCGGAGTTCTGGCCAAGAAGGCGTTCAGCTGGACGCCGGTGGAGGAGTTCAGAGATTGAACCGACTTCAGCGTCTTCCGCGCGGGATGGGTTCGTCGCGCATCGCCGCCTGCCAGGCCATGACGGCCATAAAGACAGCGGCCTGCCGCAGGTCCTCAGTCCTTACGGCATCCGCCAGATCAGCATTGGTGTGTCGCGTGCGAACATCATAATTCCGAAAGTCCTTGATCACGGTGAACGCCGGAATGCCCGCCCGATCGAACGCCACGTGATCCGTGGCGCCGATGCCTTCGATCACATTCCGCCGCACTCCGATATCCCGCAACGGCGCGAGCCACGCATCGAAGATTCGTTTCGCCGGCTCGTTGTTCTCCATGTAGAAGCCGTACGTTGCGCCTGTTCCGGGATCATCGTTGAGGTAAACCGATATCTTGCGGCGGGAGGATTCGTCGCGAAGGTGCTGGTCCACATAAGCGCGGGCGCCCAGCAGGCCTTGTTCTTCGCCTCCCCAGAGTGCAACACGGATGGTGCGTCGGGGACGCGCGTGAACGGCGGTCAGGATTCTCATGGCTTCCATCACGGCGGTTGCGCCGTCCGCGTTATCCGTGGCGCCGGTCGCCGTATGCCATGAATCCAGATGCGCGCCGACGAAGACAACCTCGTCCCGTAGCGTCGCATCCGTGCCGGGTATCTCAGCGAGGACATTGTAGCTGTCGAGGTCATTCTCGTAGGACCGGGCCCCGACCTCGATGCGCAGTTGTGGCGAGGTGCCGGCCTGGACCATCCGGACGAGCATGTTGTAATGCTCTGCGGCCAGCACCACCGTCGGAACGGCGTCGCGCGGCGTGTTGGGGAAGCCCTGAACGCGCACCGTGCCGTGTTCCATGGCTCCAGGAGTGAGCGCTACTCCCGCCCCAAAGGCGCGGAGCCGGGTCAACATCTCGAATGTCGAAGTCGAACCGGAAGGCCCCGGAAGCGCCGGGTTTCCAGTTGCCACCGGACCGTTTCCCTCGGACGGCTGCTGCCGATCGTTGCGGAGAAATTCCGTTTGTGGACGATGCATGAGCACAATGGAGCCTCGCAGGCGAGGGCCGAGGCGATCGATATCGGCAGCGGTGCTGTCGCCGATGTAGACGGGCGTGCCGGTCAGGACGCCGGATGTCGATGCAGACCATGCCTCGGCATATCCGATCAGCGGCATGTAACGCGGCGCAGTCATCTCCACCGTGAGCTTCTCGAGGGACCATCCGCGTCCGAATTGAAAGGGTTCGAGCCGCGGGTTGTCGAGCCCCCAGGCCTTGAAGCGTTCCACGGCCCAACGCGCCGCTTGCACGTGCGCTGGCGATCCAGTCAGCCGGGGCCCGATCGTATCGGTCAGTGTGTGAAAGACGACCGCGGCTTCGGTACTGCGCAATCCTTCAGCCTTGATCGCCGCGATGATCGATTGGCTATCCTGCTGAGCAACGAGCAGCAAGCTCGAGGCGGTCAACAACACCGCAATCCCGACGCGTTTCAATATCATCTCCGCCGCCATCACATGGTTCGACATTTCTACTGCGGTCCGCGCAAGCGAACCAGAGCCCTGGACGGCTGCAATTGGCCCCTTGCCGGCCGGAGCGTCTGCCGTGGCATGTCTCCAACTGACGAAAGCCGACGCGATGTCCCAGCCCATCTGTTGGTCAACTCGCCCAAACCTGCTTAGAATTCCGCACCCTGAAGGATTCCCAACCTCCCCATGAGCGACATTTCAGCCCTTCGCAATTCCGAGGTGACCCGCGGCGCGGCGCAATCCGACTTCCTCGGCCATCCGCCCGCGCTTCCCTTCCTGTTCGCGACCGAGATGTGGGAGCGGTTCTCCTATTACGGGATGCGGGCGCTGCTCGTGCTGTACATGGTGAAATACGCGTTCCAGCCGGACGTGGCGGGGACGGTCGTCGGGCTCGCCGGGCTCAAGCACGGTCTCGAGGCGGTGTTCGGCCCCCTCGACATCCAGCCTTTGGCCTCGCAGGTGTACGGGCTCTATACCGGCCTCGTCTACCTCACCCCGATGCTGGGCGGTTTGCTCGCCGACCGCGTACTCGGCCACCGCCGCACCGTGGTCATCGGCGCCTCGCTGATGGCGATCGGCCATTTCATGATGGCATTCGAGCCGCTGCTGTTGTTCGCGCTCGCCTTCCTGATTTTCGGCAACGGCGCCTTCAAGCCCAACATGTCCGCCCAGGTCGGGGAGCTCTATCCGCCAGGCGACCCGCGCCGCGACCGCGCCTATTCGATCTTCTATGTCGGCATCAATCTCGGCGCCTTCCTGGCGCCCCTCGTCTGCGGCACGCTGGGCGAGCGCGTTGGCTGGCATTACGGCTTCGCCGCCGCCGGGGTCGGCATGCTGATCGGTCTTGCGACCTATCTCTATGCCTCCCCGAAACTGCCGCCGGACCGGCTGTTTACGCAGCGCGGGCAAGAAAAGCGGCCGCTCGCCCCCGACGAGCGGCGCGCCATCGTCGCTCTGCTGATCTTGTTCGTGCCGGCGAGCCTCTTCTGGGCGACCTACGAGCAGCAGGGAAATACCATCGCGCTGTGGGCGGACCAGCATACCGACCGAACCATCAATCTCCTGTTCTGGAGCGCGGAAATTCCGACCACATGGTTCCAGGCCTTCAACCCCTTCATGATCTTCGCCTTCACGCCCTTCGTGGTGGCGCTATGGGCCCGCCAGGCGCGGCGCGGCTCCGAGCCGACGACGCTCACCAAGATGGCGCTCGGCTGCTTCCTCTGCGCCGCCTCCTACGCCCTGATGGCTGGTGCCGCCCTCTATGCGGGGCCGGACAAGGCGAGCTGGCTGTGGCTGTTCGGCTATTTCGTGATCATCACCACCGGCGAACTCTACCTCTCGCCCATCGGGCTATCCCTCGTTTCCAAAGTGGCCCCGGCCGGTTACCTCTCGATGATGATGGGAGTCTGGCTGGCGGCGAGCTTCACCGGCAATTTCCTCCAAGGCTATCTCGGCAGTTTCTGGTCGACGATGGACAAGCCGGCCTTCTTCGTGATGATCGCTGCCGTCGCTGTCGTGGCCGGTGTCATGTTCCTTTTGTTCAACCGGCCCCTGCATGCGGCACTTCGACAGTGACCCCGGATTTCCCCGAGGGGCGGATGGAACCGGGATTGCGACGCTGCCCGCCCTGCCCTATTGTCGCAGGTCTCAAAAGGGACATGTTGTCCAGCGGCCACGAGCTTTCCCGGAGATGGCTCGCCGGCCGATTTTCCCGCAACGGGACCCGGTACATCTCCGTGGGAGGATTTTTAAAATGCGGATGCGCCACGCGCTGCTCGCGAGTGTTTGTCTCACTTTCGTACTGACGGCCAATGTCGACCTGTCGCTGGCTCAGGGCGCCTCGGCGCTGACCGGCGTCGTCACGTCCGAGCAGGAAGGCCCGATGGAAGGCGTTCTCGTCACCGCTAAGAAGGCGGGCTCGACGATCGCAACCACCGTCGTCACCAACAAGGAAGGCCGCTACAGCTTCCCGGCATCGCGGCTGGAGCCGGGCGAATACACGATCAAGATCCGCGCCGCCGGCTATGACCTCGATGGCAAGGGCGCCGCCCAAGTCGCTGCCGACAAGCCGGCAACCGCCGACCTCAAGCTCAAGAAGACCCGCAACCTGTCGGCCCAGCTCACCACCGCCGAGTGGCTCCAGAGCATGCCGGGCACGCCGAAGCAAAAGGACGGCGTGCTCAATTGCGTGAGCTGCCACACCGTAGAGCGCATCGTGAGGTCGACCCACAACGCCGAGGAATTCGTGCAGGTCCAGAAGCGCATGGGCACCTACGCGAATCAGAGCGTGCCGACCCGGCCGCAGCTGCGCAAGGCGGAGCGCCTGCTCGAGGAGCGCGGCGATACCCGCAACCGGGCCCAGCAGGACCGCGCCGAGTTTCTGGCCTCGATCAATCTGAGCGAACACACGACCTGGAATTATCCGCTCAAGGCGCTGCCGCGCCCCAGTGGACGCGCCACCGAGGTGATCATCACCGAGTATGATCTGCCGCGCGAGTCGATCGAGCCGCACGACGTGATCGTCAACAAGGACGGCACGATCTGGTACACCAACTTCGGCGAGCAGAACATCGGCAAGATGGACCCCAAGACCGGCAAGGTCACCGAGGTGGTGCTGCCCGAGCTCAAGAAGGGCTGGCCGCAAGGCTCGCTCAGCCTGCACTCGGACAAGGACGGCAATGTCTGGTTCGGGATGATGTACCAGGGCGCCATGGGCAAGTTCGACGTCGCCAGCGGGAAGGTCGAGACCTTCAGCCTGCCGGCGGACATGAACAAGGCGATGACGCAGGTCAACATGGTGCGGCCGGAGTCGACTGCGGTCGACGGCAAGGTGTGGTCGCAGAACAACGGCTTCGCCGCGCTCCACCGCCTCGACCTCAAGACCGGCGCGATCGAGACGATCACGCCGTTCAAGGCTGCAGCCGGGTCGGAAGAGTCCCACAACATCTACGACATCATTCCGGACTCGCAGAACAACATCTACTTCACCGACTTCGCCCAGCAGCACATCGGCCGAGTCGACGCCAAGACCGGCCAGACCACGCTGTTCGAATTGCCGACCAAGGCCTCGGCCCCGCGCCGCGGCATGATGGACGACAAGGACCGCATCTGGTTCGGCCTCTATCGCGCCAACAAGATCGCGATGTTCGACACCAAGGAGCAGAAGTTCAAGGAATGGGAAATGCCGACCGCCTGGTCGTCGCCCTACGACGTGACGATCGACAAGACCGGCAATGTCTGGACCGGCTCGATGCTCAATGACCGCGTCTCCAGGCTCGACCCCACCACCGGCAAGTTCGTGGAATATCTGCTGCCGCGGGAAACCAACATCCGCCGCGTGTTCGTGGACAATTCGACCACGCCGGTCACGTTCTGGGTCGGCAACAACCACCAGGGCTCGATCGTCAAGGTCGAACCGCTCAACTGAGCAGTCTGCGGGGATCGGACGCGACAGGCCGATCCCCGCGATTGCCGACATGATGCGCCCGCGAATTCAGGTTCGCGGGCGTTCGCGGGAAAACGGGACTGGTTCCCCGTGCACTGCAATACACGAATTTCCTCATCCCGACGGGAGGCAACGATGCGCACACGCTGGTTGATCACTACCGCCGCGGCGGCTCTGTTCGCACTGCCGCAATTCGCACAGGCGCAGGCGCCGGTGGCACTGGCCGGACAGGTGTCCTCGGCCAAGGAAGGCGCCATGGAAGGCGTTGTCGTCAGCGCCAAGAAGGCCGGCGGCACGATCACGGTGAGCGTCGTGTCCGACGAAAAGGGTCGGTACACCTTCCCGGCGGAGCGGCTCGAACCCGGGCATTATACGCTCGGCGCCCGCGCGGCCGGCTACGACCTCGACGGCCCCAATGCCGCCGACGTGGCGGCCGGCCAGCCGGCCACCGCCGACATCAAGCTCAAGCCCACTCACAACCTGCCCGGGCAGCTCACCAATGCCGAATGGATGTTGAGCATGCCGGGTTCGGACGAGCAGAAGTCGATTCTGCTCAATTGCAACAGCTGCCATACCATCGAGCGCATCGTGAGGTCGGTGCACACTCCCGACGAATTCCTGCAAATATTTCAGCGGATGGGCGGTTATTATCCGGGCAGCACACCGCAAAAGCCGCAACGGCTCGTGGGCGACGTGCTTCGTGAAGTCGGTCGTGGCGGTGACAACGCCAGGAAGAACGCCGAATTCCTCGCCTCCATCAATCTGAGCCAGCAGGAGACGTGGAGCTATCCGCTCAAGACGCTGCCGCGGCTCACCGGCAAGTCGACTCACGTCATCATTACCGAATACGACCTGCCGAACCGGCTGATCCAGCCGCATGACGTGATGCTCGATCGCCAGGGCACCGTCTGGTACTCCGATTTCGGTCAGATGTTCCTCGGCAAGATGGATGCGAAGACCGGCAAGGTGACGCAATATCCGATTCCGGAAGTCAAGAAAGGCTACCCAGTCGGCACGCTCAATCTCGAGTTCGATCGGGACGACAATCCTTGGGTCGGCGTGATGTATCAAAGCGCCATCGCCAAATTCGACAAGAAGACAGAGACCTTCCAGACCTGGTCGACCCCGAAGGAATGGGATACGGACGCCGGCCAACTCGGGCATCTCGCGCTCGAAGGCACGCCGGTCGACAACAAGGTGTGGATCAAGAATTCGGACGGCGGCAACATCTACCGGCTCGATCTCGGCTCCAACAAGATGGAGAATCTGGGCGCCTTCAAGGATCCTCGCACCTCCAGGCGCATCGGCACTTACGGCCTCCATTCCGACGCCCAGAACAACGTCTATCTGCTCGACTTCGCGGCCGGCAACATCGTCAAGGTCGACGCCAAGACCAAGGCGCCGACCGTTTACATGACGCCGAGCCCGAACTCGCGTCCGCGGCGCGGGCGAGTCGATGCCGAAGGCCGGTTGTGGTTTGCGGAATACAACGGCAATGCCATCGGCATGTTCGACCCCAAAACCGAAAAGATTTCGGAGTGGAAGGTGCCGACGCCGTGGAGCGCGCCCTATGACGCCGAAGCCGGCCGCAACGGCGAGGCATGGACCGGATCCATGCTGACCGATCGCGTCGCACGCCTCGATGTCAAGAGCGGCCAGTACACGGAGTATCAGTTGCCGCACCCGACGAATATCCGGCGTGTCCATATCGACGATTCGAAGAAGCCAGGCACGCTGTGGGTCGGCAACAATCACGGCGCCTCGATCGTCAAGGTGGAACCGCTGGACTGAGCGGCGTCACCGCCCGGAGCGAACTGATTGCTTCGCTCCAATTCACTTTGCATCGACAGGTCCGGATGTGAACACCTCTCCCCGCTCGCGGGGAGAGGTCGGCGCGCTTTGACGGCCGGGTGAGGGGCACTGTCCGCGAGTCTACGCACGAGAGCGTGCGAGAGTGGGCCGATCTCTGCCGTACAGGTCGCGGCAAGGCCTCTCACCCCGACCCTCTCCCCGCAAGCGGGGCGAGGGAGTAGTGGCGACGTGCCGCATGATCTTTTTCGGCCGCTGATTCGCCGACTGACGTGAGAATCGGCGTTCGCGCCGCACTTGCCGGGTCGATCCACCCGGCGCAGAAACCCGTTGATGCTTGGGTCGCGCGACCTTGGCGGTCGCCTAGGACGCGCCGGAATGAGCCCAATAGCCTGCCGTTTATCGAGCTCGAGACCACCGGCGCCCTGCGGGCGGACATGATTAACTTATTGGGCCGCGGGCCATTGACTTTCAGCCCCTCGCGCCTATCTTCGCCGCGTTCGGTCCGATCACATCAACGGACCGCCCATAACCCGCGCACATCGCTCGTGTTCATGTCCGGCGCGGCCTGAGCTCCGGGGCGGTTGTGCTATGAGGGTTCATGACTTTTTCAAATCTCGGGCTATCCGATAAGGTTCTCGCCGCGGTCGCGGCCGCCGGATACGCCAATCCCACACCCATTCAGGAACAGGCCATTCCACACGTGCTCGCGCGGCGCGATGTGCTCGGCATCGCCCAGACCGGCACCGGAAAGACCGCCGCTTTCGTCCTGCCGATGCTGACCAAGCTCGAGCAGGGCCGCGCGCGGGCCCGCATGCCGCGGACGCTGATCGTCGAGCCGACCCGCGAGCTCGCGGCCCAGGTCGAAGAGAGCTTCGGAAAGTACGGCGTCAAGCATAAGCTCAACGTCGCCCTCTTGATCGGCGGCGTTTCGTTCGACGACCAGGACACCAAGTTGGTGCGTGGCGTCGACGTCCTGATCGCGACCCCCGGCCGCCTGCTCGATCATTTCGAGCGCGGGCGCCTGTTGATGTCTGGCGTCGAGCTTCTCGTCATCGACGAGGCCGACCGCATGCTCGACATGGGCTTCATCCCCGACATCGAGCGCATCTGCAAGCTGGTGCCGTTCACCCGGCAGACCCTGTTCTTCACCGCCACCATGCCGCCGGAAATCCAGCGGATCACCGAGCAGTTCCTCCACAATCCCGTGCGCGTCGAGGTGTCGCGGCCGGCCTCGACCGTGTCCACCACGACCCAGAACCTGGTCAAGACCGGGCGTGATCCGCACGAGAAGCGTGACACGCTGCGCCGCCTGATCCGCGCCTCCGTGGGCATGAAGAACGCGATCATCTTCTGCAACCGCAAGCGCGAGGTTGCGACGCTGCACCGGTCGCTGGTGCGCCACGGATTTTCCGCCATCGCGCTCCACGGCGACATGGACCAGTCGGCCCGCACGGCGGCCCTGGAGCAGTTTCGCAAGAACGAAGTCACGCTGCTCGTCGCCTCCGACGTGGCGGCGCGCGGATTGGACATTCCCGACGTGAGCCACGTCTTCAATTTCGACGTGCCCCATCACGCCGACGACTACGTGCATCGGATCGGCCGCACCGGCAGGGCCGGACGCAGCGGCGTCGCCATCACCATCGTGGCGCCGGCCGAGCAGAAGTCGGTGGCCGCGATCGAAAAGCTGATCGGTCAGCCGATTCCGTGGGCCGCGGCTCCCGAAGGCGCCGCTGACGAAGCGGCATTCGCCGAGCAAGAGCCCGCACGCACCCCGCGCCGCCGCGGCGACCGCCACAGCCGCCAGTCGCAAGAGCGTCCCCACAAGCAGCACGCAGAAAAGCGCCCCAAGCGGCCGCCTCAGGAGCGGCACCAGCACGAACGCCCCCAGAAAGAGCGCGCCGCACCGGAACGCCACCCGCAGGAGCGACACCCGCAGGAGCGACACCGGGAGGAGCGCGTCGCCAAGGTCGCCTCGATCGAGAATGCCCGCCCGCGACGCCAAGCCACCGCGCCGCGGCCCAGGGATGACGAGGCCGATGTGGTACACCTGCCGGCCTTCCTGCTCCGCCCCGTCCGCAGCATCAAGGCTTGATTGTCGGTAGTCGAGCCGGCAGCCGAGTCAATCCGCACATCCCGCATTTCCGCTCGCTCCACTCGGGCTTCGCGGTTTAGTGGTACGGCGCGCGCAATAGTCCCGTGAAGGCGCGGGTGCCGTCGAGAAACTGGCCGAGGCGGAGGTTCTCGTCGAAACTATGCTGGTTGTTGTCGCCGTTGACGAGCGGAACGATCACGAACGGCAATCCGAGGGCCTCCACCAGCTTGTCGGTCGGAACGCTGCCACCCATCATGCGGATGCGAACCGTCTTCGCCGGGCCGGCCTCGGTGGCGAAGGTCTTCGCAAGCGTGTCCTGAACCCAGTTGCCTACGGGTGAATCGATCGGCGTGAAAGCCGCCTCGCTGCCGCGCCCGACGGTCAACGACGCGATCTTGTCGTATGTTGCACGGTCCTCATCGCTCGGCACGGTTTTCACCAGATGGTAGCCCCGGGCGCGAATGTGGGCCTCGATCGCTTTCACGAGATAGGCCGGATCGGCCCCCGGCGTGGTGCGCAGATCGATTTCCGCCGTGGCGTCGCTCGGCACGATGTTCGCCGCCTTGTCGCCGATCGCTGCCGATGCCATGCCGCGGATGTTGAGGGAGGGATACTGCAATGCCTCCTGGTAATTGCCGCCCACGGCCTCAGGTCGCGAGGTACCTATCCGCTTCCTGAGTTCGGCCTGGTCGTCGGGCACTTCGGCCAGGAGCCGGCGCTCCGGTTCGGTGAGCTTCACGCCGTCGTAGTAGCCGGCGACAGTGACGCGGCCGTCATCGTCCTTCATGGACGCGAGCAGCGCCGCCAGCCGCTGCGCCGGGTTTGGCGCGAAGTTGCCGAAATGGCCGCTGTGCAACGGATTCTTCGGGCCGAAGACGGTGAGCGTCACCAACGTGACGCCCCGATTGCCGAACACGATGGTCGGCCGGTTGCTGGGATGGATGGGCCCGTCATTGATCACGATCGCATCGGCAGAAAGAAGCTCGCGGTTGGCCTTGGCGACAACGCCGATCCTCGGCGAACCCTTTTCCTCCTCGCTGTCGAGCAGCACTTTCACATTGATGGTGGGCGCAGCATTCGCGGCCTTG